>Ga0115006_10001758_pt1 | contig 13819 bp, 4 predicted proteins | sample ArcOceMetagenome_3_FD_88943 | JGI IMG/M metagenome (GOLD analysis project Ga0115006, IMG submission 88943) | Marine eukaryotic phytoplankton communities from Arctic Ocean - Arctic Ocean- Svalbard ARC20M Metagenome | ecosystem: Environmental > Aquatic > Marine > Oceanic | place: Arctic Ocean...
TATCATGCGCAGCGAGGGCGCGTGCTGACTCCTGCGATGCCGACGCTTCACGAGCGCTAGCGGAGGAGACTCTCGTGGGCAGCTGCGACAGCGAGGCCTGCGTGTGTGCCGCGATGATGCTGGGCAAGCTGGACGTGGCAAAGGCTGCGATCGTGTCGCGGCTGTCCCGCGGCGAGCAGGCGCTCCGAGTGCGTGCGTACGCCGTCGCCAGGCGCGATGCGGCCGTCGGGATCCTGGCGCGGGTCCACCCGCGCTACCCGAGACACCTCAAGAGCGTGCCCGCGCTTCTGTGGGCACAGACAAACGAGGCCTTCCACCTGCGCATTCGATTCGCGCGATACACGTCGGGTGAGGCCATGGCACGGCGTGTGGAGCACGCCAACGTGTCGCTCACCACGACCGGCCTCTACTTCAGCGCTGAGTCCTCTGACATGCGCGCGCCGGCGTTCTTCGAGACGACGATCGAGTGGCTGCACCCGCTCGCGCGTTCCGATGGGTGCACCGACACGGCGGAGAACGCGAGCCAGTGCGCGGAGTGGGCAGCGCAGGGCGAGTGCGCGTCCAACCCGACGTTTATGAGCGCGCGCTGCGCGCTCTCGTGCGGCGCGTGCGGCGCCGCTGGTGCTAGTGGCGCCGCGGGCGCCGCCGCCGACGGGGCGGTCGCGGTCGCTTCGTGGGCGCTCGTCGACGGCGAGCTGGTGCTCGAGGCGCGGAAGGCGGTGGCACAGCCGTGGGCCCGGCCGCTGCTCAACGCCAACCCCGCCAACCGGATCCTCTTTGCCGAGGAGCTCGGCGAGAGCGTGGGGCAGCTGCTGCGATGCGCCGAGCGCTGCGCCGCCGGCATACCAGACGGCGACGGCGACGGCGACGGCGACGGCGAGGGTGAGGGTGCGGGTGGGGGTGGGGGTGGGGGTGTGGTTGGGGGTGTGGGTGGGGGTGCGACTGCGGGCGAGGTGCTGAGCGAGGGCGAGGGTGCGGCAGACACGACGGCGGCGGCGTCAGAGTCGGCGGCGACAGCGGTGGCGCCGGCGGCGCCGGTGGCGCCGGTGGACTGGTCGCGCTGGGCCGAGTGTCGCGCGGGCTGCGAGGCGTCGGGGGCAGCGCGCCCGGTGGTGTACGACGGACGACCGCCGCGTGTCGCCGCCGGGCGTGCGACTGGTTAGACCGTCATGGCGTGGCGACGATGCCCCCGGCGCCGGGTGCAGCGACGATGCCCCCATGCAGCGAGGGTAGGACGACTGTGCTGAACGTCATCTTCTGCGACTCTCTCCACCCTCCAGCTCCAGCTCCAGCCTCCACTCTCCCCGCGATCGCCGAGGTTGGCGTGAGTAGCCTGGCCTTGGTTGCCACATTCAGAGAGTTCTCAGGACACACGTCCACACGACACCTGCTACCTATTTCGCACTCTCACTGTACGCTGAAACGAAATGTGTCTGCACACGATCAGCATGCCATGCGCCCGAGGTCGGGAAAAGGGACGCCGTGACGGTAGCAGCAGAGATCAGACCTTTTCCACCGACACCTCGACGGCGGCCGTCTCCGCGGCGGCCGGCTTCGGCGGCTCGCCGCCAACGCCCTCCTCGGCTCTGCCGCTGCGCTTCGAGCCGTGCCCGAGCTTGGCGGCGAGCGTCTGCGCCTTCTGATCGGTCATGACCTGCTGCTTGTTGGTGCCCATCTCGTGGTGGCCGCCGTCGTCTCCCTCGTCGGGCTTGCCGAAATAGTTGTGGAGCACCTGCAGCGGCCCCGGTGGGAAGCGCTCGGGCTGCTCCGTGTGGAGCTTGTCCTCGTGGTAGATCTGGATGATGGCGGCGGGCGCGCCGGTGAGGAAGCCGGCGATCGGGCCGGTGGCCACCGAGATGAGGCCCTCGGGCTGCTCAAAGTACATGACGACGTCGTGCCACACAAAGTGGAGGACCTGGTGGATGAGCTGCATGAGCGTGTTGAGGTTGAGGAAGATCGCGATCGCGAGGCGCGCGTTCCACGGGATGTGGAAGAACGGCATCTCGTTCTTCACGCCGTAGAAGTCGACGCCGCCCTTGTCGTGCGTGCGGCGGTGGAAGAGCTGCACGAGCACCGAGACGCGCCACGGCGTCGCGAGCAGGACCGAGTAGGTGAAGAGCGCCGAGAGGCCCTGCGTCATCCGCTCCTGCCACAGGTCCTCGAGCTTGTACGTCAGCGCGCCCGTCGCCGCGTCGCAGGTGCAGCACGTCGAGTTGGCCGTGCACCCCCACTCGAAGTCGGTCTGCTCGCCCCAGCTGAACCAGTACATGAGGCAGCAGACGAAGACGACGAAGACGGCGACGAGCGCGAGGAGCCAGACCAGCTGGAGCGCCGCGACCCACCGGTGCGTCCCCAGCCACAGCAGCCAGTCGCGGAAGCGCTCGCCGTTGTCGCGGTCGCGCGGCGGCTTTTTCAGGTGGATGACGTAGCCGGGCGGCGTCGCGGTGCCCGGGAACGGCGGCCGGCGCGGCTTGGTGAGCTTTTTGAACTGGCTCGTCACCTTGCTGCACGCCCTTGCCTGCATCACGACGTTGTCCAAGTGGAACTCGCGCTTCACCTCCTCGCGCGCCTGCTTGCCGCGGAAGTTCTTCTGGATCATGATGCTCGCCCTCTTTGTCGTGGCCTCGACCGCACCGCTGGCCGCAGCGAGCGAGTTTGAGATGGCACGGCCGCCCTCGGCTACCATGGAGTTGCTCTTGACGACCCTGTCGATCCTGTCCAGCGACTGAGCGATCGGCCGGGTCGCTGGGCCCAGCGTATTCCTGACATCCGCCGCCAGCGCGTTGGCGCCGCCCGTCCAGTCGGTGTCGTCGTACAAAGCCCGGTCGGCCTTGTCTTGGACCTTGCCGAGCACAGGGCTAGCCATGCAAAGGCTATGTTATATGATTCCGAGGGACGAGAGTGGATTGCGACGCCTTGTTGTTCCTGCAAACCACCGCAAGCATCCTTGTACATGCCCATATCCCCGTAAACAGAGCAAACACGACCTAGGCCATCGCCCATGCGTAGGGTTGGCATGCATGAATCGATTTCCTGACCCCTTGATCGCAGGCGTGCGCTGGATATACCTCTCACGATGTGTCCGCTTTGATGCCTCCGCTGCGTATTCAGCCCATTTCCAGAGAAAATTCATTTTATTCAATTTCTTGGGCTGCCTCGAAGAGGCTACGCCGACTGCCCAATAATTGAAAGAATTGAATTTATTTTCGAAGAGGGCTGCTGCGTATTTCGACCTCTCACCAGGCGATTGCCACCGGATGGGGCATCTACCAGTCTACCAGTCTACCCTGGTTTCCGCGACTTTGCTTGGCCTGATAGGTGCATCGATGCTCGCCTTCGCCACCACCAGCCTCCTCGGCTACGCGCTCGACGCTCCCAAGACCCGGCTAAAGGCGGCCTTCAACCAGCCGGCCGACGCGGTGCTCGCTTGCCCGTCGACCAAGGCGCCGCTCGTCACCGAGCGCTCGGTGATCGGCACCGTGGAGCGCACCTTCAAGCTCAGCACGGACGAGGGCGTCCGCTACCCGACCAACGCGGTCTACGCCGACCTGCTCCCATCGGCCGGTCGCACCGAGTCCTCGGCGATCAGCACGGAGGAGCTCGTGCAGGAGCTGCGGGACGCGTGGGGCTCGAGAACCAAGACGCAGCTCTTCCGCTCGCCGCTCATCTCCTTCCTGTACGAGCGCGGCTGGCGCGAGGGCTTCAAGAACGCCGGCTTCCCGGGCATCGACGCGGAGTTTGCCGAGGTCGACGAGTTCTTCGGGCCGGCGGCGGGCGGCGTCGTCGTGGACATGTCGTGCGGCTCGGGCCTGATGACGCGCCGCCTCGCCTCCAGCGGCAAGTACGGCCGCGTGCTGGCGCTCGACTACAGCGAGTCGATGCTGGGCGAGACGCGCCGCCGGCTGCGCGAGGAGCAGGTGAAGCCGATGCCCGAGCTGTGCCGCGCCGACGTCGCGTCGCTGCCGCTGCAGGACGGCTCGGTCGACGCGATGCACGCCGGCGCGGCGATGCACTGCTGGCCGCAGCTCGAGGAGGGGCTGCGCGAGATCCGGCGCGCGCTCAAGCCGGGCGGCGTCTTCTTCGCCACCACCTTCTACCAGGGCGCGTACGGCGTGCCGATGCAGGACGATGGCGGCGGCGGCTCCTTCCGCTTCTTTGAGGACGAGGCTGAGCTCGTCGACCTCTTTGTCGGCGCTCGCAGCATGGTCAAAGTGGCGTCTTGGCGGCGCCATGGCTGGCCGCCACGGGCTTCTCAGGCTGCATCTGAAGGCTTGGGGCTGCCCTTCGCACTCGTGAGGAGAGGCCCAGCGTCTCAGACCCCTCCGAGAGGCCGTGTCCTTTCAGCCAGAGGCCGCCCTAGTTGACGATTTCGCTGCGTTTGACCATCCAGGCGCCGGCTTCCCCGCCGAGCTGCTCGACGTGCGGCGCGAGGGGCGCGGCTGCGCCATCATCAAGGCCGGCGTCCCGGCGGCGGCGGCGGCGGCGGCCGACGAGGCGGCGGCGACGGGGGCGGACAGCGTGCCTGCGGAGCTCGAGGCGCCGGCGGAGGCGGTCGCCGTCGAGGTCGTCGACGACGGCGACGCGCTGCCGGCCGACCTCGACTTCATCCCGGGCGACCTCGAGTGAGGCGACCTCGACCGGCCTCGCGGCAGAATGCATGGTACGATCGTGTCGGCAGCACGGAGTTTTATCAAACTGTTTCAAAGCCAAAAAGTACGTTGCACGATCGCGGCCGTGAGATCTTGCCAAGCGTACTGCCCAAAGAAGGAAGGTTTCCAGGCAGGAGGGGCCCTTGGTGCATCGAGGGGAGAGATGCTCTCGCTCTCCTTCCTCGAGCCATTTGGCCTGCCTCGCCCTACGGGCGATGTGCTGGACTCAGTTCACTCGCGTCTCGACGCACTGCACTCGGCGAGGCAGCAGGCGTTGCAGCCGCACAATGTGCCTTCGTCGAAGACGGCCGAGATGATGCAGCAGCTGAGGACGGGGATGCTTGGGGAGACGTCGGGCGATGCGGCGGCTTCGGGCGTCTCGGGAGACGCCATGTCTCGCCTGGACGCGTTGCATCACCGGCGCCTCAACGCAATGGAGTCGCTTGTCGATGCGGAGCACAAGCCCGAGTCGTTCACGAAAGCCTGGGGGGTCTCGGGCGTGCACGGCAAGGCGTACGCAACGAGCTCGGTGCAGGAGCGGGAGGAGGCCATGCAGGAGCAGATGCATGAGGTAGTCTCGCTGCGCAGCGCGCCCAGCGTCCCCCAGTCGAACTCGGGCGAGGTTGACTTCGCCCTTGGCGAGCGGCTGGCGTTTTCCCTCGGGAAGAACCATGCTCAAAACGGAATGAGCGCGACCACCGGCCTGGATGCGCACGTCTTCTGTGGGCTTGCGGCCGCCGCGGGCGTCGACATGTCCACGGAGGCAAACGGGGCCGAAGGGTTCGACGAGCTCGTCTGCAAGGTCTGCAAGCACACCCTGAGCCTTCCCGCGCACTGCAAGGGCTCGACTGCGAAGACGGGCTTTCAGCGCGCGCGCATGGTGTGCGCCGAGACGCCGGTTGACGTGAAGCACTCCCACCTCTCGGACCCAGCGGTCAAGGAGCTCCAGGAGTCGTTCGCTGATCTGCACAAGCTCAAGCAGGGCAGCTGCCACCGCACGCTCAAGTTTGACCGTGACGGCTTCCAGGCGTGCCAGCTGGTCACATCGCTCAACAACGCCAAGATGGTCCTCGATCTGGTGGAGAGCGTTGGCATGATGGCGCAGAGCTCGCCGCTCGAGATGGTGCAGTTTGAGCCGCGCACGCTCGTCACCTTCGACCTCGCGCCCGAAGCTGAGTCCAAGGAGTGCGCTGATCTGGAGCAGCGTCAACCGTCCGAGACCAATCCGATGTTCAAGCAGCTCAAGCTCTCTAAGCAAACGAAGCCTGACTCGGCGTGCGATCTGTACACGGCGTTCCGACGCATCGGCGGCGACGTGAGCCTGCTCACGCCCAAGTGCGTCTCCGTTCAGGAGTCCGAGGGGAAGAACTACATGTGGCGGCCTCTGTCGCCCGAGGTGCAGAGCATCAAGCCCGGGGCTTCGGATGACGAGCAGATCGCGGGCACGATCCCTCAGGCCGCCGACGACGAGGTCGCCGACGACGAGGCGCCAGAGGCCAATGGCGGTGGCAGCGGCGGCGCGGGCGTCAAGGGCGCCGGCGGCGAGGGTGGCATGGGCGGCATGGGCGGCATGGGCAAGGGCTTCAAGGGCAAGGGGGGCTCTGCTGGCGGCGGTGCCGGCGGCATCTCCACGGACGGCGGCGGCGGCGGCGCTGGCTACCGTAGCGACGACGATGAGAGCCCCCACCACCCGAAGAAGCGCAAGTCGCACAAGCACCAGACCAAGGACGAGGAGACCATCAAGAAGGAGGCCGACAGCATCGTTGACGAGATGACGAAGGGTAAGGCCGACGATATCGCCGCAGAGGCCAAGAAGGCCAAGAAGGCCGAGGAGGACCAGACGGCCGAGGAGGAGTCGGCGCCGCGCCGGCGCGTCACGCAGCAGGGCGGGACCACAAAGGCTTCGCGGCACGACATGGTGAAGGAGATGGCGGCCCCGGCGGTCCACGTCAAGATGGTTGTGCAGGGCTCGTTCGACGACCTCTCCGAGGAGACGCTCATGCACAAGCTCGAGTGCGACATTGCCGCCATCGTCAATGCCTCCTGCGATCACAAGGCCGTGGGCGGATCGCATGACGATCTCCAGGAATGGATTCCCCGTGTCAAGCTGGAGGAAACGACCGAGACGCCGAAGTCGGCCTTTTCCAAGGCGCTCGCTGCGGCATCCAAGACGGAGCAGGTCACGATGGACTTCCTGATCCCGGTCGACTCTCACCAGTCCAAGATGTCCAAGCAGCTGGTAGAGAAGCTCAAGGCTGAGCTCAAGTCGTGCGACCACGTCAAGGAGAAGCTGAAGCACCTGCCCAAGGATTTCTCTTGCCTGTCGGCGGCTGAGGTCGTCGAGCAGGGCGAGTTGATCACCTGCATTATCATCTCCGACCGTCTCGCGCCACTCTCGGCCGCTATCGGCTCGATCGTGAACCACACGTCGGCCCCGATGAAAATCTACATTATCGCGCACTCGGACGATGGTCTGCAGGATGAGCTCATGAACACCCTGCCGATGAAGCCTGGACAGGACATCGAGGTTCTTTCGATGGACAACGTGACCAACCAGCTGCTCACGACGGACTACGACCCGGTGTGGACCTGGGACGAGTACGGCAAGTCGATGGGCACTTCGCACGACGACTGGATGACGGACATGACGCTGCAGCAGGAGATGTGGGACCACGACCCGATGCACTCGTCACCGTTCAACCACCTGCGCTTCTATCTGCCCTACATCCCCTTCCTGCAGGACGTCAAGCGACTGATCTTCCTCGACGATGACGTCATTGTGAGGGACGACATCTCCAAGATGATCGTCGACCTGCCCAAGGGCAAGGTGATGGCGACGCCGTGCGACACGTGGGTGTGGGGCGACTCGTGCTCGCACTTCGATTTCGTGGTACACGCCAAGGACTGGCGGAAGAACTCGGCCGTGATGTATCTCAACCCAGCGTGGCGCTCTTGCGGCACCATGGAGGACTGCCGCATCCCGCAATACGAGGCCTTCATTCAGAAGACGGCCCGCGACATCAACGCAAAGTACCCGCACTACCCACCCGGGTTTGTCTTCGAGGAGGAGCCCGTGTGGAACTTTGGTGTCGTGCTCATCGACTGCCTAGAGTGGAAGCGGCTCAACATCACCGACGTCTATCACGCCTGGCAGACGGCCAACTACGAGACGCACGTGTGGCCCGAGGACTCGCTCTCGTACGGCCTCGGTCTCGCGGGCTACCTGCCGTTTGCGGGCGCCATCATCTGCTGGAACGACGTCCTGCCCTCGACGCCGTTCCGCGACGGTCTCGGCTTCGTCTCGGTCGTCGATCTGCAGGTCAACAACATGAACATCGACGAGTACATTGGTGATGCGATTGTGCTGCACTGGTCGGGCCGCAACAAGCCGTGGGCTGAGCAGCACTTCCTCGAGTACGAGTTCCAGAAGCCGTGGGACGAGACGGTCGACGGGCTTGGGCTGGGCAAGTACATTGTCCACGGCAAGAAGGTCGACCGCAAGAAGGCGATGTTCTTCACGGAGGCACGCTCGGGCTCGGAGTGGTTCATGGACCTGCTGGACCACCACCCCCAGATTTGCGCCACCGGCGACCGCAACAACCCCACGGCCGGCTTCGGCCGCGAGGCGCTGATTCCAGAGCACTACTCGGGCACGGGCTGCGGCTTCCGCTTCCCGACCTGCTCGGTGCGTCTCTCGTGCAACTGGGGCTTCTTCTCCAAGTGGGTGCCGCACTACCACCAGTACTACCACCAGTGGTGCCGCCGCGGCATCGACCTCATCGACGAGGACGTGCATGCGACGCACGGCCAGCGGCTCTGCGAGGCGGCGCGGATTCTGAAGGAGGAGATTGCTCCGCGCAAGAAGCACATGTTCGACACCGTGGGCACGCAGCACATCTGGGAACTCTATGAGACGCACGCCTTCAAGGACGACTCGCCGATTGTGCCGTGCGGTTGCCAGAACCAGCCGGTCCAGATGTTCAAGGTGATGCGCTCGTGGTTTGGCGACACGGCGCAGGTGCGCGAGGATTACCGTGACGCGTCATGGTACAGCGGCAACTTCGACTCGCACATCGACCAGTGCGGCGAGAAGGTCAAGGCCCCGACGGTCGACTGGTCGCAGTACCACGTCGTCGAGTGGGTCCGCAAGGACATCGTCGCTGAGTGCGTCGACATCATCTACTCTGATGACTCCACCGTTGAGTACGTGAACGCCGAGGTCTCGGACATTGGCAATGCGGCCGACAGCTGGCGCAAGGACAAGGGCCCGCATATCCTCAACGTTACCAACATCACGTCGTGCATCACCGAGATCCAGCGGGAGCGCCAGGCGATGAACGGTGTCAAGTTGGCACACCAGGAGAAGCACGGTGGCAACTCGTCGATGTGGATGACGCTCTACTACGAGGAGTGCATTGTTGACCACGTTCCGTGCCTTGAGAGGATCGCGACCTTCCTCGGTGTCGATGCATTCGAGCCGAAGATCAAGCTCGAGTTCGACAAGGCGCTCGCAATGTACGCGCGCAAGGGCAAGGATCGCAAGCATCTCGCCAACAAGATGCGTCGCTACATGCGCGACATGCAGAAGAAGACGTCGACGCTCGATGCTTTCAAGGCTGTCATCGAGGATCCCGAGGCGCACCCGCTCGGCTCTTCGTACTCGGCACACAGCCACGCCCACGCGCTGCCGCTGCACATCTCAGAGCTGGAGCAGGCCAGTCTGCGCGCCGAGAACAAGAAGCTGATCAACATGCTCGCAAGCCGGTCGAAGGTGCTTGAGGAGCTCAAGCAGGACTACGAGGTGGCCACGCTGCTCGCCGACGACCCCTGCGCCAACTGCCAGTCGCAGGTGGGCGACCCTTGCTACTACACCAACTCATATGGCTCCTCGCAGACCAACCTCTTCGCCAAGCGGCAGAAGGCGGCCATGGCAACGCAGCTTCGCGCGGAGCGCGAGAAGCTTGCTCAGCGGCAGCTGGCTCTCGCATCCGCCGATTTTAACTCGTCTTTTGGCACCAAGATGTGGTGCGTTGGCAGCAGCCCGCCTCTCGGGCTGCTGCTTGACAACCCGCAGCCGACGCTCGAGGAGTGTGGCGACGAACACCATGACAAGCGTTTCCACGACCCCACGGGGGGCGGCAACAGCTTCCAGCATCCAGATCTGTTTGATGGCATTGCCAACGTCGATGACTTCACGATGGGGCTGATCGAGATCGGCATGGCCGAACGCACCAAGCCGATCTACTACTTCGTGTGCGACGAGGCGGCGGCGGGCAACGAGATCGGCGAATACCTGATGAAGCTTCCCTCCAAGTACATCGTGCCCGGCTCCAAGCTATGCGAGCCGTTCGACTTCGACGAGTTCGAGGCCGCCAAGGATGAGGTCGACACGCGCCAGCACCCGGTGCTCGCAATGGGCGACGGGCGCACTGACAAGTTCATGCACACCCTGTGGTCAAAGGGCATTTCCAAGCGGATGGTCATCGTCTGGACGACGGTGCGTGACGTCCTTGAGCACCGCGTGCACCATCATCACACCAAGGTCGCCGCCAAGGACAAGCGCTTCATGAAGGTCGCTCTCTCTGAGACCGGTGACGAGATCGCTGAGGAGGACCCACTCGAGGATTGGATTGTGTCGCCCGATGCGCACGAGATGCAGATCGAGAGGTTCTACAACATGAACCCCGACTGGCAGAAGATGTCGATGCGTGACACGTGGGACACCATGATGAACTCGTCGGTCAACGCCGCTCTCTCTGGTGGCATCCACGCCGATGAGCCCGGCGCGGGCGTGTGGTTCCCCGCCGATGCGGCCTACGTCCTTCAGCGGGAGGAGCCATGCCCAATTCCGTCCCCAGCACCCGGCACGGAGGCGGCTGTCGCGACCCACTTCGGGCGCGTCGGCGTCATTGGCTCGCACGCCGACCCAATGGCCACGCTGTGCGTCTTTGCCAAGACGTCGTCGCTTCCGATTGAGTGGGAGTCCTACGGCTCGTCCATGAGCGAGAGGGGCAGCTACATTGCCCACGAGCACATGACGTTCGAGGCCGTCAACACCTCGCTGAACGAGAACATTGTGAGTCGGATGGCCGTCCAGGAGGAGCGCGAGTTTCTGCTGGTGGCTTTTGCGAGTGACCGGATCTATGCCCTCGCTGAGACACTGGGCTGCCTCAGCCCTGGCACGACCGCCAATCCGCAGGAGGCAAAGAAGAAGGACGAGGAGGAGCTCTCGATGGGGGATCAGGCGCTGGAGGACGCAAAGGTGAGGGGTCCCGTCGACCGCCTCGGCAAGCCCATCCTGCCGATTGGCCCGCGGGTGAAGCCACCTTGCCTGATCGAGTACTACGACGAAGACGACGAGGAGAAGGATGGCAGCAAGTGCCACCCGATCTTCGTGCCAGCCGAGCAGCCGCTGTATTACTTCATGCACACGCCAAAGACCGCCGGTTCGGCCGTTTCGGGCTACCTCATGCAGCTGGAGGACAAGTGGCGTGTGCCGGGTGCGGCTCCTTCCGCTGATTTCAACTTTACCGAGTTCATCGACCGGGCGCACGAGGTGGCGCGCCGGCCGCACCCGGTGATCGCCTTCTCTCACTTGCCGCCCCACATTTTCATCTGGAAGATCCGCGGGCTCGGCAACCACACCGAGGAGGGCGTTCCGTACACGCTCTCGCGTCGCCCAGTCATTGTGCTCGGCCTGGTGCGTGACACGCTGACGCAGCGCCTCTCGTACTACGACGACTTCGTCAAGCCGCACCCGAAGCGCCACCTGTACCACCCCGACGTCAAGGCGTATCCCGACATGCTCTCGTGGTGCCGCGCGCCTTCGATGGTCTTCTCGGGCGCGTGGAAGGGCGACTACCCTCAGGAGGTGCAGCTGCGGCCGTTCTATGACTTGATCTTCGGCTCCGGTCTCAACAGCGCCTGGAAGGCGGTCGCTCTCGACGACGCGTGGGAGGAGGCGAGCAAGACCGTCTCGCGGACTGGCGGTCGGATCGGCTTTGTCGGCGCGCAGTCCAACCTGCTGGTGTCGATGTGCGTCTTCTCACGCCTCACTGAGTTCCCCATCCCGTGGGACAAGTCGAATGGCGCCCACACGAACACGCGTTTCGTCGCCGATCGTCCAGCCGACATGGTGAAGTCGTTCAACGACACCACCGCGCGCCAGATCCTGACGCGCGATGCGCGCGAGGCGCTCTTCGTCCAGCTTGTCCAGGCCGACTTCCAGGAGGTCGCTGCGCGCACCGGCTGCATGCCATCGGCGATGGGCGCGCCCATCGATGGCAAGAAGTTCAAGCGCCCGAGGCCGGTGGCTGAGTTCACCAACGCGGACATTGCCGCGCTTAAGGGACCGCCTGTGCCGCTGCCGAAGAAGAAGATCGACGTCGGACGCAAGTTCATGATCATGTCGATGACCGAGTCGGGCGACAGCCACTTCGAGGAGCTCCTGCGCCAGCACCCCCACATCAACACGTGGGGTGAGATGGTCCGTGAGCTGGCGGGCGCCTCGTCGGGATCCGACGACGTCAACGGCTCCGATTATGTCACGGCCTCGTATGCTGCACTCGAGAAGTTCAACAGCATGCCGCAGGGCGACACGACGGACGGCACGGGTGGCACTCCCGGCAACAAGGAGCTCTCGGAATACGAGATGGCCAAGCCGGTGCAGGGCTTCAAATGGTACAACCTGCACGGCGGGCTCGACCTGCTCTGGTACCCGCCCAGGAACGGCACCGAGAAGTTTGGTCCGTACGTGGGATCGCGCACAATGAAGACGATCATCTTCAAGCGCGACAGCTCGATTCGGATGCAGCTCGAGACCTACAAGATGGTTCGTACGATCCGTCGCCTGAAGAAGCTCAACATGACCTGCTGCGAGTTCGTGTGCGAGCCCGACGACGAGGCCTGCCTTGAGAAGGCGCGGGATGATCCGATTGCGCTCGACATCCCCGAGCTCTTCCAGGGCCTGAACAACAACGAGCGCATCTGGAAGGAGTACGAGCGCTGGGCGCTCGAGAACCTGGACCCGTCGAATGTCCTGGTGCTCTCGTACGAGGAGCTGCTCGCCACCCCGCAGGAGACCATGAACAGGGCGTACTCCTTCCTGGGCGTGCCCACATTCCAGATCGACATTACTCGTGCTGCGAACCAGTACGACACTTCCTGCTTGTCCATCCAGATTTCCAATGGCGCCGAGATCAAGCAGGCCATGGAGGGCACGAAGTGGGAGATTGAGATCTCGGACTGTGGCCCGATTCCGCCCTCGCCACCGGCGGGTCCACCTCCCCTGCCGGCGCCTTGGATCGACTGGTACTCTGACCCCAGATACAAGTGGGATCCCAACGCGGAGCCCGACTGGGACACGTCGGCGTCGCCCTCGCCCTCGCCTGGGGCGTCGCCATCGCCGCTGCCGATGTTTGCTTCGCCGGGGCCGAGCCCTGCGGCTAGGCAGTCCACGGAGGACATGAGCGCGTTCGCCGAGGTGAGAGACCTGCTGGCGAAGGCCAAGCTCGACCGCCAACAGGATGTGTCGCACGCCCTCGAGGAGCTCGCCTCGGCGCGCGCGCAGTTTGCCCGCGCAGAGGAGCACCTGTCGTCGGCGCGCAAGAGCGAGGAGACGCTGCGTGCGCGCAGGGCGCAGATGAGAGACGCGCCGAGCAAGCGGCGATGAGCAAGCGCGTGGAGGCAGACACTCGCGCTGTATCACTCATGGTCACTGAGAGAGAGAGACCGACGGGAAGATGGGTGGGGCTCGATTCATTTCGGTTCGAGAAGAGAGTGCGAGAGTGTCTCATTGTGTTTAAGAAGCCAGACTGTGCAACAGCTCTACTTAAGACAGTTAGAACAACACGTACTGTACTGGACTCAAATCCGATCCCTCACAAGACGTACGGAGTACTTTATTCTTTATAAATAAAGTATTGCAGCACGGCTCCATTTGCTTATTACGAAGTGGACCCCGTTGGTTCTCACGCTCGCGCCACCTCCGCCGAGGGCGGGAGCCTCGTCGCGCCAGACGTTACGCTGGCCATGGCGGCGTGGAGGCCCGTGCTGCGAAGGCAGGGGCGGCTGTGCGCCGATGGCAAGGCGGCCATGGCCGATGCGGCGCCCGATTGTGCCACAAATAGAAGAACTCAACGCCTGCACTCTATATAGCAAAATACGCCAAA
>Ga0115006_10001761_pt1 | contig 13811 bp, 9 predicted proteins | sample ArcOceMetagenome_3_FD_88943 | JGI IMG/M metagenome (GOLD analysis project Ga0115006, IMG submission 88943) | Marine eukaryotic phytoplankton communities from Arctic Ocean - Arctic Ocean- Svalbard ARC20M Metagenome | ecosystem: Environmental > Aquatic > Marine > Oceanic | place: Arctic Ocean...
GAGCGGCTGGTGGCAGCAAGGGCGGCGGCTGCGGTGGAGGCGCAGCGCGCACTGGCAGTGGTGGACTCAGTGGCGGGAGCGCTAGCAGAGCTGGAAGCGAAGCGGAAAGAAGAGAGGCCAGTAAACGATACCATCTCTCAGGTCGGAGATGGGGGCTGCTCACACGCAGAGCGCATGCGCGGGCTGGTGGTTTCCGTGAAGGAGGAAGGGCCAGAGGCACTCTTCGTCGTGGAAGGGGCGCCACTACCAGCGGGGGGGGATCTGCGCGAGCTGGAACCTCAACCAACGTTACCACCTAGACCAACTAGAGCATCAACTGCATCACTAGCTGCATTGCCTGGAGCATCTCTGTCACGGCAAGTCGCAAGCGTCACCACTCCCACTCCTGTAAGCGTATCAACCCACGTGACGCAGCAGCTGCTCTTGACGGTGCTTTCGGAGAGCGCCAGGTCTTTGCCTGATAAGCGAATGAGGTCAGCTGCCTGCCCACCGTATTTTGCAGAACCTTGCACCTTCATGTCCGTGTACCAGTACCAGTCCCTTCCGTGCACCCTTACCACCATGCCCACGTGCATGCCGTAGATGCGCCTACTCGTCTGTGCTGAAAGTGCTCGCGGTGGTGGACGCCTTCAACATCTTCACACTGCGAGTTGCCAGCGATCATGATGAGCCGCTGCTGTCAATGCAGGTAGGCAAACAGCGAAAACATGGTAGCCCTTTGGGTGAGGTACTCATCCCCCTCACCATGCCTGCTGCAGTTGGGCTCGAGACCGCCGACTCGAAGCGTGACAATCACGATTGAGAAGCCTGCCCAGAGCTCGCTAATCGACCTCACGCTGTTTAACGGAGTGGTCACGAACACGGGTGGAGGTGGCCCCGCTGAAAAGGCTGGTCTGAAGGTAAACGACCGGATTTTCTCTTTGAACGGCGCACCAGTCGAGAAAATGACAGCTGGCGAAGTCACAAAGCTCTTCCAGGTTGCTGTGGGGCGCATCGATGTTGTGGTGGAGCGTATGCAGGACGTAGAGCAGAGCAGGGCTGACGGCTGCATCGATGTCGCATGGGATTCGACTCAGAAGATCTTGGCGGTGGCGCTTCGGGACGGGGGGGTGACAATCTTCGCAAACCGTTCGGGAAGGCCTCTGATCACGATACTTGAGCCTGTAGCCCACCTCACGACTGCGGACTATAGCAACCCAGTTGTACAACGGTGGTCTGCCTCAGGACAGCTAGTTATTGGCATGGCGGATGGGACTTTCTGCATCTGGGACTACTACACACGTAAGACCTTTGGAACGCCACATGGAGGATCCGGCCAACATCTGAGTGCGATCAAGGCAGCAGATTGGACGCTGAGCAAAGTGGCACCGGCCCTCGCACTCGGTTCTGCATCGACCATCAAGGTCTAGCTCCGTTGAACCCACACGCCTGCCAAACCTACCCTGCACTGACCATCCACGCGAGCTTGCACAGGTGAGCCGCGGGTCTACGACCGGTGAGTGGACATGCACTGCAATGAAAGCAAAGCCTGTTCACCTCAAGAACTCTCTGGGTGGCGTCGCAGGGACGAGCTTGCCATCAGACGCTTCCTCATCGAAGATTACGAGCCTCGCGGGCAAAAAGTTGTTCCGATCGCTCTCCTTCAGCCGGCGGAACTCCATATCTGCTTCAGAGGCACCTGACGGCCCTGCGACGACATCACCTGCCCGTCTTCCAAGCAAGAAACTAGCCCGCAAGTTCTCCTTCGACCTGCTGAAGCCGAGCGGTAGCAGCAGCAGCAGCACCGGCATCCAGAAGGAGGCGTCAGGTGCATCACTTGACATTCTTCAGCTTGCCTTCTCGCCCACTGGTGACTACCTTGCGGCACTGGTTCAGCCGATTGCTGCCGAACCATCGAGTTCCAGCCAGTCCTCTTATGAAGCATTGCTAGGCATCGTGGCTGGGCATCGTGGCGAGGTTCACCAGCCCGCAGAAACCGTGGAGAGTTCCGAGAAGTACGTGATCGTCTACACGACGAGGGGCGAGCAGCTCGAGCCTCTTGTGATGATAAATGATCAGACTCGGTTCAAGCGCGAAAAAGGCGCCGTCCCCTGTGACCCTTGCCCCTCACAGCACATCGCTTTTGGCTTGCTGACACTGAGACTCTCTTGGACCAATGCATGCGCAGGCGCCCCGATAAGCCTTGGATGGCAGTCTGGGGATGCGCTACTCGTTTATTTCAGTAGCCGCGACGCGGCCCTGACTCGTCGCGCTGGCACTGTGGAGCACACTGTGCCATGGGGCAGCTCTGCTGAGGAGCAGGAGCAAGAGAAGAGACGTGATTGTGCCATCTCGCTGTGCCCAGCAAAGCAGCAGCAGGCCGCACTTCGCTGGCCACCATCAGGCATGGAGAGCCCCGGGGTGTTGGTCGACGCGGCTACGACACCCGCCCTTGTTGCGCTTGCCTTTCGGTGGGTGGCTCCGCTTCCTGGCTATGCGGGCGGTGGCGGGAGTGTAAAGCTACTCTCGCAGCGGCTGGAGCTGCTCGCTACGCTACCACTCGATGTCCCTCCAGCGTTCATTAGCCTCGGTACTGACCATTCTCAAGCTGCTCCTCAGGCAGGATTTCGAGGCCGCTCTCGCGATTGCCTCCTCACGCTTGGTTTTGAGCAGGGAGGCGTCGAAGTCTCGCGCATATCGCCCGATCATGGTTCATAATACACACTGCTTTCGCGCCTGATTAGATCAGTGTTGCACTGCGTAGTCCGTGTCAAGCATAGTATTGTCTTTATACAATTGAAACAAGTCGAGTTGATGTGATTCAATCTGTGCACCGGTGTCCACGACACGAGTTGTGTCTTGTCGTGGGTCGCGCCGGCAAAGTGGAGTTTCTTTTGCTTTCAATACTCTTTTGGGCCGCATACTTTATACGTGTACTGATACTTTAGAGAGATAAATTCACAGTGTTGATTGATGATAGAAGATTTTTTCCTTATTTTGCGGCCCAGAGGCCGTCTTTGCACTTTGGGCAGATGGGGACTAAATCGCACGACCACGTGAGGGCTAACCTATCGAGGGCGCTCAAACGTGCCCTCGGCCCGTCGCTCGGGCCTCAGGGCCTCAGCCGCCGCTGTCTTGGTGGTTTGCCCCGGCCAGACATCGTTTTGCTGAATACTACCATTTTCCTTTACGACCTATAGCTCGTCGTGGGTAGCTGCGCCGCTCGACGCTGCGGCGGTGGCACCCTCGGGCGCAGCGGCGGCGGCGGCGGCGGACGCAGTGGCGGCGGCGTCGGCCAGGGCGAGGGAGGCGCGGTGCGCGGTGCGGGCCTCGAGCTCTCGCGATGAGTGATCGAAGCCGGCGCACACAAAGGTGTCCGACTCGAAGGTGTCCGACTCGAAGCAGAACGCTGCTCATTAGGCACGGCTTATAGGGCCAGCTTAGCCGGTTTGCTGTTTGTAAGCTCGAATAAACTCTGAACTCTGACTCGAAGCAGAAGGTCTCCTGCAGGAACTCGAAGAGGTGCTGGTGGTCGTCCCACTGCTCGCTGTAGCCTTAGTTGATGACGCTCATCGGTCGCGAGCCGTTGCGCGCCTCCTCCTCTACTTGTAGCATTCCTTGCACGCCTCAACCGCGGGCCACAGCTTCTTAAACGACGCAGCGTCCGCAACGCTCTCGCGCAGCTGCAGGTTGACCGCGTTGTGGGCGCGCCACAGCTACAGAGCGCCGACTCGATGTGGCCGGCCGTGTGCGCGCCGTCGTGCGCCGAGTAAAACTGTCCAAAGTGTCGCACGCACTAGGCGCACATCCAAAGAAGGCGCCCACCCACGCGCCGATGGCACGCAGCGCAGGCGCGGCGGAGATCCGATCTAAGTTGGCGAGGGTGACGTGGAAGAAGATCCACAGCCCGCAGGTGTTACCGCCCACACACCCGCCGCCTCGCCGCCGCGCGCCGCGCACCACAGCGCCACTCCGACAGCTCGGCCGGCTGCGTGGCAAAGCCGTGCTTCGTTAGTAAGGCATCGTACCGCGCCTCGCTCCACTTGCCGCGCCCGTCCAGCGCCGTGTGCAGCGCCGCCAGCCGAAGGCGCACCGCACGCTGCGGGAAGGTCTCAGACTAGAGCTCGATCCACGCGCGCAGTCTCCATCAGCTCGCTCGCGCTGCACGCTAGTATGCCAGACTACTTTCTGGTGGTGGCACCGCCCGCGACCCGCGTGGAGACACAAAGCGCTTGCGATATAAAGAGACCTACCGGTACTTGCATCGCGGCTGGTACGCACGCCTGAATTTAGCCGCCAATTCACGTTTCAGCACCACTCCTTCCAATACGTTAAGCCCTCCACGCAGGTGCCGCCTTGAGCAGTGGGTGCGTAAACGGTCGGCGGAACAGAAGGTAGCGCTAACCCAACCGTAACCCTAACCCTGAACGTAACCTTTCCACAGCTAACCCTAATCAGACATGCACATGCACATGAGATGTGCATGTTCATTTGGGATGGCACGTTCCGGAACGTCTGCTCGATTCGGGACAGTAACTGGATACACCACTCGACCGGGTCTTCGAGGGCGACTTTACAAATCCGGGAGATCTCAACAAGATCGTCGACACGTGCTTGGGTGTCTCTGGGCCACCGCTTACTACACGCATCGCCTTATTGTAGGCGAGGGGACCATTTTAAGCCGCGGACTGAACCTATAGGAGCTCGTTCAAGCGCTCAGCTAGCTACTCGTCGTACATCTTTGAGGCGCTAAGGCCGTCCAAGGGAGACATAAGGGAGACAGGCATTCGGGAGCCGAGTCGGGTCACAACTGTTATCTGTGCAAAGATACATCCCGTCTCTTTGCCTCAATCGTCTCATGCGGACCGGTCGAGGCACCCACGTCACCCGTCACCAACATCAGAGCTGCACCCAACCTTCTCATCGGATGTGTCACAAGATAACACGAGAGAGTCGATATCACCACGCCAGTAAGCGACTTTCGCCAAGAAGTGCGCACGGCGCTCGCCGTAATTCGCCTACAAAGACAACCGCATTTTGCACGACGATTTGAGTCGCGAGATGGTTGAGCCCAAAGGACGTAGAATCACGAGGGAGATTAGAGCGACGAACGTTTCATTCAAGTCGTTGAACACCATCTACGACATCGTAAGTCCGCAAAAGAACGAGGTGTTCCCGGCCAAATACTTTTTGAACCTTGTTGATCTGCTCGAAACGCGCATCGACGATAGCAAGGTCGTGCCGATTCTACGCTCTCAACACAACTCGCAGCTTGTCGAGTCGAGCTTGAAACGCGCCCGGTCTAGTATGAAAAATACCAAAAGGCGGCTGACGCGATTAGAGACTGCGCACGGGAAGAGCGCTTCGGGAAACGCAATAGCCAGTTCTATCGCGTGTGGCTGAATAGATGTAGAATAGATGAATCTGACAAAACTGAGCTCGCGTGCACACCGATTTGATGTGGTATGAGATTGACGCCCCCGGCGAGCACACACCGTATAGAGTGAACGCTTGAAGCCCGCTCGTGTGTGTGTGTTATATGCACAGGATATATGTAGCTCGTGTGTTTGTTTGCGTGGAACACTTATATGAAAAACTCGTGAACTCACCAAGGCCTTTCTAGTATGGCTAAATTACAAACTCTCAGTGATCACCCCCGAACATGTTCGAAGCTGTCCGCCCATCGCAGCCGATCCAAATCGAGTGCGACGAACACATAGCCTGGTTGTCGCTTAGAGCCTCGGCGTAGGGCCTGGGGCTTAGTGGAGCGGGGCGGGGAGGTGTGTGCTCGCCGCCCCGATTGGAGGAGTGCTGCGACGCGCTCGAGATGGCGCTGACCCTCCCGCGCCTGACGGAAGCCGGCGGCACGAGCTCTTCCGACTGTGTGGCCGGTTCGAGGCGCATTATTTCATAGTTGCCATTGCTGTTGCTCGTGGTGCGCGTGAAGTCGTGGGGGGGGCTCTCGCCTGCTGAGCTATCGCCGGCAGCGGTTGCAGGCGCGCGCGCCTCGGGTTTGCAGTCACCGCCCGCAGCCACCACACCGCGGCCGGCGGCGGCGCCTTTGCACGAGGCAGTGTGCTGCGCAGGGCGCATCCGCGCCGCCACAGGGTCGAGCAGCCTGTCAGGCAGCCGGTCGGCGGTGGCGGCGGCGCGGTGGGAGGGCGGCGGCGACTGTTCAGCACACCGCTCGGCACGACAGAGCAGTGCAGAGAAGGCAATCGGCCCGCCTGGGTGGTGCAGCCACGGAGGCTTCGGCCCGCCCTCTGACGGCCACCCCCCACCACTAGCTGCCTCCAGCTGTGGGCCCTGAGCGGTGCAGCTGCTCGTTCGGTCCCGATGCGGTCCCGAGTGCGCAGCGCAGCCAAGAGCCTGGGGAGCCACCCGTGGCAGGAGGCCACATAGGACAGCGAGCTGTGGCACTACCAAAGACGACGCGTTCGGCATGCTGGTCCTACCGCAGTCGGGCGCGCAGAGCTGGAAGACCCGGCAGCCGAAGCGGAGCGCGCCCAGCGGCAGCGCGGCGTACGCAACCGTCGGCCCAATGGCATCGCCCGTGACGCCGCCACGCACGGTGTGCGCCGCGGCGTGCACGGCCACATGCAGCACAGCGAGCTGCGGGCTGGAGGTGCGCACGTAGAACGGCTGTTTGAAGACCGCCTGCAGCCCGTTGGAGCTCACCGCCTTGCTCTGCAGCCGCCGCTGCCCCTGCCCTAGCGCCGCCGCCTCGTCGACCGCCGCCTCGTCCTTAGACGCCGCCGCGGGGCGCGCGCCCAGCAGGCAGGCGTCAGCGCCACCGCCAAGCAGCATTGCCACAAGGTAGAGGTCGTCGGGCGCGCGCGCGTTGGGCGCTGCGCTCTTGGTGTTAAGCGCCGGTGCGTGCTCGTGCCATGGCACCGCGTCGTGCTGTACGCGCCCTTCGCCGACCTTGGGCACGTGGTGCGCCGAGATGACCTCGAGCTTGAGCCAGTGCTTGGTGCCCGCCTTTTGGGCGGGTGGCTTGAGGAGGTAGCCGCAGCCGCCGTTTTGCGCAAAGAGGCCACGGTTAGCGCGCAGCTGCATCTCGTTGGTTTGAAAGTTGAGCGCGACCATCTGCATGCCCGCTTCCCAGAAGGGAAAGGGGTTGTAGTTGCTCGAGGTCACGCGCATGCCGCCTGGGTAGACGCGGCCCATCTGCGACTGGTGGTGCAGCCGCCACACGGCGGCGCCCTCCTCGCGGATGGCCTTGTCCAGCTTGGGCTCGGCGTACGAGCTTATCTCAAAGGGCAAGTAAAAGGAACCGAAGCCGCGGTGCTTGACCCCGCTCAGGAAGGAGACCTGTGGCAGCTTCGGGTACGCCGCCATACGCGCCAGAACTGCCGGGCTCGGTGAACTCAGCTCGATCGTTGTGGACGCGCCAGAAGTGGAGATAGTGGAGAAGCGTCGGAGGGAGGCGAGCGACGCGACGCTGCTCGATATCCTCGCACTACTCCCCCTCAGAGTAGACTCTCCCGGAGAAGTCAATGCGGCCTCTAGCGCGTGCGGCAACGCGGCACCACCGTCTGATGTTCCAGCCACCGTGCCAGCCGCCGAGGAATTGCCACTTGAGAAGCGTCGCATCATGAACGTGCCTGAGCGCTGCCGCATCGCAGGCGCTGCCTGCAAGAATTCATCAGGCCTACAGCTCGCAGGTGGGCAGCAGATCGCAGGCGCGGATCGAGAGCGCTGTCTATTGTTGTCGTCACTCGCGCACGCCGAATGCTCTGCTGGCATGCACCCGCCCTCCAACACCTCAAGGCCAACGTCATCGCTGATGCCATCTCCGGGTACCGGTGAGAGCGCAAGCCAGTTCAGTGCCACCCAAGCCAGCTGCTGCTCCTGACCAAGCAGGGCGCCATCGCTATTGACCTTCTGCCGATGATGCTCTGCCGATGATGCTCTGCCAATGATGCTCGCGTGAGCGCAGCCATGTCCAGGTCCTTTTGGCAATCGTCCACCGCGCACGTCCTCGCGCGACGCGGCGCCGCCGCCAGCGCGCAATGCCGTGCTTCGGCGCGACAGCGATAGGTCAGTGAGACTATTGGAGCGCGAGGCTCGTGACTGCTGACGCGCCAACTGGCCCAGGTTGGCCAAGCCGGTCACCCCTCTCAGCGCGCGCTGCTGCCGCGTGGCTAGGTCCTCGCGTACCTGGTGCCATGGTGACGCCGTCCACACAGCACGCAGCTGATACATGTCGTTTGTTGTAGGGCCGGGTGGCAGCTCAGCAGTGCGGCTGCTCGGCTGCTTGCCATTGTCGGTGTCAGCGGTGTCATCGTCTTCGTCGGATCGGTGGCTATGCTGGCTCTCCTCCTGCGGCCGACCTCCGTGCTCCTCCGCTAGTCTGTTGCGCCGCTCAACCTCTATACTCTTCCACCTGGGAGTATGGACCTCCTCCGCGCTCTCTTCGCGCACCGAGCCGATAAACGAGAGGCCTGACGAGCGGCGGCGCGAGCTCGTTCGAGCGTAGCAGCAAGGCGCGAGCGCGATGGCCACCGCATTGCTTGCCCGTCCAACTAACGGCGACGCGTTGGCGGCGCGCGCGTCCTTGGGGCTCATGTCTTTGTCCAAGTCGAAACCGCTCGAGCCAAGTTTGCGCAGCACTGCTAAGGGAGCACTGCTCGTGGTGAGCAAACTAGTACCGCACGCAGCACTGCTCGGCTTAAGCAGTGTTCCCTTAGGGCTCTTGACCAGGGGGGGCGCACCGGCACCGCCGCCGCTGCCGCCGCCACCGCCGCCACCGTCCGCGGCTTGCGCCGCTGCGCCCATGCAAGGCCGCGCAAGAGGCGAGCCGGGGCTGTGCACGCTGGCGCGGCGCCCTCGAGCAAGTCCGTGCCACGTGGCCTGCCAGGCCGCGAGTGCCGACTCGCTCTCAAACCGGAGGATTAACAGCTGCTGCCGGCCAAGACCGCCGCTGCCCTCGCAACCGAAGCCTTCGCCGCTCGTGCGCTTTGAGGCCAGCATGGATGAGACCGAATTGCGCGCATCTCCGGCCGCGACCTGAAGCATGCAGCCGGGCAGCAACAAGCCGCCGGTCAGCCCCAGGCAGAGCGCGTCGCCACCCACGCTGCTTAGCAGCTCGCACTCCGTGGAGCGAGGGTCGAAGAGCACTGAGCCGACCGCGGACGCCTCCCTGTCGGCCCCACTGCTTGTGTCGTTGGGAAGCGCAAAGGTAAGGCCGGCAGTGAGCACCTCGCCCTCCTTCGTGGCAGTCTCTCCCACTGTCCACAGACTGTACCACGCGAGCGTCTCATTGGCGCAACCGAGCCCGGCCGCCGTGAGTCGCACAATGCCCTCGTGACGCGACGCGACCGCCAGCCCGAACAGTTGCACGTCAGGCACAACCTTTGCCTTAACGATGATCTGGCCGCACAGCGCCTCTGGCGATGGCAACGCCTCCGCGCCAGCATGCAGCGGGAGCCTGAGCGTCTCACCGAAGACCAAGTGGAGGTAGGCGACCAAGCGCGCCTGCTGCGGCAGGCTGAGGTGCATCTCGAGTGAGAGGACCACAGGGTAGCGCGAGACGGCGAAGGCGGAGGCATGGATTGCCGTCAGCACCTCGAGCACACTCACTTCCGAGGTGAGCGTGTACCCGTGCTTGACGATCGGCTCGCCTGCGAAGCACATGAACATAAACATGAACATGAACATGAGTGCACATGCACATGAACATGAACATGAACATGCACATACATGTAACATGTGCATGTGCATGTTCATGTGCATGAGCAGAGTACATGAACATGAGTGACATGAGTGTGTTGCGTGCAATGCACGTGTACGTTTACGTGTACGTTGTGGCGCGTGCGGCATGCGTGCGGCATGCGTGCGGCATGCGTGCAGTGCATGTGCATCATGCGCAGTGCATGTGCAGTGCATGTGCAGTGCATGCGCAGTGCATGTGCAGTGCATGCGCAGTGCATGTGCAATGCTTGACGGTCGGCGCACCGTAGTCGCCATCCCAGCAGTCGAGCTCGACGCAGCGGCAGCCCTGCTCGAGGACGCGGCGGTACATGGCGCCCGATGAGCGAGAGGTAAGTTGGTTACCCTCGAGGTATGTGTTATGGCTCGAGTTGCAGAGGTAGTTTTGCAGCGGCTGGCTCATGTCCTGCCACACCGCCTCCTCGCGCTGTAGTAGCCCGCTGTTGGACACTGGGTCGAGCATTGCAGCGCAGAAGGAGACCTCGCTCAGCACCGTGCCGCCGTTACTGAAATCGTGCTCCGCCGCCGCCTGCTCGAAGGCGCGCGTGAGCGTCGCCACCTCCATCTCGAGCTGTGCGCCGTGTAGTGCCCATGGCGACTCGGGATCGCGCGTCGGCGCCGTGTCACCACTCCCCTTGGGCGGTCGCTTCGTGTTGCTGGGCCGCATCATGAACGAGGCGCAGCGGTTGCGCGCGGGGCCGTAGATAGCCCCGAGTGAGGCCCGCATCGAGCCAGTTGCACTGTACCCGCTGTGACGCAGTGATGAGGGTGAGTCTTCGGGATCGCTGCGCACGGGGACGGCTGCGTCTCCGCTGCGCCGCTCGGGCGCCGTGCCGCGCCGCAGGTGTAGAATCGTCCCAAGTGACGCCCACACCGACGGGGCAGAGCCATCAATGTGTCGTTCTGACGCTGAAGCGCATCGTAGCCGCACCTGGGCTAGGCTTGCGCTACGCTGTAGAGGCGCCGCGAGTTCGTCGCACGACGCTCTTGGCTTGGATCTCCAGCTTGCCGTCGAAGTTGAGCAGGTCATGTCGGATGACGCGCGGCGGAGCAGCCTCCGGTCGCCGAGCAGTGAAGGCTTTGCCCCGACCCTTTCAAGCGACAGCGCACGTTGCAGTTTACCCCCTTGATCACCTTCCTTCTGAGAGAATCTTGGCAAGCGTCGTAGCTTGGGCGACCATCGGCTGAGCAGCCCGGCGAGCTTCCCGGAGGAGTGCCTCGAGAACGACAATGACGCCGACTCGACGGAGAGCTCGTCGAGTTCGGAAAGCACTCGGTCGAGCGCATCATCGTCCATCTCGAGCGTCGATAGGTGCAGCCTCAACCACGCCGTCTTGCTCATACATGGGTGTCCTGTCTCGCTGCGGGTGTCTGCCGCTTGGGCGAAGAGCTCTACCAGTGAGCGCGAGCGCTTCGCAGCACAGTAAAAGTGGACTGCTTGCTGCACGCTCACGGTCTCGTGATCACGCGCCGCCTCATCCTCACCGCCGTTGCTCGCGCGTGTCGCGCGGCGGGCACAACCGAGCCAGCGGCTGGTTAGGGCGATCGTGGTTGAGTACGCGTACGAGAGCAGCTGCAGCAGAGGAGTCGTTGGGAGGTGCACGTCGGTCGGCGCGCCAGGTGCCCTCCACAGCATGGCTCCGAGCACTACCTCCTGCGCCTTCTGGCAGGACTCAGCCTTCATTGTGGTATTAAGGCGCGCGAGCCACTTGTTGATGGAGCCTCCGGTACCGACTGTGAGGTAGCCGCTTCCGTCGTCGGATAGCTTGAAGGCCTGCTGGACGAACTCGAGCTCTCCGGGCAGCAGTTGGGCCTCACGCAGCTTGTGCAGTGTCTGCTGCAGCGCGCGCAGTGCTGCCACCCACCTTGCGCACCCCCTGCGCCCTAGGCACGTCAGCACGATCGTCTTGCAGCCCGAGCGCCCACCGCCCGCATACTCAATGCAGAACGAGCGAGACAGGCAGTCCACCGCCTTGAATCGTCGCGCCAGCGCCAGCCCGCCCCCTTCCGCAGGAGCTTCTGTGTGCTGGCTGGCGCGTCCTCGAGGGCTGCGGCGAGTCGCATCAACAGCAGCCGTTTCGATGTCGGGTGCCGCCCTGGACTCACGCAAGAACACGCCGCTACTCTCTGGTACCAAGCCGCTAGCACGGCTTGCATTAGTGCGGCTTGAGCTTCGGAGGCTTAAGCTTCGGAGGCTTCGGAGGCTTCGGAGGCTGAAAGGGCTGGCTTCGGATAAAGGGCTGGGATTTTGGGAGCCCTCGCTCGTCGCACTCGCCGCGGTGTGCATCTCGATAGTCCACAGCGATTTGTCCGCGGGCCACATATGCCGCATTGCAAGGTTCGAACATTCGGTCACCCGCACGATCTCGTCGACCAAGATGTAGCGCTGCCACGACCACCGCAGCGTGGTGCAGTCGCGATTGAGCTGGAGGAAGATCTCGGGCACACCCCTACTCGAGAAGTCGGAGGCATGGTGCACGCGTAGGTATGAGCCGCGCATGACATGCCACACGCTCTCCGTGTGCTGCTCGCCCAGCAGTCGCTCCAGCTTGCTCTCGATACAGATCTCGCCCTTGCCCATCGATCGCTCGGCCGTCAGGAACGCCCCGCCAAGCCATTTTGAGGCGACTGCGAAGCAGCATAGAAGCAACGTGCGCTCGACCGTGCACATGAAGAAAAACATCTGGACCCACGTGGCAAACACGCCCTTCAGAGAGCCATCGTCGCCCGATTCCAGCGCCAGCACGTGCCACATCTTTGCGACGTAGAGCAGGAGAAGGCCGCCCCACACCGATAGCGCCATGGCCATGACGTTCGAAATACGTCTATCGGAGCGGCTCTGCAACACCCGCCGGGTGGGTAGCTGCCAGAGAGGGCCGAGCACCACGAGCGAGATGTTCCACTCAAAGTACCACCTGGTCGACGAGCCCGAGCGATGCAGGTCGAGCAGGTTGCCAACGAGTAGGAGCATGATCACCACCACCGTGTCCATCCTGCACATGGCACGCCACACAGAATACACGCGCAACCAAAGCCGCGATTGCGGGTCATTGCTCGCGGCACTGAAGCTGCGCCAGCCGAAGTCCTGGTGCACCTTGAAGGCGCTCACCGCCAGGCTGGCGGCTAGGACGAACACGCCCACGAGGTTGGATACGATGAGCCAACGCGGACTCTCCTCGAGCGTAGTGCCATCTGTGAAGTAGCTTGCATTTCCACCGCCGAGACCCGATGGTAGGATGCGGCGTTCGACCGCGCTGAGCCCTTTCAAGTCGAAGGCGCATTTGGCGCCATAGGCCGTCCCGGTCGCCTTCACTTGCTCACTGCACTGCAGCTCCGAGAAGGTGCGAAACATATAGAACCCGAGCACGACCGTGTTGAAGATAATATAGACACACCTGTTGGTTTAGAGTGGGAAACTCCACCCGGAGGCCCCTCTAAAATTGGTTGCCTGGCGCCTCTGCTGGGGAAGCAGGTAGCTGCTGGTGGGGTGCTGTCGCCACCGAGGGCAGACACCACTTTAAACCAGCTTCGCACAGCATGAGGGTGCTCTTGGAGTTCACGGCGTCTGATGTCAGCCAGATTAGCGCGACGCCCCACACCATAAGCGGCGCCGCGAAGGCCGCCGCGTTGCGCGGGTCCCAGCACAAGTCCGTCGTTGGGTCATCGCACGGCTGCTTGCTATCGTCCGCCTCCACATAGCCGATGTAGATGAAACGTGCACCGTAGACTATGAGGGAAAGACCTTCGAAACCGATCAGCCCAAGTAAAAGTCGAGCAGGTCGTCCAGCCCTCAGGAAGTTTCTGAACGGCGCGAACCGCCGGCAGCGGCGGTCGTCAAAGTCCTCCTCCTCCTCAGATGCCCGCCTCGGGTACCGCTTTGCTCGTGGCCTCGCCTTGAGCCATGTCGATGGCATCGTACGACACGGGTACCAGAGGAGGGTGGCACGCACGGCGACACGCGTCACTGCAGCGCTCCATCCATGAAGTGTGCTGCAGAACTTCGAACTTCAGCGGTTACACGTTTTTTAGTTGTTACGCGAGGCGTGTACGACAACGTCCGCTTATTCACAATTTGGGAATATAATGACAAACTTGTCGAGCCCTTGTTGAACCGGCAC
>Ga0115006_10001763_pt1 | contig 13810 bp, 10 predicted proteins | sample ArcOceMetagenome_3_FD_88943 | JGI IMG/M metagenome (GOLD analysis project Ga0115006, IMG submission 88943) | Marine eukaryotic phytoplankton communities from Arctic Ocean - Arctic Ocean- Svalbard ARC20M Metagenome | ecosystem: Environmental > Aquatic > Marine > Oceanic | place: Arctic Ocean...
CCACTCCCCGCACGCACCTTGACAAAACAGCTTTCGGAGAGCTAGCTTTGGGCTGCACAATCGCGCCGAGGAAGCACGAGGTGCGCAACTTGCTCGCACCTTCTCCTGCACACGCTCTCTTGCACAAAACGCCCTTAACACACGCAGGGCGAGACGAGGGAGGGGTTGGGTTGGGGATCGAGGGAAGAGAGGAAGAGAGAGAGAGAGTCTGGCAATCACAGACAGAAGCGTAGGAGAAATGCGTACGCACACGCGGCACGCACCGCACATGTGCACACGCACTCACCCTCGCACCGCCGTCCACGCCTGCCTCCCCCCCCCCCCCCCTCTGACCCTCTCCACCGCCAGACGAGTCAGAAGAGGCGCAAGACAAAGAGGGAAAACTGGCTCAGTGTAACTCCTACGGGGGAGGCATTCATTCTCAAAAGTACCCTCCATAGTGTCTTTACATAGTGACTGTGTTAGGGCACTTACTTCTGAGAATCTGCGGCAGTTTTCGGGCAGACCAACCAGCCCGCCTTGTCGAAAAGCCAGCTCAAACGTCGCCGGCGCAAGGTGCGTGTGCGAATGGGTTGTTGCTAGGTTTTCACGTGCGTACACGGGCAGGGAGTGGTGACAGGAGTGCCTCAACAAGGGGGTTGTGACATGAGAGAGGGGGGGTTGTGACATGAGAGAAGGGGGGTTGTGACATGAGGGAAAGAGGGGAGTGACTCGTCGAGTGCCTGGGTGATTCGATGCGTGCGCACGGGGGGCGGGGAAGGTGGGGCAGAGGGTTGATGTTCGTTTGGTGCAGGGGAAAGGGAAGGGCGGCCCGGGTGACGAAGTTGCTCAAGCTGGCGCTCACTGAGGCGCCCAGCGGAATTGGTTGGACATGCGCCCTCTGTGCCACAATCGGCACAGTCACAGCCTGCGCCACGCCATGAGAATCAAAGCTCCAATCAAAAGAGACACGTATTCTTGAGACAGAGGGATTCCAGCTTTACTGTTGCTTACACTCCTGCTCACCCCCACCCCTTCCAGCTCCGCGACCACCGCGCCCGCCACGCCCGCCGCCGCGTCCGCGCCCAGCTCCCCGGCGTGGGCCGTCCTCGTCCTCCGCGTCCTCGTCGTCGTCTAGCTCCTGCAGCAGCCACGTGCGAGCAAGTGTTAGTGCCCGCATCCATCGCTGAGCACCAGACGCATCGTGCATGCGTGAGCCATGCACACACGACCAGACAAGTGAAACGCTGCGGGTGCACCCGCTACGCCAGACGCACCCGCTACGCCAGACGCATACGTGCAAAGCAGACGAATCACACCTCATCGTCTTCGAAATCCTCCATATCATCTTCATCCTCGTCATACTCGTCCTCATCGTCGGCCTCGCCGGTGAACCACTTGATCGCATGGGGCACAAGGCGCTCTTGGAATGCAATGCCCATCTCATAGTCGCCTTCGAGTTCCATCTGGCGCTGCTCCATCTCCTCCTCATCCAGCGCCTCCTCCTCAGGATTAGGGATTGACGGCGGGTTGAAGAAGTTGAAAAAGCTTTCACAGGGCTCTTCCTTGGTAACAGTGCGCGTGCCAGAACCCTTCTTGTTCCTCTGCTTCTTCTTCTTGATCTTCACCGTCACGTTCTTGCCCGGCGCCCAGTCGATGGGAGTGCCGATGGCTTTCTCCAACACGGGATCGTCCGACGTGTCGGCCATAAGGTATGTCTTGGTCAGCACCTTGTTGGTGAAAAACTCGTTTTCTGCAAAGGTGAATTCGAGCTTGAAGCCGATAGTTTCCTGGTCCTCCGGCAGGGTTTCCGCAGTCACATTGATGAGGCTGTGAAGGATGACCTCGTCCTTCTCAGTGATGCTGCCAGCGACGGCAGAGCAGTTCCGCATGACACCTAGCCAGAATTCGGGCACGCCCTTCACCTCTTCCGAGCCCGTCACGCCCTCGGGCTTTGTCGCGCCTGTCACGATGTCCATGCGCTTCTTGAAGACTGGTGCCTCCAGAGCCTCGTACTGTGGGAACAAACGCCACCGCGCCAACTCGCGTCAGCTCGCGTGCGCGCCCGACCTCACGAGCGAATCAGCAGCCCGGCCGCATCGCAAGCACCGCGCGATGGCAGGAAGCACACGCACGCACCTTGCGCTCCAGCTCGCGCATCTCCTTCCGGAACTTGGCCTCGAGCTCGCAGACTTCCACGTCGAGCTCGTCGAGCGCGCTGACACACTTTTGCACGGGCTCCGGCAGGCTCTTGATGAACTCTTCAACCGGGTCCTCCTCGTCCTCGTCGTCGTCGTCGTCGCCCTCCTCCCCATCCCCCTTTGGTTGGGCCGCAAAGTTGAAGCTGAAGTTGGGCGCCTGGGCGCCCGCCGGGGCGCCGCCGCCGGCGCCTCCGGGGAACGAAAATATGGGCGCAGCGCCCCCCCCGCCGCCCGCATTGCCAAAGGGCGACTGGCCCTTGGGCGCCGGGGTGAAGGAGAACGGGGCTGCCGCCGCGCCCCCCGCACCCACGCTCATGCCTGCAACGCCGGCAGTCACCTCTGCCGCGTCATCCTCGTCGTCCTCCTCGGCCTCCTCCTTGCGGGGGGGGTCCTGCCACGCGCACGGCCGACCCCGCGTCAGCGCAGGCGCAGCCCCGCCGCGCGCCAGGCGCGCCCGCGCCTGTGGGCCTGCGTGCGGGAAGACGGGCGCGGGAAGGGCGGGAAGACGGGCGCGCTGCGAGCGCAGGGGCAGGCGCGGCCAGGGCGCTCGCGGCGGCTCACCTTCTTGCCCTTGCTCTTGCCCATCGCGCGCTACCGCCTGCTGCTCCCGCCGCTCGCTGCCGTGTCGCTACAGCGCCGCCCTCCCTCCGCTTGCTCTTACTCTTCCCAGCAGGCGCCCGCAACCTTCCTCGGTTGTCCTCTGAGCACGTGCTGTCGGCGCAGGTTCTGCCACCCAAGCGTTTTGCACCCTATTGCTAGATTTCAAGATGGCACAGCCGGCGATCGAGCTGATGCCGGAGGCGGCGCAGCCGGAGGGAGCGGATGGCGGGCACGCAGGCAGCAGCGCGTCCGATGGGATGTCCGAGTACGACGAGAGCGACCTGGAGCAGGAGGCGGCGGCCGCGCGCGACGGCGAGGGCGCCCCGGGCGCTGGAGGTGCGGGCGCTTCCCCCCCTGATCGCCCTCCCAGCCTCGCGCATCAGGATTCCTGCTGCTGCTGCTCCGGAGCGCTGCGCCGTCCGCACGTGTCCCACACGTTTCCCGGCGCGCGCGAGTGCATGCGGTGCGCCGTGCGGGCTGGTGTGCATGCATGGCTGGGGAGCGGCGCCACTGCGAGGGCGCGGTGGGAAGATGCCTCGGCAGTGACGCTGGTTGAGACAAGGTTGAGACACTTGCGCGCGGCGCTTTCTGATGGGGGCGGGTGCTAGAAACAGGGCGGGGTTGCCAGCACTACCGAAGAGGGTGCAAGCTCGTCGGCCCGTGCTGCGGCGAGGCCTTTTGGTGCCGCTTCTGTCACGACGCAGCTAAAGACGGGCCCTCGGCGAGCGTCCCGCCGCACAAGCTGGACCGGCACGCCGTGCGCGAGGTGGAATGTGGCGTGTGTGGGCTGACGCAGCCCGTCGCTCAAACGTGCGTCAACCCTGCCTGTGGAAACAGCTTCGGAAACTACTTTTGTCGCGTGTGTAATTTTTTCGATGACGATCTCTCAAAGGAGCCGTTTCACTGCGATGGCTGTGGCATCTGCCGGTACTCCCGTCCCCGCCGCACCATGCTTGCCCCCTTGCGCCTTTCCCACCTGCGTGGCCGCCTTGCGTGGCCGCCTCGGCCACGGGAACCTTCCCCCCGACCCTCTTGACCCTAACCCTAAATCCTGAACCCTCAGCCCGCAAGGGGCTGCAAGGGCTCTGCTAGCGGCGAGCATCCTGGCGTGAGCGAAGCAGTGGAAGAGGTGAAGGAGCGTGAGCGCAGCGGTGGGTGAGGGGTAGGAGAGGGTGGACGAGAGGCAGGAGGCGGGGACACAGCGACAGCATTGATAGCGGTGCGTGTTAATGTGTCAGGGTCGGCGGGCGGAACAACTTCTTTCACTGCGACACGTGCGGCTGTTGCTATGCCGTTGAACTGCGCAACAACCACCGATGTATTCAAGGCAGCATGCACCAAAACTGCCCAGTGTGCCAGGAGAATCTCTTCAATTCAACCTCGGAGTGCCGCGTACTGCGCTGCGGACACACGATGCATCGTGACTGTCTCCGTGCCCTGGTTCTCGCTCGCCCCTCACACCTGCGCCCTGCTGTCCTGCAGTCACCTGGATGGTTTTGGGCAAAGCCACCAGCGCGTGCGAGCAAGCGGCGCCAGCGCTGACGGGCAACTGTGCTGGGAACAGGTGAACAAGTCGCATCTTGCGCGCTGTCCGCTGTGCGCCGTGTCAATCACCGAGTCCGCGGGCACCTGGGCACAAATGGACGCAGAAATAGCGCGGAGCCCTATGCCGGAGGAGTACCGCAACAAACAGGAAGCGGTTCTGTGCAACGATTGCCACGCGACCAGCTCCACAGCCTTCCATGTGCTGGGCCTCAAGTGTATTTCCTGCGGCAGCTACAACACGCGCAAGCGCTAGATGTGTTCCGAGACCGTGCTCTGCCGGGTCTCCAAGCCGCTGTGCCTACAGGAGGTGCTTCACGAGTTGTCACTACACGAGGTGCTTCACGAGTTGTCACGCGGCAACGCCTTGCCGCAGTAGTGACCTAGCGCATGGAGCCCGGAGTGTTTCTGTCTGTCGCATTGTGCGAATCCTCCAATCTACCACCTGCATATAATGTTTACGGACAGATATACCATTCGAATCCTTCAAAATACCGGTACTATGTTATGCACATAATGAAAAGATGGCGAAAGAGTGGCTCAAAACTCCGGAGACCAAGCCCTTACCAGGACTAAAGGGCAACAATCAATGGTGCAAGGTGTATTGTCAACAACCACGGACCCTAGCGCGCAGCACCCGCTCCCGCAGGGGAGAACATACTGACCACGTTAGACTCGACATCACCCGCGAAATGCGACAAGCTCGCTTTCTTTGTCCCCCGGTGCGCGCTGTGTGCACGCACCCCGACAGACAGCCCTCCAGACCCCTGACCGACTTTCCCAGCAGCCACTTTGGCCTTCTGCGCAGCCCTCCCAGAGCACAAGCCCCGTTTCAACATGGCGACGGAACAGAGAACTCGTTCCGCGTCCTGCAGCTCCGCCTGCCAGCAAGCCATGGCCGCGTCAGTTGCCCTTCCCACTCACACGCCACATTCCCTTCCGCCCCGCGTGCCTTTTACTGCCTCGTCAGTCTGGCGTCCGCTGCTTTTCTCGCTCCTTTTCTCGCTGCATGCGCATTCTCGGTTGCAAGCACACGCGGGCACGTAGCGCGCAATCAGCAAGCAGGAACGCGCCAACAAAATACGAGACTCGAGGCAACCTGGGGATTATGCGCGAGCTCATCCGCTTTCATGGCATCCTTGGTCGCTGCCGCCAGCGTGGGGGCGCCCTTGGCGATGGCCGCACGCATGTCTTGCTCGGCGGCCGAGGCCAAGGCGTCGTATGACGCAGGCCCGACGTGCCCGGTATGCAGGCGCTGTTTGAAGCCCGGCAAACTGGACAGCAAGCGCAGGCCCTCTCGTCGGCTCTTTGCTTTACTGCTGCTCGCGACATGGCTGCCAGCGTGCACAGATGCAGCCCCCACGGCAGCCCCCCCCCCCGCAGTCTTGCTCTGCGACTGCTTCAACTTCCCCAGACCCTGCGCCCCCGGCTGCGCTGCACGGGCCGGCGGATCGGCGGGCATGGCAGCGGCAGGCTTCTCAAGAGCGAGAGCCTGCGACATTTGCGACATGAGGTCGGTCCATTTGTCATGGCGCACTTTGGGAGCGACCGAGCCATCCGAGGCAACTTGATCAAATTGCGCCTCCAGCGCGTCATTGATCACGGCCTTCTCCTTGTCCTCGACTGAACTGCGCGAGGCCGCCTGCGACGGCTTGGGCGGATGGCGGAAGAGATGTGACGCCGCGATTTCTCGCGTGACCTCTGTGACCACGGGGTTGGTCGGCTGTGTGGCCGCGGGCGCAGGGCCCGCAGCAGAGGCGGCCGCGGCTATGACGCTGTCTCGTTGCCGCTGCATAAATGCTGCCTGTTCGGCAGCCAGCATGCCCTTGCCAGAGGGTGCGGCCTCTGACTCTGACTGCTCCCCAGGGATACCCACGTCGTCCACGACCGAGAGCCCCGCGTGTATTTGCTGCATGCTTTGCAGGAACTCGGCCTGCAGTTGCTTTTGCCGCTTCAGCATCTCCTTGGTGAAGCGCATTTTTTCTTTTGCCAGCTTCGCTTGCGTGTCTGTGATCGCACTCTCGAGGTCCGCCAGCCGAGTTTTGCTGTCGGTTTTGGGAGTTGTGAGGTGCTTGGGCATGGCATCTGCAATGTCCTGCAGCGGCCCCAAGTCGCCCACGCCTTGCTTGCCTGTCTTTTGCTTGCCTGTCTTTTGCGTCCCCACGCCACTCCGCGATGCCATCTGCGCGCCACGCGCCTGCGCCCCCTTGTCGTCGGCAGCAGCAGACGTCGATGGGGTCGGTACTGCGCTTTCTACTTGCGCCGCAGCGTGCTTGCTGCGCAGAGACGCGGCAGCGGCTGGCCGTCTGCCGCGACGCTTGCTCGCTGGTCCGCGCTGCCGAGCATCCGCGTCCCGTCCCCGCACCTTGGCCGCGCCCGCGGTGGCGCCCTTGGCGTGCACACGCGCACGGGGAGGCGGCGCACCCGAGCGCCTGCCCGCCGAGGCCGGGCGCTTATCTGCGTGTCGCTTGGACCTGCCCTGGGCAAGCAGAGCGTTCCGCTGCGCCTGCGTGTCAGCGTCTGCCTTCTTCTCTTCGTGCATCAGTGCCACATACTGCTTGCCAATCAGGGCGTACGCCATCAGGTCCTTGCGCGCCTTGTTCTCACGCTCGGTATCGGCGGCGTCGGCCACGTCGCGGGGACTCACGGGCGGGTTCTTTGCGAGCTGCTGCTGGATGGCGGCGCGTGTGATCATCTTGATCGCCGACGCGCGCCGGCCGCACAAGTCCGCATCCTCTGCCGTCAGGCTCCCATCCTCGCAGTTTTCATACAGGTGCTCAGTCTTGGTGTCGGGGCCCGTGTCCGGGTCCTCCATGAGCGCGCTGCGCTCGTCGGCCTGCTCCGCCTCGTTCACCACCGCGGCCACGTCGCCGCCGCCCTCGATGCGGTCCGTGCCAAACTTGTGCTCGGTGCGCATCTGCTTCTGCACCTTGAGGATCGCCAGCTCCTGGTCCATCGGGACGTACGTCTGCGCGGGGTGCCGCGCCGCCGCGCTGCCGCGCCGGCGCAGGCCGCGCATGAGGGTGCGGAGCACCTCCCTGATCGCCGCGCCCTTGTCCCCCCCCCCCGCGCCGCTCCCCGCGCCCCCGTTCCGGTCATCGCCCGCCACCCGCGCCGCCAGGTCGCTCGCGCGGTGCGCGAGCACGTCTTGCTGCGCCGAGAAGGCCTGCCAGCTGAAGAGCGCCTGCGTATGCTGCGCGGCGGCGGCGCCCTCGCCCCGCTCGGCGGCGGGGGCGCCGCGCAGCACACCGAACACCGCCGCCAGGCCGCAGAAAATAGCGACGCCGGCGGCGACACCAGCCCGCGCGGGGCGGTGGTCGGCCGGCATCGGCTGCCCGGGCTGCCCCTTGGCGGCGCTCTGTTTTGCGGCCCACGAACTTCACCAGCCCACGAACACAACACGCCTCATCAAACTTTTGAAATTAACGGCACCTGGGGAGAGTCGAGCACAAGGCTCGGCGAAGGCGGCAGGCGCGGCGTGTCGCGGCCGCACCCTCTTCTGGGCGGGGCACGATGTTCGGGCGCTCGACGTCCTCACGCTTCAAGGACAAGGTGGACAGCACGCCGGGCCCCGGCGACTATGACGCGCGGGCCGTTTCGACGACGTCGAAGCGCGGGCCGAGCATGGGCATCGGCACGCGCACGCTGCATGCGGCCTCGGAGTTTGCCCACCTCGGGCCGGGCGCCTACTCGCTGGGCGGCGAGGCGGCTGCCGAGGACGGAGCGCGCCGCGGCGGCGGCGCGCTGCGCGCCGGCGCCCTCGACTACACCGCGGCGCTCAAGAAGCTCGCCGCGTCCTTCACCAAGGTCATGGGCCCCGCAGCCGCCGTCCACGGCGCGCAGCGCGAGCTGAGCCGCGAGGACGTCTGCGGCCTGGCGGGCAAGCTGGTCGCCGAGTCGATGGCCGTGTGCTCCGACGTCGTGCGCATCAAGGGCGAGCTGGACGGCATCAATTCGCGCGTCAAAGACGAGGTCCAGGCGGCGCTCAAGCCGTCAAAGGCGACGGGCAGTGCCGGCAACCCCGCCGCCTGGAAGATGTACACGCCGCTCGAGAAGGCGGTCGAGCACACCTCGGGCGACCTCGCCAAGAAACTCGCCAAGCTGTCGTCTTTCCTCGCAGCCCTGCACGAGGACTTTCCCGCGCTCGCCGTGGCCCTCGCCGACGGCGACCGCATCGGCCAGCTGAGCCAGATGGTCGAGGTGCTCGAGGCAAATCTGGAGGCTGTGCAGAAGCAGGCCGCCGAGTCGGCGGCCGCTGCGGAGTCGGCAAGCTCGGAGAACCAGGCCCTGCTGCAGGAGCTGGCAGGATACAAGCGCATGCACATGCAGCAGCAGGTGCGCGCTGACAGGATGGAGGCATTGATGGCCTCTCAAAAGGAGATTGTGCACACCCTGGAGGAGCAGATTGAGGCCAGCCATGCCCAGCAGGACGCCCTGTGGGCACAACTGCTCGCGCACGACAGCAGCCAGTCGGCAGACACGTGCGCGGATGTCGACCACCAGGACCTCTTGGACCAGTGCAAGGAGTCTCGCGATGCGCACGAACAGACTCTGCAGGAGCTGCACGCTATGCAGCTGCAGATGACGGAGGTGCTGGTGCAGAACGAGCACGACAAGGCCGCGATGGAGGAGCAGATGCTTGCAGCCAGTGACGTAGCGAGCAGCGCAGCCAGCGCGATGCTGAGCGAGGTTGACGAGTGCCGCGCGCTGCTCATGCAGTCACACCGGGACAAACGCATCATCCGCAGCACCGTGTCGGCGATGGAGGCGAGCCGTCGGGCCCTCAAGTCGTGCCTGGCAGCGGGCGCCAAGGAGCTGAGCACGCTGCATGCCGAAATGGCCGCGTGCGACTCGCACCCGCTCAGCATGCCTTCTCCGCAGATGCTGCGCCCGGAGGCCAGGGACGCGGTCTCGCAGCTGGACAAGAGCCTGACGGACGACTTGCTGGCGACGCAAATGAAGGTCGAGGAGCTGACGGAAGCATTGAGCAGCACGGAGCAGCAGCTGTTTGATGCTCAGATCGAGCTCACCAAGCTGCAGGAGGAAACGGCCACCCGCAGCGCTGATGCCCATTCGCAGGACCTTCAGTTGACCGAAACGGTCGATGGACTCATGCATGACCACCACGAGGCAGAACAGCAGCTGCGTGCGGAGTTGCTGGCGCAGGAGGAGCTCGTGCGCGACCTGCAGCAGCAACTGCTGCTCTTGCGCAACGAGCGAGATGAGAAGATGGAGCGCATCAACGAGCTCAACGCGTCTCTGGAGGACCTCACCTGCCGGTTCCAGGACTACACTGAGACTAGCACGGCAGAGAAGGAGCAAATGATGGCCTCTGCCACCGACGCGCAGACACGCCACACGGCGGCTATGGAGTCAGCGCTGGAGCAACACCGCCTCGACAATGCGGCAAATGAAGCCAAGCTGGCGCAGACCGTCGGCAAGTACGAGCAGGACTTGAGCGACAAGGCACTGCAAGTAGATGCCTTGGCGCAGCAAGTAGCTCAGGTTGCCGCGGAGCTCGAGGCCACTCGCTCGGCGCACGACGCTGAGCTAGCCTCGCTGAGCGACAGGTTGAAGCAGCAGGTTGCTCTCACCAACCAACTTGAGGCCACCAAGACCCAGCACCAGGACTTGATCGCCCAGCTCGAAAGCGATTTTGATGCTACCAAGCAAGAGCTCAAGCAGACGCAGGCGGAGCTGGAGCGCACCGCCAGTCATCTGCAGGGAGAGCTTGCGTCAAGCCAGGAGGAGGTTGCCCAGCTGACCGATACCAAGGCACAGCACGAAGGCAAGATCGCCCTGCTTGAGGGCGAGCTCGAGGCTACCAAGCAGGAGCTGTCGCACACGCAGGCGGAGCTGGAGCGCGTCACCCATGATCTGCAGGGAGAGCTGGACGGCAAAGTAGAGTGCATCAGTCAGCTGGAGGCGCTGCTGGCCATGACACGATCCAAGCTTGATGTGAGTCTGCGGGAGCGGCAGCAAGCCCTGGATACTCTCACGGCCACCACACAGCGCTTGCAGGAGGAGGCAATGCAGATGGCTGCCGACATGCAAGCGATGCATCTGAACAATGTGAACAAGATGCAGAAGGCGCTCAGGCAGCAGCACGCTCATGCGCAGAGCAAGCTGGCTCATGCTGCTGATCAGCAGGCACGCGTGCAGGAATCGCTTGAATGCACTGCAGATGAGCTCGCGCGCAGCAAGCAGGAATGGGAGCGAACCACCTGTGATTTGCAAGGCCAACTTGCTGCCAGTCAGGATCAGGTTGCCCAGCTGACCGAGACCAAGGCACAGCACCAGGACTTGATCGCCAAGCTCGAGGGTGAGCTCGATGCCACCAAGCAGCAGCTGTCGCAGACACAGGCGGAGCTGGAGCGTGTCATGCATGATCTGCAGGGAGAGCTTGCGTCAAGCCAGGAGGAGGTTGCCCAGCTGACCGATACCAAGGCACAGCACGAAGGCAAGATCGCCCAGCTCGAGGGTGACCTCGACGCCTCCAGGCAAGAGCTCAAGCAGACGCAGGCGGAGCTGGAGCGCATCACCCACGAACTGCAGGGAGAGCTTGCGTCAAGCCAGGAGGAGGTTGCTCAGCTGACCGATACCAAAGCGCAGCACGAAGGCACGATTGACAAGCTCGAGGGGGCGATCGAGGCTACCAAGCACGAGCTGTCGCAGACGCAGTCAGCCCTGGAGGCTGCGGGGCAGCTGGAGCAGCAGCTGCGCGAGAGCCTTGCGCAGACGGAAACGGCATTGCAGTCATCGCGCACAGAGGCTAGCGACCTGGGCGAGGAGCTAGAGCAAGTCTCAGAGCAGCTGGCCCACGCCAGTGCCGACCGCAATGACAAAGCACAGCGCATTGATCTTCTCAGCGCGCACGCGCTGGAGTTGAGCAACAATCTCCAGGACGAGCGCACACAGCGTCAAGCTGAATCTGAGCAGGCGGCAGAGGAGGCACGGGCGGCAGCACAGCGCTTGCACTTTGTGGAGATTGCGCACAAGGAAGCAGAGCTTGCACAGAATGAGCGCATCGCTAAGCTCGACGCCCGTGTAGGGGACATGACGACAGAGGTCGAGCAGAGCAAGACCCTTTTGCGAGACATGACGGTGCGTGTTGACTCGCGTTCGAAGCACCTGACGTCGCTGCTCGAGCATTCAGACGCTCAGCTCTCAGACCACAAGCAGAAACTCGGGGATGCGCTCCAGCAGCTGTCGGACGCTCGTGAGGCGCATGCTGCAGAGGTGACGAAATTGCTGCACGACCAGACACAGGCGCTTCAGGAGATGCAGATGCAGCACGCGCAACACGTGAATGACTGGCAGTCCAAACTGAGCGAGGCACAGGAGCAGCACGCGGCTCAACTTGAGGAGCTGCAGCGCTCTGCGATCGAGGCGCGCGAGGCCGCCACCGTTGAGCACCAGCAGGCCATGGCGCAGCAGAAGGCGCACAACGAAGCTGTGAAAGCGCAGCTGAGCGACAAGCTGCAGCAGGTTGAGCAACGTGCCGCCGAGCTTGCCCGCTCTCTGGAGGATGCGCGAGCGGAGCTGAGCAAGACGAACCAAGAGGCACAGGCGGCGCGCGAAGACTCCGAACGCGAGCTTGCGGCGGCGCAGTCCAAGATCGACATGCTGGGAAATGCGCTGAAAGGTACTGAGCAAGAAAAGGCGCAGGCCCTTGCGGCCATCTCCAACATGTATGAGCACACCGACCAACAACTCAAGGCCATGGCTGGCGCTGGCGCAGCACCCGCTGCGGATGCCGGCTCTCTGGCTCGCATTGCCACGCTCCAGGTTTGCCTGCGCTCCCCTTGTCTCTGTGTGCCTGGCCCATGTGCAAGCATCGCGGAGCGTTGACGGGAGGAATAAATGGTAACGCGAAACGCTCTGCAGGCGGAGCTGGAGTCTTCAATGATGGAGCGTTCCGAGTGCCTCCAGCAATTACAGGAGCTGCAAAAGTCGGAGCGCGAGGCTGCGGCCGAGGCGCTCAAGCATCGGCAGAGTTTGGAGATGGCCAACACCGAGAAAAAGGCGCTTGCCGATCGTGTCGTGATGCTCGAGGCTGACAACGCCAAACTCTCCGCCGAAAACGTGCAGGTTTGCTTGCCTCAGCCAAGGATTGCTCCGTACCAGCTGCGCTGTGTTCCATGTATTGACGCGCAAAATGTCCCGCGAATGAGCAGTTGGTAGGACATTCCAACTTGAAACAGCGCATCAACATCTTCAACAACGTCAAGGACGAGAACAACACGCTCAAGAAGGAAAAGGCCGAAGCAGAGCGCCTTGTCGCGCAGCAGAAAAAAGTCATCGAGCGCCTGCAAGTGAATTCAGGCGCGGACAAGGAGAACGCTTGTCTCTTAGCCAAAATTGACCACGAGGAACGCCTTCAGGTTCTTGCGTTCGCACGCGTGGCGCCGATGTGCGGAGACGGGCTGCGGGTTTCGATGTATTCGAGTGCGTGCGGCACATGCCGGATACTATCTGAAGGCTTGTGTCTGTCCTGAATCCCTCTATTGCCCCTCCTCGCTTCTCGTTGACGGTGGGTGCCGTTGGGATTTGCGCAGGCGGCACTCAAGGAGAGCGAGACAGAGACACGGACGTTGCGAAAGCACCTGCTTACTGTGATGCACCACGTTCAAAGTAGCGTGGGGGGCACGAGCTTGGCGGGGTCGCTCGCGGTAGCTTGCAACCCCGGTGAGGTCAGCAAGGAGATTCTGTGTGATAGCAACAAAGGCATCAAGCACCGCGACTGGGGCACAGACGTCACGGAGATGGAGCGCATCATCGATGCTCTTACCACACACCTCCAGCAGAAGGAGCGCGAAATCAGCGGCGCAAATCTCAAAATTCACCTTTTGGAGCAATCTGCTCGCATCCTTAAGCCCTCATCTCAGATTCCCGCATAGAGTCACACCTCCTTGGCGCACTAGCACGAGCTGCTCGTGCGCATTCTAATTCATCTCTTGATTCTGTGTACCTGCCTACTTTGGCTGGACCTTTTTGATAACTGTATGGAACTGTAACAACACTAACCTTTATTCTCACATCCTTCTTGGTCATTTCAAAGAACGGATCCCCCCTCAGCTAAAGAGGGGTTGGCATTGATAATTTTTTTGATTTTGAAACGAATAAATGCACGCATGGCACGGCTGCTGAGCACCCTTGCCGTGCAGTGTCCACACTGAGTTTCTCTTTCTTCCATCTCGCTCAATAATGAGGCTCGAGTCTCGTTTTGGAGATGAGGTCAAGCACATGATGCGCCTGCGAGCGCAGAGTGTCAACCGTGGTCGATTCCGTAGATGCTTTGCCAGGGTGCGTATAAAGGACAGCATCAGATTGTTGCATGGCCTCGAGTTTCGGCACCAACAGCTCCAGCCAGGGCGATACGTCGAGCGTTCCGTACGACAATGCAGACACGAGCAGGTGCAGGATGACCTGTGCATGACACGGGGATCCAAGGGAAAAACAAAGGTGAGCTGAACACTGGTCATGAG
>Ga0115006_10001764_pt1 | contig 13809 bp, 16 predicted proteins | sample ArcOceMetagenome_3_FD_88943 | JGI IMG/M metagenome (GOLD analysis project Ga0115006, IMG submission 88943) | Marine eukaryotic phytoplankton communities from Arctic Ocean - Arctic Ocean- Svalbard ARC20M Metagenome | ecosystem: Environmental > Aquatic > Marine > Oceanic | place: Arctic Ocean...
AGGAGGAATTGAAAGGTGGCGTCCTGCCCATTCTTACAAGAGCGGGAGAGGGGGGGGTGGAGGGGTTGTTTTTGTTCTCCTCCCCCCCCTTCCCCCCCCCCCCCCCCCCCTTCTCACCTGTAGCCTTCGCCCTCATCCTCTCTCAAGGTGAAGTAGAATGCTGTGGCGACCCAACACCAGAAGGGCGAGCTAATGGCGCCCCAGCACCACCATCGCCCCCCAACCTCGTACGGGTGCCTTAAGTGGAGCATGAGGGTGAAATCGATGATGAGCTTGCAGCAGCTGCGACGGGCAGACGGGCAAAGGGTTAGCGGAAGATATGCGAGAGCAACATAGAACACTCAGGTCGTCGCTTCGCTCCTCGCCTATGTTTAACATCTCTCTCCCTCGCTTCGCTGCTCAATCCGTCCGCCACTCACCATCTCCAAATCAGACTGAAAATGAATCCCGCAGGCCCACTCAACGGTATCCAATACTGCAAGTCTCCCACCCATGTCTTGTATGCCAGGAAGAGCGCGATTTCCGTTCCAAGGTACCCTACCAGGTACCTCCAGTCCACCATGATGAGCAACGAGCTGCTGAATACTCTCCACGTCGTGTGTGTGCAGCTCGCCATGAACAGGCACAGGAACGCCATCAATCTGTCCTTGGTCTTGTCCGGAATGTAACCGTAGAAGGACCCATTCGATCTCCTCTTCTCGGGGCTTGTGTCAAAGTCGTACGACAAGCTGGTCATGGTATAGCCGGTCGTTATGGCACTGGCGAACGCGGTGAAGAGGGCGCTGCTGGAACCGCTCTTGAGGAAGAAGACCGTTTGGAGGATGGCGCTTGGGATGCACTCGACGATCACCTGCGACGAGCGAAGTGAGAAGGGGGTTAGCTTTTCGTTCTTGCAACTCGCCGCGCTCATCCCTTTTAACTCGTCGCTTCGCTCCTTGCCCTACGCTCGCCCTTTTTAACTCGTCGCTTCGCTCCCCCCCTCTTCCCCCTCCAACCCCTCACTTCCATACTCTTGGTAACCACAGCCTCTCCCATAACCCCCATAGGCGCTCCTTCAATATTTTCCATGTTCTGAGTGACCCTCCAAGCGTCGGACATCGGTTTGACTCCCAGCAGAACGATGATGATCTCCCTCACGAGCACAGCGGGCTGTTTACGGTTCTGGGTAATGACGACGATCAGCTGGAGGGTCATGCTCAAGGTGATGGAACTGACTGTCGCCCAGAGGAAGAAGGACGGCCCCATCCCCGGTCCCATCCCCATCCCCGTCCCGACCTCCTCTTCTTTCCCCTCCTCCAGCGCCATTTCCATCTCCTTGTACTTCCATATCATCCACAGGTCGCTCCCGACGTCAACGAAGCTGAGAAACGCCCCGACAGCCACCCTGAACTTGAGGCCCCAGAGCACCTGCTCCAGTAGGTGCTTGGCGACGACGTTGGAGAAGCTGCGACGATCGAAGCAACGGGTAGGAGTACAGGGTTAGCTCATATCTACATCAATCTCACGCCGTACGCTCCCCGCCCCTCACCTCCTGAACCAAGGGTTCTCCCCCTCGAACTCCCCAAGTGCCGGGAACCTGCACACCCACTCGTCGACCGCCGCCTCCGCCGTGAGCGTCGTAGCGAGTGCGCTCGCTAGCGCCGCCCCTATGATTCTCCCCTCCTTCTCCCCGAGTTCCCAGAGGCCACAACTGCAGTCAGCCCCTGCGCGGAGCTTGTTCTCCATCACGGTCTCGAGCATCGCTTTAAACCACGCGCAGCTCCCTTCGACCTGTGCCATACCCCTGACGTCCAAAAGCATCCTCTCGAGCCTCTCCTCCCCCTCCCCCTTCCTTCCCCTCCATTTTCTCATGAAGTCCTCCGCAAGGCTGCGACGAGCGAAGCGACGAATAGCGGGTTAGCATATCTCTGCAGCAATCTCAATCTCACATCATATAGCCTTCTTGCGTGTCGCTACGCTCCCCACATCTTACCTCCTCCCGTCCTCCCTAACTAAACCATCCACACCCTTGTGGTTCAGCATCCACCTCCTGATCCCGTCCACCCCCCTCCCCCTCCCGTTCCACAGGTTCTCCCAATCGTCCCCGCACACAACCTGGAAGGTTTCCACCACGCACCCGTCCTCGTTGCCGCAGATCTTAACGATTCTCCCCCCGCTCTCCCCCTTCTCCCCCACCGTGCAGCCTCCCTTGCCCCACTGGACCTTCCAGCTCGTCCTCAAGACCCTACCATCAGTCTTCCAGTTGGTCATGAACCAGTCCACAGTCTTGTTGACCTTATCAGACTCCTCGCTTCCAACCCTAACTCCTTTCGTCTCCCTCGCTCTGTAAGCCTCGAAGTCGTCGTACCACCTATCATCAGTGTTCCAAATAACCCCGAATACCTCCTCCACAGTCTCCCCAATCTGTGCTCTTTGGTACGTTGCCTTTACCGTCCTCTTACGACCGTTTAGGATAAAGTCACAGAAGGATGAAGGTGGGGAGGACTTTAGGGTTAACGTATTGGGTTCGACAGTACGCTAATTATCGTCATTTTGACAACAATGGGGCAATAAACAGGTGTTAGAAGGTTGCTCCCTCCAACACTGGAAATCTGAGGCCTCATCTTTGGCCCTTTTAATATCCTTCTGTATGGCCTCCATGGCCTATATTTCATCACACAAATCTATAAATACTCACCTTTGTCCTCCACCCCCTTTCTTCACTCTTCATATCACTCATACCTCTATCCATCATCTTAATCCATCGATTCATCTCAATGCCTTCCAGTTCCACCACTTTCTTCTCTTTCTTCTCTTTCTTCATATCTTCACTCGTTGTAACAACAACTTGTGAAGGTGATGGGGATGATGGTGATGATGGTATAAAGGACCCAGAAGATGACTCCCCGACATGAGTCTTCGAAGATGAGGCCTCAGATACAGGTGTATAATCCTCCTCCTCCAATCCCTCAATCAGCTTCTCGCTAACCGTGGTATTCTCCTCCTCGTCACACCTGCTGCTCAGAGAATCATCGTCCTCGGCGTCCCCCCTGAGTTCCCTCACCAGCTTCTCCCTCCTTCCACGACCTCGTTCCCAAGAATTGTCGAAGTAACGTCTCATGCTAAGATGAGCGCGGGAAGGGTGGTTGGTGATAGTGCTATGCAAACTGCAGTAGTCGCTTCGCTCCTCCCGCCCTTCGCTCCTCCCATCCTTCGCCTCGCTTCTCCCGTCCTTAACTCCACCTCACCTGCTGATCCCCAAGAGTACGTAAGCCTCCTCCTCTCTACCGTTAGATTTCATGTCGATGGTTATCGCGACGCGGGTCAACGAGAGGGTCACAGGTGTGAACGTGCTGACTGAGGTGAACGGGAGATCGTTCGACTTTGAAAGGAACCGAGTAGCTGAGAAGAAGCGACACTCACAGTGAAAGAATGACATCCCGTGGGTGAGCGCAAACGTTAAGGTGCACCCCTTTGCTCGTACCCTCATGTTAACTAACAACTCCTTCCGCGCTCGCGCCCCTACTCACCTCTCCTGCTCCTCTTCCCTCCCCCTTCCCATCCACCTCCCTCCCTCAAGACCTCCCCCACCCCTCCCTCCCTGACCCTCCAGAGTACCTTAACCCTCCACGCCCTCCAACCGATTCCGGTCCTTGTCACCCTGCAGTGCGAGTTAACGATCTCAGTGTTCGACGAGACCTTCTCCCTACCGAGGTCCCTCCTCCGAACCCTCAGGTCGTCAAGGAAGTCAAACGCCATGACGTCCCAGACCCCTCCGTCGACGTCAAACGCGAACTTGAGCATTCCACACTTTCCCTGGTTAACCTTGACGTACTGGTCGTCCTTCAACCTGCTTTCTTCCGACCACAGCACCTCCTTATCGCCCATATCCTCAATCCGGCGAAGCATGCCGGCCTCAGAGGTGCTGTACTCTCCCCCTCCTTTCGATATCTGGGAGGAAAGGAGGGAGATAGAACGACTGTCGGAGATATGGGGGGCGTGGAAGGAGAGAAAGGCCGAGGAGAGGAGGGTGAAGCCAGTGAAGAACTCTGAGAGGAACGAAGCGGGCGTTTGGAGGTTTGTTCGTTATACTTTAGCTGTTATCACACCCTTCCAAAACCACCACCGGTCGCTTACCGTCTCTACCCTTCTCCTTAAACACGTGTGACCATCCCATGTTCTTCCTCTCCCCAAGCATCTCAACGACACTGGTCTCCTCCTTCTGACCCCACACCCCCTTAACGACGAACGTGATCCTTTCTTCCCTCCGGCCCGTTTCCTCTTCTGCGTTAACCACGAAGTCCCCGTTGCCGACCTCGTTCACAAACACACGGAAGGAGGAAAGGGGATCAGACAACGCCATGAAGGAGGATAAGACGGAAGGGGACGCATCGATTAGAGCGGACGCCTTTAAGTTCGTATGGTGGATTGAACGGTTCAAGTGGAAATGAAGCAGGGGAGAACAACTGATTGGGGGAACAGCGAAGAAAAACGTGGTGAGAAACTTCTCCTACCTTTCCTACCCACCACGAACTTACCTTTTAACCGGGCTCCAACGGGTCCCATCAGGAGCCTGTCTGACCCTGATCCCTCCGGCCATGCCTTCGAATCCCCTTTTGGCCAGCTCCTCAGCTTGCTCGATTTCCATCTCCCTCGTCGACCTCCTGAATTTCGTGCACACGCCCTCGAGCCAACCTTCCATGTTATCCTTTGCAAATGCCTGCAGGGTCTCGATCCTCTCATTTGCGATTCCGTTTCGTGAGCCTTCGTTGACATGGCAGGTCACCTTGCCGATGACCTCTATCATCGTTGACCTGCTGCATACTGGGACCAGGACGACGCAAGCGACGATTTTGATACAGACCGTAATCTCATCGTCACTCTTTTGCTTCCCTTTAACATCATGGTACCTTATCATGTCCTCATAGTCCTCGGAGTTACTGCTCATCATCTTAATGCTAGAGCTGAGGGCCTTCTTAATGCTCTCCCCGCGGCGGATATCCTTCAGCAGCGTTCTACTGATCTTACTCGAACTCTTCTTGAGGAGTGCGCTTCGATATTCACTTATGGTCCCATCTCCAACCTTCCCATTCTCGTGCTTGAAGGTGTAAAAGTCTGTGACGAGCGAGGTGAATCGCAAAAAAGGGGGTTGGGATAATGGGTGCGGATTACAGCATTAGTTAGTGGGGGGGATGCGTCTCGAACGGAAGTACTAGTGGATGCGCCTGTCGATGTTAATGTTGACTCTTTGAGATCGTCGCTTCGCTCCCCAACCAATCTCACCTTCCACGTCCGCCCTCTTATCAGCCGCTTCTCTGAAGACCAGATCGGCGGATGAATCGAGGGGCGTCAACGCGCATACGTGAACTGGATCTTTGTTCTCGTCGCCCTGGATGCGTAACCATGATCTGACGGTGCTCTCCACTGAGACGACTGGGGCGTCGGCGCCACTCTCGGAGAAACCCGACGTGCTCAGAATCGACCTGAGGGTCTTCGCCTTGGTGGCCATGCGCTTAGACGACTTTACGAGCTGGGACGACGACGCAGGAATGTTGTAGAGCATTTGTCTGACCTCTGGAGAGGAAGGGTCAGACGACCCAGGGGAACCGGGACCACTGGTCGTTAGGGTCGAAGACGTTGGAGCTTTCAGAGCGGCCACGACCGTTTCGATGTCCTCGTCGACTCTGACGCAGAGGGAAAAGTGGCTTTCGGAGTCCTGTTGACCCTCACAAAGGACTTGGACACCTTTGGATCCTGAGATGAGCGAGCGGGAAGGTACGAAGCGACGAGCAAGGAAGTTGCAGGCGAAGTAAGGGAGAGAGATGTTAGGCATAGCACTAGCTGTCGCTTCGCTCCAGCCTTCCGTCCAATCTCACCTCTCTTGTCGGACAGCCAAGCTCTCCGATCAGGGGCCATCGCAGCGTCGAGCAGGTTGCTTGCGTATTCGACTTCATTGGCGACTCGGTCCCACATCCTGAACTCATACCGCTCGCTCTCCCTTGGGGCACTTAACCCTACGATGAACGAAGCGACGAACGGAAGGTTTTTAGTTATGTGGGCGGCTGAATGTTTCTGGAAGGCAATATGCTGTCGCTTCGCTCCAGCCTTCGCTCCAGCCTGGCCTGACCTTCCCCGACATTTGGCATGTCTATCTCACAGTCTTCGTCGGCGAATTCCCTGCTCATCCTCCGGAAGCGCTTCATTCCATGTTTGGCAGTCCACATCACAGATTCCGAGCTCGGGGAATGGTCGAAGGAGGGGTTGGGAGTATCGTCTAGGATGATTTCTTTGGTCATTGTGACTCTGGTTGAGTTGGAGGTGATGCGTTCCTGCGGGGGGGAGGGTGATAGTGTGGGGGTGGCGATAGTGTGGGGGTGAGGGAACTTGGAAGGGGTATGCGAATGGACCATTCGAGGTGACTAGCCGATTGTTCTGTGACCACAAACCGTAAGAAATACAATTACACATGAAATACCAAGTTGTTAAGGACGAATCCTTTGTTGCTTGTTTGTTAGGCGACGCCCCAAACTTACCAGCAAGTACGTCCCACGAAGGGTGTACATTTCGTACTTGATCATGCTGACCTCAATCTTCATTGGAAAAGAGAGCCCCTCATCATCCTCCGTTGCAGGTTCGAACCTGCGATGAGCGGGGCGAGGAGCGAAGCAACGGGCAGTAGGCTGTTAGTTGTTGCGCTATTCTGTATACAGGATGAGCTCATAGTTACGCAAGTTGCTGTTACTGCTACGATAGTTTCGACCCTGCCTTTCATCCTTCGCTCCTACTCCGATCTCACCTGACTTCAACAGAACCATCATCGGTGAAGGCCCAGGAGAACCTCAACAAGTGGTTCACGTTACCCCCGTGGTTGCCCTTCTCGCCAAATTGCAGGTAGCTTTCTTTATACTTGTAATTATTCATCGCAAAGTTGATGGGACTGCCGACACCATTCACATCCTCATGGACCCTCCGATGCAACTCCATTGCAGCAGCATGTTCTTCGTCAGAAGACGGGAACCAAAGACTTAGGACGCCTTTTAACGGTAATTTGTATTCATAGCTATCGGAAAACTTGATCTTCCGAGCAGTAGATACGACCCTTCCCCCAAACTGATTTTGGGTGGAGCAAGTTTTCGCACCTGGAAGAAGTAAGAGCTTATGGAAACTTCCCTGAGTAGCTTTAGGTCGGATTTCAAGGCTCAATGGGCGCACATTGTCCTCGAATACCCCATACTTGGATATTTGTTCCGAAAAATTGCACTGGTCTTGCGTTCCAGCAAAACCTTGATGTTTTTCCATGCGATTGAGGGTGCTTTTAGATGGGATAATTCTCGCCAAATTTGACTTCGTCAGCGAAATAAAAGTGTTACAAGGACGCGTAGCATCGCTTATGCCCGGTTGGACTTGCGTTCTTGCTTTCATATTGTCGTTTGAGAAAGTGTCCAGACGAGGTGATTTGGGGAGGGCCAAAAAGTGCGCCGGAGAGCAAAACCTCGAGATGGGCACATTTTTCAGTTCAGATCAGGGAGGTTTGAGTTCAACCCTCTCCAGTTTCCCATGGAAAAAAAAAGATGCATTCTTCCAAACGTTTTTCTTCAACTTCAAAGAAAGGTTTATCGTTACCCGCAGGTGATGGTGTGGGTAGAGGAGAGTTCAACAAGTAGATTCAGGACGTAGAAGCATTAAAGTCCAAGACAGCAGATCACAATGAGGAGATGAAGGAAATGGAGAAAATTCCCAAGGAACATGTCGGCGAGATTAAGGGTTTGAAAGAATGGAGGGACATCGTGAATACGGTCCTCGAGAAACTCAAGAAGATCACGGTGATAACGCCGGGGGAAATGATTGACAGGTTTTCGAGGAGGTGGAGGATGGTGGGGATTGTGGGGGGGTTGATTAGTAACGGTGCCGCTTAGGTGGAGTATTTGGGGGATGACGAGAGATGGGCTTGGACTGCGGGCATGTTCTGGATGTTCAGGTGTGTCTGCCTTGTTGTAACAGCACAAGGTAACGTTGAGGAAGATTGGGAATATGAGCGAGAAGATCATTGTCCTTATCTGTGGGGTGTTGAGCGGAAGCTTTACTTTGACGATTTGCTTGACATTGCGTTGTCAGGAAGACGAGTTCACTGCAGGATTTGGGATATTCTGTATGGCATGGGATGTGCTCTTCCTTATCATTTTGCCACCTGCTTTGTACATCACCGTTTCTTCCTATAACAAGCTTTCCGAAGAAGAGCTAAGCAGTGTGTTGATGAAGTGCCCAGGTCAGTCCTAGAAGCTCTTGATCCAATTCTCTTTATCAGTTCTGCCTCTCTAAGATGCATCATTCAAGCTGATATAGGCGAGCCTGTCATGCAACAGTGCGGCAACCCTATGATGCCCACATTCTGGATTTTGACTCTCTTCCTTCTGACATGGTATGCTGGCTACATCTTAAATCCAATTGCCAAGCACAAACACGAATATACTTGGGTTGACGTTATGAAGGTTAGGTTCGGTAGGATGGAGGGCACCCACTTTTCCCTCTATAGACTCATATTTGTCCTCTCTTTAGTCCTCTTCTCCCTAACGGAAGAAGATGGGAACGTACTGACTACCTAGATGATCTATTTAGTTGGTCTCTCCGTCTTAGCATTTTTATCCCTACTCTTCCTCGTCCTCTACGACGCCCTCGTCAAGCCCTATCTATTCTCCTCCTCCACAACCCGCGACGAATTATCTACCCTAACGGCTTTCTTCCCCGAATCCTTCAGCATAGCTTCGGAAGGTCTCCCAGCAGGTTTCGTACAAAATCATAACATCCATATTTCTTCTTTAATCAGAATGTAGCATTATTTATAGCTTCCCGATTCCCTTTCATACGCCAAAGCTAGAGGATTTCGACGTCAAGGTTGATGGTCGCCTCAGATTTTTCAGTGCCGCTGCTGTGGAAGCTCTCCTAGTTCCACTCTGCTTTGCTGCTGCACTTCCTCTTCCCCCCAAGTCGCCAATTTTCCGCTCGACATTGACGAGGAGCATGGGGTCAGCACTCGCATCCAGTTGCAATACGACCTTGAAGTCTTGGGCCGCTTCTGCCATCATGCCGATTCTCTCGAAGCTGATCCCCCTGTTATGAAGGGCGTGGACGCTGGTAGGATCCTGGGTCAGAACTCGGGTGTAATCTTCGATTGCGTCGCGGAACCTCTCCATCTTTGCAAAACAGTACGCTCGGTTGTTCAAGCTTTTTACGTGCGTCGGGTCTAGGGCCAGGGCGCTGGTGTAATCAGAGGTGGCCTTTTCAAAGTGCCCCAGCTTCCTCCAGCAGTAACCCCTGTTTGTGAAGCCCGAGAAGCTCTTTCCATCGAACGCGATGCAATCGCTGAAATCTTCGATCGCGCTCCGGTAGTTGGTCATATTTCTGAAGCAAAATCCCCTGTTGTGCAGATAGACGCTGTTCCTGGGGTCGATCTTTAGGGCGTCGTTAAAGAGACCCATTGCAACGTCGTGCCGTTTGTCTCTGTCCGCGACCATTGCTAGCGCGTGAAGGGAAGAGTGAGCGTGTCGATCGAACTTGCAAGCCTGTTCAAAGTCAACCACAGCTGCGATGAGCGAAGCGAATCGCGAAAAGGGTTTGTTTAAGAGAAGATTCATTGGGGCGATTACTGAGAAGGCGCGCCTAGTACGGAAGTGCGAGTGCGTGTTGTTTTTGTCACTGGAAATGGCATTTTCAGCTCGTCGCTCCGCCTCACCTTCGACAATTTTACCCTGCTTCTCATAGATCGCGCCTCTGTTGTGTATCGCGTTGGACGAATGTGGCTGGATCATGAGGCATATCGTATAGAAGTTTATGGCCTCATCTAGCTGGTCTAAACGGTCGAGACACCAAGCCTTGTTGTAGGTGGCCTTGAAGTGCTTGGGGTTCTTCTCCATCGCCATGCTGTAGTCCTCGACGGCCATGTCCAGGCGCCCCTGCTTCCTGTGACAGAATCCTCTATTATGGTAAAAGTCAGAGTTGTCAGGAATGATATCAATGGCCCTGCTAAAGTCCTTGATGGCCTCGCCATAGAGGCCGGCCCTGTCCCTGCTGATCCCCCTGTTGTAGAAAGCGTAGGCGTTGTTGGGTTCCACTCTCAGGGCCTGGGAGTAGTCAGAAATTGCGTCCTCGAAGAGACAGAGCTTGTCCCTTGCAAAGCCCCTATTGAAGAAAGCCTTGAAGTGGTTTGGGTCTAGGTTGATTGCATTTGTGTACTCTTCGATGGCCTCCCTGAACTTGCCCTCCTTCCTCATGGAGAAACCCATTCCGTGGTGAATATCAGCATTGGAGAGGGTCGTCTTCCTGGTGCTCTGAGGAGAGGGAGCAGAACCGGCTGGGGTTGGCGTAGCCGGGGGCACGATCGAAGACGAGGGAGTTTGCGCATTGGTCGATGGGGTGGTAGTGGACGATGTGAAAGACAGCGACGATCGGGATGTGTTCACGCTCAGGTTTTGTAACCTGCGATGAGCGAAGCGACGAGCAGAAGGTTGTTAGTTTTAGAGCTGTGCAATATACGGCCGTCGCTACGCTCCTCCCGTCCTTCGCTGCTTGTACCTGAAAATGTCTGCCGCTGTAGGACCGTGATTGTTCGAGGGGTGGTTCGGAGTCTTTGGGGAATGCATTACCGTCTGCGCTGAGGCGCCGTTCGAGATGTTGATTTGGGGGTTCGGAGGTGGGGGGGCGATCCTGGAGGGTCGTCTCCGAGGTGCTGAGTTTGGAGTTGCGGGTTGTTGTTTGGTCCCTTCTGCCATTACCACGTTTCCGCCTACTCGGTCGTCGTTTGGGGTCGAAGGTCGGGGCGGAGTCTGGCCCGTCCCTTTCCGGTGGGTTTGCTCAAGACCGTTCACAAAGACCTCGACTCCCACCGCCATGCTGCGATGAGTGAAGCGACGAGTGGAAGGTTGTTCGTTATATAAGAAGGCAGTACAATGCTTTTGCTATCGCTTCGCTCCAGCCTTCGCTTCACTCCTCGCTCCGCCTCACCTCCCCCTCCTCCTCTGCTGCACCGGACTCTTCAAATCGAAGTTTTCGGCGCCCCCCTTCGCTTTCCCGTTGTCGTCTTTCATGAGGGCTAAGTTGTAATCCTCGATGGCCTTGACTAGCTGGCCTTGGGCATTGTAGCAGGCTGCCCTTGAGTACGCAGCCTGAACGTGGTCCTGATCTAGCTCCAAGACGGAAGTGAAGTCGCGTATCGCGTCATTGAGGGCGTCTAACTTGCTATACGCCACTCCCCTATTGTACAAGGCTGACACCATGCTCGCCTCTTCCACCATGTTCTCCAGGGGCAGGGATTCGCCTACAAACTCCACCTTGGAGTTGATGACTTCAGTGAGGTCCTCGATCCCCGACGTGAACTGCTGGTGCCTGACGTAAGACACCCCTCTGACGAAGAGGATGCGGGCCCTCGTCACGCTGTCCATCTCGTGGCTGCTCAGGGAAGACGCCGCCATGCTCCCATTCACTGTAACGCTTATAGGCTTGGCGTTCAAAAGCTGGGTGCAGCTGTTCACAACATTGGTGATATCCGCATCCTTCTTGTAGTAGTAATGACGGTGAGACTGGGACTGGGCCGCAGCATCAGTTTCGAGAAAGTCCTTTCGCTTCAAAAGGGCCCCTGTGTTGGAGATCTCAAAGCCAACACTGTCGGGTGCTATGTTCTCGGTCGACAAATCATAGGAATTGTCCGACATGGCGTTGAGCCAGGGCGGCTGGGATCCAGGGAGGGAATATATCTATCCAGGCAAGGGACAAGCGATGGGGACAGGGGTGAAGGGGGGGGCACCCAGGAGTCAAACTACCGTCGGTCTGCGTTCTCCTGAGACCAATCCTCTAATGTGGTCGACAAAAGGCGTAAAATGTATTCCGTCTTGTCCAAATTCAATACCTCTTCACTGTTGATTGATGAAAGACAAGAGATTATTAAGCGGAACAACGTTTTTTAGCCCAACTTGACTGCCTTCTGCGTTAGTTGCGAGTTCTATACCACCCCCCCCTCCCTCGCCGCGCGCGTTATATCTGCAATGGAGCTCCATCCGTTTGCTTACCTTCTTCCTCTCCTGCTCCTTCTTCTCCCCAACCCCTCGACCCCCACGGAGGCTCAATGTAAAGCAGATTGCCGTGTGCCACCAACAATGCGTATATTCGGGCCGACAAGAACATCCGGCGCTGAAGACTTTGTTGGCAACGAAATTCAGCTGACGAGGCCTCATCCTTACTCTCAGGCCCCCATGGAGGCGGCTGTGGTTCGGTTCAATTCCACAGTGAGGCTTACGATGCCCAACTACGACAACACCGCACATTCCCTGACGTCTTTCCATAAGAACTACGTCCTTAGGAGCCTAAAGAAGATCGCCGTCCAGTTTTTGTCCAATAGTCTCAAGGTTACCTCCAGCAGCACCCCAGCAGACTTGGGTGGTACCTCTGGTTGGTACACAGACATTGCTTACTCCTCCGAGTACGTCGTAGACTTCACCGGTAGCTACAACCTTTCCACAACGGACGAGTTCCTGACCGTCGTCCACACTGCCTTCGAGGATGCTGCGACGACAGTGGCTTCCCCAGCCAAGAATAACCTGACCAGCACGCTGGTGAAGCAGGCGGACATGAGCGGGAACGCGAGCATTAAGGAGAGCCTTGTGAACGCCACCGTGACCCTCCCCCCTGGTTACTCTAGGCCGACGGTTGCCTCGGGTTCCCTCCTCGAGTACATGCGTCTGCAGACACCCAACCCTAACCCTAACTCCGAGTTCTGCGCGACCGGGTGCACTTACTTTTTCAACGTCGACGTGACGACTGATTCAACCGCCCAGCTTAGCACCTGCATGGACAGGTGCGACGACACGTACAGGAGCAAGGCTCATATTTCAGTTGGGTACTCTGACCTCGCTGACACAGCTCGGCTGGAGTGCAGGGACGGGTGCACGATAGCGCTCAAGAGGTGCCAGCCTGGGTACAAGTGCACCCAGACGAGCACGGACGGTTCTGGAGGGTACAGCTATGGGTTCATGAGCATATGCCCACCTGGTACGTTCAGGGACGTCAGCTACGAGCAGGTCGAGCAGTGCGTTGACTGCCCGCAGGGGAGGTACAGGGAGGACGAGAAGGGAAGGTACATGGAGAGCTGCACCCAGTGCCCTGTAGGAAAGTACGTCAACGAGACTGGAAGCAACAGCATCCTAGAGTGCCTCAGGTGCCCGGCGGGGAGGTTCGGAAAGATTTCCGGACTGGCACTGTGCGAGTGCATCACACCGGCATCGTGCGCCGATCTGCAAGAGTACGAGAGCCCTGCGGATGCAGAGAAGAGGGCAACCTTCCCTTTCATCGGGCGTTGGTAGGAGAGGCGAGCTTTCGCGGGTACCATCCTTTCGCGGGCACGTCCGATTATATATATAATGACGCTTACTGTTTGTTAATATCCGAATCTCGTCTGGCTTTGCGTTTTAATATTTATTTCATTGGGGGCCCCAACAGAAGAAAGGAGGCCAAACAATTATCTGTAAATAATGTCTTTTGTTTACGAAGCTGATATGGAGACAGAAGATGCACCATTACCAACATGGTCTAAACATACACCAGATAATCCTAACAACAACAGCAACAGTGATATAATGAGTGATATAATGGATAACCGTGCTGCTCCCTCGTCTCCCTCCGACATTGGATTACCAAAATCACAATTAGATGAAGATAATTGTGATGATAGGAAAGAAAATTTATCACAAAAGTCAAATTATGAAGAATCACCTACACAGATTGCATCATTATCAGCAACAGAGAGAGAGGAGAGAGAGGAGAGAGAGGAAAAGGACGAGGGAC
>Ga0115006_10001767_pt1 | contig 13803 bp, 9 predicted proteins | sample ArcOceMetagenome_3_FD_88943 | JGI IMG/M metagenome (GOLD analysis project Ga0115006, IMG submission 88943) | Marine eukaryotic phytoplankton communities from Arctic Ocean - Arctic Ocean- Svalbard ARC20M Metagenome | ecosystem: Environmental > Aquatic > Marine > Oceanic | place: Arctic Ocean...
GCGCGGCGCGGCGGCCGACTTTTCGTTTTTCGCTTTTCGGCGCCCCAGTGCAATCGTGCAATCCCATTTGATTATTTTTACGTCACTCTATCCCTCGTTTTTGCTTGAAGATGGCGTAGAGTATCGCATTGTTGTCTAAAACAAACGAACGCACAAATCAAAGTGGGTGAGGTGATCGTCGAGTGCGCGGCTCGCTACTGGGTGAGGTTTCTTTGTGCGAGGCTCGAGGAGGTTTCGAATTCCAACAACAAATGCTCCTGGGCCCTTTTCTCCTTCCAACTTCCCGACCATCTTGAGAGTCAAACCTGACCTGCTGCCTGCAAAAATAATCAATTATTGCAAGCAACCATGTCGAAAGCTTTCGATATCACTGCTCAGGTGATAACCAACCTCCTGCTCTTTCTCTTGGTAATGGGCCTCGCCTCTACGGTGAGCATAAAGGATATGAAGGCGCAGCTGAAGAACTGCAAGGCCATTGGGTTAGGGCTGTTCTGCCAGTTCTTTCTGTTGCCGTTTATAGGCTGGGCGGTTATCGAAATGTTCTCCCTCCCGGTGCCGGTCGGTATAACTCTGCTGGTGGTTGTTTCCTCGCCCGGCGGAAGCTACAGCAACTGGTGGTGCAGCCTTTTGAATGCCGACCTTGCGTTATCGGTCGCAATGACAACATTCTCCACCATTCTCAGTGTTGCCTTCCTTCCGATGAATCTGCTTATTTATTCTCACGCGGCCTATGGCGACGCGACTACATCTGATGGTCAATCCATCCTTAATTCTCTCAACTTTGGAGTCATTTTCATCTCCATTGCGGTAGTAATATCCGCAATTGCATTTGGTATGTTTGCATCGGCCAGGTTTGCATCGGCCAGGTTCCACAAATTTGCAAACATCGGGGCCAATATCTCCGGCATATTGTTGATTCTGTTCAGCGTCGTCCTATCGTTTGTCGGTGGAGGAGGAGATGACAATACAAACAACGGCGGTGCCGATTCAATTGTTTACATCGCAATTGCGTTGCCGTGTTTGATTGGGTTGTTGGTGTCGACAGTTCTGGCGACGCTCTCCAAATTACCACTGCCAGAACGCCTGACAACGGCTGTGGAGTGCTGCTATCAAAACACTGGCATTGCCACTTCGGCAGCCATATCTCTCTTCAGCGGTGATGATCTTCAGCAAGCAGCACGAGTCCCGTTTGTATACGGATTGGCGGAAGCAATATTCATTGGACTATTTTTGATAATAGGTAAGTCATTGCATGTTTATTGGTGAAAATGGAATTATTATCCTTGGTATTCATGCATTAACCATCTCTCAATTTTCTTTTCGTCTCTCCGTTTGCTCTTGCTTCATCGAATACATTTAATTGTGCCATAGGTTGGAAATTGGGATGGAGCAAAGCTCCGAAAGACGAAAAGTGCTGTAAAGTCCTTGTAAAGTCCTACGAAATTGAATCCACATCTCGTGTAGAAGACGACGAGGTATTTGATAATGAAGATGTCAGGCCCGACGACGATGATGATGATGATGATGATGATGGTGATGATGAAGCTGTAGATTATGACAAAGAGAGTAATGATAAAATCGCGCAAGAAGATGATTTCCAAGATACTCCAGACAGAGAATCACAAAAAAGGACTCTGAGGGATGCTAACACGAGCGCTTTGATGAACAAGAGTGGAAGTAGTGACAATTTTGTTGAAAATGCATAGCTAGAGAACGAGTTAATAAGTAAGAGTTGACTTCTGCAATTTATAGTACTCTACGCCTGAGAAGACCGAGAACCGGAGCCGGGAACTTTTAACACCTCGACCGTCAATATCCAGAACTTGGTGCCTGGTTTGAGACCGTAAGGGTTGGAATCGGTGCCGGACTCTCCAGCAATGAGCTCCTCTTGGTATACAATACGACCCAATACATAATCTGGGTTACCCTCGATGCTGTCCGTCGATAAGTAACGATGAGGACAGTTGGTGTGAAAGGCGAGGTAGGTCCGCTTACCGCCCACTCCTCTTCCTGTCGGCATGAAGAGACCTACGTCGCCGACTGCAAAGCTTGAGTGCGAAATTTTGTCGCAGATCTTTTGCTTCATTCCTTCTTGGTCGTGATTTCTGTCTCCAGCCGCCGCGTCCACCTCCTTGGATCTACTAGCCTTTGCTATCTCCAATTCTTTGCGAATGGTATCAAGTTCGGCTTTCATTGCTGCAAATTCTTCGTCGGAAGATTTCCTCGGTGCATCAACTTTTCGCTGCTTTTCGGCCTCTTCAATGTACGCTTTGGGCATCTTGCCGCCCATCCTTTCGATCGCCTGGCGCAGAACAAAGTTTTCATATTGGAGCGTTTTGCGCACAGCATCTGCAGCAACCTCGTGACCACCCGTACCCATGATAATGTCGTTGCTATTTTCATCGGCACAAACAATAAGATGCTGCTCCATATCGCCCGATCCCCCTGCCGCCGCGGAAGCACCTGCCACCTCTGCATCGCTACCTTTGCCTTCATGCTCCTGAGGTTGGCTATCGGTGAGCGTCGATGCACTGCTAACGCCCTTGTTATCTGCAGAAATCTGCTTGTCAAGAGGTAAACCACTATTGGATGAGGATTCGGCTGCACCATCAGTCGCATTGATATCGGGCAAAGTATCAAGCTCTACCATTGACGGAAGTTGAGGAGTACATAATGGAGGTGGTGTCGCGAGAGTCGGCAGAAACACTTCAAAGAATGCCGGCATCAGATGACGTCCAGAACCACGGAGAAAACCTTCCCTTGCTTTGACCTCATCGGCTCTCATTGATGCCAATCGCTGTATCATTGCTTCCGATGTTGAGGTTACGGCCTCGCCGTAGGCACGCCTTCTCCGAATCTCGTTCAGAAAGCCACGATATGCCGCCGGCAGTTCTGATATGTGCGTCAGATGTGCCATATCTTCTGATTGTTGGGCGATCGCGTCACGAAGGACTCCAACGCTAGAGATGACGCGCTGGATTCCAGACTGTGCAGAACTCACATCGCGAAGCCGCCGTTGCATCCTTCGCATGACTGTCGTTTTGCCATCCGCAACTCGAAGCATCAAATCTCGAAGAGCAGCGTCGTCACTTTCCATGGATGGGAGGACATCGACCGATCCCTTGGAGATCTTTTCAAGTGTAACAAACGCTGCCTGCGCATCTTCCTGGCTGTGACTGTCACCTGTGGTTTCGGATCCGTCGTCGTCCGATACTGCCCTCACAATTACCCGAGTAACTTCGCCGTGCTCGGATGTGAGCTGATTCAATCGCAGTCCCTGTCGCTTGCAAACGTCCACGGCATCGGACTCAATTTCTTCTACCAACTTGGCAATCTCATCCTCCGCGGCAGAATCTTCCTTAGCGATTCGTTCCCACTCGGAACTTGAGCCTAACCGCCCAAACTCACCCTCAAGCTCGGCAAATAACCCCGCCAACCGCTGGTGAGACGTTTGACATCGCTGCATCCAAGCTCGTTCCCTTTCCACGGGTACAGTATCGAGCAGAGTCTCCATGACCCGACCCGATGCCCGAGCAATGCCCATCAGCGAAGGGTGGAGCGATATAGTGGCCAAATCTGCCAACCGTCCCTCGAACCGCTGCAACAGTCCGTCGTGTTCTGCCGAGGTGGTTTGGAACGCAGACGCGAACTCGGCTCTGGTTCGAGATGCGCCATTGCGGTGATCGGATAGGTTGGAGACGGCGGCACGCAGTGCGCGGGCCATAACAATCATTTCCGATGCACAATTCCGCATGGAGACCAGACGGACGTCGGCGCCATCCGCCAGGGCCCGACCACGGCACAGATGGAGCATGAAACGTCTCTCGTACACCTCGAGGGCTTGATACAGTGGGGATGCACCGACCGGAGACGCCGACAGTGTTGATGTCTCGCCCGGTGGCTGTTGCTGACCGGCCACCCACGGGAACGCCACCGGACTAGGATCTGGCTCGGTGGGCAACGTCAGTTCCATTGGTTCCAGCGTACACGGAGGTGCCTCGGGCGAATTCTCCACAAAATCTCGCTTGCTGAACAGAAATATCCTCCTCGACCCCGTCCGTTCCGCCGATCCAAAACGAGTTGCCTTGTTTGGCGATGACGATGATGATCCGTCCACTTCCGATCCATTGGGTTCGTACTCTGTGCGTTTCTGCTGCTGTTGCACGGCGCCATCTTCCTCATCGCCCAGCCGAAGCGACTTGAGCACATCTGTGGAACGGAGGAGGGAATCCTTCACCACCTTGTACGGCGGTCCGATCAGCAATATCTGGTCCTGCGGCTCCACCGCACCCGCGAGACGACGCCGAATGTTGGCAACGCTGGATATAGGCAGCGTGGTCACAATAGCGATGCGTGAGTCGTCATCCGCCGCGAACAATGTCGGTCGTCAACCCAAACGCCGAGCGAAGTCAAGGTTTATTCGAGAAGGCAGAACATGATGAGAAACGATTGGTTTGATTGAGGGGTTCATAGCCTAAATTTCGCCTGAATACGACCACATGATTCTACTAGCTACTCGTAGATAGATAGAGTATCCATCGACGCGGTTTCGACCCTGCGTTTCCCAAAGCAACACCATGCACTGCAATGTGCCCCTTGCTCAGAGAGGGCCATATCCCAGCCAAACGAAACACGAAACAAACCAGCAACAAGAGAAACGAGAGAAACACGCACCTCAATTCGTTGGGGTGGAGGCTGATGGGATACGTCGCCCCCGTGCTGGCCGCCAGCACCCGTATCTGGATGGGCTGAGCGGCAGCCGAGGCCATCGTCGACGACGCCATCTATCTTGCTTGCCGTGCCGAATTTGTGTCGCCGGTTTTGCGCTACCATCATTTCCCGCATTTCCCGGTAGGAACTCTTCCGCCGCGCCGTGCCGTAGCCGTAGCGGCCCGTGGCCCGTGGCCATTTATTTTTTTCATGAAGCGTACCTACTAATACTAGGTAGCCTACAATGCAATCGACATGATGGGGAAGAACAACAAGAACGCGGGGAGAAAGAAGAAGGGGGGTAGGGGGAAGGCGTCGAATGCGGCCACACCAACAAATTCTGCTGCTGCCGCCGCGCTATCGCTCTCATCAAAGTTGAAGCGAGAGAGAGGGACAGCGGCGGCGACGCCCCTACCTCCGGCATGGAAATGGGACGAAGACAAAGTTGGCAGTGGTGGCTCCTGCCCAAAGAAGACCGTGCTAACTCCTTCCGATGGGGAGATATTCGACAAGTGCCTGCGCAGATGCTACCGCGGTCTATCGTGGGAGCATCCCGATTCCTTGCCCAGCTCCCTCCACCGATCCTTCACAACGGCATTCGATGATCTGAACGAGGCTGGTTTGTTCCTCTACGATGTGATCCAGCCCGGTGGCCAACGCCTGTCGCTCACTATGGTCACGAGGACGCTGATCGGCGAACCTGGATCGACCTATCGGTACCTGGGACTTCGGCTCTTCTCTCATCCTTGGTGCGACGTCGATGAGGATGGCAATCGAATGGTAGCGTCGAAACCAGGATCATCACTGGACAGGCTTGGATATCGATCTGACTGCGTTTCGGCGCTCATGCGGATAGGAAGTGTCAACGAGGCATTGATTGATAGGACCGATGCCCGGCTTCAACGGGAGATTGCGCCCCATGGTGGTCTAGTGGGATCGGCCCGCTTCAATCTCACCTTGATCAATCGGATGGAACCTACATCGGCGAAGAAGGATCTCAAAAAAGAGAGCAGTTACAACCTTGGCATGACCAGTGTTAGTTGGCACAAGGATAGTGGGCTGCAGGACTTCAGCAGTATTGCCGTGTATCATTCGCTACAGGAATATGGTGGGCATGGTGGTGCCGGCTACTCCTCCGATGATGATGACAATTCCAAGAACAAGTCCTGGAGAGTCGCCGTACGAGTGGCATCGGAAAATTCCAAGACCCCAGCACTCTCAATTCCGCTCCCAAGTGGCGCTCTCTATTATCTTCTCGACGATTTCAATCATCAGCACGAGCATGCGGTGTTGGCCGGCAGTGAAATGTTGCGATATAGCTCAACACATCGCGTCGCGCGAGAGGGTCAGGGTACCTGGCAATACCTTCGAGACAAGTGCAAGGGCGTGCGTTCAAAGCTGGTCAAGTTTGACGACCAGGCGTTGTGTCGAATTTCTTCCTCTGCAACACGGAAGCAACTTGTGAAATTCTGCCGGAGTGTGCAAATGCTTCTGAGTGAGATCGAATTCGATTGGCTTCGGCAGTGGTATGTGCAGGGTAGGACGCATGCCGATTGTCATCCTTATTGGCACCAACCGATTAAAATACTCCTGCAAACGTATCGAGAATTGGAAAGCTTCTCGGTGACCATTGTTGACATGCTGAAGAAGAGCGCCAAGACCTCGGTGCCAGCCATCAGTGAGGACTTGTTCGATGTAATGATCGAAGCAATCGAGGAGAGAAATAAGGTGAGGCTTCAGTGGCATGAGAGGTATCGGGATACCATATTCTCGTCGTTGGATGTGGGTATGCGCCCAATGGATTGTCCTGTTGAAATGACCGAAGACCTTGACAATCTTCGACGAAGGCTGCGAAAATGGCGGGCCTCGTCGTCCCTTCTTCAAGCAAAAGGTGGTGGTAGAAACGGTGATGTCAATTCGGAAGCGGTGGAATCTTCGTCGTGCCAGCAAGGCAAGAGGAAACGCGGCGATGAGGGCGATGCTGGCAAAGGAAGAAAGCCGAGCAAAAAGTTGGGTGGAGGTGGTGAACTCACCAAAAAGGAGCAGAAGAGAGTTGCTTCCAACTGGGAGAAGCTGAAGATGAAATCAAAGACGAAATAGAACTGAGCGAAACCAACCTCTGTGTAGCTTAATACATGTAGATCTATTATGTAGATCTACAGTCCATGATGTAGATCTACCGTACTAGATCTAGATCTAGCTAGACTATATTAAAGATCTACATTATACATGTACAGTAGATCTAGCTACATGTACGTAGTAGCTGCGTAGTACATGTCATGTTATAACTTGGCAGGCAATCCGTCGGTGGTGCAAGTACATGTAGGAATCGGTATAAAATCGTAACTTTGGTCCGCCGATTTTGCCGCCAGATTTGGCCTGCCGATGCCTGCTTGCTTTCAGATGCACTAGCCAGACGCGCGCGACGACGGCCAGAGCCAACGCAAGCAACAAGCAACACTTGGTGCAAGATATCAGCATTTGCCACAAACATCCGAGAGAGAAGTATCCAACGCAACATGCACAGCTACCATCCGGGAAGGCGCGGCGTCCGCCCCGCCTCCCAACGTCCCCGACGTCCACCGATCGGGATAAGCTCCGCTCTTTGCAAGTTCTACCCCGGGGGGAATTGTAACTTCGGGGAGAGTTGTCGCTTCCGGCACTCCACAAGCCCCGACAAAAATTCCTCCGCCGCCACAAACTTCGCTGCGCCTCCTGCACACCGATTTATGCGGCAGCGGCAGCAGCAGCAGCAAGAACCCGCCGAGGGGGCGCATTCCGCGCCCTCTCCCTCCCGTCGGGGTGTGGGGGGTCCTTCTATCCCGTCCGGCGGCCGGGGCAGGGCCCTCAAGCCTAACCAGCTCACATCGTCTGGTGCCGCGCCCGCCACGTCGAGCGACGGCAAGGCTTCCGGGTCCGGCAAGTCCTTCTCCGGCTCCGACGTCGCCAAGAAGGCCAAGACCAAGAACAAGACTTCCGACAAGAGGCCGTCGGCGTCCAAGCTCGGCGGCGGCGGTGGTAACGCTAAGCCATCGGCGTCCCGCCACCCTACCTCCTCCGTCAAGAAGAATCGTCGAAGCGTCACAAGAAACGCCGCTGGCGGGGCTGGCGGCGGACAGCCCAGCGTCGATGCCATGTCGGCGGCCTCGGGCCAGCCCAACAAGAAAAAGAACGACAAGACCAAGATCCCTGACGACCTAAATCCTCCGTCCGATGAGGTCGCCCAGGATGATTCCCCCACCGACATGACGGCCGGGCCGGTCGGGGTGCAACCCGCCACCGACGCCGCCGCCGTTACCGATCCTTCCAACTCCACGACGACGAAGAAGAAGGCCATCGACGGCCACGACAACGTCAAAGATGACGATGAACGTGCCCCCAGCCCTCCCATCTTCCACCCCAAGGCGTCCGAGGGAAGCAACGCCGAATGTGAAGAAGAGACCGACGATGAGTGGACTTACGACGTGGAGGAGGATATGCGTCGGTACTGGCACGAGGACATCACCACGACCCTCATCGCGCACGAGGAGCTGGTCGCGGTGCAGAAGAGGTGGGAAAATTCTCGAGCCCTTGCCAAAGCCAAGGCCAACTCCAGGGAGAAGATGCAGGACGAGTCCAACAAGTCCGGTAAGGAGAACGACGCCCAGAACGAAGTGCCAGATGCCACGGGTGGCACTGACACTGCCGAACGGGACGAGAATGGCAAAGAGGAGGCTGCCCGCGTCCACTGGGATGAGAATACGGTGAGTTTTGAATATTGGTTTTGTTATATGCGTTGTTACAGATTATTTGTTTCTTGTTGCTCCCCACTATAGGTCCTACATGTATATGTATACATGTATCCGTTTATCTTCGTGTGGGAAGGATTGAGTAATGATGACATGCAATAATCCTTAGAGTCTACTGTGCTCACCACTCCCATCATATGCACATACATTCTTTTGCATTGAAATTAAAAATGAAATCGATCTAATGCAGGACGGTCAAGGCGAGACCGGCGACAAGAAGAGCGAGGTCAAGTACGAGGCTTCTAGGTATCCTGTCAGGCCCGAGAAGACCCGTTGCCGCTGCTTCTGCCCTTCCGAGCTCAGTCGGGTCACCATCTACCTCCCTTGTCCTAATTTTAAGGCGTGCCATTTGGTTTTTTGTCCCTTTCAGCACATGAAGAAGGACTTTCTCGATGATCGGGTGGCCAAGAGAGGAAAGGGGGTCGATGATTTGGTCATGGTGCGTCTGCGGTCGGCGTCTTCACTTGACCTACATGTATTCTTTCCACAACGCTTACATGTACTAGCTTCTTCTAGTAGTAGTTCCACGTATCGCTCATGTTTTGGCTTCTAACTTTGTTTCTTTTTATTTTATTCATATCTTTTCGATAATACAAACAGGGGGTCCACGACGAGACTTGCCACGTCCCGGATCACTACGACGAGGGCTACGATGAAACCCGTCCAACTCCACCACCTGTACCCCTGAGCACCGTGGACATCCTGTGCAAGATTTCGCCTCCGACCTCCTCGCCGACTCCTCCTACGTCGGACACCGTCATGCTGTGTCAGTTTATTGGCTCCAAAGACAGCGCCGACGAAGACGGCGATCTTTTGGACCCATATTATTATGATGACGACGGCAACATCCAGTTGTATGGCCCTTCCGGCATCCCGAATGATCCTCGGACCCGAGAAGAACTCCACTGGGAAGATCCCGAGGCTTACTCTAGGAAAAGTATCGAAAGGTCGTGGAACTACGTTCCAAAGCCAGCTTCCCATTGGAGCACGGAAAAGTGCGATCTTGGCAAGGCCTGTCGTCGCTATGGTTGCCGCTACATGCACAATGGGACCAGCGACAGCCTCGAATCGTACGTCGATGACGATGCCAAGGAAGAACAAGATGATACCAAGCTGTCTGGCGACGGAGAAGGGGGTGCTCCAGAAGCCACCGACGGGGAACATATCACGAACAACGACAGCAAGACTTTAATGGGTAATATCAGCGCTCCTGCTACCACCAAAGAGGATAATGGCGAAGTCGATGCCAACAATGGTGTCGACGTCGTTGATTCTCATCGCAAGACGACGTACAAGAAGAAGTCAGGTCGATCGTACCATAAGCTAGGCAAGGGAGAAAAGAAGCCGAAGGGTGGCAGAAAGGCCAAGAAGAAGCCTTTCAAGACCGCCACGCGAAATCCATTGAAGCAGCAGCAGCCCAAGAGCGGAGCAGCGCTCAATCCATCGGCGACCGAGTTCGTTCCTTTTTCTTGCACGCGCATCTCCGAGGCTGTCATCGAAGGAGAGCCTCGTGGCGAGGCTCATTGCACCAAGGCCAAGATCGAGGGTGATCAAGAGCCTTCGGCGTACTACACGGCTGACACTGCGTGTTCAAAGTCCTTTGATTCAACTGACGTGCCAATCTCTTCTGCTCCCAAGTTGACCGCGGTAAATGGACTGGACTGGATCGATGCTCAGGCAATCAATCAGCGTCGTGCCAAGGATGAGATGATGAGCCGCAAACCTGCCGATGCCACCGCAACAGATCGACCAAGCAAGGCTGCTGCTTCTCCTGTTAAGCCTTATACCGAGACGTATAGCAGAGACAGGTCGGGCGCTTTTGATTTATCCAATGATGTATCTCCTCCAGCTCCGGCGTGGTCAACGCCCTCCCGCTTTCGAGGGACTGACAAGGAGGTTATGGTGGCCCTTCGAAAGAGCGAACAAGACTTGGGCGATGAAACGTCCGATTGCGTGAATTTTTTGGAAGCATCCAAAAACAAGCCAAAGAAGTTGGTCCATCCTGAGTGTGCACTTTCTACCCCTCCTGGCATCCCTGGTATCCTCAACGACAGGAATGAGGAGGAATCTACGGGTACGATTCCTTCCAAGTCAGGGTCGAGGCAGTACAAAATGTCAAAGGGAAAGCAAAGCAAGGCAAACACCAACCAGGTGAATGCCGTCGGTACCGCTACCGCAAAAGTATCTCGACAGACCTCCAGCGAGTCCAGAACCAAGTCCAAGTCCAAGACCAACGTTGTTCGTATCAAGAATGATACGGAAGTCTCTGCGACGGCCGCGACTGCTACTGGCGTTTCGAGTAAACCTTTGTTCGATCCGCGCAATTTGTCGTCAAATATTGGTCTTCTTCCTGCGCGACCGAAGTCCGTCAATGCTTGTGTATCAAAGATGCGAGAGATGGGATTTAGTGAATCAATCGTTTCACTGACGCAAGAGGAATTTAAGGCCAGGAAGCCTGGTACCTGGACGAAGGAGGATTTATTCGCTTTTGCTTGCCACTTTGCTGAGGAGGAGGATGCAAAAACGTTTGCTTCAGACCAGCATTCCGTGGACGAGGACGAGACAAATAGTAATGTGAGACCGGGATCTCGTCCCAAGTTCGAAGCGGCTGTCGAGGAGACAAAGGGTATCGATCCTGAAGATTGCCCCGAGACGGCAACCTCGGACAAGAAGAAAGAGGCGACGAAAAGAAAGAAGGGTGCGAAGAAGAAAAAGAAGAAGACAGAGAAGGCTTCCGAGGAGGAGGATATCAGTCCAAGTGTCCCATCTGCCCAGCCATCGCAAGGGGGGCAGGTCTCTCAAGAGAAGACTGGCCAAAACGAGCCCAGAAAGGACGAGGAAGATCTATTGAAGCAATCTTCGGAGACTCTATCGCCCTCGGAAGTCTCCGAGTCGGGGGCATTCTGTACCGACCCCTCCAGTACGAAACGATCCCCTGAGGCCAAGGAGAGGTTTGAGTTTTGGGCAGGGGAGCAACTTCATCGCGATCTTTTCACCGAAAACTTGCTTCGATTGGTACTCTACGAATATGCTCGTCTTCGGCATTGTGACGATCCTCAAGAGGTCACGACAAACACTGCTCTCGTCGAAACTTTCAGGAAAGGTTGTACCAAGGCCTACGACCATCTCTACAATTACCGGTGAGTTCTCCAATTTCTTGTCTGATATTCATCTCATATAATTCATCGTCTCTTGTTCTAGCTAGCCAAATAAATCGAATTTCTCATGTTCTTTTGTTGTACATTTTCTCTCTTCTCAACATTTGTTTTTACATTTATTTTCTCTCTTCACAACATTGGTCTGTACTTGTTGATTCAGAACTGGCAACAAGAGCACGGTGATCGTGGCCTCCCACCATCTTTCTGCCCTAGTTGGACGCTCTGGCAAGATTGTGGGGTCAAACTCTTCCAGGCACGAGTTCGAGATTGAATTTCTTCCCAACAAGCATGAAAAGATGGCCAAGACAACCGCCGCCGCGAGCAAAGCTACTAGTACTGCTCGTGACGATTTCGCTGATTTAGTGAATGAAACATCTCCCTCTACCCGCATGATGATTTCCGTTTACGACCTTGCTCTTCCTGAGGCCGCCAATTTCAAGGGGAAGGGGAAGAAAGGCGGTAAGAAGGGGAAGAAGAACAGGTCTGCAGCTCAAGCCGCACGCCCGATCCAATACACCATCGATATTGACGAGGATGTAGAAAATGACATCCATGGACTCAGTATGGTCGTCGAGGCTTCGACTCTCAACGAGCTTGCAGGTATCAAAGATTCTGCAAAGTTTGAGCAGCGATTGGAAGAAATTATGCGAGAGAGAGACCAAGACGAGGAGGATGCCCGAGCTCTGAAGGAGGAGGAAGAGCAAGCCAAGATCCGCGAAGCCGAAGAGAAGGAAAAGAGAGAAACCGCCCAACGCTTCCAACAGTACGAGAAAGAGATCAACAGCCGTAGGAAGAAGGCGCGTCGCGTTCTAGCGGCTGGAAGCAAATTTGTGGAGGGGCTCAAGAACAAACCTGATGATCCATTCCAAGATCTATACAACGACACCGATAGTCTTCAAGGCCATATCCAAAATAGGTTCATCGACTTGCTTGTGATTCTGCACGAGTGTGAGGACGACCAAGGTGCCACCGAGATGGCGGAAGCGATCGTCGACTTTGGTCTAAGCCCAAATGCGGTAGAATATGACGAATTTGGCGAAAAGACAAGAACTGTCGTTTTCTTCGAACACGACGAGAAGAAGGTTCCGGTGGCTATATTCGATCGCAAGCTTCTTCTTTCTGGCCACGACGACGAAGATCCTGCCTGGGATGGATGCGATGAGCTTTGCAGGCATATCCCAGGATTGTCCAAACGAAACGCTCGCAACTTGATTCTTGCAATGCTTGTTCATAGGCAGGAGTGTTCCAAAACGTCTCGCCCTAGCGCTGGCCAGAAATGTGATGCCCCCGCATTTGATGCTCCTCTTGTACGATGTCTTATCGAGTGCGACTTGTTGGAAAAGGACTTTGTCCAACATCTCCTTTCAAGAGAAAGAACTAATTTCGACCGGGATCGGATCATTTGCGCCATTGTGACACGACAACTTCAAGAGCGCTTCAACTTCAGTCTAGACGATGTTCTCAAGAACTTGGTTGAAGTCGATGGAGACGAGGAGTCTGCCAGTGAGTTTGAAGGAGATAGAGACGAAGAATTAGCCAGTGACGATGAGGATTGCTCTACTTTCCGTCGGGAAATCTATCTGAATCAGGTCATCGATCAAGACCGATTGAAGGAACTTTGCTCAGTGACCGACATGACCGAAGATGAGGCCATTTGCTTCGTTGTGCATCTGATTAATTCCCACTCCGGCGAACTCAGTTCAATTCCTCGCGATGTCGTGATGAAACTAATCACGTCCGGGCTCGTTGAGGCCGAGATATGGTTCGGATGTAGCAAAACACGGAGCGACATTCTCTACGACTTGGTGAATCAAAGACTGAAATATCGCTTCAATTTTTCCCTTTGCGACGTTATAGATGTACGGCGCCTCCTACTACAAGTAGACCATGGAAGCGAAGAATGCGCATCGCATCTGGATGAGGAGGACAAGTGCTTCATTGAAGAGCTATCGTCCACTGATGACGACGAAGCGACTCGGACAGATGAGACTCAAACCAGTGAGGGCGATGAGCAGGCTGGCGCTCATGGGAAAGATTGGCAAGACCAGCATGTAACTACTTTGTACCGGTACAACAGGGCGCAGCTGGCTGCGCACTCTGTACAGGGCCAAGTTGATGCCTACCGCAGCTACGAGCTCAACTGCCCA
>Ga0115006_10001768_pt1 | contig 13796 bp, 16 predicted proteins | sample ArcOceMetagenome_3_FD_88943 | JGI IMG/M metagenome (GOLD analysis project Ga0115006, IMG submission 88943) | Marine eukaryotic phytoplankton communities from Arctic Ocean - Arctic Ocean- Svalbard ARC20M Metagenome | ecosystem: Environmental > Aquatic > Marine > Oceanic | place: Arctic Ocean...
ACATATAATACACACACACACACACACACACACACACACACACACACACACACACACACACACACACGAATGACACCTTGAGGCTTTGCTTTTTGTCAGATGCCTTCATGTCAACGACAGACATGACTCCATACACCTGCACACACATACATCATTACTACAGACATTACTACAGACATTACTACAGACAGACATGACTCCATACACCTGCACACACATACATCATACATATGCGTGAAACCTTGAGGTTGTGTGTGTGGGTGGGTGGGTTCGCGCGCGCCCGTTTGTGCGAGTGCAGAAGGTATATCAGATGCCTCCATGGCAATGACGGACATAACATCATACCCCTGCACGCACACACGCACGCACACACACACACACACACGCACACCTCCTCCTCGTCCTTGACTTTGACAACAGTGCCGACGTCACCCGATTGCGCCAGCACCAAGTCAACGAGCTCGCTCGAGTCGAAGCTTTCGCCATCGAGCAGCCCCGCCACAAACAACTTGATGCCTGCGCATGACCAGACAATGAGCATGCACCGTGTGCCGCCGAGTTGCACGCACACAGGCGCAGGCGTGCGCACGGGCGTGCATGGCGCATGCACACGGGCGCGCACAGCCCCCCATGCTTTCATGCACGTATCATGTGCGCCTGCGAGCACAGTGCGCGAGCGCCGTGTCACGGGCCTGTGTGCCCTTTTGCGCCGACCTGACGCACAGACCCACCGTGGAAGTCGGCCTCGACGGGATCCATGGAGTCGAAGGTCACGTTCACTTCGTCGACGTCGCTCCCCGAGTCGCTTTCGAACTCGTCATCTTCGGCACGTGCCTTGCGCGTCATGTCCATGCCCTCCTCGTCGCTCCCGCTGTCACTATCGCTGCTGCCGCTTTCCTCCCCGTCGCTCTCCGGCATTGCCGCTCTCTTGCCCTTGTGCGCGCCCAACCCCGCCGCATCTGGCGCCGATGCCTTGCCCTTGCCGGGCGTGGGTTTTGCGCCCTTGCCCGCCGCCTTCGGGGCCGGCTGCTTGCCGGCGCCCTTGCCCGCGTCTGCGGGCTTTGGCTTCGCGGCCTGCTTCTCGAGCGCTGCTTTGGCCTTGTGCTCGCTGGACACGCGCTGCTGGTGCTCCCGCTGCGCGATGGCCACGGCATTTGCCCGCCGGATGGCCTCGGCGTCGTCCTCGCTGTCGCTGTCGCCGCCGCCCCCGCGCAGCGCCTGCCCCCCCGGCGCCCCCGCGCCCGCCACGACCTGCGGCAAGACCGCACGCAGCCGTGCACCGCGGGCCCGTGAGCAGAGACGCAGCGCGGCGCACGGCAGGGCACGGCGGCCGCGCCGCCGTCCCTCTCCTCTCCTGCACTTGTGTGCACGCGCGCGCGCACACACACACACACACATGCACATACACACAATGGCTAGTTGGAGGGCACGTGCGCGCCACCACGCTTCACCTGAAACGTCTTGCCCTTGGCCTTTTTGGACTTTTTGCTCTTGGACCAGCCCGACGGTCCGCCGCCCGCCGCCTTCCCTCCACCGCCCCCCCCACCGCCCCCGCCCCCCCCTCCGTGGGCCGCTGCGCCGCCTGCGGGCCGCTTCTTGCCCATGGCCGCTGTTTACGGTTTGCGGCGCGACGGGCAACGCCCACGAACTGTCGTATTTTTATTTTTATTTTTCTTTCTTGGGGGAAAGAGCGCGCCACGGTGGAAGATATAGTTCTCCGCGGGCGCCGCTACGCCCGTCCGGAGTCCGGAAGCGCGAGGCGCGCAAGGCATACCGCTGGCGCATGGGAGACGGGCGAGCAGAGGCCTCCGGGGGGGTGCGCCCGCGCGACCTGTCCTGCGCCTGAGCGCCCGGGCGGATCGCCCGTCCCGCCGAAGCGCCGTGGGTCGTGGAGCGGGAGTGGGGTTTAGCGGCGTGAGGGAGGGTGGGCCAAGGGGGCCCAGCGCAGCGCGCGTCAGCGGCGCGCGTGATTACGCGCAGGGTGGCGGGGCAGGCGACACATGTCGACGCCGCGCCCGGTGAGGCTCAGGCGCCCTGCCTCCGGGTTCCCCGCCGCGCGGCGCACGGGGAGCCAGGCGCTCTTGCATGCGCTCGCCGCCGCCGCACGCGCCGGCACCGCCCGGGTGGACTTGCGTCGCTCTGACGCAACAGGGGCTGGGTGTGCGCAGCAACGGAGCCGCGGGGGGAAGGCGGAGGCTGCCACTCCGCGATCAGTCTCCAAGCGGGCCCCAGCGCCGCAGGTTGGTTTCTCGTCTCAGCCGCCGCTTCACTTTTGTGCGCGCCCCTGACGTGCCTTGCGCGCGCGCAGGCCCATGATGGAGGCGGGCTTCCGCGGCGCTTTTTGGGTGGCCCGCGGGTGAAGGAGGCCGACCTGCCGAGGTGAACAAAACCCCGCAAGTCCACGCCGCGCGCCGTCTCCCGCGTCCCTCATCCCGCACGGCCTCTTTCGAAAGCTGCGTGCCCCAGCGCGCGCGTGCCCTGCTGCGCGATCCATTGTGCGGCCAGTCCTGGCATCTGCGCCGCCAACAGAGTGGTTCTGCCGAGATGCAACGTGCACGTGCAACAGGAGTGTTTGCTGCGTGCATGCCTCCGTGCACAGCGCCGGAGTGCGCGCGAGCAAGGAGAGTAAGGGCGTGCTCGCTGGCACCAGCCCCCTCCTGCGCAACCATCCTCCCTCCTGCCCTTCACCACTCGCGTTGCTCCAATGACCACACGCGTGGGGCACTGACAGCCCTGCTGGCTCGTTTCGCGAACTGAAATTGAAATGGCTACCGGCTGGCGCAGCGAATACTGCCAGCGCATAGGAGCGCAGTGGATCGGGTTTCCGACATGGCAACTCGGGGGAGCTCACGAAAGGGACAAGCTCGTACTCTCGAAGGTAGAGAAGAAGTGTGCGGGGCTCATACGGGACCTGATGAAGCGCAAGGGCGGCTCGTTTTTCGAGTTTGCGGTGGATCCAACCTCGGACGAAAGCGGAGGGCTCGATGACTATTTCGAGAAGGTGTCTCATGTCTGTCTGCCGTGCTGGGATGTTGCATGCAGTGTCTGTGAGCGCTCTGCATGGCACATGCTGTCGCGGCGGGGTCGCCAGACATGTTGGGATCAAGCGAGCACAAGCAGGTTGTGTCAGACTGCCGCGCACCCTCCGAACCCCTCAAAAGCGCAGCGCACTTGCGCGCAGCGCTGAATGCGCTTTGTCGCAGCCGGGTCCTGAGTCCCAGCATCGTCCGCGCAGGTGAACGACCCCGTGGATCTGAGGAGTATCCTCAATACGCTCGAGCTTGGCTTTTATCGAGACGAGAAGGCCCCAAACGCATGGGTCGAGAGAGTAGCCAAGGACGTGGAGCAGGTGTGGAAAAATGCCGAACTCTTCAACCCGCCCGGGCATGTCGTGCACCAGAGCGCCCAGGAGTTACGGACCTACTTCGATACTCAACTCGAAAAGCAAGTCAAGGCGGAGCTCCCCGCGTCTAGCGCCAGTTCGGAACGTGAGAACGCGCGCCCACTGCAGGTGGTGCTCACCAACTGGGCCTTTCTCAATGCCAAGGGCTCGATTTTGTCGCCAGCAAGCGTGATGCAACGGGGGTTCACGGACGTCATTTTGGTTGGCGAGGCCTTGAGAAATCGGCCGGGCGCTGGGCAGAAGAATCGGCCTCACAAAATTTTGGAGGCAACGCCCAGCGCGTGGCATTTCGAGTGCGAGGAGGTCAAGGAGGGGGCTAGCTGCCGAAAGACAGGCCAGCTGGTTGTATGGGTGCACACGCAGCGCTCGTGGATCCGGCTCATGGACGCAGATGCTGCTTGGCAAACGCAGGCTCAGCTCTGGATAGAGCAGATGCGCCTGTGCTCCATCCTGTGTGTGTGTGTTGCCGAAACGCCGCGCGAGGCCCCCGACCGGATCCTGCGCCAGGTCATCAAAGCTGCCATGGTCAAGGGAGGAGGCAAGGCGGAGGAGGACAGGCTTCAGGCAGTGCTGCTGGAAACGGCGGAATTTGCTGCCATCGAGATCGAGCGCCTCTGGCTTGCAGAGGGGTCCAAGCTGAGCTCCCAGAATGGGAAAAAGCTCATAACGAAGCTGCTGAGGGATGCCGAGAAGGAGCGTGCCCGCCTCATGCTCATGGGAACGTCCGCTAAAATGCGTGTGGAGAAGGAGGATTCGAGTGTGGGGTGTACGCTGTCGAGCATTATCTCCCGACTCGAGACCGACGCGCTGCGTGCTGCTTTTGGGCTGAAAGCCACAGCCAAAGTGGTCTCCCCTTCCAAACCCGCATCAGGTCAGCAAGCCGGAGAATCGGGCAGCAGTCAAAAACATGCCCGGCCTTCTGCCACCGCGCTGGAGCCCAAGGCAGACTCCATGGAAAAGGAGGAGCAGCAGGGGCACTGGGAGAGAGATGCCGAGGGTAAAAGGGTATGGGTGACCATGTCCACCCCAAGCTCTGGTGGCGAGGCAGCAGGTGCAGCAAAAGCAACAGGTGCAGCCAAAGCAACAGGTGCAGCCAAAGGCGCGCCCGGGCGAGGTCGTGGGGGGCAGGGAGGTGGAAAGAGGGGAGGCAAGGCTGGAAGTGGAGGAGCGGGGTCGAGTGGCGCCGACGGCGCGCACTACGCTGCTGGGGCACGGGTGCGCGTCAATTTCGACGATGGACAGTGGTATGTTGGCAGACTGCAGTCGTTCAACAACGGGAAATGGAAAGTTGAGTTCGGCGATGACGACGAGGACGACATGGAGCTCCCCAATCCCGATGCTGTTCCTGTGCCGGTCGTGGACGCGATTTTGGTAGCGGTTGACCAGGCTGCCGAGGCAATCGACGCTGCGCTGCAGCAACTGTGCACGAGCAGCACTGCTGAGAAGGCCTTGAGCAGTAAATTGGGTTCCTTGCAGCAAAGGGCGAAAGCGGTTCACCAGGTCTACCGCGAGCATGTGTCAAGCCAAGAGATTGGTGTGTTGCCCGAGGCCTTGTGGGGCAAGGAAACGGCGCAGGGCGCGCTGTTGCAGCAAGTCAAGGCTAGCCTCGTTTCGGATGACAAAAATGCCAGCCTGAAAGAAGCGCAGTGGGCGAAAGTCGAGAAAGCCAGCCTGGAAACTCTGCAGCAGAGAGCGGGCATGGAAACAGCACCAGCGGCCAAGGCAGGAGCAAAGGCTGCGCCAGCGGATGACAAGCCTGCAGAAAGCCGCAAGCGCCCGGCAAAGGCTGTCGAGTCCGGGGTTGAGCAGAGCCGGCGTGGCAAGAAGCAGAAGACGACAGGCGACGCCATTGTGGCTACTACCAAAGACGAAACCAAAGAGTCGGAGGAGGCGGGTCACAGCAAGGCCGTGGTGGTGGACGCGAAAGCAAAGATCTGGAAGGATGCGCCAGCGTGGCTGGAGCCAGACGCTGTTGTTGACGTTGAGTGTGAGGGCGAATGGTGGCAAGCCAAGGCCGTGGAGTTGAAGAAGGGCAAGATCAAGTTCGAGTTTGTCGGCGGCGGCGAGGAGGATGTGGAGTGGCTGCCGATTAACAGCAAGCGGATTCGGCCCTCCGAGGGCTCCCCAATTGAGGGTGAGGTGGGAGAAAAGGTGCAGGCCAAGAGGCCCAAAGACAAGGGAGAGTTGAAGGACAAGTGGAATTTGGCGCAAGTCGTCGAAGTCAAAGACGACGATGCCGTGCCTCAAGTCAAGGTGCGCTACCTCGAGAGGCGGGGGGTCAAGGATGAGTGGCTGCCCATCGACACGGTCTTCGTGCGCAAGCTGGAGGTTTCCGCGGCAGACGACGACAAGATGCAGGTGGACGGGGAAGGGGACGACGGCCGGCCGTGGCCGCAGGGCAGCAAGTCATTTCCGGGCATGCCTGATCCCGCCAGTCTGTGCAGCTGTCTGCTGCTGCTCGAGTTTTTGTCGGCGTTTGGCCAAGCGCCCTTGCTCATGGGTGCCGCTGCTTCCCACGCGACGCAGCCGCCGCAGGAGCTGCAGGCGGCTTGGAGGGGCATGACCATCGCTCGCATGCTCGAGATGATGAAGAGCGGCCAGATGGATGAGTGCATCATGGACCTAATCCTGAGGCTGGTGTCGGTGTTGGTGCGTCACGACTTGAAGGACAGCGCTGACAAGCGCTTCGTGGTCCCCAACTCCCTCAACTTCCTCGCGTGGGTCAAACGCCTGATCCAGAAGGACATGCTGGAGCGCGGCCGCCGCATCCTATACGAGCGCATCGAGGAGGCATACACGCCCGAGTACGAACTGGAGAAGGCAGGTTTGTCGCGCGCTGCTGTCAACAAGGGCAGGCAAGGGACTGGGAGCCACCTGTCCAACTTCAGCGTCAAAGGTGACGACATGGGAGGAGTGGAGGGTTTGGAGGGGCTCGAAGTGCAGGTGACATGCTCGGACGTGTACAAGGGCGCCAAGGTTGTCGGAATGCTCGTGCCGCCGGCGGACGCTGGCGCTGAGGTGCGCGTGACTTGCGACGGCATCGACATGAGCTTGTCGGACTTTGCGCTCTTCGCGCAGCCCGCTGCTTACACCCCGCCGCTGCAGGTGATGTGGCCAATCCACACATGTGCATAGTTTTGACTTTTGTTTGTTCAAGGTGATGATGGCCTGTGTACACACGTGCTTGGGTTTACTCTTTGTAAGGTGGTGTAGCTCAGATGTGCATGTACATAGTTGAAGTTGTTATAATACTTTAGTTGCCCATTCCGCACGCGCACACACACAAAGAGGGCATGCCGCTCCCTCGTGCTAGCGTGCAGCGCTGACGAGGATGCGAGCATGCACGGTAACGCAGGACCCAAAAACCGTCATTCGCGTCAAGTCAAGCGGAGACACATTGGCCACGTGGGAAGCCGATGCACGGGCTGCCAAGTGGGAGGCTGGCGACAAAAGCAACGAGCAGGAGGATCGCGGGGCAAAGGCTTACGTGCGCGGGTCCCAGCAGGTGTTTCGCACGCAGGCTGCGCTCGAAAGCTTGCTGGGCTCTCAAGTCATGAAGGTGCGCGGCTGTGGGTGCGCGGGTGTGCGTGCTTTGAGTGCGCACGCACGCTCTCTCGTGCTTGCGTGCAGATGTGTCGTTGGGTGGGTTGGTTGAATTGTTCATGAATTTGGCTCTAAATGCTCGAGTTTCATCTGCTGTTCAAAGCACGCGCGTGCGCGGCTCATGATGCGTCGGGTTGTGGTGGTGGGATCGAGCAGGAGGAGCGCGAATTGTTGGCGTGCGTCTCGAGCGCGGACTGGGCAAACACACCAGTGCATCTGAAGTGGCGTGCGCTCGCGTGGTATGTATGCGCGTGTTGCGTGCGTTCAGGCTGTGCGCATGCTTTCTTGTGTACGTGCATGCTCAAGGACACTAGTGTGAAACAACCAAGCTTTCTCCGCCCCCTGCCCATTCCCCCTACTCGCTCTCGGTAGCAATGTCGAAGCGCTCACATTCAATTGCACGCAAATGCGCTCGCACGCGCACGCTTACGTTACGTCCACCATCGCCAGGCTTTGCGACACGATCGCCGAATCGGACGCAATGCGGGAGCAACTGCAGCCGCATGTTGACGGTATGACTTCCAAGCCCGCACAAAAGAGTAACACCGGCTTTGACCTGTACGTCATCTCGCGTGGAGGCGCCACGGTCCCTGGCCGCCAAAGCGAGCTGCAGCAGGAGTGGGATCGTGCGGCAGAGGTGATTCGCACCGAATTCAACGAGAAGGCCAAGCTGCTTGAGAAGGAGCAGAAGAAGGTGGACAAGATGGGCTTGGATACAGAGTCGGACCGACACACTTCCAGAGTGCGCCACGAGCCCGTTGGCGTGGACCGGCAGAGTAGACGGTACTGGCTGCTCAAGCGTAGCCCTACCGACTGCCTCTTGGCAGTGGAAATAAGCTCCCAAAAGCCGCACGAGCCTCCGCCACAAGCATATCCGGTGAGCGTGGCTCGCCTGCCTCGCGCATGGCAAGCTAGGGTGCAACTGCCACAAGGCGCGGCTGCATTCTGCCGCTGCTTGACGCCGCCATTTTTGCATTTTTGCGTCGTTGTGCGGTTTGCCGCTCGCTGACACGGGTGTGGTGACAGCGCACGGGGACAAATCGCAAAGAGCCCTTTGAGGGTGCTCGCACATGGCACTACTACACCAAAGTCGAGGAGCTCGTTCAGCTCTTGGCCTATCTGGACTCTTCCGAGCAGTGCGATTTGAAACTGTCCAAGCGGCTGCAGGCTGAGTTCGAGGCTGTGCTGCCTGAAATGGCTGATGCCAAGTCTGCAGGCAAAGGCAAAACTCCGAAATCGAAAGGTGGGCAAACAGATCGGGAAGTGGAGCCCAAGACGCTGGTTGCTAAGCCCGACATTGCGGCGGCTGCTAACGCGGGTCCGGGTGCAGCGGCAGCTCTGCAGCAGGCTGCGGCTCGTTCGGTGGTAATGCAGATGCCGGATCCCTTTCGCACTTGGGACACGGAGGCCAAAAAGTACGGAGACTATCTGGCGCAGGATGATGAGACGCCCCGCGTGATTGCCAACAAGTTTGGCGTTGACGTAGAGGAAATTGTCAGCATGAATCGGCACATGTATGACGGGCTGCACGCGGCCGCGCGCTTCAAGGGGGGTACCATGGTGTTCATTCCGACCCCGACGTTGGCAGGGCTCAAGCGGCCTGCCACGGCCACGCCGCAGGACTTGCTTAGTGACCTTTTCAAAATCATCAAGCGCGACTTCGAAGTGCTGCCTTTGTGTCCACAGATCAGCCAAGTCGTTTCGCATTGGAAGACTGCCATGGAGGAGCTCTTGGCTGAGAAGGACCAGCATAAGCAATCTCACCGGTTGAAGTCGTTGGCGCACGCGACCTTGACTCTTGAGCACTCCCTAGCAGTGCCCGCAGTGCAGTTTGAGAAGGACGAGGCGGAGGAGCCCGCCGTCGAGCCGCGCGCCTTGGACTCACGGATGCTGCCTCCCTACTGGATTCAGAATGTGCGCCAAAATTGGGTGATGGAAATGGAATCAGTGAGCACCTGGGCACAGATGGGGTTGCTGCTAGAGGAGCTGCACATGTTTGCGCTCGCAGGCCTTCGTGAAATCCGCCATTACTCTACCGCTCTCTGGTTTTTCGTTGGAGAGTGCCGCAAGTTTGCCCAAAATGTGCGCGCTCGCTTGCGGCAGCAGGACACTGGCAAGCCCCTGGTGCACATGCCCGACGCGAATGATCGCGTCGTGTATTTCCGAAAGGGGCACGAGATGCACCTCACAGACCCTGATTACGGGTTGCTGCCGTGGGACCAGTTCCCGGACACCTCCATGTCCTTGTGCACAGTTGAGGAGAAACTGCACTTTCGGCAGAAGACGCCTGAGCTGCCGTGCTACTGCGCGCTACTCCTGAGGCCGCTGCCCCAGGGCAAAGACCTCGTGTCGAAGAAGATCCTCCTCCACAATGCGCAGACACCTCTCTTCCCGGGACAGCAGCTGCCGCATTTCCCTTGCACGGTCAAGGACTTCCGGCAAACCGTGCAAGACGTACCGCATGTGCCCATGCCGGATGGTGGCGGCGTCATCCTGCCTGGTGCCCCCGGTGTTGCGCCGCCCGTGGCGGTGACTGCGGCAGCAGGAGCCAGCTCCAGCGACGGGGCTGCAAAGCCAGCGGAAGGAGGCGGTGCGAGTGTGGATGGTACTGAGGCCAAGGCGGGGGGGAAGAAGAGTGGCGATGAGAAGGTGGTTTACACCCAAAGGACGGTCAGCGAGTACCTGGTGCACTGGGGCGACGACAAACCCGAGGGACAGTGGATGAACCTAGATCACCACAAGTACTCGATGCAGAGGTATGCTTGCACTTGAGCGTGCATTGTGCGCGTGCTCCCTGTTGTCTGACAGCTCGAGGAGGAAGGCCTCTGTCGCATGTCTTTTGCCATGACACGCGCTCTTCTGTTGTGGTTTGTGTGGAGCAGTCCCGAGGAGGGAGGAGCGAGCTTCTGGGTGACACTGCGCTACGAGCAAAAGCACCCCGAATTTCTCTTGAACCCGCGCGAGTTTGCGCAGCTCAACATGCGCTGGAAAGCACAAACCAGGGTCCGCATGTTTTGGCGGAGTGATGACCATCCCGCCGGCGGAGAGTGCGTGCCCTTCCCTCGTGTGTCTCGTGTGTGCTTGCGTGCTTGTGGCTTTGTCCCTGGCGTCGTGGTTGATGGTGTCAGTAACTTGCATGAATGCGGTGTCAAACAGGTACTATACTGGCGAGGTGATAGAGCACAGCGAGGGCCCTGACCCATGGGACTCTGTTCACGTCAAGTGGGACGCGGAAGACGGCGAGGAAGGAGAGCACGACTGGGTGTGCCCATGGGAGCTGCAAGTGTGTCATGGCGCGGCGCAGCAAAAGCCTGCCTTAAATGGCATGGTGGTACGCAACGCCGCGGAGGCTGCTCGGATGCCCAGGGGTGGCACCTACACGACGGAAGATGACGAGTCTCCTCTCAGCATTGCCCAGAAGCGTGAATTGGATGTAGAGCTGATTGTGATGCTGAATAAGGAGGAGCTCAAGGGGTTGACACGCTACAGCAAGCTCCTCAACGGAACCAAGGTCAAGTTGCCGCCCAAGGGCTATCGTTACCAGCGCAGCGGCGGGACTGTGATCAACACCAGTGTCGACGGCACAGCCGAGCTTCAGTTCCCGAAAGAGGACGAAGTGTTTTGGGAGGGCGCATGGACGGAGGCAAAACGGAAAGTAGCCGACGACGTGCTGCGCAAAATCACGCGACAACGCGGCATCGGACCCTTCCTGACGCCTGTTGACCACACCGCGCTCGGACTGGACGATTACCTCTCCGTCATCGAGACGCCGATGGACCTCGGAACAGTCGAGTCACGGTTCAAGGGTACCGACGGTGAGAAAGAATATGCATTGCCAAAAGACTACTACCGCGAGATGAAGCTGGTTTTCGAAAATGCCAAGCGTTACAATCCCCAAGGCTCTGAGTTGCACCGCAAGGCCGTGACCTTCCTCAACCACTTCGAGGACTGGTGGCGCGATCAAAAAAAGCAGCTCGAGCAGGCCGAGCGCGACGAGCAGTTGCGAAAGCGCAAAGCCATGGACAAGGAAGCTGCACGGAAGAGGGCCTCTCTGGGAACTCTGGGTGTAACTCAGCCGGGAACTCCGCTGTCATACTTGCAAGGCATACAGCTTCCGCCGCATCTAGCTCATCTTATGACTCCAGGTGTCCAGGCTCAGTTTGCAGCTGCATTCGAAAGCGCTGGCCTAGCCGCTGGCTTCGGCGCTAGCCTGGGCGGTGGCATGGAGGGAATTGGCTCGGACAAAAGAACCACCGTTACGTGTGGTGTTTGTGGCGGAGAGGGACACAATCGTCGAACCTGCCCGCAGGTCCAATCTGGCGCTGCCTCAAGCAGCACGCCCGGTGGCGAACTAGGAGACGCGCCAACGGGATCGTAATATATATAAAAATACACGTTAATATTCTTGTGACTCTTGAGGATGAAGATGAGGAAGGGTGACCACTTGCGCAAAGTGCAAAGCGGCATGCAGCCCGATCGCTGCAGTTCCTGATTTGTTTCACATCGGCGTTGCCGCCCCATACGCAAGGTATGGCCGGTCAGCAGACTCCGGACCAAGGCCCCTGCTCCAGTGCGGTTAGCTCGGTTGTTGTCTTCCGAGTCACCCCTCTTTCAAGATTTGCAGAATCTTGCCAGTGCCCACCCCGACCGAGCTCACAACAGTAGAATCTCTGGGGAAGACTTGCGCCGGCGCGCCTGTGTGTGTGTGTGTGTGTGTGTGTTTGTGTGTGTGTGTGCGTGCGTGCGTGCGTGTGTGTGCGTGACATGTATACACATACACGTTCAACGGTTGGGGGGCCCGGCACCTTTCCTTGATCTTGAGCCGCGGCGCGGGTTGGCTCCTTGGCTTCGGACAGAGACAGCGGGGGGCCGACAGCCCGTCGGTTTTGCCGATGCGAACGAAGATTCTTCTTCAGCGTGTTCACGTCTGGATGGAAGAAGGACACCGAAAGATCTTGTCGAGCTTGTCGCGAGTTGGGCGAGGCAAGTGAGGAGGGCCTCGGCGAGGAGGACGCAGAAGGTGAGTATAAATCCGAATGGCTCTGTCATATCGCCCCGATCAAGATCAGTATTTCGAGATCTGCAATGATCCTAATTCATCGGAATGAAATAGAGGGGACTCGGAGAGAAGGGAGTGGAACCGTTGAACTCGGAAAACCCGCAGGACAGGCAGACTGGCAGGGCGCACGCGCGAGCGAGAAGACTGAAAAGCAGCAAGGTAGGAGAGAGGAGACAGGGTGACGCTGAGGCGGTGAGACGGGGCGAGAGAAGAGACCTGTGGCCCGGGCTGCGAGAGGTTGGCAGAGATGCGCGCGGGCGAGCTCAGCGGTGTGCCTAAAGCTGGTCTAGTGGTGCTGGGCGGTAAACTTGCTCGAGTCTCGGCGCTCGGCCCATCGTGGCCAGCGTCTAGGGCTGCAAAATGAGCCTCGACCTGCCGCCACCGTGAGTCCTCGTCCACTAACTCGGACACCGGCTTGCAATGCATCCGTCCTGCCTTGGCCCCTGTTATGTGGTATTGTGTCGATGAGGCACGGCACGCATGTGCCTAGGACGTCTCTGTGCAAACATGTGGGGCGAGCCCCGACCTGCACAGGCTGACTCGTGGCAGCAGTCGGCTGAGACTGCTGAGTACGCAGAGCCCATGACTTGGACAGGGTACGAACAAGCTGCCTGCGCTGCCCGGCGGGATATGACGGCAGTTTAAACTTACTACCACCGCAGTATTACTACACGCTTTTTGGTATGTTGGTACAATTGTGTCACACAGTGGTGAGACCTACGTCTACTTTTTTTCTGACTCACGTTTCTGATTCGTGAGCTGTTGAAACCTGAAATACAGCTGCAGGAATCGTCAGCTGCGGTCAGCAACATGCATATGGCTCGGCTTATCCGAGTCTCAAGAGCATGCCTCAGCTGAAATGTGGGGGTCCCATGTGGCGCGCACGGATGTCGCAGAGCCCCAGCCGGGCAGCCAAAAGGGCCGGGGCAGTCGACGTCGATCCAGGCGGTCCTTGGACGGCCTGACCTCGTTCACCGAGCTTCCGTATGCTGAGCACTGGCTGCGATCAGCGGGGTCAGAAGCAGCGACAGCGAGCAGTCCCGGTGGATACCAAAGTGACTCCATGACGTTTTCCAGACGCGTTCAGCCCCGGGGACCAGACTCCCCAGAGCTGCAAGGGCAATCTGAAGCGCGAGGCATATCCTGGGTCAAGAGTGCGGCGGCAGAATCGCAGGCGAAGGCATCGCCCAGGGAGTCCTCCGCAGGGAAAACGCTCGGAGAGACTCGCTCAGACAGACGTTCGCCCGGTGGAACACATGACTTCCTCTCCTCAGCCAGGCCCCTTTCGCCGGCAAGCAGGCTGCTTCCTTCTGAGCCGGTGCCATAATTGTCCGCTTGCAGCATTATTGCGATAACTTGAAATTGACGGAGCGACCGAGAATGCGAATGAACGGTCGACAGACCGACAGGCAGACAGGCAGCAATAAGAAAGAGCAGCATGTAAATGTGATCCGCACGGTCTCTTGTCCAACCGCACGAAGGCTCGCACGTGCGCTCATACTGCCCGCACGCGCATGCAAATACACTGGACAAACACGTACAGGAGGCCAAGCTGAAGCGGTCAGTGTCCTCTGACTCCAGTCCCGGTCAGCCCCTCGTCATGCAGGTGCATGCCACAAAACTTGAACCTCAAGCCATACAAAACGGATCTGCACATGTGTGCGCAGCTTTGACAAGAGAGGGGGGAGGAAGGGAAGGGCGAGGAGGACTGCGACTCTCTCTCTCGTCTCT
>Ga0115006_10001769_pt1 | contig 13791 bp, 6 predicted proteins | sample ArcOceMetagenome_3_FD_88943 | JGI IMG/M metagenome (GOLD analysis project Ga0115006, IMG submission 88943) | Marine eukaryotic phytoplankton communities from Arctic Ocean - Arctic Ocean- Svalbard ARC20M Metagenome | ecosystem: Environmental > Aquatic > Marine > Oceanic | place: Arctic Ocean...
CCGCCATCTCCGCCACCTCCATCGCCACCGCCCTCGCCGCCGCCGTATGCGCCGCAGATGAACCCGCGACCGCCGCCGTCGCCTCCTCCGCCTTATCCACCCTGGAGTCCGCCGCCACCGCCCGCCCCACCGCCCTCCCCACCACCACCCCTACCACCGTTGGCGCCCCCGCCATCGCCACCGCCGCCCGAGCCACCTCCGTGCCCGCCTGGCCTTGCGCCAAGGCCGCCACCACCCTCGCCACCACCACCCTCGCCACCACCGCCATCGCCTCCCCCTCCGTCGCCGCCTCCGCCCAGCCCTCCACCTCCGTCGCCCCCGCCGTACCCCCCCGACTTCGCACCACGACCCCCACCGTCACCGCCAGCGCCCTTTCTGCCACCGTCGCCCGCGCCGCCACCCGCACCACCAACACCCACACCGCCACCTCCAGCGCCACCGCCCCAGCCTCCTGGTCGGGCACCACTTCCACCGCCGCCCTCCCCTCCACCACCCGTGCCGCCTCCGAGCTCTCCTCCCTCCAAGCCACCACCTCCGGCACCTCCACCACCTTCGCCTCCTCCCTCTCCGCCGCCGCCCTCGCCACCACCGTACCCTCCTGGCTTTGCACCAAAGCCGCCGCCGCCGCCGCCCCCACCGCCCTCACCACCACCGCCCTCGCCACCACCGCCTTCTCCACCTCCTGTCCCGCCCGGTATGGCGCCTCAGCCACCACCGCCCTCTCCTCCGCCCCCGTCGCCACCGCCACCATCGGCTCCGCCCTCTCCTCCGCCGCCGTCCCCTCCTCCGCCGTCCCCTCCTCCATCTCCACCACCACCGTCACCCCCGCTGCCCCCATACCCACCCGGTCTGGGGCCGGTCCCGCCACCCACAACCCCCCCTCCGCCACCTGCACCACCACCGGCGCCACCGCCGTCGCCACCACCTCCTTCTCCGCCACCGCCATCTCCGCCTCCCTCGCCGCCGCCTCCATCACCACATCCATTGCCCCCACCACCATCGCCTCCGCCTTCACCGCCGCCACCCTCACCTCCGCCCTCGCCTCCTCCACCCTCGCCTCCTCCCATCCCTCCTCAAATCCCTCCGCCAACACCCCCCCCACCGTCACCGCCGCCACCGTTGCCGCCGCCGTTGCCGCCACCACCGTCACCGCCACCACCGTCGCCACCGTCGCCACCGTCGCCGCCGCCGAGCTCGCCTCCCGCGCCGCCAGCCTGCTGGGAAGAGCACGGCGCTGGCGACTGTCGCGAGTTCAACTACTGCAGCTCGCACGAGAACCCGCTGCAGGGCCGCTGCGAAAACGGGCTCTGCGTCTGTGAGCCTGGCTTTGTTGGTCTGTCTTGCCAGTATCCAGTGTCGTGCCGCTTTGTTGACGTCGACGTTCTTAACGGCAACAAGAGCGGAGACCTCTGGTCGTCGGAGGGGTGCACGACGCTAAGCATTGAGGGTGAGCCACCCGAACAGATGCTTCACTGCGCGTGCACTCATCTGACCGAGTTTGGCGGAATTGCCGTGCCGACGTCGCCTGACGCGCTGCTTGACGAGATCGGGTCGATGACTTTCAACACGTTCTCGCTGGATGAAGCTTTTGCAATCCTGTCCGACTTTGACTTTTCAGCCAATCCTACGATTTACTCTATCGTATTTGGCATGTCCGGCTTGGACCTTCTCACGCTACTGTGGGGCCTCTGGCGCGAGCACCGCCGGCGGGGCAACCGCAGGCGCGAGAAGCGGCTGCACACGGATGAGAAGATGGCTGATCAACTGTTGCGGCTTGAAAAGAATGTTCTTGAAAAGAACCGAGCCAAGCTTGGGGTGCAGAAGTCAAAGAAGAGTTCCATCTCCGACAGATGGGCAAAGCTGCGCGACTTACAGAAGGAGCACGATCCGGAGCGTGAGGAGAATCCCGAGGTCAAAAAGGTCAGAGAGCGTGTTGCTCAGCTCGGCTTCGCAGAACCGGGCCCAACGATGGGGCTTGGTCTTGGTCTTGCCGCCCATGGTGGCACTCACAAGCTAGTCATGGGCAGCGAGGGGGGACCAGAGATTGACGGCGCCGCCAAGGCCCAGCACGTCATTCAAGATCGGCTGTACGCCGAGTCAGCAAATGAGTACACGCCGACCGAGCTAGCTGATCGTCGCGCCACTGCACTAGATCGCCTGAAGCGGATACGGGCCGAGGCATATGGTGAGAAAGCCGCCGCGTCAGCGGCCTCGAAGCCCCTCGACGACATCCTCGATGTGCGCAATGCGCGCACAAATACGTCGGATGCGACGATGTCGATGATGAGCGGGGCCCCTCGGTTTGCCACCGAAGGGGCCGCTGCGCGAGCCATTGATCTCTCCCAGCTTGCGTCACTGCGCCCAGCTCCGTCGCGTGCCCTACTTGTTGCGGAGGAGGACTCGCAAATGCAGCGCAACCCTGCCTCCAGCCTGGGCAAGTCGGCGTCACTGCTGCAGCAAAGCAGCTCAAACTCGTTCCTCCAGGAGCGCATTCACCGCCGCAACGCCGCTGGCGACGAGGAAGAGCGCAAGGCGGACGCTGACGCGCACGCAGCTGAGATGCGGCGGCTTATGGCCTCTCTTGAATCGCCGCGGCCGTCGACCGCGCTCACTTCGGTTCTTGCTGTCGCACAGCCGGAAAAGGTCTCGGGCGCAGGCCCGGGGTTGGGCAGTCCACCGCCGTCGTCGGCAGCGCTATCGGCCCTCGATCGGCTACGGCGGGAGGCCTCGCTGCCAAACAGCAATGCCGCAGGCTCGGGGGTGTCCGCACCAATACAGGAGCGCCTCTCTCTGGGCATGGGCGGCAGCATGACCAATTACGGTCGTGCTGCCACCCCAGGGACGCCCTCGCTGCCCGGCGGCGGCGTGCAGATTCAGGAGAGGCTCACGCTTGCTGACCTTCCATCACGCGGGCTTTCGGTGGATCGGCAGGAGACGGCACGTGAGCTACTGCAGAAGATGAGGGCGTCTCAGCAGGCCTCAGCCGAGAACGCAACAACTATGCTGACCCAGATGGAAGGTGTTCAGCCAACGTGGGCCGCTGCAGGCAGTGCCGTTATGCTACAGGAGCGACTGACGCGCCGTCCTGAGCGATCAGCCAAGGAGGCAAGCGCTCTGTCAAAGCCGGCTGCACCACGCCCAACTCCGGTGACGCTCACAGCGACACGGCCGCCACCCGAGCTAACAATGCCGGCGAAAGTACCTCAACGCTCCTTCATGGCCCCTACCAAGGCGTCCTCGCAAAAGGGCAGAGAGCTGACCAAGGTAAGTACCGCGCAGCAGGAAAAGAATGCAGCCATCATCCAAGAACGCCTCACGCGGGAGTGCAGCAGCACGGGCGGCAATGGCAGTGGCAAGGCAACTGCTGCATTGCTTGCGCTGCGGCGCCAGGCTTCCCTCTCCGAGGCTGCAGCACCAATCCAGGAGAGGCTCACGCGTACTAGCGACCCTACCGACGCCGACGGGGCGAGGACTGCGCATGTGCAAGAACGGATCACACGCAAGCCCGAGGAAGCTGCGCTGACTCCCAGTGAGACGATGCGAGCAGCAATGGAGCCAACGGTGCTCAGCTCCGGACAAGGGTGCGCGGAGGCAAGCGGCGACAATGCTGCTGTTGATGCGGCGGAGGCGCGCCGCCGCACCGCACGCGCGCTGCTGAGCCAGATGCAGAGCCAGATGCGCGAAGCTAACGTGCAGCGACCAGCACCCTCCGCACCTACGACACCACGTCCAAGCGCCGCCGGCGTGGCAGCACTTGACCGTGCCAGACAGGCACGCGGCGACGAGGCGAGCAGGTTTGCGCCAGATGGTCACCTGCAGGCCATCCTCCGCACGCCATTGCTGATACCAGCACGCCCTGCCACCTCTAGCTGTGGCGATGGCACCGTGGGCGTTCAGCCGCATCAAGATGCGACAGGTCTTGTGCAGCAGCGGGTGACGCGCCGCCCCGACGCGGCGCCAGCTCCGGGCCAGGCCAACAAAGCGCGATGGCGCCAGGCTCCCGAGCTGCCCGCCGGCAACGCAGGGCCGCCAACACCCCCACCGCCAGTTGCCGCCTCTGCATGGGAGACACCAGCTGAGCCGCACACCGTTTCTGGGGCTGCAATGGCAGCTACAATGGAGGCACCTCTACCACCTGCTTCACACGTTGTCTCCGCCTCGCTATCTCAGCCGCCGGACTTTGAGGCATTGTCAGCTGCATCGCAGGCGACAGCGGTCGTCAAGGTGAAGATTCCACCAGGCGGTAAGCCAGGAATGAAGATCAAGGTGGACGGTCCAGACGGAGCCATCCATACAAAGACAATCCCCCAGGGCAAGAACGCGGGTAGCGTGTGGGAGGTGGAGGTGCCGCTGCAGCAACCGAGCACCTGCCCCGCCGGCGTTCCATTCGTGATCGGTGGAGCGCCAGTGTCGTCTCCGCCGCCCTCACCACCGGTACAGGCGTTCGCTGAGGAGCCATCCCCACCAGTACGCCGCCCGCAGAGCTGTGGCAACAGTGCCAACGACATATGCTACGGCTTGTCGGAATTTGTGGGCGAGGTAGCACAGCAGACTACCCTGTCGCCAGCCACATCGCGGCTTATCGCGCACGTCGACGAATTCGGCCAGACGCAGTGGCGCCCCGCCTCGATCCAGGAGCGTTTGACGCGCCGTCCAAGCTCGAGCGGTGGCTCGGAGCGCGAGCCACGCGATCCAGATCGCGCTCTAGGCATGCTTGGGGCGCTGCGACGCGGCTCGACACAGCGGGGACTGGTCCAGCCTACCTCAATGTCACCGTCCGTCGCATCAAACGGATCGCCCTTGCTTGATGGCGGCCGGCCTGACAGCCCGTTCCTTCGCAACCCATCGTCGTTGCACAATCTGCCAATGGCAGTAGAGCCGGTGCAGGCACGACATGCGGCCGCGCAGGTCGCACTCGCGTCCACACAATCTACTCACGACCTCGGGTCGATCATTCAGGAGCGTGTCTCGCTGCGGCCGCGCACGTCTGTCTTTGATGGGCGGCCTGTCGATCCACAGCGGCCGACATCGGCACCGCATCCCGAAGAGCTGGGGCCTCTGGGTGCGGAGCCACGTCACGAGGACTTTGCCCGCAGCTGCCCTCCGGGCGCATTCTCGACCCTACACCACGGCACGCCGCCTTCGTCACTGGGTGCCCGGCGTTCCGTCGAGGACCGAATGCAGGAGGCGGTTGCACGCTCGCTTGGACAGAAGGCGCTCCAGGCAGCGACAGCAGGCCAGAGCACTACGTTTGCGGGAATCGTACAGGAGCGGGTGGTGCTGAGGCCGGGCGACTCATCGCGTTCGCGCGCTGGCCAAAAGCAAAAGCGACCCAATTCCTCCGGCTCATTGGCTACCTCCGATGGTGGTGATAGCGAGACTCCGGCGTCGTCGTCCTTCGCCCGCCAGCAGCGCGCAAAGCCGGCACCGCTTGACAAGATCGCAAGTGGGAAGACCCTCGTGGTGGACACGGATAAGGAGGAGAGCCTGCTTGAGCGCGTGAAGCGCAGCGCTGGCGAGAGCCTTTCGCGGCCATCTTCCGCCTCCCGGCCGTCTTCTGCCTCCCGGCCATCTTCAAGGGAAAGAAAGGGCGTCGCACCGAACCCATACACGCAATCGTCGTACGATGCGCAGCTTGAGTGGGCCCAAAAAGCGGAGGCAGAGGCTCCGTCTCGTGCGTCGTCGCGCCCGTCAACGGCAGGATCTCGTCCGTCTACTGCCGGGGGCAGTGACGCCGGTAATGTGCAGGATGTCGCCGAGCGCGCCAATGCGCGGCTACAAGAAATCATGCGCACACGGCAAGGCGCTGAGCCGGGCGCCTGCGGCCAGGTGCGACTCGGCGGCCTGGGTGCGGAAGCGCCCCCGAAGTTGTCACCCCTCGAGGACCTGAAGCTGCGCATGCAGTGCCACACGCGTTTTGCGTCGGTTGCGCCCCCCGGCTTCAATCCCGAGGCTGACAACGGCTTGCAGCCTTCGGGACAGCTTTCCTCGCCCAACGCAGCAGTCCTTGGGCCTCACTCGCCGCTGCGCGCTCTCCAGCTGCGCACGTCGCGCCACAATCTTGTCGGACCGCAATCGAGCGACGCAGTGCAGACGCGCCTCTCAAGGCCGAGGTCACCTTCATCGCCCCATGACTCCACAGCTCTGCCTGAGCCAAGCGCTGCGACGCCCGCAGATCCATCCCCCGAAGCGGCCGCTGAGGCAGCCGCGCGATCCGCTGAGGCAGCAGCCCGTCTCCGCAAGTCCTTTGGCCGCGTGGCGCTCGGAGCGAAGCTGAACCGCGCCGCAGCCGAATCGTCGGCCCGGGCGACGGCGATGCGAAGGTGGGAGCAGCTGAAGAAGCTGCCAGTCGATAAGAAAGAGCGCGACGTTGTGATGAGCGAAGTGATCGCAATGGCGCAGGCGAGGGCTCGCGCAATCAAGGAGACGGAGCCGAAGGCAATTGCCAAACGCGTGGTCGCACGAGCAAAGGAATGGGGTGGGCGCGTGTGGCACAGCTTCCGCAACGAGCACACCATCATGAACTTTTTGGCTCCTCCTGAAGACGAGGAGGCGCTCACCGAGATGCAGGTCGTCCAGATCTTCTGGGGCACGCTGATGCTCGAGCTGGTTCTGATCTGCGTGCAGTATGAAGGACCGGAGGAGCCCGGTGAGGAGCAGGAACCGCTGCCAATCGTTACAATCCTGATTGCTGGCATCTTCACGGCAGGCAGCACATTCGCCTGCATCTTCATCCTGCGCAAGTTCTTCAAGTGGGGCAACAATAGGCGAATTCCAGACAAGAAGCCCCGTGGAAAGCGCATGCAGAAGGTTGTCGACTTCATGGCCGAGTCACAGGCGGCGCAGCTGTACTGGCACATGAAGCCGGAGCTCGGCAAGCGTGTCGCGCGCAGCACGGGCGACTCGCTGCTTCCGAGACGCTGCTCGCAAGGGCGCTGTCACGGTGGTGTCTCACACAAGGGCGTCGTCAATCGGCTGTCCTCCAGGGTCAACACCAACTCGTCGCCCGTCGCGCCCCGCGGCTTCGTGCGGCCGCCACCGTCTTCACCGCCGCCATCGCCGCCCGCGGAAGGCTCCTCGATGCCGACTGTGAACTCACCACCGCGGAGCCAGCCCCCTGTTGCAGTCGGTGTCTTGGTCTCCACGCCCACTGGAACGACGCCACCACAGCCGGCCTCAGACGTGACCCCAGGCCACGCCCGCCTGCAGAAGATGCGCATGGCGGGGATAGTGGGCGCGAGGCTCAGCAAGGGAGGAAGTGTGGCCGCGTCGCCCCACAAGGGCGCCTCATTGCGCGACTCGAAGGCGGTGAAGCGTGCCATTCTGATCGGTAAACTGCATGCTCACGCCAGAGCCAACGAGAAGCTCGCTAAGCAGGCCATGCGTCAAGCAAGCAAAGACAGGCGCAAGTACTTGCGGTACCGCTCAAAGGCGTCGTACCGCTGCCGCTCGACCATTGCGTGGGTGCTGAACCTAATGGTTTTCGTCGTGTGCGCCGGTCTATCGGTCATTTACGGCCGCCTCTTTGGTCTGCAGCGCACCAACGACATGATACTCGGCTGGGTGACCGCCTCCGCCACTACGTGGGGTGCCGTTGAGCCCCTCCAAGTGTTGATGATTGCCACACTGCCGATGCTCATCAAGGAGGACAGCCCCGCAGGCCGATGCTTCGAGCGGTGCCGTGTCTTCTACAATGAATTCCTCGCCTAACCGTCCCATCTCAACATTTCCACAGATCTGTGCAGAGCGGCTCAGAATGTCAGGCACAGGGTACTCAGGCTAGGACTTAGGGCCAGGACTTAGGTTGGTGTGCAGCTCCATGGGTGTTTTTGAAAAAGACTATCAATTTTCTTCACTTGGAACTTGGTATCAGCGGTCAGGGCGCACGTATAAAGCTTTACCGCACGTTTTGCACGTCGCCGCGCAACGGTCCCGCCGCGCGCAGCACATGATGTAGCCACCGCCGGCCTGCCCGCAAGCCTCGCTGCTGCCAGCCACTTCGCGCCCCACGGGCCTTGGTGCGGGTCGAAAGTTTTGAACATCGTATCCTCTTGTACTTTAACACGAAACACGAAACACGCTGCTCATGCTTCCAGCCGCCCCATTGGGGCCGCGGGCGGTGTGCGTGACGAGAGCAGCCCGAGCGCCTTCTTTGCCCATGCGCCTGGGTCGAGCGCCGTGTCCCACGCCTGCTCCCACGGCCCCGTCGCGTCGCCATCGGTGGGCTCAACCCTGCCCGACGCCTTCGTGGGTGTGTGGCGCGGAGGTCGCACTGGCGAGGCCTCGCACGACGCGGAACGAGACGCGGTCCTCGAGGCGTCGCCAGAGGCGCCGCCGCCAGCCGAGCCAGCTCCCGCCGAACAGACCGACGCCGCCGCCACCGACGCCGGCACCGAGCAGCTGCTCGCGGTCGGCGACGGCGACGGCATCTGCCCAGCGGCCTCGGCGCCGACATGGACGCCGAGGTGGGTGGCGATGGCGAGCTGCATCCGCGCGACCGACGCGACCTCGTGCGAGAGCCCCGCCATCGTGGCCGCAAGCTCGGCGACGGCGGCCGCGCTGCCGCTGCCTCCGGCCGCTCCGCCCTCGCCGCATCTGCAGGTGCCGTTCTTGCGCCTGCGCGACCTCGGCTTGGTGGGAGTCTTGGACGGCGACGGCCCCTCCTGGTCGGACTCGTGACCCGACGCCTTGCTCGCGGCGCCAACCGACGAAAGTGCGTCCACTGACGGCATGGCCTGCGGGGCAGCCTGCTGCGGCGTCCACGCGGGCTCGGCGGCGGCGGCGGCGGCGGCGGCGGCGGCGGCGGCGGCGGCGGCGGCGGCGGCGGCGGCGGCGGCCTGGGCCTGGGCCTCGGCCGGCGTGGCGGCGGCGGCGGATGCGGAGGAGGCACTCTGGACCGTCGAGAAGATCGAGAGCTTCTTGCTTTGCTTGGCGGCGCCGCTTCCGCCCGCGGGCAGCCCAAAGATGCCCGTCGCCACCGAGGACGCCGAGGCGGTGGTCGAGGCGGTGGCGGCGGCGGAGCTGGTGGGCGCGGCGGCGTCGGCGGCGCCGCTCTGCTTGACGAAGCTCGCCTCGTCGCGCGTGCCGGCGAGCAGTGCGTCGATCTTGCGCGCGAAGACGGCGGCGAAGTCGTGCGGCATCACCTGGCGCGCCGTCTCGACCAGGTGGACTGCAGGCTTCGGGTACTGCGCGATCAGCTCGTCGAAGGCGTGCCGCTGCAGCCGGAAGAGGTCGACGTGCGTGATGGCGCGCGCCGACGTCTCGTACTGCTGCAGCCCCTTGCCGCCGTGGCCCTGCTCGGCGGCCGAGAGCAGGCCGCGCTCGCCAAAGTAGTCGTCGCGCACGCCCGACGCGACCGACTTGGCCGCCTTGAGCCACTTGGAGCGAGACTTCTGCTCCGTGCCGGGCCTGGGCGGCGGCTGCTCGTCGGCGCCCCGCTCGAGCCTCAGCGAGCTGCGCGCGTACGACGCGAGCTGCGCGTCGAGGTCGTCGGCGTCCGCGTCGAGGAGCTGCGGCGCGTCGTTGGCGGCGTCGCCCGGCTGGATCTCGCGCTCGACGACGAGGACGCGCCCCCTCGAGATGAGGTACATGCACGACGAGACGTAGCCCGCCACCAGGATGAACTCGGACGGCAGGTAGACCTCGGGCTGCAGCGCCGTCGAGACGGCGGCGACGAGGCGGCGGTCGGCCGACGCGAAGAGCGGGCAGCGCCGGATGAGCCGCCAGTGCAGCAGGCACGACACGTCGGAGCGCAGCTGCGCCGGCAGCGACGCCACGAAGTCGTCGACCTCGTGGTCGCGGTGGCACTGCCACCGGTACTCGTAGTAGGCGCGCACGCGCGCCGCCGTACTCGGCTTGACGCCGACGCGCTTCATCGCCGAGTCGATCTGCTCCATGCGCTTCTGGTGGAAGGCCGAGCTCGCCGACATCTGCGAGACGAGCCACGCGACGTTGGCGAAGACGGCGGCGTTGACGCACGCGCCGAGCAGCACGCAGAAGCACGTGAAGATGACCTCGAGCTGGTTGGTGGGGCCGGTGCCGTCGCCCATCACCATCATCATCGTCTGGTAGAAGTAGAAGGCGTGCTGCGCGGCGATCGGCGCGTCGAGCGGCGGCGCGCCCGCCTCGTCGCGCCACGCGCCGTCGCCGTCGCCGCGCTGCACGAGCACGTACCACGCCGCGCACAGCCAGTGCGTCAGCAGCGCCACGCCGACGATCAGGGCGACGATCTTGCTCACGATGCCCATCCGACCGAGCCGGCCGCTCATCAGCCGCAGGAGCCGCCCCAGCCGCAGCACCTTGGGCAGCTTGAGCACCTTGAGCGCGCCGAGGCTCGCCAGCCGCGCGTCGCCGTCGCCCGCAACCACGCCGCCGCCGCCGCCGCCGCCGCCGCTGGCGTTGGCGTTGGAGGCGCCGCCGGCGTCGCCACCGCTCAGCGCGGCGCGCCAGATGATCAGGAAGGTCTCCCACGGGATGGACGACGCCATGTCGATGCCGAACCAGCCCTTGAGGTAGTCGTGCGCGATCTCGCGCCTGTTGATGACGAGCCGCGTCGAGTGCGCGACGACGGCGGTGCGGAAGTTGAGCACGATGTCCGCCACGAAGAAGGCGTCCATGCACAGGTCGAGCGCGACGACGACGGGCGGCGTGTCGTACTCGAGCGCGAAGGAGAGCTGGGTGGCGCGGTGGGGAGGGGGGGGGTCAGAGGGAGGGCGGCCGAGCGTTGGCTGGCGAGGCAGGAGGGGGCAGGGGAACGGAAGGGAGGGGTGCGGCGCGCCTGGATCGGGAGCGCGACGGCGGTGTATGCGATGAGGAGGAAGCCCGCGACGTCCCACCCCGTCCGGAAGCTGGACCACGGCAGGATGATGCCCCTCAGCTCGTGCGGCGCGATGCCCTCGACCAGGTGCGACTCGCTAGAGATGGTGTGGTGGTCGGTGTCGGTCGTCTCGTCATGCTGCTCCTCGCGCGCGTCCTGCGCGACTGCGCCCGCTGCGCCGAGGGCCGCGAGCGCCCGCCCCGCAGCCTTGCTGTTGATGACGCGCTGCGTCGGCGCGCGGGAAAGCTGGCGCGTGTGGCTGCGCTTGAGCGAGCGCTCCGAGCCGTGGGCCGAGGTGCTGCCGTCCTTGGAGCCACGGCTACCCCACCGCCGCGACGCCGTCGCCGCCGTCGAGACCGTCGCATCAAAGCTCGCGCGCCCCTCCGTGCGCGACACCTTGGCGAGCAAGCCCGTCTTGGACTTGGTCTTGCTCGTGAGCGCCGCCAGCGCGTGGGCGCTGGAGGGCCCTACTGGGGGCGGCTCTTCCGATGCCGGTGGACACGCCGGGGCTGGAGCTTGGGCGGGCGCCGGCGCCGCCATCCTGCCCAATCTTGCCAAAGTTGAGTTTTTACGAAATGGGCAGGCCGCGCCCAGCAGATCGAGCTGCAGCTCCATCTGATCTCGCCCGGGCTAACTTTGACGACCGCGATGGGCTGGCCACGCACTCGCTGCAGCTCGGTCTACTCGTCGTACCTCAACCGTCCACCCAACCTCAATCGCAGCGACAACGAGTCGCCGTGCGAGTGCGGACAGCCGTGCCCGCCGCTGCCCCCGAGCCTGCTGCCGCCGCAGCCACCGCCGCCGGCGTTGATCATCTCATCCTCCGATGCGTGCTTCGAGCGGGCTGCCGGAGAGGTGCGGCGCGGCGGCTTCAGCCGTGCGCAGCGCGTGCCGCCCGTCTTCGTCGAGGAGTCGCGACTCGTGCAGTCTTGCTGTCCGCACGGCAGGTGCGGCGTCGGGAGGCGGCAGAAGCCGTCGTTCCTGGCCAGGATGGAGGGCGTGGTTCACGCGCACCGCGCCGCGTGGAGCGTGGTCGTGTCGTCGGGTCGCCCGCACGCCGTGTTTGAGGACGATGTCGAGCTGCTTGGCACCGCCCTCGACATACGCTATGCCCTTGGAAGGTGCGAGACGCAGAGCTGCGGCGTCGCCTTCCTCGGCGTCGGCATGGACTACCTGCTCGCGCACGCGTATGTGCTGACGCCGCATGCGGCGTCGCTGCTGCTCAACGCCACGGGCGAGGGCCTCTGCCACTGGAACGCCAAGGGCGAGCACGGCCCGGACTACAAACTGCGCAAGCTGTGCCTAAGCGGCCGCCCCAGGGTTCAAACCCCGTGGCGCCTGCACATGCGCGGGCTTCCCGGCCGTCGCACGCCTCGCCTGTGCCGCTCGGGCCGCCCTGACGCCCGCTGCCCATGGGAACTGGCCCCATCTGACGCACTTGCCGAACGCTGATCTCACGCCCGTGCCGAACGCCACTCGCACAGGCCGCCGCGTACGCTGCACGAAGCCACCGCGCGGCCTGCACGTCATGCATCGGCAAAACGAGCGCGTCATGGGGTGGGGGCTGCTGATCCAGAACGGCAACCTGGCAGCACCGTACGCGTCGTTGATCAGCAACGGTCGCGGCAACGTCAGCTGGAATGCGACGGCCGCGGCGGCGTGGGGCCGGTGCAGGGCGGCCAAGAGGTCAGCCGGTTCAGTAGCGACGAGTAAATAATAGGCCCGCTGCTACATGAATTACGTGTAGACAGCACCATCCAGACGCGGCCTCGTTTGTGTGCACGCTCTCACGACATGTGGGCCCGCACGAGTTACTACGCCACGACTCCACCACTCACGACAGCTTCTTGCAGCCGTGCTTGACGAAGCCGTCCTTCAGGTACTGGGCGTCGGCGATGGCGGGGAAGAAGTGGACCTGCCCTCGCACCGCGCCCTTGGCCAGCGCCTCAGCGCTGTTGGCCTGCTCGCCGGGCCCGACGTCCCACTGGTCCTCGGGCGTCTGCGTCTCCTTGAAGTAGACGAGGACGGGGAAGCTCTCCGAAGGGAAGAAGTCGTAGTTGACAAACTTGTCGTACGCCCACCGGTTCTCACCACCGACCACCACGTTCTCGCCGATCGACGTCAGGTCCGACTTGACGAGCGAGAAGGCGCCGTCGTCGAAGGTGAACCGGAGGGTCGTCGTCTGGAAGGTCAAGAAGAGGCCGAAGATCAAGAGGAGGGCTCCCGGCACGAAGGCGGTCACGCGGTTCTTGAGCGGAGAGCCCGGGACGCCGAAGACAGCGCCGAGTGCGATGGAGCCGAGGGCGAGGTCGTACGAGGCCGGCGCCACCTCGAGCAACGCGAGCGGCGAGCTCGGAACGCGCCGGTGGGCCGGCGCGGCGATAGCGCGGCGCGGCGAGCGCAGAGCGGAGCTGGACACGACGAGGGTGTGTGCGCCGGAGGCACAGCAGGCGAGGAAGACGACGAGGGTGTTTCTGCGGAGCATCGTCTGAGGAGGAAGAGATGGCCGAGGCAGCGGGGTGGCCGTCGGCGGGGTGACCTCGTGGGGTGACAACAAAGAGCCAAGAGTTACGTGAGGCCCACTGCATGCAAAATGCCGTTAAACCGTTAAACCAGACGTGCTCGTCTTCGGATGAGAACGGGCCGCCTCGCGGCGACTCCACACCTACCTCTCCGAGCTCAACCTCACGACCGCTATAGAGCGGGCGGGCGGTTCGAGGCATGGCATGGATCCTAGAATCCAGGACGTCGTCCTGCTCGCGCCGAATTTCACCACAAATCCGTATGAGCCGCTTTTTTTAAGCGGAAAACTGGGCTAGAACGAGAAAATTCCTACCTCTTTCCCTATGTTCTCTGATGGCTAGGCACCGACAGCACCCTCGCGCACCGAGTCCAGTGGCCCAGACAGACGCTTTCTGGGTCTGCAATACTTTTGTCAATTCGCTGTTCTCGCAAGCTCCAGAGCTAGCTTTAAA
>Ga0115006_10001771_pt1 | contig 13783 bp, 13 predicted proteins | sample ArcOceMetagenome_3_FD_88943 | JGI IMG/M metagenome (GOLD analysis project Ga0115006, IMG submission 88943) | Marine eukaryotic phytoplankton communities from Arctic Ocean - Arctic Ocean- Svalbard ARC20M Metagenome | ecosystem: Environmental > Aquatic > Marine > Oceanic | place: Arctic Ocean...
CAAATGCGGGGGGCATATCAACAGGCGGAAGCGTAGTGGCAGCGTCTTCTCGGGTTTTGCTCTTGGTAGTAGAACTGGCTACGTCAGTATCTATGCTTTCCGTGGCCACCTTAGCAACATCGCCATCGGTTGCAGCTGACGGGGTCTCCTTTTTGGCCGGAGGTGTTGACTCCGACGTGGCCATCTCCGTTACCGCGGCGCCATCAGAAGGTGACGACGCCTCAGCCTTTTCCTCTGCTGTCGGTTCGACTTGCGCCGTTTTCTCCGCAGTCAGCGCCCTCCGAGCACCCAGCACAATGGTCGGCCCACCAAAGGCCTCGATCTCCTCCCACTGCTCGATCCAATTGCGAATCTTGGCCAGGTCGGCCTCGCTGGTTCCAGCGCAATCCCGGACCGACGCAATGGCGTCGACCACCACGGTCTCCCCGAGCTGCGACCGCAGGTCGGCCAGCCGGTCCCACTTCTTGTCGTTCTGGTATCCCGCCTGCAGCGGCGATTCCGAGATGAGGACCTCGTGCATCACGTTGAGGTAGAGCATCTTCCGGCCGGGCGTCGTCGCCTTGGTGCGGATGGCGTTGGACAGGGCCTCGCAGAGGGTGGCCCCGTGCTTCTTGCGGTTGAATGCCATGTATTTTGACAGGGTCTGGATCGACTCGCGGGAGGCGCCTATCGCGAGTTGCGCCAGATGCTTCTCGAAGTTGGTTACGACTTGGGAGGCCATTGTTATTTGGGGGTGGGAAGCGAGCAAATAAATATGAGGAAGAAGGCGGTCGGTCCGTCGGTGGTCAATCCGCAATGAAATCAAATATCACGCCGAGAAATGTGCTAAGGTTGTCTTTTGCGCTTGTCTGAAGAGGGCCGGAGGGTCAGGAGGACGGCCAACTAATAACTCAGCAAGGGCCAACCCGCCCCGTTCGGCGCTTCGATCTGCAATCGCATCGCTCTCGATCTCGCGAACTCGCGAATCTCGCGCTCCCGCCAAAGACGGACGATGGACAGAGCATTTCTTTGATGACGAGGCCAATTAATTGAGGCTGCAGACTGCAGACTCCCTCATTCTGCAATACAATTCATGCTTCTGGGAATACTAACTATGACGAATCATCAAGGCGTATCTCTATTGGCGACTCTGCTGGCCATCAATTGCAGTGCACTCCATGCATTTACGCAACCTCAATTCTTGTTGCGATTGTCCGGCGGCGAGTATTGCTACAATGGCGGCGGCGGCGCTCTGTCATTGGCCAACATCGACGACATCACGGAGAAGAAGGGCATGGCCTTGCTCAAGTTTGTAGGAGAGGCGACCACGATCACTGATCCAGTACCGATACTGCCGCAAGCATCTGGTGATGGCAAATCTCTCGCCGCTTTCTTCTCGGTGGACGGCCATCGGGACCTACTTATGCGCGGGGTATCAAATGTTGTAGAGCCAATGGAGGCCAACAAGGAGCTGATGGAGCGATGGACCGCAGAGGCCAAGAGAGTGGGTGCCGTGCCGCCAGAGGAGGGAGATCCACTGCTTCAAGTGACCACAGCGGGCATACAATTTCCTGGGCTCAAGATATTGTCCGTGGCGACTATTGGAGCAAAGCTGATTGTTGACGACGAAAGTGGCTATCCCGTTCACGAATTCACGCTTGTTAAGGACACCATCAGGGCCGAGGGTCCGAGGCCGATTCGATTCATTTTCAACAAATTGACGGCAACCCGCGATGAGGAGGCGAAGGAGCAGACGACGCATTCGCTCACGAGGACAACGGCAAAGTCAGCTGATTTAGATGATCAGATGATTACATTTACCTCCTCGTCGTATCTCGAGGTCGACGTATCGTTCCCCAAGGTGTTATTGCGGATTTTACCCGTGAGCAAGGAGAAGGCCGAGGAACAGGGAAGCCAGAGCATCCTAAAGACGATTGAAAAAGACAGCGGCCCTGCGCTGGAGAGCTTCAAGGACGCATATTTGGAGTATGTTGTTATAAAAAATGAGACTTGCTAAAACAACAACATGTACCGGTATATATACTAGTAGCACCGTAGTAGATCCTATTGGTCGTAACGATCCCGCTGAATTGAAAATTTCTCGCACATGGAATTTAATCGGTGCCCTCGCCTCGTCCTTCGATAATGGCTACACGTCGCTACACGTTGGCTCCGGTAGATCTACTAGTATTGATGATTGATTGATGATGATGACAACAACATTGGATGGATGCGATGCTTTCGATTTCGATTTCGATTTCCAGTATCCCGTCGACCCGTCTGCCTGCCGTCCGACGTCCGATCCGCGATGAAGATCTCCTCAACTTCGGCTCTTCGTTATTGTATCAGTCGGCAATCCCTTGCCTCTATGTAACAGTACACGGATTGATATCTTACTCGCATCGCCTTCCTTTGCATTAGCACCACAGTCGCAAGTTAATTTCATCAATCCTTTGTTGCTTCCGTCATGCATTCCGTGACCGCCAAGATCTGCCTCTGCGCGGCTGCCACCGCCGCTTACATCTCGTCCAATGGTGTCACCGCCTTCTCGGCCGAGACGTCTCGGAGGGTAATGTTGGAAAAGGTTACTGGCGCCGGTACCGCGGCTCTGATTGGCATTGCTTCTACCGCAACACTCGTCCCGTCTCCTGCACAGGCGTCGGGTGGAGCCACAGCCGGCGGTGCCTACTTGTTGTCGGCCAAGCAAAGATACAACAACCGGGTTACGGCGGGTGTCAAGGGCTTCCTCGCCCTGTCGGGTCCGTTGGAGGGTGGAAGCATCGCCGAGGCGGCCAAGGCCTTCCTGTCCAGCGAGGAGGCGGGTGGATGGGGAGATTTCAAGTCGGCGGGATACTTGCTATCGAATGCGTTCCGTCGCAATTCCACTCAGGCCCCGGACTCTCTCCCAAGTGTTAAGGCGTGGAAGGCATTTGCGGCCGAGGTGGAAAAGATGCAAAAGGCTGTCGATAAGAAATCCAAGTCGGGAGTTGCCGATGCATACAAGAAGGCCGAGGCTTTGCTTGATGGATACTTGGAGTTGGTTGAACTTCCTCCTTCGATTGAAATAAGCCGATCGTAGATATGTGTCACTAGCATAGGAATTCCAATATATTTTTATATAAAGTTAGCAAAGAAGACTGGGCCTTCCAATGTGTACAGAGCCATTGAGCCAGCTACAGTACGGTGCGGTAGTGCATACACGGAGGGAGAATCTAAAGAGTCGTTTCGTTTTATCGTTTTACTTTACGCGAGTGCCCCGCTTGCTTGCTTTTCTTTTTTCTTTGCTGGATCGCTTCCCGTATTGCTTCCAGACGTCAAGGAACTCGACGGACTTCTCGTCACTTGTTTGCCACGGCTTGACCGGCCCCGTCCAGTGCACAAGGCAAACATCCTCCCCAGCTTTTGTTTTGAACCCCGACTTAACCCTCTTGGCTTTGACATTCCACCCCCTTGATAGCCACTCAAAATGAGGACCAATGGCGATGTTCAATGGTGGCTGCGATCCAAGAAAGTACCAGCGTTCTTTGTTATTCGCCAGCGTTATGTTTCGGATGTATGAGCCCATGGCACGATCCCTCCACCGCTCGAGATGGACAATATATGCGCCGGCATTGAAGCTTGGGCTGACCTTGCCGTATTTCGCCTCACCTTTTCGCGTCAAACCATAAATGTGGTCACGCGGAACAGCTGCAATAATGGGACGATCAATGACATCCCCTTCTCTAGAAGTATCTTCACCACCATCATCATGATCGTCGTCATTCAGTACACCATTGATCAATCTATTTACATCGCAAAATACCGCCGTATCAGCATCCAGATACATTGCCTTCTTCACACTTCGGGGCAGCAATTCATCCAAGACAAATCGGGCGAAATTGGCATGCATCGTATTGATTGCATTTTGTCCGTCCCTTCGGTCTCCGAGGCACACAAAATCTTGCAACTGGTACTCTTTGGATGTCTTGGCCAGTGAATAAAATTTCACATCGGGCATGGAACTGAGTGGGGTGTCGCCAATGTAGTGGAAGTGGACCGGGCCGGACGCATGCGCCTGAATGGATCGAATGGAGGCCTCCACGCCCTGGACCATGTCGTCGGTTGATGCAAAGACGACATGCACTGCATTGTCCGTGTCCTGTGTAATCGTAGCGGCTGTCGATGCATCTTGCAGTAAAGACGTGTCGGTATCATTTCGTATCCCGTGCCTGGATGACAGCAACGAGAGTGTGGCAACAATGACGGCCAATGCTACCGACCAACATGTCTTCTGGAGCGGCGACAGGGAGGCTGCCGTCAAGTACCGGTACATTCAAGCAAACGATTGGATCGGCATTGGCTCTTTGGTGTTGTACAGGCGTGCAGGCGCGTGTGCAAGCTCTCCGTGGTGCAAGGGTGCGTTGCGATTTGAATTGCAGAGCCTGTGCCTGTAGAGGGGAAATTCTAAATGTTAGGGTCATGCTCCTAAACTTCCTATAATAACTTACGTACCGATAAAGGATGTTTCCCCGATTAATTGGCACAATCCCCATGATCTATGGACAAAATGCTGGCACGGCTGGCATACGGCACGGCATCGGCACTGTGGGTACGCCACAAGCTAAGACAGCTAAGAGCGACGACCGACCCTCTTCTCGCACATCTCTTGTGTGGCCATTGCGTGGATAACCACCACCGCGAATATAGCTGCTCTTTCTCTTACCAGTATTTACCAAACACAAAATAAATAAACAAGCAATAATCATGGACGCAGAAGCCAATGCCATGGTGACCTCGGCGCCCGGTCCCTCCGGCGCCGCCGGCGGGGACTCCGTCGTTACCATCGCCACCATCTCCTCGGGATTCGAGAAGGGCGACTTCCTCGTCCGCGAGGAGAAGGGAATGCGCGTGTATTTCGACTTCTTCGAGGAGGCCTTCAACTACATCGCCAACAAGGGCTACAAGCGCATGCCGAAGGAGGAGGAGGACGAATGGATGGAGCTGATGAAGACCATCCACTCCAGCGTCAAGGGCGGTATGAGGTACAACACCGGAAAACTGCAGATGGTCCTGTACCGGCCGTTCGATCAAAGGTCCGGAAAGACCCCCGTGTCCGAGATGGACTAATTTTAATAAGTGTTGAGATCGTGGCGTTAGTGGACGATGGAAAAGGACTTGGGGTTTGGCAGCGTAGTATCAGGCGCGGGGAATGACGTATCAGGAGCGGGTGGAACGTGTCTGAAATCATTTTGGCATATGCTTTGGAAGTCCTTAAGATGCAGGAGTATGTGGTGGGTGTGTGTGTGGACAACTGGATGGGCTCTTTCTTTTGATGGCGGTATATGAAATTTTTGCTTTTATCTGTCTCGAGCACCGCCCGCATACGTCGGTCACTGTGTGCTTGCACCGTAACATAAAGAAATGTGGTATTATTATTGGATTGATAAGCATTGGTTTTTTTTACTTCCTCTGTGACACACCCGATGCCTTCCAGGCTTGTCGCTCGTTGATATCTTCCACCATCTCTTTGATGTGCTTGAGCATTGTCGGGCTCGGGCCCTTGCCACTCGACGGACGTAGCTCGTTTGAGGTGCTTTCTGTGTAGTCGATGGCGCTGCTCAGCAATTCCAGGAAGGAATCCAAACGATCAAGAGATGAGCCAAGCTCACTAGTTATGATCTGCTCTCTCGCCTCGTCATTGGCCGCGTGAATTATGTACGCCAAGATTCGCAGATTGCGACCCTTTTCGTCGGTGGCGAACGCAGCCTCGGCCCTTACCCGATCTCGTAGACACGATAGCAGCAAGAGAAGTTGTTCCGGCGCAGTTGTTGGAAGTGCAATGATGTTACCAGAAAGGGCATCATTTTTCCTCATTTCGTCATCGAGTGCCGCCTTGATATTTGGATTGCTTGGATCAAATGTCTCCACTACCTGTCCTTCCTCCATTGTTACATTCCAAAGAGATCCAGAAGACTGATCTTCCAATTGCTGGCGTCTAATGCTACCCTCCGTGGGTCGCTGACTTGTCCTTCGCTCGTCGCCCTGAAGCAGAGCGACCTTCTTTTCTTGCTGCCGGATGGCCTCGTTGAGATATTCAGTGAGGGAATCGTTCAATTCGCCAGCATTGCCTGCACCATCGTCGCCGGCCTTGCCCATTGTCGCCAGCATGAGGTCAAGACCCTTGACACCCTCGTTCACCAGCTTGTCGAGTAGCATTGTAGCAGTTTCCCTTGCGATTCGACGGACCTCGGCACGGCGATAACCTTCCAGGAATGCACCAACCTTTCGGACTTCGCGGTAATGACCACCGCCCTTGCTCACGTCGTCAGCGAACATCCCGTCGTGGCCAACTGCTTGCATCTCAAAATCGGACAATACCTCGCGGAAGGCTTGACCTCCACCTGCACGAAGAGACCTAGACGATTCCGTCAGCATATCGGTTGGCACGGCCGATGGATCGAAACCGACAAAATCCATTTGAGGCTCGGATGACACGGTAACACTGCTCTGAACGTAGGCGCCGTCCTCGTTGTTATCGTAGGGCTGGACTCCGCCCGAGAATTCATCCTGAAAGCCCGGGGCGCCGGTCATTGCAAGCAGGCCTTGCATGAGCTCCATGACAACTTCCTTGGCATCTTCCAGTTCCTGCTCGGTGGCCTTGCGCCGCTGCGTATTGGATGCATCCCCAAACGGACCGCCGGCCAACGTATCCTCGGGGTTCGCGTTGCCATCCGTCCGGCTATAACCGCCCTGCATTCCCTCCTGGCCGGGGTCGCCCATCAATCCCTCCGTATTCATCGATGTCATATCATTGTCGTCTTTAGTGGAGTAAACGGTGACAACTCGCTCGCCTTTTTCGTTTGGTTTGACGCTCGGAGGTGGGAGGGGCGCCGTGATGGGATTGGTTTGTGAGTCAATAATGGCGTTGTTCCTTTCGAGGTCCAAATCAGGACCACCCTTGGCCAGGGCAGAGTCCAGCTCTTTTCGGGCCTTTTCTGCAGTTGCTGCGCTATCGCTCTCGTCGTCACCATCGCCATCGTCATTGGATTTGGACTTCTTCTTGTTGCCATCATTCCCGGGCAATTCAAAGTAAAATACACCCTCATCCTCCCCATTATCAGAGCCGGTTGAGGGAGACGGACCAAAGCCAGCATTGTCATCCACCAGCCTGTGCTTGGTGGGATATCCTTCCTCGTCGATTCCAGATTCAATCTCCTCGTTGAGTTTTGACCGCCGCGCCCTCTCGATCTTGGCCTGCTCGTCGGCGTGAGTTCGCAATCGCAGGAGCAGTTCCTCCTTGCTCCCCTCGGCCGATAAGTTCAACTGCTTGCACAAGTCTTGCAAATAGGACGCGTCCACTTTCTGTAGAAGTGTCTCATCGCCCATTAAATCGCCATCGCTGGACGTGGTAGATGACAGTTGACTACAACGCGCACGGGCAGGTATCGGCACCGGAAGGAAAGTAGCGCGAGATGGACGTTGCGTATTGATGGGCGTGACAAAGGCATTTGCAGAACATATTGTGTCGCTCGGTATCGCCGGACCGGGGATGACCAGGGCGGCAACTGCTGATGCGAATAGTCTCGATAACATTATACTGTATTCGGAGGTACTCTATCGGTCGGCGATGGTTGATGGTCCCTCACCGATGCTGTGGTCTCCCCAACGGCCGGATCCGATTGTTCATGATCGATTTTGGATGTGATGGATGGTTGTGAGGATCGATAGAAACTCGGTCGAGTAAGTCCTGAAGGTTCGCATCATTCGGGGTTCGCTTCGTCTGACTGTTCGATCGAATGTCATCCTCAGCTTCTGCACGAATGGAAGCTGAATGCAACCCACTTCGTAAGTAAACCATAAGCCATGAGAAGGAAAGATTACCACAAACAGAGTAGAAGGATACAAGAAGCACATACATGTAACCAAAACGCAAATAAAGGTTTGCAGCGAGTCGCAACATCTCGATGACCATGACATCACGGATGATGGCGCAACAGCAAAAGGCCGTTCGTGGCCAAAACCGCGGCCGAAGACGCCCCGGCAGTTCATCACCTTCGTCGGCCAATAGCAGTAGATCTGGGAGCAGAACTCCAAAGGCGACCAATGTCCATACACATACTAATTCTGATAATTTTGATCAGATCTGGAAGGACTCGTCGCCGATCACAAGATATTCCCCACCGAGGACCAATCTAGTCATCATCCGTTGGAATCCAACATCGAGTACTATTCTCAGGGACTGGCCTTGCTTGCAGCAGTAAAGAGGACAAATCCCAGCGGGGCCAAAGAGTCTCTGATAGAATTCGCGTGGCTTCGACGATGCGTTGCCGACAAGAATTTGTATTACAATCGCGTGGAAACCTATTGGCAGGACGATAATGTGATTTAACAATTATTATGCTTCAATGTTATAAGCAAGCAACCGACGCAACTTTCTGTCCTAACATGTTCCCGTTCACCATTTACCATTTACATATCCGACTTTTGCGGAACAGTGAGCCTCTGGAAGTCGGCGGTAAATTCATCGTTAGGAACTCGGCCGCCAAACACCATGACCTCACAGCCATCTTCCGCTGGGGCAAGTACCGCGGAATGTCCCACACGCTTCGGCCCACCGTTGGCCGCGCCGGACGATCCGTCGTACTTGATTTTTGGGCCGGTACTCCACGACCACTGCTCTGTGTCGAGAAGGTAGCTGTCCGAGAAGATCATGTCGGCGTCGTCCTTAATGGCATCCTCATCGGCATTGAGGTCCCAACCGCCGTAGACGAGAATCGTCTTATTGTCCTCGAGGAGGGTCGCAGTGTGGCCAGAACGAGCACTGGGAGGGCTTCCGGAAACGACAGGGTGGAACCAACTGAGCTTCGAATTGCTGGCATCAAGGACATGGACGGTGTTGAAGCTCTCCGCCTCATCGTTGCCGCCGAAGATAACGAGGCGGCTGCGGCCACTGGATCCGCCGACGGCCGTGGCGGTATGGTACGACCGCGGACGAGGAGCCGAACCAGAAATTTTGGGATTCGACCATTTCCATCGGGAGGTGTCGAGGACCGCCAGCGAGTTCTGCCACTTGTTGTTCTTGACGCCACCAAAGACAACCAGCTCGTTGGTATTGGGCAGAAGAGAGGCCGTGTGTCCAGACCGGCCGGTTGGAATTTGCCCCGACACCGACGGGGGATACCAAAGCATGATATCGGTATCCAACACCATTACCTCTTCGGTCGTTACTACCTTCTTAGACTTCTCATCCCACTGATCCCCGCCGAAGGAAATGAGCAGCTGCCGCTCGGGCAGGAAGGTGGCGCTGTGCCACGTGCGGGGCACGCTCTCGGAACTCACGGGCTTGGACCACTTCCGCGTCGACATGTCGTAGACGTGGATGTCGCATATGGTTTTGAAGGAGTTGGCATCGTGGTCGAAGCTTTGTCCGCCGTACACCAGGACGCGACCATGATCGATCAGTGTCATCGTTTGGCCCCACCGAGCCTCGGGATGGTGCTTCCCCTTCTGGACGATGGGCGAGGATGGTGCCGCCTGGATGGCAGATGCTGTGCCGGTCGCGTCTTCCTCATCATTGGCATTGGCATCATCTCCGTCGTCGACATCGGCGGCAGCAGTATCCTCAGCATCATCCATCATGGTGGTGTCCTGAGTTTCGCCCTCCTCCTCCTCTCCTGCACCATCAGACTGCGATAGATCCATCTGAGATTGGAACTGCGACTGCGATTGGGACTGCTCGACCTGCTGCGTCGGTATCGACAGGGCCGTCTGTCCGAGGTGAGCGATGGGCGTCAAGAGGCTAGAGTTATCAGTGCCGCTGACGTTGACGTTGGCGTTGCTATCGTCCGACACAACCATGTCTTCGGCGTCAACCTCCTTCTTTTGCTTCTTCTGTTGACGAGTGAGCGACAGCTTGCCGGCGTTGGGAGTGGCACTTGCTGTGGTTGCGGTGGCCGAAGACGACAACTTTTTGGCCGATCGGCTGGCATTCCTCTTGGACGGGGTGGCCTAATACGAGTTGAGTTGGATAGAACAAAATTGGATGATGTGTGAGCAAATGCACGTTGTTTCGAATGACGCATTTGACGATAGTTAGTTCAAATACCAACACTGTCATCAGGTTCTTAAGGTAAGTCAGTGTTGTTGATCTCACCTTCTTTCCGCCGCTGCCAGCCTTTGTCTTCTTGCTGTTGTTCATCTTCTTCTTGGCCCCGGCCGTAGACGTCGTCGTGGCGGTGGCAAAGGGCAGAAGGCCCTGCTGCTTGGTCTTCTTGGCGGAAGCGCTGCTGCAAGCCTTCTTTGGCTGAGGGGAAGTGTATGCCGGCGCCTTGTCGGCGCTGTGGCCCAAGATGGACGAGGGCTCGTCGGCTGCGGCACCGGCATCGTTGGCCTTGCTGTTACTTGCAGTGATGGCAGTGGACACGGGGGTGACTCGGCTGGCACCTCCAATGGCGGAGGTGGCGGTGATGGGAGACGATGTTGCGGCGGTTGCGGCGGCGGCACTGGATGTGCTGGCAGCAAGCTCCAAATGAAGGGTTCCCGTAAAGTTCTTCAGAGAGAGCTGAGCGCTGTTGCCACTGCCAGTGATACCCTGCAGGAACGAGATCATGTTGGCCTCGTCGTCGGCAATGTTAATCGTACTGGACGACGACGACGTCGACTGTTGTTCGGGAGTCAGACGAAAGCTGACGCCGTTGAATGTGAGGGTGATGGACGTGCTGGATGTGGATGATGCGGCAGCCGCCGGTTCGGATGAGCACATCATGTGCCGGTCGCTGGCCGCCGCCACGGGCGCGTCGGCGATCCTCGAGGGCATGACAGGGATGTATTGCTCGGAGGAGGTTCTTTGCTGTATCAACCAGATACGGCGCAGATCATGAGTTGTGGTTTTTTTGAATGCAGAATGCAGAGAGAATGAGCCGATGGCGCAACCGCGCCGGTCAAACCGCACCAGAGCGAAAATTTTTCTTTTTTTTTGGCGCGCAAAAAGTCACCCGGAATCAAGGGATATCGCCGCTTCATTTTTGTTGGCTGCGTATCATACTCGTATCGTGGCTGCTTGATTCATTGTCGGCGGCGTTCCAAATAAATAGTACCCACGTGTGGCGCCCAGTATCTTCAATCTGACGTGCACAGAAGTGCTTAACAATCACATCACAACACCAAGAGGAGAAAGAGATGAGCAGCCCCGCCCCCGCCAATCCCATCCCCGATGCATTGCCCGAACCGGCACCGGAGTCGGCCGCTGCCGCTACCGCCGCATCTGATGCACCAGAGGCCGCCGCACCGGAACCCGCCACCGCCGAGTCTGCCCCCGCATCAGCTGCGCCAGAACCGGCAGCGGCGCCCAAGCACGCCACCCGTTCGGCCCAGCCAGGAGCCGGGACCATCGAATTCGAACCCCCGCTGGCCTGCGTCCGCCGCCTCCTCAAGCACGCCCTCCCCTCCAGCACCAACGTCGGCAAGGACGCCTCCAGCGTCTTCACCCGGGCGTGCGGCATCTTCGTCATCTACCTCACGGCGTGCGCCAACGACTGCGCCCGCGAGAAGAAGCGCCAGACCATCACCGCCAACGACGTCCTGGAGGCCGCCAAGGTGAGTTAGTTAGTTGTGTGTAGTTTGTTTGTGCGCATAAATAAATAAGTTTGGCAGGATGACATTTGATAGATAGATATATATGGTTGCTGCGTTCCACTAACATTCCGTCATTTTATTTTGGGACTGCATTGCAGGAGTTATTCGGCGACGACATGATTCCCCAGCTCGAGGCATTCCTCGCCCAGCATCGGGCCGAGGAGCAGAAGAAGAAGGATGCCAAGGCGGAGAAGACCAAGGCCTCGGCATCTACGCCTACTTCTAGTACTGCCTCCACAGCGGCAGCTGCTACAGAGGGCGATAAGGCGGATGGGGGAGACGATGCGGCGAAGGATGACAAGGACGACGACGAGGAGGAGGAATCCACCGATGCCCCGCCCGCGAAGAAGCTCAAGACGGATCACGATGCCGAGCCCGCCGACGGGGGAGAGGGAGTTGGAGAGACTAAGGCGTCTGCACCAGAAGCGGCGGCGGCACCGGAGGCGGCACCGGAGGCGGCAGCGGTGGTAGATCCTAGTGCTCCTACAGAAGCAGCAACAGAGGGCGGCGACGAGCCTACCGCGATGGCGATGGAGGAGTGAGCAATGCGATATGGCTGCTTCATTTCGGGGATGATCGATATTTCTTTTTGTTGACAATACGATATTATACGATGCAGCGCATTTTTCCTCCTTCCTTCCTGATTACTTCGGTGGATAATCTAGAACATTTTACTGCTGTTTTGCCTTTTCTGTTGCATCTTTCTCGTGTGTATCCCCCTCCATCAATTTATCGGCACCTCCTCGTCCATTATCATCTCCTCCCGGCTCGTCGTAGGCGAATCCAAACTCGTTCGCCCTTGTCTTGTCCACTCGATACAGGTATGCCTGCAGTAAAAAGCCCAAAAACACAACGTCATCTCTCAAAGTCATCAATTTGTGCTTCAAAGGCATTTCGATGAGAAACGCGAACACATCGTCTACGAATGTATTGAAGATCTTGTACATAAACACTCGGGTTGGCATGTGCGCAACGCTCTTCAATCGATAATTCACATAGAGCTGAGGGCATAGCGAAATAAAACCAAACGTGTACACCGCATTTGCCAAATTTGATATCAACCAGCTCCACCAGCTGTTGTACTCATAAAATTTGAGAGCGTAGAGTGCCGAACCAACGATGAGCGGATAGAAGAGTAAAGAAAGGTATATCCTGGCAATGGTGTCATAGTTGGAAGTCTCCTTCTCGGTCGAACTCAATCGAGACGGATCACGCACTGTAACAAAGGGAAATCTTGGCACAAAGCCAGGCTTCAAGATCTTCCACACCTTGAACAAATCAGCCGCGACCCCGCTTCCCACGCTGGTCAAAACAAGCCAGCTCGTTCCTCCTCCGTCACAAAGATAGAGGAAAATGATAAGACTGCACGCAAATCTACTCAAGATGGATGACACCGACAGTCCGCCCATGTCGGTCCGACTAACGTAAAAGCCCACCTCGTCGCGAAAGGCCAAGTAATCCAGCCAAACGTGCAGGAATGAGATGATCTGCGTCAAGACGAATCGATACAGATGGTCATCGCTAATCAAATATCGAATTTCATCCAACTCGCTTTCATGCAAGAAGCTCTCGGCCATTTCCATTCCAGCTCGAACCTGAACATTGATTGCATCTCTCATTGGTGATATCACCGACACTCGTATCCGAACATTCAATGGTCGGCGCCCTTCTCCAGACTCGGCCATTTCGATTTGGGACGAATGACGAAGCGAGGTATCATCAACGTAGACGATGGGTCTGTGCAAACCACCCTTGTGAAATTCCAGCAATGTTCCGTCGCCCCTGAACTGATGTCCATATAGCTGCTCATCATTGACGAACCGCAGTACGATGGGTTCCCGGCTGTATTTGTAGTGTGGGATTTTCACCATCTTTGATTTATCTGCCGCATTTTGTCCCCACATGGATCCGCCGCCGCCCTCTTTCCTCTCCACGATGCGAGTGAGATCAAACGGCGCATTGGCCACAATTGTTGAGTTGTCGTCATCAAATCGTATTACAAACTTGGCCTTGAGAGGTTGAGAATCCTTATGGCCACGCCGACGAGAAAAGTCTGGAAGTTGCAGCGTGCAGTTGGCATTCGTCGCATCGAAAACTGTCTTTGCATCGGCTACATCAAAAATCAAGTCATTTTGGCAGCCTTCAGCTCTGGCCCATTGATACTTTGTTCTCCTCTGTCTCTTTTGTTCCA
>Ga0115006_10001772_pt1 | contig 13782 bp, 10 predicted proteins | sample ArcOceMetagenome_3_FD_88943 | JGI IMG/M metagenome (GOLD analysis project Ga0115006, IMG submission 88943) | Marine eukaryotic phytoplankton communities from Arctic Ocean - Arctic Ocean- Svalbard ARC20M Metagenome | ecosystem: Environmental > Aquatic > Marine > Oceanic | place: Arctic Ocean...
CGCCCGATGCCAGCGTGGCGGTTTCTATTGCTTTTTGATAGGCTGCTGAAGTAGACTCCCCCGATACCAAGTGCCGAACCCAATCTGATCCTGATTTAAGCGTGGCCGGAATATCATTGGTAGATGACCCAATCTGACGAATCATTGGAATTATTTGGCTCGACTTCACCGTATTTGTTCTCCAGAAAAGGGCAAGGGACAGCGTTACGATTCTTTGATGCCCCCAACTTTGCAGGATGGAACACTTTTAATCTTACTCGTACCTTTTTACAAACGAAGGTAACACTGACTCACGACAATTTTGTGACTACAGGTGTTGGAATTGCACTAGGCACTCACGCCGTCGCCGCGGTGACGCCATCCGCCTCGCGCTTGTCGTCGCCGGCGCGCTCCTCCACTGCGACGAGCTCCGGAAATAGAGCCTCAAGAGCCGCCTCGATGACCAGCAGACCAACCTGACGCATCATGAGGTCGGAGCGAGCTGCGGCGAGCACGTCCAGCGCTGCGCGAGTGTAGTTACGCGTTCCCAGCAGCCCGGGTAAGGGTCCCCGAGATCCAGCGGCGAGGATGGCGTCGCGAACCTTCAGACGCACAGACTCGTCCCTCTCCCTCTCCGCCGCAGCCACCGCCGCGGCGAGGTCCTCTCCTTCCTCGTTTACGGAGCCGGTCGCATCGGATTGTGCCGCGCGCAGATACCAAGAACCATCAGGCCACAGGATTCGGTCGATGAAGTCTATGGCCTTCGTCATCGTCGACGGAGAACGAAGCGTTCGCATTCGAGAGGTGACGAAATCCTCCACGGCGGATCCCACGAAGAATTCGAGAGTCTGGCGCGCGACCGTGACGATCGTGCGGCGCAGAAATCCCTTCGCCTGGAGATGAAATATTGCCTCGAAAAGACTCAACAGTGGACCGTTCATAAGAGCCTGTGTGGACCCTGGGCTACCATCCCGGTGATTGGACTCATCGTCGGTAGCATCAGTCGCCTCGTCTGTGGCGCGAGGACCTGACGCGACGCTTGCACGGTCCCTCGGCATCGCGCCGGCGGATGCGACCCTGTGGTGACCGGGGCGTGTACCAAGAGGATACAGAGGATTCGCTTTACGCCGGCCTGGCGTTCGAGCTTTGAGTTCATCACCGGTTTCCTTTCCAAGTGCGCGAGACACAGTGGACGCGGCGTCTTCCACCGATTTGTTCATCGTCTTAGTAAGAGATCGAGCCAACACCGTGACCGTCTCCGCGACACCTTCGCTCCCCTCTTGCGTTGAAGGAGAGGATGAAGTTTCGTCAACACTGTTTCGACGAATGAGAGTACGGCTTCGATTATCCCCTCCCCAGCTCGCCCCCATAGAGCCGACTTTCCAAGCACTCTTCTTTGAGGGGTCGTAAGCTCCTTTTCTGGCGTCGAGGAAATCGCTAACATCGCGGGAGTCGCAAAGCCGCATATCTTTCAATAGGGCACAAAGATAGTTGTCCAACAGTCTCCGCCTCGCCTCGACGAAAGCCCCCTCCAGCGATTGCAGGAGATAACGTTTCTTCGGAAGCTCAGGAAGTGACTTCGCGCTCCATCCAGCATCAACAAGGCGTCGGTGCAGCGTTTCAAAGTTTCTAAAGCGTCGAGCGACAACCCATTCGTGCTCGATTTCTCCAGAAGGATCACTGAGCTCGGTAACGCTGTCTGTTGCCTTTGATGTGGAGCTCTTCACGCGAACTGTGTACACAGCGTAAGCCGCAGTACCTTTCCCGACGATGTTGACCTCTGTGACACTCGCCGTGAGCCGGGTTAGCCTGTCGGATACGTCTGCTTCACCGATGCTGGTGGATGTAGTCGCCCGATCATAATCGCACAGCACTATCCTGTCGTCTTCAGTGGCATCCTCGTCTCCGATCATCCTCGCCAAGTCGTAGTCGTCCTCGTCCTCGATCCCCTCATCCTCTGACGAGGCAGAGCCCGAGGGAGGCAGCGAGTTAAACGTAGACGCAGAGCTCTTCGTCATATCCAGCGATAAGGATCGACGATGTGGAGACATTTTCTCTGCGGCACTAGAAGGTGTGTCCTCCGCTGCGTCCGAGGCTGGAGATGTGACAACATCCTCTGAAGCAACGAGGCACGCCAGCCCGCGATGAACCCAAGAAGGACTTGCAAACCCCAACAGTGGTCGCAGCACGCTACAAGCGAGAAGCTCTCTCATCAGCGCTAAGAGGACTGGATTAGACGCATGTTCTGTGGGAAGGAGGGCGGCAGCCGCCACGTCACAGTGTCGAGACAGTACTCGCGACGCGGGGTCCCGTGGTGTCCCAATAAGCTCTGCCGAGTGTTCGATTCCACACCAGTCGACTCCGCTGTGTAGCTGACCGCGCTGGCGGAGCTCAGAAGCCAGAGCCTTGTCTGCATCCGCCGGCGTGAGGCGCACGTAAGCGTCCACGCCTCCGCAAGCCTCTCTGGCGTCTCTGAAAGCCTCCAGCTGGCTCGCCATGATGTCGGGGACCCTCCGCAGCAGCAATCTCGCCAGGTCAACGCCTCTGGCACGGTGGGCCAGCTCTGCGAACGAGGCGTCCAGCAGTCTCGATAGGCTCGTCACGAAGTCACTATCCTCGGTGATGGGTCGATACCACAGAGTCGTCACGAACTCTTCCAATACATGGTCTCGCAACCTTCCCCAAGCCCCCAGCAGGGGCGAATCCCCTGGGGAGGCGTTTCCGTCGTCGCCCTTTTCAATCCGCCCGAGCAGTTCCCTGAGCTCCGCCTCTCTCTTCGAAGGTCGCCAAGATGGAAGCTGCTTCGGTATCCCCGCATCATCGACGTTGTCGGCATTCCCCTTCTCGCTCGCAGAAGGCGCCATGGACCCGATGGCAGGGGAGGTATCGCTGCGAACGGAACATTTTCCTCGGCTCGTCAGAGCCCCCGCGACTCCCTCCTTCCTCTGACGCGTAAGGATGAGGTTGAATCGACGCGAGTTGGCGTCCCAGCGAACGGTGACGCGAACCTGCGCGAGGAACCTCACCCCCCACACCACCAGCAGGGCAAGAGGCAAGTTCAGCAGCGGGTTCCCGCTGGTCATTGACAAGAAGAACGCGAGCACAACGCTGACCCCGACGAGCTGGACGAGCGCTCCCGTCGCAGCGTCGCCGAGCCTGGAGAGGCCCGGGTCATCTTCTTCCATGACCACGCCGGCACGAACGAGCTGGGACCCTCCCTCCTCCGATGCTCCTCCCGCTCGTTCCAAGCGCAACGCCCCGTCTGGTCGTTTGAGCTCTTCGTAGTGCAGCAACATTCCACCGGTTACCAGCTGCCCAGTCAGAGCAGTCTGAGTTTAGTTTTTGCTTAACCGTATATAGGGACCTCATGATCACATATTCGCTCACAGCGCATATTTTGGAAACTAATAACTAATTGCAAGACGAGCCCTTTCTTTCGTCCAGTTCGACATGCATCACCAGGAAGAAAAGGTATCACAAGACGACCTCCGGCGACCAGCACAAAAGACCAGCACAAAAGCGGCTTCGGAGAGCGCGTGAAGGACGAGTTTGCGGAGGCTCGTAAACCTAGCTGAGAGATCCGAGAGGCCAGCGCGACGTCCGTCAGTGCGACTGGGAACTCGTAGACGCCCTCCAGGACCCGGAACCTGTCGGATCTGCTGAACCACACCACAACACTTAGCAGGACGCTGTGCAAGAGGTGACAGCGCGACGGGCGAGTACGTTCCCGAGCGAGGGTCCGTGTGAAGAGCGAAAACACCCGGCTTGCGAAGCGGGAAACTTTCAGAAGAGTGCATAAGACGCACGATGTCCTCACCACCTGTCATGCAGGCAAAGCTGGTGAGAGATCACGGGCCCCACCGGCGCGAACGACACGATTTGAGTCTTGGTTTTATCCCTGAATTCTTTTTGAACCTGCCTTCGACGAGTGATAGTGTTCCTCCCCGCACACGTTCGAGCCAGAGAGGCGAGAGACGCTGACACGTACGGAAACGATATATTTCATCACTCGCAGGTACTCCTCGGCGACATGGGTGCCGGCAAGTCTTCCTTGGTGCTTCGATTCGTTAAGGGTCAATTCTTCGAGTACCAGGAGTCCACCATCGGCGCGGCGTTCCTCACGCAGACGGTTTCCGTGAGCGACGCGACGGTGAAATTCGAAATATGGGATACGGCGGGCCAAGAGCGTTACCACTCTTTGGCGCCCATGTATTACCGCGGGGCCGCTGCGGCCATCATCGTGTATGATATTCAGAGCCCGAGCTCGTTTGAACGCGCGAAAAGCTGGGTAAGAGAGCTGCAGAGACAGGGCAACGCTAACCTAGTCATGGCGCTTGCGGGCAACAAGGCTGACATCGCGGAGAATGAGCCGGAGAAACGCAAGGTTGACGCGGATGAGGCGCAGGCCTATGCGGACGAAAACGGACTTTTCTTCATGGAGACGTCCGCCAGGACGGCAGCCAACGTCAACGAACTCTTCTACGAAATCGCACGGAAGCTGCCCAGGGCTGAGCCTCCCACACCCGCGGCGCCGGGGGTCACTCTGAGTGCCCAGAGGCAGTCCCAACGGCCGAAAAGTCAGTGTTGTTGAGTGGACCGACGGATAGCAGCCGAGGACTCAGCCACAACTGATGTCTCAGATTTGATTTTTCCCAGAGTGCTACGTATGATCTGCTAATTAAAACGCGCTCCCGCGTGAAACCTATTTCGTCTGCTCCAGCCCTCTTGGCTCTTGTTTTGAGTCCTCCTCTAACAGTGATTCGTGGAACTTGCTGAATACGTTCGCCTTGCCCTTGGTGACCTTGTTCACCTCACCCACCTGCAAGATCCCGTCCACCATAAACCTAAGTGGGTCCAACCCCTCGTCCACGTGCCTCAGCACATCTACCGGAAAAAGCGTCTCTCCCGCCGCATCGCTTTCCTTCGCCGCCTGGCGTAGCGTCGGCAGGATCCTCACCACCGCATCGATCTTATCTAGCACGCTGTCCTCCGAGGGAGCCCCGTCCTCGACGAGTTTTTCAGCCTGTCGCACCTCCGAGATCACCTTCTCCAGCGCCTTGCCGACTGGGGTCGTGGACATGCTGACTACCGCGTGGAAAGATGACACCCTACGAGTCGCGTACGCGGGTCAAGCTGCTGACCCTGGTGTCCGCTTGCTCGACCCCCGCCGGTGTGTGTGAGGTACCTGCGAAGGATTCCTTGAAGTGGTCCGCCTGACCGCTGCCGGCCTAGCACTATATGGTATTATTCGGGACAATTTACGAATTAGGGACCAATTAGGGTTCGCGACTGGGTAGATACTCGTAGTGACGAATTTAGCAGTTTAGGGGAAACAATTTGCTTTTTACTTTGAAAAACGCTTTCGTGACACGCATTTTCCCGTCCGGCGCCGCCCAGTTCACTGCGCCCGGGGAGACATCGTCGCACAAAAGCGTTCGCAGTCATCGAATCTTCATATTCGAGACGTGTCTCCGCCATGTACTACGCGTACAGTCCCGATACGGACTATGAAAACGACCGAACCGCCGGAAAGTCCGGCGTCGCCCACTCGGATGATGCATTGACGCTGGACCAGCTCCACCACGAGGCGTACGGCAGAGGGAGCGGGGGACAGCCCGGAGCTAGACGCAAGAAACGTCAAGCGTTCGGAAATATCGGTAATCAATCGAGGCTGGTGAGCGAGGTTCAGGCGCGCAAGCGTCTGGGCGCTAGCCACGACCCGAAGCGGGCCATGAACTCCTCGTTGACAACCGCGACGCCATTGAGCGGAGGCACAGTCGCCAGTACTGACGCCAGCACAATCAAGATGGAATGGGACGATTTGACCACCGACGAGGCAGCCGCCGTGCACGCACATCGTCGTCGTGCTGAGGCTTCTCGCGCGGATTCATCCCCTCGGACCCCATGCGTGGTTGAGTCGCCCGTGGACACCACCATGGACGCCGCGGGAAACACCGCTGGCACGGAGGACACCGTGCCTCCGGGCGCACTGACAATCCAGCGCGTCAACCTTCGCAGACACGCTCGCGACATCGACGCGGAGATGGAAGAACAACACCGTAGGCAACACGGTCACGTCATCCTGGAGGGAACAGTGACGAGGCTGGTACTGTGGAGGGATCCTGCGAGGACGGCGTTCTACTTTGGCGTGGGTGTCTTGCTCCTCGCCGCCGCGCGGGCGCCAGGTCTCGTCGCCGAGCACGTCCCGGTCAACCCTGTGGTCATCGCAGCGTACGCATCGATGGCTTACCTATGTCGCGCCTATGTCCTCGCCATGGCTTTTCCCCGCCGCAAACACAACCTCTCCATCGACGCAGAAGAAGCCGCTGACTTTGCCCGATGGTGCGCGAGCTGCTGCAACGCGGTGACCAACGCACATGACGATCTTCTCTCAGGGCGCAGTAACAAGGATGTGCTGAGAGCATTTATCGCACTGTATGGTGTAGCGAGCCTAGGCGGCTTGCTTAACAGCACGTGGTTGGTGGCATGTGTGTTGTGGTGCGGTGCCTTTGCCGTTCCCCCTGCTATGGAGGCTCACCGCGAGCTCATCTCGCGTGCGGTGGGGACGGTGAAGAAGGAGATTGGTGGTCGCTGGACTACCCTGACGAGCAACCAAAGGTGGGGTAGCGGTGTGGTGGTGACAGCCGCCGTCTTCGTGTCCAGTGCTTTCTGGACGCGCGTCATTCTCGGTTTCATCGCCCTCGTGGCCATGAGACTTTATCGTGAGACTCACGCAAAGCAGCTGGCCGGTCTTGAACGCGTCATGAAAGACGCTTCACGCCGACTGTCACGCGCGGGTTCTGAGTTCCACGCCATGGTATCCACGCCCGGCTTGTTTTATCGCCGCCGAATGGAATCCAGCTCGCGAAACCTGATGTCTCATACGCGTATTCAAACCTCTGGCCTGAAATGGAACTGAGTTCACGATGGCTTTCCTGTAAAATACTATTGTTCATAAGCTAGCTCTAGATTAAGATGCCCCGTCTACACTACTATTCTAGTCTCATTCCTAGTTGCTCAGCCAATCGAGTGATCGTCCTCCTCGCGTAAAACGACTTGTGTGGCTCAGGTAAATGCGAAATGGCCTCCCCTGCTCGAGCTGCCAACTCCGACGCTCGTCGAGCCGCTGGAGGGTCTTTATTCCCATACAAATCGCCAGCGTCGTGCTCTTGTTCAGGCAAACATCGCCAAAACACATTGACTGCGATGGACATGTCGCCACTTTCTGGAGATTCCGGATGCGACAAAACGTGATGAAACCAAAGAGCAGGGATGTAGAGGGCTTCCCCAGGACCAAGCGGGGCTACCCAACGTTTGTCAGAAACCTCGCCGAACCGCGGGAAACGTTTCAAGTCTGGCGCATCGATGTCATCAACTCGTGAGCTCGAACCCTCGACGTACAAGAATGGTTCCGCGTCTGGAGCCCATAACGTGACAGTTTTACCTCCTCTCACTTGCGCCAGAAGATTGTCGTGAGTGTCGTAATGGGTCCAGAGCGCGGTCCCTGGGGATGCTATGCGAAGCACGCTGCTGTGGTATGCATCGCGGGGCCACAACGTGTCACTGCATTTGCCGGTGTCATCCGGTAAGACCATGCCTGGGCGCAGATCAGTGGCTAAGGAAGGAAACAGAGATGGAAAGTGCGCTGCTGATTTGTGCGCCACGCTCCGTAGGTAGTATTTTTCACCGAGTGACACGACAGGAGAGAGACTCTCGATGTCCGCCTCGTGTGCGTCGCCGCCGCGTTTGGATGATACCCGGTGAATGAGCTCGCCAAAGCTCATCTTGCGAAACGCGAAGTTACGACGCGTTCCCGGCTTGCGATGGCCCGCGAGATCCACGACGACTGTGGTGTTTGCTTCTATCCCCCTTTCCCCTCCGCCGATCGAATCACCGCCGCCGCCGCGCGACACGGCCCCCGCGTCTGAGTCCTTTGGTGGACAAACGTGCACGTCTATGGCTTTCGACGCCTCGGGACAGGATGTGAGGTACTCCGGGGTCCACAACGCAGGAGCATCACCCATAGGCACCCCGGTGAGTACCACGGGTTCTCCCCGTGACGTGACGAGGTCGGTAAACTCCTCTGCCGTCGCGGGGCAAGGGATGCGACGCACGACGCCGCCGTCGCGAGGGCGCTCCGGCACGGGTGCCGGCCACAGTATTTGGGCGTCCGAGCGTAACTGGGGTGGCGGGGGTAGCGGAGTGCCGTCCATCGCGTACTTCTCGGCATTATCAGCGAACGCGGCAGACCTCCTAGAGCCCGCTCGTTGGTTCACCGGCGTCGCCGCAGCTGGCAGGGGCAACTTGCACAGCTTGCATCCGTCATCCAGCTCGAGGGGCAGGCTGCCCGCAGACGAGGGTTTCACAGGGAATATCACAGCCTCGGGTCTATCTGATGATTCATCTCTCGGGATCGATACGACGCGCCTGGAACGATCCAATAGCCCGCAACTGTCGAGGCGCTCCTTCCAGTGCTTGGCTAATGGAGCGGCAACCACGAGAGCGTCGGCGGCAGTCGCGTTGGCGTCGAGTTCATCGCCCAGTCCTGTCCAGGACTCACCGATCCCGCCAATCAAGGTGTCGACCATGAGATCCCGTGCGCATACGTAGCTTCCGTGACTTTCTGGAACCGCTGATAGGTGCGTCGAGCCTCCACGGCTGCCCGTCCTTGTGGGTGAGTAGCCTCAAAGGAACCCGTCAGAGGGCCAAATCAAAGGAAAAATAGGGATCGAGAAGGTGGCAATATTTTCACAAGGTTGTCAGAGCTGGCTTGAGATCCTAACTGCATTTAAGATGTCCTAATTATTTTATTCTGGTGCGTTTCGTACGTACTTGACCCTGTCAGAATCCGGATAATTTCACAGACGGGAAGAAGGTTATGGGTCCAAATGTTGAATTTTAAAAAAGCAACTCAAAATCGGGATTGACAGCCCGGTTTTGAAGATTGGAAACCAGCGGCAAGCTCTCCTCACAAGTTATTTTAACCTCTCTTTCCTCGGGCCTTCCTCACTCTTCTCCGACCCGAGTGAAGCGACAACGCAACGACGCCCGCGAGAACGAGGATATCGGATCCACCGACACGCTAAAGATCCTTCCGCTTGAGTCCGATATCGTCGTAATGGAGGCAATGCCGACGCGCGGGGCGGCAAAGTCAGAGAAAACAGGTGAGCGCTCGGCCCAAACAATGAAATTGTTTTGAAGTCCGTTGAGGCGACCGTCGTCCCCGCGATATCGCGACCGATGCGACCCACGGCTCGAACCGAGGTACCGCATCATTCTAAACATCCCCCTGATCACGCACAGCCGCCACAGAACGTCCCGCCTTGGGCAACCTGACGAACGACAAGGTGAGTCAACCCAACGCCGATTTGCAACGGCACGCCAAACAACTTGAAAAACCAAACCCAGTTGTTGTTTTCTTCGCCATCGGCCCCCTCCTCTCCTGCACCTCTGGTCATCGCGCGTGCTGATATCGAACCCCCCGACGCTTTCCCCGCCATCCCTCGTGAAGGTTTTGATGAATCTCGGTCCGTCTCAGCTCTCGAAGCGAGCTGTTCCCGGCGCCACAGTCGCTCCCGCGACGGAGGTCAAACTCGCGAAGATTGTTGCGCCCGACGGTGCAGCGAATCTCATGCCGCCTCCAACGACGGCGCTAAGAACGACCGCGGGACGTCGTTCCACGAGTGACGTTCTGGCTGCTTCTAATGCAACCCCTGTACAGCCCGAATATGCCTCGAGACGCCCCATCACGACGCCTCTCACTGCCCTGGGCGGAGCGACCACGGTGACGCCTGGAACAATTCTCAAGCCCCCCTCGCTCGCATCCGCTGGAGTTGTTTTGCAAACTCCTGGGGCTCACACGAGGGGAGTCGGCGCTGTTGAACGGTCGATGAACGACACTCCGTCCACCGTCAGCGACCTCGACGCTTCTAAACACGACACCGTGTCTCAGGGCGATGCCGGGATATCTGACAAACCTTCCGATGAGCTGTTCACCGCATCTCCCGGCACCGCTCTCGCTGCTGACATCCTGGCGACTGCCATCAGAGGCGCCCCGGTGGAGGCCAGCATGGTGACTGAGGAGTTGGACGCGCACGTGGTGTCCGCGGGGAATGGAAACCGCGATGAAGGCAACGAAGGCGAACTATACTCTCGGTTCGCCGCGGCTGCTACGCCAGTGTCCGCTAAACCGAAGGGTAATACCGCCAGCGCCAAGAAGACCTCCGCACCGACGGCGGGAACAAAACGAAAGGGAAAGCAACTCGGTTCCGGCGACGGCGAAAAAATCAAGTCGACGGCTAAAGCCGGAGTTGCCACCCACGGGTGCGCCTCTGGACTCAATCTCGACACGCAGGGAGTCGGGGCGCTCTATTCGGTCCTGATACCTCCCGCGAAGAAGCGGAAGGCTCGTCGCTGGCTCTCAAATGATCAGAAGACGTTCGTTTGTGGAATCGGGGGCTGCTCCAGGTCGTATGGCAGCGCGTCATCCCTCTGTGCTCACAAGCGGGCGCACCACCCGGGCTGGAAGGAGGACCGAAAGAGACAACTCGATGTCCAGGTTCAGACTAACGCGGCATCCGACGATGATCATCGAAACGCTAGCCCGGAAGACGAAGGCGCCGACGAGGCTGAGGGGGAAGACAAAGAGGAGGAGGACGACGAGGACGGGGAGGGAGTGGACTGTGACGTCGCCGGTCGTGCAGCTCGCCGGGAAGGCGCCGCGGCCCTTGATGCCGTCGCGCGCTGCACACTGTCCGGTGCATGGGTGGAGTCACTTGCGGCTGATACGCATGGACGGCTCGGCGCGCTTAGGCGTAGCCGTCAGCGCGTCCAGCGTGGTCTCCGCGACGCCCGCGCTGCATCAGCCAAGGCACCGCCTCCGGAGACGGGCGGGGACGTGCTCGGCGGCGGTGCGAAGATCGCTGATGCTGCCGCGGAGTCAATCGCTTCCGCCGCCGCCGCTAGACTCCTCCAGCAAATGGAGGCCGCGCTCGAGGCCGAGAGCGATAGGCTTCAAGGCTGGCTCGGTAAACTTGAGAGCATCGCTGAGCTGCGGATGAAGGTTGGGAAAGTTATTGGCTTTAGTCAAGATGAGCGCAAAGTTCTGAACAGTGGACAGCTTGAGGCGATGATGGTTGCCGAACAGACGGCGAATGCCATCGCATCTGCCGCTTGCTCGACGGACTAGCTAATAGGTGAGAAGTGGCAAAGTGTGGGCGAACATCATCGGTTTCAAATGCATTGGTTGAGGTGGTGACCTCGGGGGAGGTTGGCTTTCCCGTCGCAGTCCAAAGGTTTTCTGCGTCGCGCTGAGTTGGTGCGCAGCCAAAAGATACCAATGGGTTCCGTCGGCGGGGATTCGAGGCAGAAATACCGGGGAGCGTGCCGTGGGGTATCGTATATCTGATTTGTGTAGACCCACGAGTGCTAGAGCTCGCTTTGTGAACTCGTCGACAATCGTTTTGCCAACCTCGCGTAATTGGACTGGATCGCCTGTCATAAACCCATACGTTTTCAGCCCGGATGGGGCTCACTCGAGGAGCGGCGAGGACATCTACTCTATCGTCGTTAATATGTCTCATTCGTAGTGTTACATTGTTTTAATCAACTCGGTGGTTGAATTCTAGCCGTGGTTATGCATCTGACGGGCCTTCAACCACCAAACGGCAGTCTCGAGTAGGTGGTCGGCTCCGAGCGTCGAGAGAACAAAATTATCGATTCGCTTTGCTCGGTGCGCTGGAAACCCGTCACTCGTGTTCACTGCGCATCATCACGCCCCGAGGCTCGCACTTGCGGCCGCTTCTTTCGCCATAGTCGCTGCCATGTCTCCCTGGGGCGCCATGTGCGGGTAATAAGCCGCGGCACTTTCGACTGGCTGCTGTTGCACGGGAACAAAACCCTTCCCGTTGTTGATGTATCCTGGCACGATTGCGCCGTGGACAGCCGGCCCAGTCATGACCAGGGACGACACGTACGGCTGACCGAGGTTAGCGGGTTTCTTGTTGTACGGCTGTCGGGGTTTCTTCTCTCCGCCTCGGGGCTTGCCAGCGATGCCCGGTTGCTTCAACTTCGGACGTGGCATGGCCATGACGTCTGCGACGGAACCCCCGGCGAACATCCCCGCAAAGCTGGAGGGACCTGAAGGCACAGCCACCGGCGCGCCGGCATGGCTGATGTTCCCCTCAGGAACGTCTCCCAGCATCTGCGTCAGTGAGAACATCGCATCGTTCTCTAACATGGTGCCCACGGTCACGTCACCACCGCCAAACTCGGAGATGACCTGACGCTCAGAGTATCCCTTGATCTGGTCGGGGGCGGCTGAGGCCAGAGGCGCTCCAGCGGCAGATCCCACTTGCCTCGCCGCGGCCAGTCCAGCAGCGTTCCCGCCGACACCGCGCGAAGCCTCGACTTCCCCAAGACCCATTTCACGGCACATGTTGCTGAAATCAGCTCCAAATCCGGGAAGGGTGAAATCTTCCGCCCCGACGCCCACCACGCCGCCGTCGGCTCCCGTGCTCGCTCCCGCGCCGCCAGCTCCACCGAACAGCGCCAGGTCAGAGCCAAAGACAGAGCCGACTGCACCGGCGTTACCGCCGCCGAACATACCCGCGAATGACCCAGCCTGCACTGGTGCCTGGCAAAATGAAGGGTGCGCCACCGTCATCTCTTCCGCCGAACGTTTCCTCGGGCTGAGGTTGGGCGGCGACGGCGTGCGGGACCTGCTCCTCGCCAAGGACTGCTGATACACGGGAGGCGGCGGCGCGAGGTGCGGACGGACGGCAGCCTCCTCCGAGGGAACCCAGCCGTAACGGACCCTGAACGCGGCGGGTCGACCGATCGCATCGAATATATCCGTCGCGGTCACGCCTTCGTGGCGATGGTTCCAGGCACCCTTGGTGTCTGACGCGGACGCCGCCTCAAACGGGTACAGCTGAAGCACAGCCGTTTCCTTGTCGAGACCCGCGGGCAGATGGGGCAGCGCCGCGGCCCACTTGGTGATGAGGTGCTGCATCAGACCGGTGACGGACTTCTTCGCGCGAAAGGTGAGCTCGAGGTGGGGGTTGAAACCTCCGGCGACGAGCGCGGCGCGTGTGGAGGTGTCGATGGGGAAGAGCTGGAGCATGAGTCGCTCCTTCTGCTCCTTCGCAACCGAGTCGTCCTTGACAGCCGTAGCCGCCGCTGCTCGGACAGCCGCGTTAGGTGAAACGCTTCCCCTCCGGGCCGCCTTGCGACCCGTCGACTTCGTCCTTCCCGCCGGGCTGTCAGCCTTGCACGTGTTTTTGGCCCGAATGCCGCTGCCTTTCGGCCTGCCGCGGTTGGCGGTGGTCTTCACGGACATCACGCCGAGAACTTTTCCACTCGCGTCGCCAGCCACCGCGGGGAGCAAGCCGAGGGACTTGAGCTTGGCCTCCTTCTTTCCCTCCGCCCACACCGACTTGTCGAGCTCCTTCTTGAGATCCCAGGCGAATAAGTTCCTGTTCTGAGGTTTCTTGCACAGTTCCTGGAAGGATCCGCCTGGACCGAGCTTGTCCTTCATGGAGTGCCAGCTGTGCATCGCGGTGTGCACCTCCTCGTCGTCACTGGGATCCACCTGCACTCCGAGCGGCGCAAGCACGGTGTTGATGCGCTTCACCTCGGTGTTGTAGAAGGTGCGAACTTGGCTCTTGTTGCGCGTCTGAATTATTTCGGCAATCTTATCGAAGTTGGAGCCGACATCCTGATTGAGAGGGGAGCAGGAGGGGCAGCACACGGGTCAGCGCGACGCGCGAGACCAAAAAAGGTGACACCGGGACTTCGACTCGC
>Ga0115006_10001777_pt1 | contig 13772 bp, 15 predicted proteins | sample ArcOceMetagenome_3_FD_88943 | JGI IMG/M metagenome (GOLD analysis project Ga0115006, IMG submission 88943) | Marine eukaryotic phytoplankton communities from Arctic Ocean - Arctic Ocean- Svalbard ARC20M Metagenome | ecosystem: Environmental > Aquatic > Marine > Oceanic | place: Arctic Ocean...
GGCGGGCAGGGATTCAGTGGCGCCGGAGGCGCGTCTCTTTTTGGTATGCATCATTGCGCGCGTGTTGTTGTGTGTTCCACACATGCCCTCGCCTCAGCTTAGTGTAAACATGCGCTTCCGCCGACCGTCAGAAACGCTTCCCATGAGGTAGGCAGATAGCGTCGCGTAATGACTGCCTGGACCGCGTTGCCTAACAACTGGCGTCCTTATACTTGCTGAACTGTGTTCCCTAGTAACTGCCTTCCTCAAGCCACAGATGCAGAAGTCTTGGCCTTGCGACTTCTTAGTGCCCGTGCATTCCTAGCCTAGATGATGCTGGCAGAGGTGCACGTGAAGGCCTACACTTTCCAGAGCCCGAGTCCGCTGCATCTGATGCTCCTTCTCCCACTCCGCATGCCTGGAAATAGGAGGAAATTCATCGCCTCCTAGCACCAGTGGTGCCGCGCAGCAGCAACAGCAGCAGCAGCAGCAGCAGCAGGGCATTGCAACACCCTTTTCGCCCGCAGGCTCCAGTCTTTTCGGCGGAGGGGGTGGGCAGCCACAACAAGTGAGCCCCTTACAACAGCAATTTGGCCAGGTGTGTTCGTGCGCATGGGTCTGCCAGAGGGCCTGGGTGTGCAAGTAGAGTCGGGTGTGCAAGTAGTGTCTGGGTGTACAGTCGCCCTCAGCGCCCAGCCCAATGCGCTCCGGCGACTGCTGTGATTCTGTGTTTGCTTGCGGATGGCCATGGCTGCCACGTGCATGCATGCCGTTGTCGTTATCAACTTGGTGACTGCTAACTTTCCTGTTCGCCGTGCTTGATGTGGACACTGCGCGTCTGTTGTGTCCGCCTGCCGCAGCCGGCGAACAGCGCAGGAAGCAACCTGTTTGGACAGCAGCCGAGCAACGCCCCAGGACAGGTACATGTGTGTGTGCTTTTTGAAAGGCCCGCTGGTGAGCATATGCAGGCATGCCGCCCGTCTTCAACCCCTTGCCCGCAGTCATGTGGCGTATGCCCAAACACACGAAGTAATCTATTGGCACAACGGCAGGCCACTACGCCATGGGGGCGCTGAGCCAAGCATACCAGCCAGGAGTGCGTGCTAGTCGCGTGGATGTTGTCAGATGTTGTTTGCTGAGGAGGGGCCTCCCTCCGCACGATGCCCTCGTGATGGCAGGTCGGACGCGTCTGTTGTCCTTGAGCCCGGAGTGCCCGCCGGAGTGGCCTTGTGTCGTGCGTGCAGTACAAATTGCCTGCTCTCCTGCATGTCTAGGCAGGGCAAGGAAATGTATGTGTGTATGTATGTGTGTTTTGCGCGAAGAATCGGGTTGCGCTCCCATAAGTTTACTTGGTCTATGAGTAAACTGCGGAGAATCGGTTTGCGCCCCCATGAGCTTGGCCCACGAGCATACTTACTAGGTGGAAACACGCGCCCCTTACCCGAGGCCAACCAATCGGGTTGGCATGCGCAAACGCCCCCGCCGTCACGGTATGAAATATTCCCCCAATCGTGTTGCCGGCCGCGGGGCGGGACACACCCATCGGCAAGCGGGATGCTCGGCCTCCGCCGTCCTCCTTGGTTGGTGAGGAGTTGCAAGCACCGTTCGGGCAACTGCGAGCTTCAGAAAGCCCGCGATTGCCCGAAACCTGCGACCTGCAGCGGTTGACACCTCCTGCAGCCCCGTTAAGGACATTGTTTCCTAAGACTCAGGGGGGGATCGGGATCGGGAGATTACCTGCGGCCGGCCCGGGACTCGCCGGCCTCGTCCCCCCCGCCGGTGGGATGGCCCGAGAGAGAGAGAAGAGATAAAGAGAGAAAGGAAGTGAGTTCACAAGGTAGGACGAGAGGGAGGGAGGTAGCCAAGCAGGCAGAGAGAGAATAAGGTAGCGAGGGGGCAGATTTTGACGAAAAGCACTTGGCGTCAGCGTCTGCATCACCTATGTTTTCACACACCTTTTTGTAATACCCACGATGCTCAATGCTACGTCAAATCATCCTCTCTTTCCTTTTTACTTGGTGCCGCGCTGCCGCTTTTTTTGCGCCGAGCTCACCAAGCGCATTGACGTCAGCGGCGCAAACTGGGCGTGTATCACCTACGGCGCGTTTGCTGTGGATGAGCAACACGGTGCTAACGGCAACAAGGTGCCAACTCTTCCAACTCCGGAGGCATATCGTTTACAGCACCACAGAGCTTACACCGGCTGCGTCTGCGTGGGTGCTTGCACATGCTATCTCCCCTCAATCTTTACATTCGTTCCGTCGACATTAGTGCGCGCAGATGCCAGCGCCCCCGCACTGCCTGCATCGACTTCTGTCGCGCTTGTGAGGACAGATGCTCGAGCCTCCACATTCCTTGCATCGACTACGTCGACGTTGATGTGGGCAAGTTTTGCCCCCCGGCAATAATGAGGACATGCCGGAGATCCTTGGGGTTCCCTCGGAACACGTCAAGGCTTTAGCGGCGAGGCGTTGCACAGAGAGAGCTCGCGGGCGAACCCGCGCGAGGCGGCCGCCCGCACGCCTCCCGCCAGCGCACACCCTTCCGTGCGCCCCCTGCCGTGACCGTCCACGCTTCTTGTTTTACTGGGACCGGGCCATGAGTGGGGCAACAGCTCGGAGCGCTCACGGTCTCAAAGGGGTCTCAAATACAGAACGCTTCGGAGTTGGTAAATTATTCAAGGTACCACCCAGGTGTTGTCAACGTCGCGCGCACGCCCCTGAGCACGAGTTCAGAGGCGCGGAAATCCTCGGGCAACACGGTCATAGGGCCTCACAAGGGGGATCTGACGGGCCGTGTGCCGCGGGGCTAGGGGGGCGAGGGCAAGCCGACCTGTGAACACAGCGTCCTGCGAACATGATGGGCATGGATGACAGCGCAAACGACGGGGCCGTGTGCCGTGCGGTGCACGCGACCGGGGACGATGCTGCATCTCCATCTCTGAGCAGGATGAGCACGCCCCTGGCACAACAGATGCCTGGCAAGTTTGAGGCTTGCGGGTTTCCTCCGTCTTTGCCACAGGCTGTTAGCTCAAGCGCAGGATCCGTCAAGGGCACGCCGAGCATAGCGTCGACCTCCCCACGTTGGGGAGGTGCGGAGGTCGACGTCAGTGACGTCGTGCGCGAGGCTGATGAGCGCCAAACGGTACGTGGTTGCCCTGGCCCCTGTCCACTAGCACGCAACAGCCTCTGGCCGGACTGCGGACATTGCCACCTGTACTGTATCCCACGTCCTACTTTTGAAGCATGCGGTCAGACACGTATCGCTAGTCTGGTCGTCAGAGGGTATGACGATACTCTTGAGATGCAGGACGAAGGCGATGAAGCAAATGGTGCTGAGGCAGCGGCAAACTTCGAGTCAAAAGCGGCACAGATTAAGCGAGACATGGAACTATCGCTGAAGAGGGTGAGGGAGCTGAAGACAAACCTACGGGCAGGCGCTGAGACGCTGGAGGCGGTAAGCAGCAAGCTATCGAAACAGATCTCGCTCTGTGCTGACGACTCGGTGTTGCAGCGGATCACAAATGCCCGCACGCCGGAAGAGCTTGCGGCGGTGGATGCCTTCCCAGGAACCTTAGAGGGAACGCATGACGAGCAAGAGAAAATGGCCGAATACCTGGCGAATCTTGCTAGGCGCGTCTCCGGTTCGGAACCTGTCCTCGACCTGAATCGGGGGCGCCAGGAGCATTCTGCATTTTCGCCCAATGGCTACAGTGGCATTCTGTCGCACCTCTTGCGCTGGCTAGACGCTCGATTGCGCCACAAGCGCGCATCACGGAATCTGTACTCTTGGGCCTTCCATGTGCGACTAGTCAAGAAGTATGCGAGATGTGTCGGAAATGCTAACAATCGGCGCGATCTGAGTAGCATGGCACTGACATTCGACACTCTGTGTGCGAATCTGGCTAATAAGCACAAAGATTCTGACAATGCCCCACCACTAGGTGGCGAGCAAGACAATGGGCTTGAGTTCAAAGTTGTGAAGGCAGAAAACGTGAAGGCCTGCCGTGCTACGCTGTTGCCTCCACCGCCGCTGACGACAGAGAGCAGTGTTGTAGATGGGCTGCTTCGACCGTCGTTGACCGTATCTTCCTTCCCACACGCGGCAGCGCAGAGTGCCCCAGCAGTCGCAGAGGATACTTCAGCTGTAGCGCTGGAGACCTCGCCAGCACCAAAAGACGCATCGCCACCGGAACGTGCAAAGAAAACGGTAGTATGGGGGTGCGAGTTCTGGTGTGGGTTCAAGGGAGCTTTCGAAGAAGTCAGCAAGCACGAGGCTTCATGCAAACTCAGACATACGGCTGGCAAGCGGGGTGCGGTTGACGCCTACAGTCCAAGTGAATTGGACAAGGTGCAATGGACGTGCCAATTCAAGTGCGGACATTCGGCCAAGTTCACAGACGTGGAGTTGCATGAAAAAGGTTGTGTCAACAACCCTATCCGTGCACAGCCCGATGCCACGCTACACGCCATGAGCGAGAACTCGTCAGCCAGCTGGGGATGTGAATTCGCGTGCGGATACACGGGAACTTTCGATGACGTCCAAGACCACGAGAAGTCGTGCTCCCTATCAGCGATGAATTCACCAGCCTTGCATGCAAGCGTAGTGCCACAGACGCTGGATGGAAACGATGGCGTCAATATTCCAACTGACACGGTGGAAGAAATGCCAGTATCGCCACCGGCATCGCTAAAGTACTCTTGCGAATGGGATTGTGGTTTCACGGGTCAATACGACCAAGTTTCCACGCACGAACTGACATGTGTGGTAAGGCTTTCTTGCGAAAGCACCGGCAGACCTACTGGCGACATCAATGAAAAAGAGGCGCCGTTCTCGCGTGGAGAACAGTCTTCGGAGGTCTCAACGTCGACGATGTCTTGCGCGCCAGAATTTCCTATCGAAATGTCCATGCTCAACAACGAAAATGGGTTTCAGCGCAGTCTTCAGCGCGATGGCCAAGTTTCCTCAGACAACAATTTTGTGAATCTCCCATATGCCAAGCCTACCGGCACGGCCAGCGATGATACGCACACGGTGGATCTAGAAACAGATGCAAGCGTAGCCGCCACCGAGCCTCGCCACCTTGCGCCACAGGGCGCTAAGCGCGGGGCTGCAGATGCAAACCATACCCTCATTGGCGAGACTTGGCCTCGGCAGTCTTTGTGGAACAGCAAGTCTTCTGCTTTGTTGAGCCCCCCTGCATCTCCTTTCCTGGACCCAGCGTTCTCGCCGGTGCTTGCTATGTGCCCAGGGTCCGGCAGCGTTTTCTTTCCGAGAGCCGCCGTAAATCGCTCCGTGGCTACTTGAAGAGACGTGCTCCGCATTAATGACTTGCAGGGCATGTAGGGCAGGCCAAGTACAAAAAAACAGGACCAACAGGCGTGGGTCGGCGTGTGTGCACACGCACATTACAGCATAAATGCAACGAGCATACGAGCATGTTATAATTTTGGAACCTGAGCTCACTGCGATAGGTACCTGTATCAGTATCCCTGTGTTGAAAACACTTGAGAGCTGAATTTATTACGCGTTGTATTAAATATGCGATGAAAGTGGCCGCGGGAGCATGGTATGTATTGTGAACAAACTACGCGGTGGGAAGTGATTCGGCTATTGCTGAACGTTTGCGATAGCCCAGATGACTGGCTCCTTTCCAGAATGTTGCATGGTCGTCTGCTTTCTTCGGCAGCAACTCGCCATTCACCACCACCGCCTTTCCTGAGAAAGAATGGCTGAACGATAGGGAGCTGCTGGGGGCTGACAGCGAGAAAGCCGACCCACCCGGTACACGACCTCCAATCGAAGTGTTTGGACGATTTCCCAAGGCAGTTCCAGGGCGAGCATTCGCCCATGCGCTGCTTCTGCTAGCTGGCGAGATATCCACCCAACCTGTGCTTGGTGGCACTTTCCGAGTCGCACTTGCAAGTCGCCGGGGGACAGAGCCCTTATGGTTCGTATGTGGGCTTGCAGGCCCTACCTCTTCTTGATTGCTACCAGGTTGCGCTCGGGACGCAGGTCGTGAACGCGTGCCAGGCATTGTTTCGCTGACCCGCTTTCGTGGACCTGCCCCACCATGGAATGAATTCACAACAGATTTGTGGTGCTCTGGACTTGCAGCCGCTTTTTCGTTGTCACCGACAAGCCCTTCGCCGAAGACAAAGGACATGTTGCACACACTCCCAGTTTTCATCAATACTGGTGATCCCGGTGGAAGGTCTTGCACTCCATTTTGACCCTCATTTTTGTTCACGGCAGATTGGGGTCGAGCGAAACGGCTTTGCGGTCGTGCTGGTTGTGTTCGTGTTGCTGGAGCCGAATTTATCGACGGCTCCTCTACTGTTTGCTCATTGCCGCTGGGCCGACCGTCATTCTGGGAAAAACAATTCGTGCGTTAGCATGCAGCTCGCCTTCGCTTCCCCACGAATCCTCCAAAACATCAAATCATGCGGATTGTCAGCACCGAGCAGCGGCGTGAGTGAAGTTGTTCTTCGTAGAACAACTACACTCACGCCGCTGGAGGATTCGCGGCGGGCCCCCCGGCAGCGCCGCCGGCTCCGGCTCCAGCGGCGGGCCCGCCGCTGGGCTAGGAAACTCGTGGCTGCGCGGCGCTGACAATCCGCATGCTTTAATGTCTTGGAGGATTCCCAAGCCGCCTCTTGTCCGCGCAACTTTTTTTATCAAATCGACGCGCATGTGTCAAACTCACCTGCAGAAACGATACTGAACAAATGGAACTCTGCTGTGACAGGTCTCTGGAATGAAGCAGACCTGCGCATGTTGCGTGTCACGCGACGCTCCAAGAAGAGCATGCTGCAGTGAGACCACAGATACAAACAACAGGTATTCTTACACGCCACTGAGTTGTTTGCAGCTCTGGTAGTGTTCACTTGATGGCCGTTGCCGGCAAGTGCCGCCACAGCGTCAGCATGTTCTTTTCTGTTCCGTTCTGACGGCCACTTCTTTGGAAACCCTGTAGTTGGTGCTCGAATCAGTCTTTCCCAATTGGAGCAGAATCCGACCAAGATTTTTCTCATATTCTTGCTTGCCTCATACTGCAAATGGTGGAATTGCATGCGGGCGGGCGAAACAAAAATACTCGAAAATGCGAAAAAACAAACCAGCAGAAGTAGGACGGTTATTGGGTTTCCCAAAGATACGTACGGCAGCAATCCTACTCCGCTCATTAGTATGTGCGTTGGAAGGGGGAACAGGTTCCACCACTTGCAATAGCTCTCCTGCAGCAGCGCGCCAACTTCCTGCTCTCATTGCTGCACTCTTGGAGGTCGGAGTGATTCTGTCAATCACAAATTCCACACAGCATTTCAGCGAGGGCACATGACAGTACTTGGGGAGGTTTGAATGCACCAGCGAGTGAAAGTGCCCACGGAGCCGGGGCGCCGCCTCGTATGCTGAATCTACACCACCAGTGACGACAGGATTAGCATCCTTACATTTGTTCGTCAGAGCTTGACGAGTTGCTGTCTTGAGCCTCCTGTGTTGTGGAGCGCGACAGGTCGCGACTGCCGCTCGACTGACTTGACGTTCGAGAGTCGCCGTCAGCAGCCGAGGTCGATTCAGGCACTACGATTCCTTGGCGCGCTGGACTCGATAGGCTGTCGTATCGCATCTTTTGGACCTTTGGCCTGCGGATGTATTTTTTTGCATTCGCGCCACAGCGTCAGGGACAAGCTAATGGCAGACATTTCGACCATGTGCAACACGGTGCACACCCCTGCGCGCTGCCCTCACCTTGCGTCAGGCGCATTCTGCCTGCCCCCCATGCTGCTTGAAAGCCCCTCCTCCTGCAACTGAGCGCCTCTATGCGGTTCCTTGCCGACGTACTGATCGCCTTTTTTCATCGGGCTCTGCAAGACGATGGACGACTGAAGTTTGTCCCGTCTCTCTCTCCCTAGCCTTGCCTGTGCCCCCCCCGATGAACAGAATGAGACGACGGCATTTCCTCTAACGCAGCGCAGGACAAACACGCACAGTGCGTGAGCAGGCGGGCAGCGATGCACGCCCTGAAGCAGTAGCCCACGGCGACACCAAAAAGCACCAGCTGGCGCGCATCCACAGCCCTGCATGTGTGCCCACCTCTGAACCCATGTACCGCCGCTGCGGGCTTCCATACAGCGCCGCTGCACGCTCCAGGTGGGACTCGATCGGCGAGACAAAGGCGGGCTGCGTGTGGTGCCCTTCCTTGCCCGTCTTGGCAGCGGCCAGGTGCGCAGAGGGCGGCCGGCCCGGGGAAGAGTCGGGCTGGCGGCTGCTACTGCTGTGGCCGGACGCGGTGGAAGGCCGGGCGGAGTGCCGGACGCAAGGTTGGACGCCGAGCCTCGGCGGCGAGGGCGGCGCCTGCAGCTGATCGCGGCCCGCCCCGTGCAGCCGCCCCTGCAGGAAGTCGGTGAACATCGTCGTGCATGCGATGCACAGCGTCACCTGCCGCCCGCACGGAAACATGAGGCTGCCCTCGGAGTCGCCCTGGCACCGGTCGCACTCCTGGGCCGTCGTCGACGGCAGGCCCCCTGCGGCCCGCGCGGGCCCCCGCCGCGGGGGCGCCATCCGCGGCGGCGTGCCGCTGGCGCCCGCACCGACGCCCTATACCCCCCGCTGGGGCCTCGGAGCGCGCGCGCCGGCAGCCACCTTGCCCTGCCTTGCCGACGCGGGGTGCCTCGGCTGCCGCCGCACCGTGCGGCCCCGCCTCCACCGGCCGACCGCCGTGACTGGGAACAGGATCTGGGACCATATTTTTGTTTTTTAACTGCTTTCCGTTCGTGGGCCCGTCAAAACAGAGGGGAACTCGTGGACGACACGCGGGGGTGTCACACGGACTCCGGTGCACGCATCCGCGACCCGGCGCCGCCTCGTGCCCACCCGCTGTGCGGCGGCAGCGCGGCGATGCGGCGGCACGCCGGGTCGGAGGAGGCTGCGAGCCGCCTCGCCTCGACGTTTGCGGACGTGTTCAAGGACGTGCACGGCCGCGAGCAGCCGGAGCCGCCGCATCCGCCGGCGAGCAAGCCTCGCCCGGGCGGCGACGAGTCGGAAACGCCCGTCGATCTCACGGGCGGCGGCGTCATCTTCCCAAACGCCATCGGCGACAGGGCGAACGGGGGCGACAGCGGGCGCGTGGGCGCCGGCCGACGCGCGGGCGCGGGCGCGGGCGACGGCGACGACGGCGGCGGGGGTGGGGGGTCGCTGGACCCGGCGCTGCTGGAGCTGCTGCGTCGGGCGGCGAGCTCGGCGTGGCTCTTCTTCTCCTATTACGTGCTTGCGCAGATTGCAAACTCGCCGGCGCGGCGCGACGACACTTCTCTCGCGGGCGGGCTCGCTACGGTGGCGCGCCTGTGCATAGGCGCCTCCTTCGTCTTCTCGCTCGTGCAGCTGGCGCACCAGCTTGTGTTGCACAACGCGCGGCGGCGGCGCGACGCGAAAGCGCGCTCCCGGGGCAACGGACAGCGCGGAAGTGCGCCTGCGCTTTTGGCATGGCCCGCTCTGGTTTGCCTTGCTCTGTTCGTTGCGAGTCAGTATTTGCCGCGCACCGTCTTTGGCGTGGACTTCGTGCAGTTCCGCGGCGGAGCCCGCGTCCACCACGCTCGAGGCACGCCCGCGGCAGCCCGTGGCGCAGCAGGCGAAAGTGCAGCGAGAGTCCGTGCAGACACAGACGGCGACGGCGGGGTGGCCACGGCGAGCGCGTTGCCGCAGCAGGCGGTGCACAAGCAGCTGGAGGAGTGTGGCAGGCGATTGAAGGGCTCCTCCACGGAGCTGGCGCAGGCAGTCGCGCAACTGAAGGGGAAGAATCAAGAGCTGAACGTGCTGCAGGTTGAGCACCAGAAGATGAAATTGCGGCTTGCCGAGCTCCAGAACGCAAAACCGGCTGGTGGCCGCGGCCTGTGGGGCTCCGTGAAGAAGGCCCTCGTCGAGCCCGCAGCAAATACCGCCACGCATGGCACGTCTGCTGCCAGCGGCAACGGCCAGGCCCCAGGCATGCAGGGAGACGCAAGTATGTATGATACGGTGGCGGCGGCAGCAGCCACAGTGGCACTGAGTCGCATGGTCACCGAGCCGCTCGACCCCCTCGACGACGACGCCGTTAGCCGAGGGCGCCGGGCGGCTGTGCGCAACGCCTTCGAGCACGCGTGGGAGGCATACAGCATGCACGCGTTCGGCAAGGACGAGCTCAAGCCTGTGAGCAAAAAGGGGGCGGATGTTATGGGCGTAGGGCTGACGTTGGTGGACGCAATTGACACGATGCTGCTCATGGGCATGCACAATTCCTCGTCCTTCGCCATGGCGCGCGACTGGGTTCGTGACTCGCTGCCGACCCGTCCTGCTGCCGATGTGTCAGTATTTGAGTGCTGCATCCGCGTACTTGGGGGTCTGCTGTCGGCTTACGCGCTCTCGGGCGATGCCGTGTTCCGCGAGAAGGCCAGAGAGATGGGCGAAGGGCTCATGCTCTCGCTCGACACGCCCACCGGCATGCCAGCATCAGTGATCAACCCAGGCATTGTGAGCAAGCGCACTTACATCAACCCGTACAATGGGCACAAGAACTCGTTCGGGGACCCGACCACCCTGGCGGAGGCGGGCAGCGTTCAGCTGGAACTGCAATACCTGTCGCACATCACCGGCCACACGCGCTTCGCTGAGAAAGCAGACAAATCAATAGAAAAGCTGCTGTCGCTGGGCGTCAAGCCGGTGCCCAACCCCAATGAGCCCTTCAACCCACGGCCGCTCTTTCCGATAGACCTGCACCCGCGTGAGGGCCGCTTTGTGAGCGATCGCCTCTCCACTGGCGCGGGCGGGGACTCGTTTTATGAGCTGCTGCTCAAGCAGTACCTGCTGCGGCCGCTTACGCTGCGGTCGATGCGGGACGTGTTTTCCAACGTGACGCAGTCGGTGCTCGGCAAGACGAGGGGCACAATAGGGACGATGCACTTCCTTGGGCCCAGCACGCTGTCGAGCAAGGAGCCGCAGAAGAAGATGGAGCATCTGTCTTGTTTCGCGCCCGCCATGCTCGCCCTGTATTATTCCATAGACCCCTCCCCTGCGTCGAGCTGGGCATTGGCAGACGCCGAGGCCATCATGGCAACGTGCATGGCAATGTATCGCACCACAAAGACGGGCCTTGCGGCCGAGGCCTATGAGATCAAGGGCCAGGGGAAACTGACGCCACTGACGCGCCAGCGCTACTCGCTGCTGCGACCCGAGGCGATTGAGAGCGCCTTCGTCATGTGGCGTGTGACGCGCAAGCAAGAGTACCGCGAGTTTGGGGTGTGTGTATATGTGCGTGTATGTGTGTGTCTGTGCGCGCGCGTGTGTGTACGTGTGTGTGCGCGCGTGTGTGTACGTGTGTGTGTGCGTGTACGCGCGCGCGTGTCATGCATGCATGTGCGTCAGTGTTGCAGTGGCTGCACGCCTAATCGTTTGTGTTTCTCTGATGGCAACACCCTCTGCAGTGGACCGTGTTCCAGGCGATTGAAAAGCACTCGCGGCGAAAGGGCGTGGGGAGCGGGTACGCGGCCGTGCAAGACGTCATGGTCGATGGGCAGGGGAGCGACAGTAACCGCTTGGACCGTATCGACAGTTTCTTCTACGCCGAGACTCTCAAGTACCTGTACCTCCTCTTCTCGCCGCGGTCGCTGCTGCCCCTGGACCAGTACGTGCTCAACACTGAGGCTCACCCGTTGCCAATCATTGAGCGCCCGCCCTTCTCTCGTGGATAAATGTCGGGTGGGCGCGTGGGGTTCTGCGGGTGGAGGGGTGAAAGCAATGTTGGGGATGAGCAGGGCGGAGGGATTATTTGATTGGAGGTGTGGGGGGGGGGGCTCGTGAAAGTAGGGAATGTCATTGTTGATTGTTTAATGTTTCAGATGTCGTGATTAGTTGAGTAGTATTCTTTGGCATGTTATGCAGCATTTTGTTTCAATTAGCAGGTGAGGGAGCAGTTCTTTCGCGCTCAGCATGTAGAGGGCGTGACAGTGGCGATAGGAGCGATAGCCCGCGCTGCGCCGCGTCCTTACATTCCGAAAGACCGCACACAAACATGTACACCAGAGGAGACAGAGGGAAGATGGGGTAGGACAATGAGGCAATGAAGGGTTCAGGACGGCGGGCGGAGAGACACGGGTGCATAGTCAGGCTGGAGGCAGTGTGCGCGCAGCGGATGCGCACTGGACGACACGTGCGAAGCGACAACCTGAGAGCGAGACCGAGATAATAAACGCGTTATTTTTTTTTCTTCTGGGCCCGGGCAAGACTGGTTGTGTATGGTGTGGCCCTGTTCACTTTTGCTGCGATCTCCCGGCCCCCTTCTCGCATCCTCGCACTCTCGTCTCTCCTTTTCTGGAATGAACACTTTCTGTTGCTCCTGTCTCTCTCATCCCGCCCCTCTTTCCTATCCCGTCGCACAGACGTGCACCACCTGACCAGTGGCCGACACGCTCCTGTACATGTATGTTTGTATGTGCGTGTGCATGTGTGTGTGCGCGCGCACGAGCAGCCTCGCATCCTGGCGCCAATGAGGCGCGGCATCCCAGTTGGCGGCTGCAACACACCACAACACCCCCCACACACCCCCGTCCTTGCCCTCCGCCACCAGAGCCCGTGCCGAATCCCCACCAGCCCGGCCGCATCGCATATATCATCATTTGCCCGCCTTGCTACAAACGTCCACTCCCACTTGACTCCCACCCCTGAACACGTCGCGCCAGGATTGATGGTTTCAGGCAGAGTAAAACTTGAGCGTGCGGTCCTGGGAGCAGGAGACGAGCGTCTTGGCATCTGCGCCCAATCGCACCCCGGTGACAGACTTGCCGTGGGCGTCCTTGAGTGTCAGGACCGGGTCCCACGTCTGTGCGGGGGAGGAACGAGGACCGAATTGACAGGAGAATGAGCGGAGGGGATAACCGGGAGGGAAGAGGGCGCATACGGTGTCAGCATCTCTGGCGAATAACACTTTTACGCTCTGGAGGAGCGCGCAAACTTGTAAAAAAAACGTCTAAGGTGTCTAAAAGTGAGCGGGACCTTGGTGTGGTAAACAACGATTCCCTTGCCGCCCGCGCAGGCGAGGTACTGGCCGCTGTAGTCAAAGACGGCCTCATTGGCCTCGCCGTCGATGAGCTCCATGTGTTTCACCGGCGCGGCCTGATGCATTGCCACGCATCACATCATGCGCGTCAGGATAACTGAAATCCAGTGTTTGGCACGTGTGATAACTAATAAGACGACACGCACCACGCAACTCTCTCTCTCGCACACGTACTCTCTCTCTCTCTCTCTCTCTCTCTCTCTCTCTCTCTCTCTCTCTGTGTGTGTGTGTGTGTGTGTGTGGCCTACAAAGCCATGCACTTACGCGCACACGCACCTGGGCACCCTGTTTGGCCACCTTCCGAAGGTCCCAGGACTTGAAACCGTCGGGCCCGGCGGTCACGAGATAGAACCCGTTCTCAGAGAAGTTGAGCGACGACACAGTGCCCTTATGGCCCTCAAAAGTGACCACGTTCTGCTGCGTCTTGACGTCCCACACCCGCACCATGCTGGCGGTTCGTGAGGAGGTGGGCGGGGAGTATAGGCGTGAGAGAGCGAAGGAGGCACGTGAACGAATGTGCCACAGTATACGCGTGCTCGCATATGCAACAAAATAAGATGTCGTTTGATATGCAAAGAAATAAGATGGCGGCGGCAGCAGCAGCAGCAGCAGCATAGTTTGTGACGACAACCTTGAGGTGTGCGTAAGCATTTAGAGTATGACACACACACACACACACACACACACACACACACACACACACACA
>Ga0115006_10001778_pt1 | contig 13770 bp, 7 predicted proteins | sample ArcOceMetagenome_3_FD_88943 | JGI IMG/M metagenome (GOLD analysis project Ga0115006, IMG submission 88943) | Marine eukaryotic phytoplankton communities from Arctic Ocean - Arctic Ocean- Svalbard ARC20M Metagenome | ecosystem: Environmental > Aquatic > Marine > Oceanic | place: Arctic Ocean...
CGCCCCGACGCACCTCTCCCACCGCGACCCCCCCAGACAGCAGACTGGTCGACCTGCAGCATCTCTATCGGCCGAGCGACGTCCCCCGCATCCTCATCCTGCGAAGCCCGCTGCGGCCACAGTCCCTTATCCTCAGAGGCAGCAATACCTCCAATCCAACCCCAATGGACCTGCCCGTCATCTATCGGAGCCGCCACGCTCGGAGACACCTGCTTGCCTGGCGCGGCATGCGGCTTCCAGGACGCGGGCTCTGTGGCCGGCGTGCCGTCCAAGTCCCTATCGTGCGCGTGCTGCAGAGTTTTGTGTTTCAGTGGCGTCAGTGGAGCGCATGCGCTGGAGCAAAGATGCGCCGGAGCCAACGCAGCAGACCGCGCGCGCAGCCCGTAGCAGACGCTGCCCTTGCCCACAGCATTCCAAATAATATATAGATAAATAGCCAAATAACATATAGATAAATAGCCAAATAATACATAGATACATGGATAGATTGCGTACAGCATCCCATAATGTATACGTACATACATACATACATATAAGGATGGATGGATGGATAGATAGAGAGATAGATGGATCCCACTCCAAGAGACTCTACAACTCGCCAGCCATCGCACCTTGCACCTCCTCAAACCCACAACGCTCCACACGCTTACCCTCACTCCTGTGCCCTCCCTCCACAGACCTCTCGCGCAGCGCACTGGCGTTCAGTAGCACATGTTCACTAGTGAACAAATGTTCTCCCCGCCTTACCCTCTCCACCAGGAGTGTTATCCTACTCTCAATCTCTGCGCGCGCCTCTCTCTCACTCTCCCCGTGTGTGTGTGTGCGTGTGTGTGTGTGCGCGCGCGCATGTGTGCATGTGTGCATACATACATACATACATACATACATACATACATACATGCATACATACACATACATACACATGAGCACCTCGTAGAGCACGAGGCGCGACACCATCTTGATCTCCGGAGCGAAACCATTGTCGGCGCACCCCCGACCGTGACATGGCCGTGGCATGTAACCGCTATTGTTGAAGAGTCCGGCATCTGATCGCGCGAGAGAGGGGATGGAGGAGGAAGGAAGGGGGGGAAGAGAGCGATGGACGCGTGGAGAGAGGAGGGAAGAGTGGCGCAGGGAGGGAAGGAGGAGGGAGTGAGGGAGTGAGGGAGGGAGGGGAGTGATGGATGCGTGGAGAGAGGAGGGGAGAGAGGCGCAGGGAGGGAGGGAAGTTGACATCACGGTCACATCACGGTCACATCACGGTCACATCACGGTCTCGCGCCGTACGGCATCGATTGCATGCGCGCACATGCAGCCGAACACCAGACACATTCCAAGAAACACACCACCAGCAACCAACCGCAACCACCTCAAGACCCACACACACACAAACACACACACACACACACACACACACACACACACACACAAAGATAGCCCCCACCACCCAAAGAGGGGGCACGGGGCGCCGGTTGGCCAGAACGAGAGGGGGAGAGGAAAGACAGAAGTATACGCACATCCGATCATTGCCTTCATCCCCGGACGCAACCCCTTGGTCACATCCACCACCCACGGCGCCACCGCCCCACCCGGACACCACCCGGCGCGGCCGAAGTTCCAAGTGCCATACTGGTTAGGAGTAACGCCGTCTTGCACTCGCGATGCGCACCCGAGTTCCGAGCCCGCATCCACGAGTTTGTGTTCATACAGCGCCTCATCGTTGGCAACAAAGGTGTCGCCTGCCGCCACATGAAGACGCCGTGCCCATGTCAGTACACACGTACACACACACACACACACACACACACACACACACACAATACGGTATACTGGGTGCCACGCGACGTGCTGACAAACATCGCTCCTACGCGCGCGAATGCCAGCGTCTATGCAAGTTCACACGCGTACACGCGCCAGAGACACGCAGTCACGCACCTCCCACATCCACACCCACGCGCCTAAACCCTAAACCCCGAACACTAAACGCAGCCACGCACCTTCGACGTCCATGCCCACGCGCACAGAGAAGCGGTGCTCGGTCTCGCAGAACTCGGCGCAGTTCTCGGCGTCTTTGCCCCACCCGTGGCCCGTGATGAACGAGTGGATTTCCGCGCGCATGGTGCGGTACGGGATGTCGAACTCCTTGGCGACGTGCTCCTTGTTGTAGTTGGCGTCGAACGCGCCGCCGGTGAAGAGCGGCAGGGACGCGACGGGCACGCCGCGCTTGCCCGTGTTGCTGAGCAGCAACTTGGAGACTACCCGGTATTTCTGCGCCGACCACGCCGGCTGCGAGAGCACAAAGTGCTGCCGGCCTCCGCGGCGCACCACGGGCAGCGCGGCGCTGGCGTCTGTCAGCCACTTCCCCGGGCGCCCATACGCCGTGACCCACCTGCCCACCTCGATGTTGCACGACGAGTAGGAATAGCCCTGCTTCTCCACACCGTTGGAACCAACCGCGCCCATGGCGGGGCGCGCGGGGGTCATGCCGGGCTCCGAGCACACGTGCAGATGCACCACATAGTCCCACTCGCCGCAGCACTTGTCCATCCCGCATTTGCACTCGAGCTGCATCAAGAGCTTCATCGTGTCGAACTTGGCCATGACCTCCTCGCTCGGGAAGACGGCGTTGGCATATATGCCCCGCCCGCCGCCGAGGTAGGTGTTGGCTTCATCCTGGTCGGCACCGTGCAACAGCGTCACCTCGAGCTGGTCCTTGTGCGCGGCCTCCTCATCCAGATCGCGTTCGTACTCGTAGTACTGCGCCTCGAGTGCCACAAACGCCAGCGCCAGGCTAGCATCTCCGCCCGACGGCGGGACCTGGCCCACCTCCCGCAGCTTGCCGTGGTGGTCGATGCCGATAAAGTGCTCGCCCTCGTAGCGCGCATCCAGCTTGACGGCGAGCGCCACCCCATTGGCGAGCTGGCGCTGGAGCTTCTGCCCCTGCGCATAGCTGATCATGGCGGCGGGGATGGACAGGTCGTTCTCATCGCAGGGGTCGGGCGCCCCGCAGCCCATCTCCGTCGTGCCGCCACTGTCCTCGGCATCCGTGACCAGCACGGCAGCGGCCCCGGCCTTCATGGCGTTGGCGACCTTGGTGTAAAAGCCACACGTGCCCCTCTCGACGAGCGCCATCTTGCCCGCGACCGCCTCTGTGGGCGCGGAGCCGTCGCACGCCTCGCCGCCCCACACCGCCAGCTCGAGCGAGTGGGCGCCCTTGTTCTTTATCACGTCCGTGATGGACGGCAGCCAGCCCGTTGCGCCAGACGCGTCGAGCTCCTCGGCCACACCGTCGGCCGTGACCGTGAGCGAGGGCTGGATGCTGCCCCACGACACCACGGCCTGGTGGACCACGCTCTGCCCGGGCGCGGGCGGACACTTGGGGTACTCCTGCGCGGTGCAGTGCAGGGTAACGGGCTCCTCCACAAAGTGCAGGCGGTGTTGCACGGCGTCGAAGCCGCGCGCGCCCTCCATCCTCGCCCGCAGCGCCTGCACGGCCCCCTGCGAGCCCGCGCCGTCGGTCGCGGCGAAGACGACGTGCGCCCGGGGCGGCAGCGCCCGGAAGAAAGCCGTGGCGGACGAGTTGTACCACAGCGTCTGCATCGAGTCCTCCTTCGAGTAGAGCACAAAGAGGTACGATGCGCCCTTGCCTGCCGCCACCGTGTGCTCGCCGCGCGTCGTGCGGATGGTGAAGGCCGGCACCGGCGCGTACGGCCGCGGCTCGGGGTCCGGCAGACCGGCCTTCATCCGTTTGAGCTTCGACGTGCCGACCAGCGACGGCTGCGCGCCAAACGCCGCGCCGCGCGCGGGGTCCGCGTCGCCGCCCGGGCGCCGCCCGAGGCGCGCGAGGTAGCGGCTCGTCAGCATAGGGCGGTGCACCTCGCGCAGCCGCTGCTCGCGCAGCTGGACCGCGGATCGCGGCACCCCCGTGCGCCCCTCCGCGCGGACGCTGCCGGCGCTGGCCAGCGCCAGCAGCGCCGCCGCCAGCGCCACTAGCCGCTGCATTTCCGGTTTGGCTCTTCCACCAAACTCACGAACTATTGGTCATCACGTCCAACACGGCCGCGGACATGTTTGACGGGCAAAAAGCGCTTGCAAGTGGCCCAGGCAGGGCCCGGAGCGCGGCGCGACAGCCGGCGGCGCAGGGCGCACGCCCGGCCCGCTGAGCCCCCCGCGGCAGTCGATGCGCGGCTGAGCCGGGAGCCGCGCACGCGACGATGCCGCCCCCCGAGGGCGGCGTGCACACGGTCGTCAAGGCGCACCACCCGCTGCGCCCGCAGGAACTGCGCCTCTTTGTGGGCCAGCGGGTGCGCGTGCGCTTCCGCCACGCGACGAGCGGCTGGTGGGAGGGCACGGCGCTGGGCTCCGGGGAGAGCGGCTGGTTCCCGGGCGAGTGCGTCTCGGGCGACGCCGCTGCGCCGGACGGCAACGCGGCGGCGCCGTCTCCGGCCGCGGGGCGCGGGGACGCATACGCGTCCCCGCCGCCGCCCCCGCCCGCCGCGCTCGCGGCCACGATGCCGCCGACGCCCGCGAGCAGCTGGCCGCACACGCATGCGGGCGCCGCGGGCGGCGACAAGCCCCGGCAGGGCGGCGTCGGCCTGGCTATCGAGAGGACAGACGGCGGCGCGTTCGTCGTGAGAGGGCTCGTCCCCGGCTTTCCGGCGCAGCAGAGCGGGCTGATTGCGCTCGGCGAAGTCCTCTGCAAGGTGGATCGGTACAAGCTCACCACCAGCCTCAAACTGCAGGACGTCAACACCCTGATCCGGTGTGTGGGGGGGGGGCGGGTGCATTCGTGGGTGCATGCGTGTGCGTGGGGCACAGCCTTGCGCTCGCGTGCGGCGGCAGCAGCGGGAGCATGCAGGCGCAGCCCCGTGCGCATGAATGCATGCATGCATGCATGCAACTTACGCTGCGAGCGGTGTTGCGCGAGGTGGGTACAGTGGCGCTGCTGGCGCGAGCGTGGAGCTCGTGTTTCGTGACGCCGCCGGCAAGGAAAAGACTGTGAGCCTGCAGCGGGCGGCCGCCAACGGAAGCGCGCAGCCGCCAGCGTCGCCGCACGCAGAGCAGGCGTCGACTCGGGCGCATTCGCTGGCTGATCTGCACACGCCGCAGCGCGTGTATGGTGCTCCTGCAACTCCCGCCAGAGTCCGAGAACCCCCGCCGCGGCGTCCGGGAGCGGTGGCCACCCGGAAGAAGACGGTGGCTACGGGCAAGAGCATCGTCTCGGATTTGCGTGCGGCGCTGACACTAATGCGCCGCATTGCGGATGAGCATGCGCAGATGGCGAGCAAGGTAGCCCGCAACGACACAGCATCTCTAGGGAGGGGCACTGCGCCCGGGGAGGAGGATGGCGCTGTGAGCACGGCCGTGCGCATCGCAGAGGAGGCCATGGAAGCTGCAGAGTCGGCGCACCTTGCGGCAGCCTGGTTGCAGCAAGAGATTGCGTGTCTGCGCAATGCCGCCGACCTGGAAAGGGGCAGAGCACACGCTGCTGTCGAGCGTGCCAGCGATGCTGAGGCACGAAGTGCCCATTACTGCGACCAGCTTGCACGAAAGGACGACGAGATCTCAGAACTGCGCGAGCGGTGCGCGCAGCTGCAAAATTTAGTGGACATGGATGCAGACGCGCGACCGAATGGCAGCAAATCGCTCGACACAGCAAGGCAGAGCGCAAACCACGGCTCTGATGCGCTGATGCGACAGGGTGCATCATCACGAAGCCTCATGTCGAATCCACTGGATTCGTTGCAGATCAACACCGGCGGAGGCACAGCAGTGGACGATATTGCCCGCGGGATCACTGGCGCGTTTTCATTTTTCAACCCCTTTGGCGCTGCCATGGGTACCCATCCAGTGGCATTGCCCTTGGTTTCTGGCAGGCAGGCTTCGCAGGAGGCGAACTGTGCACCTGTCACCGGGCGTAGCGGACCCAATTTGCCCTTTATGCTGCAGCGCACTACGAACGATTCGCCCTTTGTGCAAGGCAAACATCGCATCCGCAATGACCAGGCAGTCCAACCCAATCTGGGCTCGCCCATCACGGACGGTCAGCGACTTTCACATGCACCATGCAGTGTTGCACGAAACAAAGCGCGCCAGAGTGACTGACCGGTACTGTATTCAGGTTGTGCGCTATGGGAGTTGGGTGCGGACGTGACGCCTGCGGCCTCGCCGTCTTATAGCGTGGACATTGAATCCCCACTTGGCAAACATGGCCTCCCAAAACTGTGGCAGCTCGGCAATACTCCCCGCCCAAGCCCGCATCCTTCAGATGCAGACTCCGGTATGACGAGCACGCAGTGTGCGATGATCAGACTATCTGCAGTCTCATTTTGATCCTTGTGTCTTGCAGGTGTGGCCTCAGGCGGTGGCGAGGTCAGAGGCAAACAATTCAGTGATGGCAGCGACGGCAACTCTTTGCACTCTCCATACACATCGACGTCTGAAGATGAAGATATGGAGTCAAGCACTGTTCTAGTACACGCTGCCATGGCCGGCACAACTAGAAGTGGCGGAGCCATGGGCATAAACCTCGAGGCCTTGCCGCGTGATTGCCCTACTGGTTCTCGTCTTGCCCGTGTCCTCACACTGCCCTTTGCTTTCTGCGTCTCTAGCTGCATCTGACCCCTCTCAATACACGCCTGTCCACAACATAAAACACGGCGCGCCAGAGGTTGGCGCAATCGCCCCACGTGGACGACCATCGGACGTTCACAGATTGGAAGTTGAGCATCTCGAGCCTCTCAGAGATAGCAAGGGCTCGCCGAATGTCCCGGGCAGACGTCCACACAGCGTACCAAATCTTCTTTTCAGTGGTATGCCCATAGCCGCGCAAGGGGAAGCAAGCAAAGCAGAGGGTGTGGCAGGAGGGAGTTGGGGGGTTGGAGGGGGTGGTATCGACCTTGAAAGCCTGCCTCGTCAGAGTTCGACAGAAGCGGGGGCATTAGCGCCGCGGGGAGTGGCGCGTGACATCAAGGCACTGTACGAGCCCGCTGGCCTCGTAAGCTTGCGAGGATGCGTGAAGGCGCTCGCAAGGCCGCTTTGTGACGAGTTGGATACTGCGAGACGACTGTGCCTGGAAGTGAGTGCCGCGCTGCAAGCTGAACTTATGCAAGAGCCTGCTTCGCTTCCAGTCGAAGAGAAGAGACAGTGTGTCGCGCCTCAAGATGTCTCACAGGCACTTGAGATGGTTGGTGCAGCCCTAGAACAAGTTGCCCAACTGAGTGCCGACTTCCAGAGAGTGGAGGCTGAAAGTCTATCACGACTGCAAAATCTTGAGATCGAAAGCTGCTTCAAGGTGAAAGAGGCGCAGCATGCCGCCGTGGAGAATGCTGCTACATTAGCCCGGACGAATGTCGAGCTAGAGGCTTTGAAGCAACAAAATGTCACTTGGGAAGCAGAGAGAGAAGAGTCGACGCAGCGATCGAACGAGGCCGAGGAGCTGATTCGCGAACTCAATGCGGAGAATCAAAACTTATCTGACCAGCTTGACGCCGAAAAGGAAGCTTCACGCGTGGCGCAGGAGGCAGCAAAGGCATCAGCGCGTCAAGTTGAGGCACTGATACTGGCGCTTGAAGTGCAGCGGCGCAATTCAGCAGCAGTTCGCGATTCAGCAGGATTTCGTGATTCAGCAGGACTTCTTGAAATGACTTCACCGAGTGTACCGCGGCCGCCGCCGGTCGGTGATTTGCAGCACCTGCCTCCAGCTCCGTTCAACACGCAAGCCTCACCCGAGGCGTCAAAGACGGCCGTGTCGAATGGCGTTTCAGATGTGCTTGCCCCCGCAGCCGCCACTGAGATGCGTACAGAGATGGAGGCGTTGCTGGTAGAACATTCAAAAACACAAGTTGCACTGGCGGAGCAAAAGGCTGAGTGTGAAGCGCTGATGAGGGTTCTTAAAGCTTGCCGCACCAAGCATGACGAACATGTTAATGAGCTTGAGGCGCGACATCAAGCCGCCTCCGCTGCTGCCACTGCCAAACTTGACGCAACGTTGGCGGATGTTGCCGCACTTAAACTGGTTGTGCGTTCCTCAGTGCACGAACGGGAGGAGGGCATGGAAGAAGAGGAGGCAACCCTTCAGAAGCTGCAGGCGCTGAAGCAAGAAAATGATACCTATTGCACCCAGGTGGCACTGCTCTCCGCCGAGCTTGGAGCTTTGACATCGGACAAAATGTCGACTGAGACTGCTTTAAAGCATGTCGTGCTTGAATTGTCTCACCTCAGACAATTGGCAAATGATTTGGATGCGGATTGCAAGATGATGTGGAGCCGACTGGCAGAACATGCGGAAAGGCAAGGGCGCGTCCAGATGGGCTTAATTGACGTGTGTGCAGACCTGCATGTGCTTGGTGATACCGCGGCACAAGGCTATGCGAATGCGACCAGCGGTGCCGTGCAGTGGGAGGCATGCGAAATGGAGAGGCAGCGCCTGCAGCGTGAGGTGGAGGAGGCAGATGCCGCTGCAGTGTCGTTGCGAGATCAGGTCGATGTTTACCGTGGCAAAACTCGCGTCTTGCAGCAAGAGGTGGAAGGTGCCGAAGCACTCAAATTAGAACTTGAGGGCACCAGAAAGGCTGTGCAAAAACTGCAGCAGGAGATGAACCAGGTGCAAAGCGAACGAGACACCCTTTCCCAGGGATTACTGGCCATGGACGGCGCCAAGTCGAAACAGATGCAGAGAATGATGGACTTGCAGGGCACCGTATCGACAATGAAGCACCAGATGGAAACGGAGAAGAAAAACGTTGATACAATGCAGCAGAGTTTGGTTGCTCAGCAACATCAATACGCCCAGCAACTTGAGGCAGCGCAGGCACGAGAGCAGGAGGCACAAGAACGCGCCGCCACGCTGACGCTCGAGCGTGACATCTTGAACCACCAGCTTCAAGAATTGAGGAGCGAGCAGAGCGCCTTGCAAGAGGAGGTCGACAAGTTGCGCCTCGAGCGTAGAGAGACGGCAGATTATGCTGCTGCGTTAGAGTTGCAATTCAAAGGGCTGACAAGTGCTGTAGCCACAGCAGCGGATTGTGTTGGGAGGGATGTCGATCGGCAAATCGGATTGATTGAGCAGACGCTTTGCCAGACTGCTCTAGAGTGTACTGGTCTCGCAGAGGCCCGCCTCAAGGATGCACGCGAGTTATCGCAACTCACGGAAACGACTGGCAAGCTTGAGCTCACGATGATGCATGCCCAAAAGGCGCTAAACAGCGCGCAGGAGCGCCTGGTTTGGAGTAGCGAAACTTTGCGTGTCAAAGAAGGGGAGATGCTAATCCTGCAGCAGCAGCTATCTGCTGCAAACATAGATCATCAGAAACAAATGGACTCGCTGCAGTCAGAGTGCGATGCAAGGGTGGAAGCGTTGGAAAAACAGCTGGTGGAAGCACGCCGAGCTTCTGTTGGAGCTGCATCAGAAGCCGTAGCACGTGAGCATGCACTTGCGCCACACGTGCAGACATTGGAGGGGCAATTGCCAGCCACACAAGAGGCCTTGAAAGTGGCCTCAACAGAGTCTGCAACGTATGAGCGTGCGCTGAGAGACCAAAAGACAGCCATGACTTCCCTCATTGACTCACTACGGAAACAAGTTGAAGCGTCTCGTGAGCAAGCTACTACGAGAATCACCGATTATGAAGTGGAGGTGGGAGCGCTGGCCAGCGAAGTGACGCGCGTGCGAACTCAGGCGTTGCAGAAGATTGCAGTGTTGCAGGAGACTTGTGAGTCCAGAGTGGCCCAATTCGTTGGCGCACAACAGCGAGAGATGAAGCGTTTAAAGCTAGTGGTTAAGGATACTGGCGACGAGCTCGTGGAGGCGCGGGGACGTATTGATTTGCTTACGAGCGAGCGCTGCACGCTTGCTGACAAGTTACAAGAGCATGAACTCGAAAACAAGAAACTATCTGCATCTGCAACCCAACTTCACAAGGAATTAGCAACTCTACGAGCAGAACATGATGCGACACTTGCCCAACAACGTGTTGCCGCCGATGTCCGCGATGCTTCTGCTGTAGAGCTTCAGCGCGTGGCTGTGGATACCGTAATGCGAGATATGAATCGCAAGCTAGAACAGCTAGTGGCACGCCACGCTGCTGGCATCGATGCCCTTAAGGGGGAGCACTCGCTGGAACTTGAGATGGCCAAGCGTGCGCACAACCAGGCTTTGGCCGACCTTGCAGTGGAGCATCAACGCGAAATGGAGAAGTTGAAAGACGAATGTGAAGCAGTTGCCAAACAACGCGAGCAGCAGCTTCAGCAAGAGCATGCAGATCAAGAACAAAAGCATTCTGCGCAGCGGCGCGAACACCAGCAGCTTCTGGCAGACGCTCGCCAACAGGCAGCGCAGGAGCTCGATGATGCACGGCAGCAGCACCAACATGTATTGTCGGAAATCTCTGACAGGTTGCAGTCTGAAATTCAAAAGTTACAGAACGACGCACAGCATGCGCAGATGCAGATTCAGAAGCTCCAGGATGATAGCCTGCTGCTGCAGAAAGAGCACGCGCAGGAGTTGCACCAACTTCATTTGAATCAAGCTTCACGTCTCGAGGAAGTGATAGCGGAGCGTGATTCCAGCGTAGCAGACATGGAAAAGGATTGCTCGCGAAAGACGAGCGTTTTGCAAAAAGAATTGGAGAAGGCAATCAAGGTGCAGGAGCGGGTGAACAATGACCTCCGCGCTTCCCAGGAGCGAATCATTTGCCTAGAACAACAGACTGTCGCGCACTCGCAAAGCGCCCAGCGGCTAGACGCAGAGCTGACGCGTGAACGGCAACAATCAGCAGATGAGCGGAAGAAGCGTGAAAAGGCAGAGGTGCAGCTGTCGGAAGCCACGGCACGTACACGCTCTCTTGAAGTGCAGCAGGACGCACTGGAAAAGAATGTGGAGAGGGTGCAGCAGCAATTGGCCAACCAAGTTGTGCAAACTGAGCGCGTGCAGCAGCAGCTTGCTTCTGTATCTGAAGCTGCAGCAAGCGTGCGGGTGGATGCTGATGCCGGCCGCAAGCGCGTGAGGGAGTGCGAGATGCAGCTTGAAGCTTGCGCGAAGCAGATAGAGGACCAACGCAATCTCACAGAAAAAGCAGAGTCAGAAGCAATTTCACAGAAGGAGGCGGCTGTGGCGTTGCAAGCAGAACTTGCACTCGTGCGTGCCAACCTGAAAGGATTGGAAACAGAATTGGAAGCTCGATGCGGTGACATTGAGCGGCAGCAAAGACTGGCGCACGAAATGGAGTCTGATGCTCAGGAGCAAAGTAAAGCCATTTTGGATTGCAAACAAGAGTTGGCAGAAGCCCGTGAGAAGGTCAAAGCAGAAGCTACTGCGTCGCAGCAGATGCAAGCACGAGCAGAGGGTGCCGAGCTGCAGGCGCGCGAGCACATGCAAGCCATCGAGCAGCTCCGTACAGAATTGCTTCAGGCGGAAGCGCGGCATGTGGCGCTCGAAGAGGAGAAGTCCCAGTTGGAGGAGCAGGCCGACATGGTTCGCAACGATTGTGATGCGGCTAACGAAAAAGTTGCGGTGCTCGAAGCTGAGCTGATGAATGCGAGGGAGATGGCAAGCAAAGAGACGGAGGAGTTGCAGAGTCAAGTAAGGGAGAGGATCTCAGAATCCCAGGGGCAGGAGGAGGAGCATCGACAGGCATTGCAGAGGGTCAGAGATGAGAGTGCTGCCGCCGTGTTGCATGCAGAAACAGCGATTGAGGACGAGAGAGCAATTACAGCGCACCACGTGCAGAGGTCGGCGGAAGCGGAGCAACGTGCCAAAGATTTAGAAGAGCAGATACGTCTGCAGGACGCTGAGTCAGCAGAAAAGTTTTCTGCTTTGGAACAGCGGCTGGGGGAGGAGCTGGAGGCGGCGGCGGTAGAAAATGCTGCGCTGGAGAAGAGATTAAAGGAAGAAATAAAAACACGCGCAGTCCTCGAAGGCGGCCGGGCAGCAGCAGAAAACGATCTCCATGAGAAGGAGGAGGAGTTCGCCAAGACTTGTCGCAAATTGGAGCAAGAGGTGGCGAGGCTGCAGGAGCTAATCGATAAACGGGATCGTGTGCAGGCTAGGATCCATGCCATTGCTCCAGATTTGGCGCTTGAGGAAAATTTACGAATGCTGGACCAACTCAACACGCCTGCTCTGCCGCGAAATCCCCCGACTCAAGGATCTCTTAGTCTCACTGACTCCTTCACCGCATCTGCAAGCTCAGATGCTTCACGGCCAAAGCAAGAGAAGGAACGTCGTCTAGGACTTTCGTTGTCGGAGGTGGGCCTATCGTCTCCCAAGCCGCCCGTACCACCTCTCGACACCGACATCGGCAGCACTCATGCAGTGGTCAACCCTGCGCCCTCAGCAGGAGCATGTGAAAGCAGAGCCAGTGAAGACAACGGCGGAAGCAGAATGCTCGGCGGCGGAGGCGGTGCAAGCAAAGATTTGGAGGTAGCTGAGTACGCCATGGCGCTGGCGCACATGCAAGCCGTCAACGGTCAAATGCGCTTGATCAACAACACCCAGCGAGAACAGCTACAGGATCTTGAAAAGGCGCTCTCTCAAGGATCGGAGGCGCGTAGAACTCTTTCCGAGTCGCTTCGCCAGACCCGCAACAGAGAGGAGGCGGCAAGAAAACGTGCGCACGAACTCGAGGTGCAAGTTGCAGGGCTGCTCGCAGCCGCAGGTCCAAAGGAGTCAAGGGAGATTTTGTCTCCTGCTCAGGAGAAGAAGGTGCACGGCCATTCCACCCACCCTACCGTCAGAGACGAGAGCGAACCCCTCGCAGCCCTCGCTGTGACCCCGCCAGGAAGGCAGGGAGTTCTGCGAGTGGATTCCATGCAGAGGAACGTGAGAAGCAACATAGAATCTGCGCAGCGAGACCCAACACCGGAACTCTCGCCGGCTACCTTTTTCCGGGGATTGGCAGGTTTGAGCAGAGGAGAAATGGAGCTGGACAGAAATGGGCTTGGGAGAGCGGAGGCAAGGGCAAGGTCCGCGAGGGAGCGTGAGCGGGCGGAGGTGGGCAAAGAGAGAGAGTTGAGTGAAGTCAACACCATCAGCAGAGTTCAGCAACAGCAAATACTATTGGCAGGGTCGGTTAGTAATTGGCCAAGTCAGTATCGGCTGGCTGCCGCACTGCGGGGCCAGTAGAGGTCTTGGCGGAGGAACGTGCGCTGTGTGGGAAAGGGAGGCGGGCGGTTTGTCAGGAGGAGGAGGAAATGAGGACGCGCTCGGGGAGGGGGTGTGAAAACAAGGCAGCCCAGGGCGAGTAGGGAAAATGTCGGGAGGAAAAAAGAAGAGAAAATTATTTTTAAAGAGCATCCAATAAATTTAAAACCCGTTTTACACAGTGGGCGATTCAGTTTGGTGCGCCGCGGCGGCAGATGGAGAGAAACAAGCTCTGCGTCCACATCTCCTCCTACCGCCGAGTCCCTTCGTTCACAGCATTTGCTTTGAATAAAACGTGGCCCTGGCTCCACCTCCTACACCTGAGTAGCGCGGTCGCGCTCGGAGTCCACCTCTCAGTTCACTGCGTCAGCTCTGAATAAACTTTCCTCCTCCTCCTCCTCCTCCTCCTTCTAGATGGAGGGATTGGGGTGAGCTCTCGTCGGGTCGCAGTAAGGTGGTCTTCTCTCTCTACGCTGGCGTAGCACGGTCGCATCGGAGTCCTCCTCGTTCACTGTGTTTGCTTTGAACAAACCTTCCTCCTCCTCCCCTCAATCTACTGCGTTGTTGAAAAATCCTCCTCCTCCCGTTCAATTAGCTTTGAATAAACCTTCCTCTTCCTCCTCCTCCTC
>Ga0115006_10001779_pt1 | contig 13767 bp, 6 predicted proteins | sample ArcOceMetagenome_3_FD_88943 | JGI IMG/M metagenome (GOLD analysis project Ga0115006, IMG submission 88943) | Marine eukaryotic phytoplankton communities from Arctic Ocean - Arctic Ocean- Svalbard ARC20M Metagenome | ecosystem: Environmental > Aquatic > Marine > Oceanic | place: Arctic Ocean...
CGCCATGGGGGCGATTGGTATGGGTGGGGGTCATGTCACTTTGAGTCACTCTCGGTTTGTGTCTGTGGTTTGGGCGAGTGTAGCCATAGGTTTTCCCGTCTTATCTACAGACCGTTTTTCTCCTGGCAGTTTTGCTGTTTTGCCTCCCGGCGTTCTGCGTGCTCGCGCAACTGCGGCAAAGACAGCAGCTGCACGGGTTGCCGAACTTGCGCAGCGCGCTCCAGTCGCGCGTGTGAGCCCGGGCGGGGAGTCGCGATGGGCCGCGCGCCGCGGTCGCGCGGTAAAGTGCATTTATACTGAAGACTCAGTGCATTATACATTATAATGAAGACGCGTTCGCGTCCGGCGATCCCATCTGGGCTGGACCCTGTCGCCTCTTGTGCATCGACTCCTGCCTTCGGAGGAACTTGGAGATCAGCATCTGCTCCGCCTCGTCCACGTAGCCGACGCCGTCGTGCGGCGGCTGCGTCGAGTAGGCGAACTGCGCAAAGTCGTCCGCGAAGACCTGCCCATGGCACACACACGCAGAAGGCCGCGCGGGTCTCGCAGGGCATCGCTGGATGGCGCCATGGAGACGCGTGCGGGTGTGCGCAACGACGCAGCGTCGGGGCCGACGGCAGCTAGCAGGAGGTGCTGTACGCGGCGCAGGTCACGGGACGAATCGCACAGACAGAGGGCTGAGGAGGCGCCGGAGAGGCATGCGCGTTGCGGGGCGCGCGCGAAGGAGCTCGTCTGGCGGGATACTGGCGGGAGGGCGCGCCTGCTTGATGAGGGCGCGCGACTTGTCGTCGAGGAGCGAAACGGGCATCTGGCAGCCGGCCGGGTTGCTGTGCGGCAGCTCGGCGTCCGCGATGCCCTCCCGATCGGCCATCAGCCGCGCGAAATCGCTGTTCAACGTCTCGAAGTGGAGCACGTGCTCGCAGCCATCTCCACCGACGTAATATGCCGCTGGCAGCAGGTGGCAGTCGTATTTCCCAGCGTTGGCCGGCGGGACCGCGTTCGGGGTGACGGCGAGTTGGATCATGGCGCTCAACGACGCATTGACCCACGCGTTCAGCACGCTGCCGTCGCACTCCGGTCCGGGCCCTGCCCGACCGAAGGCCTGGTTGTACACGAACTCGCTGACGATGCGGGTGTACGGGTTCCGGACGACGCAGAAGTTCTCTGAGCCAGCGTAAGGGTCCTGGCCATGCGCTTTCCACACGTGGGGCGGCACATGCCACTTCGACCCGCCCCCAACCGCATCGCCCTCGCTGAACGAGAAGTCATACGCGCAGAGCGGCGTTGGCCCCTCTGGCCAGTCGTCTCGCGCTCCAGCCCACTGTCGGCCGATGGAGCCTGCGAAAGTCTCGATGGAGCTGCCGCCGTTCTTGGGGATGTGCACGAACTGGAGCGACGAGGAGGCTGGCTGGAGCGCGCGCGACGCCGCGAGCTGCGCCGGCATCATGCGTAAAGTGCGAGCCAAAAAAAGAAGCTGACTTAAGTCAGCTTTTCTTAGCAATGGCACACACGACACACACACGAGTAACGGCTGGCAAACAGCCGAACAGCTCGCATCGTGCACTGTACACGTGTGCGTTAGCCTAGTTTCACGGGCGACGCGGTATAGGCGGATCACACCACCGCACTTACTGCAGCGACGACAGCCGAGACCGAACTCTGCCACGAGCTTGTCCTCCGCCGATCCTGCGCCACCGGATGTCAACAACCGTGACCTCGGACATCGCGTGCTCGCCGGGTAGCGACCCCGGTGAGATTAGCTGGGGCCTAAGTTGCACCGACGGCACCACACTGAACGGTGGCGCGCCATACTCCTCGACCTCGCCGGTGGATGGAGGTTGCCATTGGTGCCAACTGTACGCTCGGCATGAGCGACTCGTCCGGCAATGGGTGGAACGGCGCAGAGTGTTCAGCACCAGGCTTTGGGCAGAACTTCTCGCTAGCGAGTGGTTTCACTGGGTACGCGGCATTTGTGATCCAGCAGCAGCACCAGCCACCCGGCTCCCCACCCTCGCTTCCGCCGCCCAGCTCCCCACCGTCGCCGCCTGACTCGCCGCCGTGGCTTCCGCCGCCCAGCTCACCGCCGTCGCCCGGCTCACCGCCTCAGCTTCCACCGCAGCCACCGGTAGCACCCCCTCCACCGGCGCCTCCTTACATGCCAGACGCCCATGTGAATTCAACGAGCGGTCTCACCGAAGCCCTGGCCAACGATGCGATCAGGCGCGTCGTGCTGATGCCAGGGACCTACGAGCTCGATGCGAACACCAACGGCACGTGCTCCGGTAATGAATCCCCTGCAGCTGGTTCTGAATCGTGGTTTTGCATCGACCGGGCTGTGACGATCGAGGCTGCAGAGGCCGGCACGGTGGAGCTAAACGCCAAGGAGCAGAAGCGACTCTTCTTCATCACGGGGACCGGGGTGGCACTTATCGGGCTGGACATCACGGGTGGAATCGCCATCCAGACGAATAATTGGGAACCCCCGATAGGCGGAGGGGTATGGATCGAGGGTGGTGAGGCAACCCTCGTGAACTGCAACATCTTCGGCAACAGAGCTTTCGGCAACACTTCTTCTGGTGTTCGTGGAACTGGTGTCGGTGGTGGCCTCTTCGTTGGCGGACCCGTGTTGGCGCGGGGACGTGTGGCTCTCATCGGTTGCAATGTGCATGGCAACAACGCCAGCGATGGAGGTGGCCTTTTCATTGCTGGTGGCTCCACAGCCAATATAAGCGAGTGCAGCATCGTTGGCAACATTGCAAGCTTTTCTGGGATCGGCTTGGGTGGAGGTCTGCGCGTTGATGGAAGCTGTACGATGACGTCGTCCACCATAGTTGGCAACTCGGCTCTCTATCTTGGTGGAGGGCTTGCTCTCACAGAAGGGGGCAGCGCGACGCTCGACAGGTGCACGATCGACGTGAACAGTGCACGCGATGGCGGGGGCGTCTCAGCGGTATCAGGCATATTGCGCATGGGCGACTGCGCACTGCGCTCCAATCGAGCAGGCTCACTCAACCGTGCTGAAGCTGACCAGCCTGACGTCGGTGGCTGGGGAGGCACGTGCATGTGCGGCGATGGCGAGACATATGCAGTAGGAGACAACAATGACGGTTGCGCCTCTCTGGCGTGCGTCGGTGGGACCTCCGGAATATGCCAGAAATTCAGTAACGGCCAGAATCCCGGTGCCGGGGTTCGCGTCACCTGTGGACGCGGCAGAGGAGGCGGCTTGTTTGCTTCGTCTGGTTCCCAGGTCAGCTGCACCAGTTGCACGCTGAGCAAGAATACGGCAACCGACGGCGGAGGAATGCTCATAGCTGGTACAGCAACTGCAGCTTTTGAGCGCTCCTACTTTGAATTCAACCAGGTCCTTGGTGGCGACGGGGGCGCGATCAACGTCGTTCAGGAGGGCGAGCTTATGCTGTCTTTCAGCGAGTTCGAAGGCAACGTCGCCACATCCGACTCGGCCTCTGCGATCTACTACGAGTCCACCTCGGCCTCATCGATGGTTGTCGGCTGCACGTTTCGCAACCACTCCGACACGGCGGCCCTGGTCGTCTCGGAAAAGCCGCTCTCTTGGGAGTGCCAACTTGGGCAGTGGTCGCCTCACATTGGCAGGATAGATGCAGACGATTTCTCGGGATGCGCTTCCAAGTGCCCAGTCGGCACGCTGGGCCTGTCAACCGAACTCACGTCCTCAGCTGGATGTTCCAGCTGTCCGGCGGGCCTTTCCACAAACGCAGAGGGTGCTCACTCCGTCACGGAATGCGCCTGTCCCGTCGGCTTCTACACGCATACACCTAGCAACTGCACCGCCGCCGACGTGGTGTCTGGTCCAGAGCTTCCGTCCTGCATGAATCGATGGACATGCGAAAAATGCCCGGAGCACACCATCTGCAACACGCCGAATGTGACCCTTGTTCGGCTCGATGTGGAAGAGGGCTACTGGCGTCAGACTGATTTCTCGAGCGAGATCAGGCCTTGCGACAACACTGCCGCATGCCTGGGAGGCACAAATGTGAGCACACAATGTGCCACAGGGCATCACGGCCCATACTGCGACGTCTGCATGCCTCACTACTTCGGAGGACGTGATGGTCAGCTCTGTACGCCGTGTGAGAAGGCCGAAAGCATCGTTTACTACATCCCACATCTCGCAGTGCTGCTGCTACTTTTTGGCGTGCTCGTGTTCTTTGTGAGCAGGTGCGCGTGCGCCAAGCGTGGCGCTCTGGCTCTCGGCGACGCCGTGAACGCTGGCGCAAAGCAAAGCGAAGCGGTGAGAAACCATGGGGTCCAGATCGTTGTTTCCTTCGTCGCAGCTCTTGCACCGAAACGATGCCCGCCCGGCAAGACCAAACAAATCAGGACCAAGCTCCGAATCTTGGTGGCGTCCTGGCAAGTGCTGGGCGAGCTTGGAGTTATCTTCGAGATCACATACCCACAGTGGTATGAAGATGCTATCAATGGCCTCTCAGCGCTCGTCCAGCTTGACCTTCCACGATTATTGCCGGCGCAGTGCCTTTGGTCCGTCACCTTTGACCGACAGCTGCTGCTCCGAACGCTGGTGCCTTTAGCCCTCATGGGCTTGACCGTTGGCATCGGAAGCATTGCTCGCGTCAGACCGAGCTGGAGGGCTTGGAGCGACCGATGTCCAGAGTTATGCTTCAACGCACTCTTCATTGTTTACCCATCTTGCTGCTCTGCCATTTTCAGCTTCTTTCCATGCGATTCACTGTCAGACGGAAGCCGCTACCTGGTGGCAGACTACTCCATCGACTGCGATTCATCCTCTTACCGTGGGATGAGGGCGTACGCACTGGTCATGTTTCTCTTCTACCCCTTTGGCACCCCCCTCTTATTCTACTTCTTGCTTCGAAAGCAGCAGGCCCTGATAGATCGGATCAGCCGTCACGAGTATACGGCGCATGCACTGCGCCAGCTTGAATCAAAGCGATGGGTGGAGAAGATGAGCCGCCGCCGGCGCCTTGACTCATTCGCTGCGCGAAATACAGTCTCCGTTGCTTTCATCACTTCGCCCGAGCTCCTGGACAGCGAAGTAAGGAAGGAGGACACGTCTGATTGGCACGAGGCCGAGAGTGAGCGTCTCAGAAAGAAGCTTCCAACGTTTGTCGCGTTGCTGACGGAAAGCTACGAGATGCGCTGCGCCAAATTTGAGGTCTTTGAGTGCATCCGAAAGGTCTTGATTGTTGGCATTCCGGCGCTCTTTACACCATCAAACGAGCAGTTCATGTATGGCTTGCTGATCAGCTTTATGAACTTCGGCGTGTACCTGTACTGGACGCCTTACATTGACCATGATGATGATCAATTGGAGGCGGCTGCGCAGCTTCAGATCTTCTGCGCGCTCTTGATGAAACTTGCGGTTGATCCCAGCGGCAATAACACGATGATGATGCTCGCTTTGTTTTGCCTGCTTCTTGGCCCTCCGCTCTTGGCCGGACTGCAAGTGAGCGGTTTGCATACGAAGCTGAAGAAGCTGCTCGCATATCTTACGGATAAGGTACCCGCTCTTTGCTCAGCCCCGCTCGTCCGACCACGACGGTCCAAGGCACGGAACGAAGCTCCGCCCATTGGCGGCGAAGTCCGACGCCAACGTCCGCCATCAAGGTTGACCTCGATTCGCCTTCGCAGGCAACCAAGCAGCGTCGAGCAAATAGGAGCATCATCTGGACAAGAATTAGGGGCGATTCGCGAAGGTTCGCGGGAATTCGGGAGGTCCAGCCGGAAGATCTCGTCGTCCTCGTCGCTCCGCAGCGAGGGCTCTGCTCTCTCTGTGTTTCAGGTTGCACCCGACATCTAGTACAAAGGTGTCGTTTTGTTCTGACAATGAATATCAAATAAGCTTAGGGCAGCATCGCACCTGTGATGTACACATGCCAGCACTCCCTCCCACTGCGTCCGCTGCACGCCGCGCAACGGGAAATAACAACCGCGCTCTCGAAGCGACACGACGCCTCTCACAGGTCGGCGACGGCGAGGAGCGCCGACTGCTTCGCCGCGAGCAGCGCGCGGATCTCGTCGTGCGCCGCTGGCGGCCGCCGCTTGTTGGTGGGCTCGGCGCGCACCGCCGACGGCGCAAACGCGAGTGGCGGCCGCGCCGCGGGCGGAACGGCGGCGGGTGCGGCTGCGGGCGGCGCGCTCGGCGTGTGTGGCTGCACCGCGCGCTTGGGTGGAGCAGCAGCGGTGAAGGCGTCGGAGCTGCCGCAATCTGCCGCGCCGCCGGGGGTTGCTGCGCGCGCCGGGCGGTACGTGGGCGCGGGCCCCGCGCCGGCTGCGGCGCGGCGCGCGCTGCCGTAGCCGTTGGTCGGCGTCGGCCGGGCCGAGGTGCACTTGTAGGCGGCGTCGGCGGTGGCGCGTGGCGGCGCGTTGCGAGGCGTGCTCATGCCGGCGGTGGCGGTGGCGGTGGCGGTGGCGGTGGCGGGCATGGCATAGGAGGCGCCACCGCCGCCGCCGTAGCTGGCGGGCGCGATGGGCGGCGTCGGCGGTCGGCCCTTGCCCTGCGCCGGCAGGACGGCGCAAGGCGTTCGGCTGACGACGCCGCGCCTGGTAGCGGATGCGGCGGCGGCGGCGGGCGGTGGCCGCTGCGAGCTTGCGAGCGGCGTGGCGCAGCGCTGCGCGGCGAGGGGCGCCGCCTTGCGCGGCGGTGCGACGGCCTGCTGCTGCGGCGGCTGCAGCCGTTGCGTGGCCTCCTGCAGCGCCGCCGGCGGCACCGTCGCGTGCGCCGCCTTGCGCATCTCCCCGTCCCACCGCGCGCGCGTCGCCGCCTGCTCGCTCACCGGCTCGTTCTCCTCCTCGTCCCGCAGCCCCCACGCCTCCGCGGGTCCGTCCTGCTCCAGCGTCTCGCGCCACGCCGCGGGCGCTCTCACGAGGGTCACGACGGCAGAGTCCGCCGACCGGCACGCGACGCCGTCGGACGGCGCGGTGGTGGCGGCGGTGGAGACGTACGGCTGCGGCGCACAACGGCTCGTCGGCGGCTGCCTGACGGCGGGCAGGGCGCAGAGCTCGGCCTCGGTGCGCTCGATCAGCTGGTCGCGCAGCGCCTCGACCTCGGCCTGGAGCGCCGCGTTCTGCCGCGCCAGCGTCTCGAGCGCCTGCGACTCGACGAGCGCATCCATGCTCCTCGCCGCGTCGTCGTGATCCGTCGCGGGAGCTGCGGCTACCGCCGGCGCCGGTGCGGGTGAGGGCGCCGGTGCCCCCGCGCGCTCGCTCGCCGCCGCCTCCCTCAGCTCGCCGAGCTGCCGCGCAAAGTCGGCCTCGGCGTGCTCGTGGGCGGCCTCGGCGGCGCGGGCGCGCTCGTCGGCGGCGGTGAGCTCGGCCTGGACCGTCGTCCAGCGCGTCTCGGCCGCCTCCAGCTCGTCCTGGCTCTGCTGCGCGCAGTCCTCAAGCTTGGAGCACGTCGTCACCAGATAGTCGCGCTCGCGGCGCAGGTCGTGCAGGTCGTCGGTGAGGACCTCGACGCGGCTCGTGAGGCCCTCGATCTGCGCGTCCTTGGCCGCGCACAGCTTGCGCAGCCGCGAGACGACGACGAGAGGGTCGTCTTGCGCCATATTAATCGCCTGGTGTTGCTCAAACCGCTGGTTCCGATTCACGCATTGCGCGCAACTCTGCGCTGCGCATAGGTTTCCTGACAGAAGCCAGGGCGCGAGCATCGCCGGCCAACGCCCGCCTGGCCGCCTCCCCCGCCGCTCGGCGTGGCTCTCGGACGATGCAGGAGGACGAGGAGGGCGCCGCGGCGGTGGCCGAGTTTGTGCAGATCCTCGAGGAGCACAAGAAGACCTGCGAGAAGGAGGGCAAGTACATCGAGGCCGACATCGCCAAGAAGCGGCTGGAGGAGCTGAGGCAGCACGAGGAGAACCGGCGGCAGGAGGGCATGCGCTCGCGCCAGATCGCGCAGCGCCTCGGCGTCGAGGAGGCGCACATGCTCGAGTTCCAGCAGTTCAACTCGATGTGGGACCAGAAGATGAAGGAGTATGAGCAGCGCGCGGGCGAGCTGCTGGAGGCGATGCGGCAGCGGCACATGCTCGACCTGCGCGAGTTCCACAAGAAGCAGCAGGAGGCGCCCGAGCTCAAGCCGAAGCACTCCAAGGACCTGCTGGACCTGCGGCGGATCGAGGTGACGCTCGCCAAGCAGGGCGACTACGCCGAGGCGCAGAAGGTCAAGGTGCGGGCCGACGCGCTGGAGGTGTCGGAGATCGAGCGCAGCCGGCAGGAGCGCGAGCAGCAGGTGCTGGGCACCGAGGGCAAGCTGCTGCACCGGCAGGAGCAGGAGCTCAAGGCGCTGCGCCAGCGCATCCAGACGGGCGCAGAGGAGCAGCGGCAGGCGCGGCAGCAGGACCTCGAGCGGCTCCTGCAGCGATACCACAACGTCAAGTCGGAGCTTGAGTCGCAGCAGAACGCCGAGCGCGTGCGACAGCAGAAGGGCATGTCCAAGTACAGCGCGACTGGCATGTCGGCGAGGGGCAGCCGGTCGGCAGCGCCCAGCGGGAGGCCGGCCAGCGCGAAGCCCATGGCCTCCTCCACGGCTGGACGGCAAAGGCCATAGCGCAGCGCTGCCTCGCATGTTGAGCCACGGTCGCCGGACGCCGCGCTCATTCTCGTACGTGTCGTGGCCATGCAAAGAGAGCAGACAGAGCCAGGCCCCTCGTGCCCTCGCGTGTGTCGGGTGTCTTCTGCTCTTATCTACTTTTTTGTGCAGCCTGTCGTTTTATCGCGTACCGGATGAGCCGTTTCTATTGAGACAACCGGGATTCGGGTGCATGCAAAACTCTTAAGAGTGCATGCAAGACTTGCGAGGAGCTAGTCAAGGTGTGTAATCAAGTGACGGCGATATGGCCATCGTCCTCTGGAGCCTGGCTGTGCCAGCACTGAATACTGCCGTCGCTCGCACTGCGGCGAGCGTGAGCGCCCGTGCACGCGTGGTCGCATCGAACGCACCGCCGATGACTTGGAAGGAGCTGAAAGAGGCGCTCGACTGTGTGCCGGTCTTTGCGCTCGTTGATGGGGCCCAGGAGCAACGCGGCGACAGGTTCTTCGTGGACCCCATGGCAGCGGAGCAGGCCATCGACTCCATGGGTGAGGACGGCCTCTTCGTCCAGCCTGTTGGTCTGGGTGCGGCGCTCGGCAAAGTGCAGGACGGCGGGGCTGTCTTCGAGCCTGTCGATGGTGACATTCTCGCGGCGCGTGGCATGGAGGGCGGCGAGCGAGCAGACGAGGGTCTGCCGCTCTTTAGCTGCTATCAGATGCGCCTGCCGAGCAAGACGGGGAGTGGCACGGTGACGCCGCTTTTCCTTGGGCTCGCGGACGCCGAGGCGGCGCTGGCCAAGGCAGCGCCGGGCGGCGGTCTGTCGCTCGTGACGGTTACGCTCGAGCACATGGCAGATCTCATGATGGCCGGTCAGCTGCGCGACCCACGCTCGATGGCCTTCGTGCCCACACGACGAGCGGTCGAATACTGCAACGCGGTGGGCGCCAGGCGCAGGATCGTCAGGAGCGTCGAGGACCTCACTGGAGGTGGCTCGGAGCCTCCCAGCGGTGGCGCACTTCCGGGAGGCTTCGGCATCTAGAATTGTGTCGAGATCATCCACGCTAGACAATTAGACCATTTAGACAGTCGTGCCGGCCTGGTGCGCGGCGTTCGCATACAGCGACTCCTCAATGGTGCCGCAGGCGTAAAGGCGGTGCACTCGCACGGTGCCCTTCTGCGGGTAGCGACGGATCCGGCCGACGGCCTGCGCCTCGAACGAGACGAGCTGCGAGTACGAGATGTCGGTGGGGTTGGTGGCGGTGGGCGTGCAATACGGGTGCACGATCAGCAGGTTGGTGGCGCACTGCAGGTTGATGCCCGACGAGTGGTGCTGCGACGAAAGCACGAGCACCTGCGGCTCGGACGGCTTGCCAAAGCGCGTCAGGCAGTCCATGCAGTGCGCGAGGTCGCCGCTGAGCGCGAGCGCCGGCACGCCGGCGCGTCGCAGCAGCTGAGAGATGTGGCGCACGTGCGCGAGCCACTGCGTGTAGATCAGCAGGCGCGGCGGCTCGCCCGCCTCCGCCTCCTCCGCCGCCGCGTGGGGCAGACGGAGGATGTCGCTGACGAGGAGGAGCATCCTTTGCAGCTTGGAGGTGAGGCTCCGCCACACGCCCGGGGCGAGGCCGATCCCAGGCGGCGGCAGCGCGGCGGCCGCGCGCTCGCGATCGGTGCCGGTGCTGAAGACGGAGACCTGCCACGCGTCGACCTCGACACGGCACAGCGGGCAGCGGAAGCTGGCGCTGCTGCCGCCGCCGCACAGCCGGTGGAGGCAGCCGCGGCAGAGGTGGTGGAAGCACGACGGCATCACGCAGACGGCCGCGCACTCCTCGAGGCACACCGGGCAGACGCCAAAGCCCCCGGCGCCCTCGCCCGCCGCCGCCGAATCCTCCCCCGCGCCGCCCTCGCCACCGACGCCACCAACGCCGTCGGTGCCGTCGGCAGCACCACCGTCGGTGAGCGGGCGTGGCGCGTGCAGCTGGCGTTGCACCCACGTAGCGAAGCGGAGCGCCTGGAGGATCTGCTGCTGCTCCTCGCGCAGCGCCTGCACCTTGGCGATGAGGTCGTCCTCCGCCGCCTCGGCCGTCGCGACCACGTCCGCCATGAAGCCCTCCTCAAAGTCGTCCATCGTCACGTCGACGACGCGCAGACGCAGCCTCGCGCCGCCGCGCGCCGCGGCGACGCCCAGCTGCGCCCCCGCCGAGCGCGGCACCATGCACGCTGGAATGGGGGGTGCCGTCTGCTCGGCGCCAAACGACATGGGCCGGCTCACCTCCGCCGCCGCAGAGACGACCAGCGCCGCCGCGCCCAGCGCCGCCGCTCGCCACGCCAGCTTGCAGTAGTCGCCATCCTCGGGCTCCGCCGCGAGCAGCAGCAGCGGCGTCGCGTCGCGACCGCCCTGCTGCTCCTCCACCTCGCCAGCTGGGGGCATCGGCCGTACCTCGCCGATGATGGGCGGGCCGCCCGCCAGATTGCCGTTCCACTCGGCGGCGGCGAGGGCGTCGCTCGCGATGCTCTGCCAGCTCGCCTCGAGCTCGATGTCGTCGGAACCTTCCTCGTCGCCGCCGCCGACGCTCACGGCGAGCTCGACTGCCGCGACGGAGGCGAGGAAGGCGAGGCGCGACAGCACGCCGTCGGACTGATGCGCGACGCCGTCGCCCGTCAGGTCGAAGGCGCCGTGCTGTCGCGCCAGCTCGGCGGCGGCGCGGCGGAGGCGCCGGTTGACCCGCTGCAGCCGCGCACGGCCGCGCGCCTCGACACTCGCCCACTTGGAGAGCGGCCGGCCGCACACCCCAAACTCCTCGGCGGCGAGCTCCTCGTCGCCACCGCCCTCGTCGCCATCGCCGTCGCCGTCGCTGCTGCTGTCGCCGCTGCTCTCTTCCTCCTCGTCGCCGCGCGCCGCCGCCAGCCCATCATTGGCTGCAGCGGGCGCCACCTCCTCGGGCTCCCCCGTGACCTCCGCACCAGCGGCCACCGCGCCCGCCACCGCGTCCTCGCCGCCCTCCTCCTCCTCCTCTGGCGGCGGCCCCAGCTCCTCAAACGCCGCGAACGCCGCGGCGGCCGCCTCTGCTCGGATCTCGGCGTCCGACTCGGCCGCCTCGCGCGTCGCCCGCCGCGTGCTGCTGCGCCCGCTCCGCGGCGAGGCGGCCCCGCGACTGCGCCGCGCCGCGAGCCGCCGCTCCCGCCCCGCGAGGTGGGCGGCGCGCTCGCCAAACGAGAGGAGGAGCACCGTGTCGACGACGTAGCCGCCGAGCGCCGACACCTGCGCCGCGAGCGCCTCGTCCTGCGACGGCACCACCGCGACGTCGCTCACTTGCAGCGGCGGCAGCGGCAGGCAGTTCCACGCCGGGTCGCGCACGAAGCGGCGGCGCAGCACGTGCGAGAGCGACGCGCGCCGCTGCCACTCGTCGAGCGTCGTCGCGCGCCGCCACTGCGCCCTCCCCAGCAGCAGCGACGCCAGCAGCGGCACGTGCGCCGAGGCGGTGCCGCACACGAGCCACACGCGGCCGCACGCCTCGGCAAGCTCGTGCAGCTTCTCGCGCGCGGCCGCCGCCACGTCCTGCGGCTCGTCGACGATGAGGCGGACCACCCGCCGCGCCCGCCGCGCCCGCGCCCGCGCCGCGCCCCACGCCGCCACGCCGCGCGACCACGCGGCCCCCTCGGCCTCGCCGCCATGGCCATACCCCACGAGGCAGACGCCGCCCTCGCCGCTGCTGCCGCCGTCGCCGTCGGCGTCGCCCTCGTTGCCCTCGCCGCCCTCCTCCCAGCTGTCGACACGGCACGCGACGCCGCACCGCAGCAGCTCCTGCTCCCAATGCGCGAGCAGGTGCGCCGGGCAGAGCAGCAGCGTCTCGGCGTCGGCGGCCGCCTCGCGCGCCAGCAGCGCCCCGACCACGCGCGACTTGCCCGCGCCGGGAGGGTGCGCGAGCACGCCGCCGAGTGGCAGCCGCACCTCGTACGGCGACCCAAACGTGCGCGCCGCAAACTCGATTGGCTCCACGCGCACCGCGTGCGACGCGTCGTCGCCCCACTCGACGGCCGCCATCCACTCGACGGAGCGCCGCTGGTGCTCAAAGAGCGCCGCCTCGCTGGTGGCCGCCTCGCCTGGTCCGGCGGTGGCCGCCTCGCCGTCGGCCGCCTCGCCTGGTCCGGCGGTGGCCGCCTCGCCGTCGGCCGCCTCGCCTGGTCCGGCGGTGCGGGCGCGGTCGTCGAGCGTGCTGCTCCACTGCTGCGAGGGCGGCGAGCCCGCCGCCGCGCTGAGGAAGGCCTCGATGCGCACGCTGCGCTGCCACGCTCGGCAGGCGTACAGATCGGCGCCCGAGGGCAGCCGCTCGGGAGGCACGCTGTCCAGCGCCTGCTGCACCGCCGCCTCGTCGAGCACGAGCAGCAGCCGCATCGTCACGCCGTCGTACTGCGGCAGAGCAAACGCGCGGAAGAGGCCGTGGCGCAGGTCGTCAAAGTCAAAGTTGACGATGAGCGACGGAGCCATCGAGTAGCGCAGCTCGATGAAGAGCTCGTTGCTGACGAAGTTTGGCGTGTCGCCCTCGGTGTGCACGGTCCGAGGAGGCACGGCGAGCCGCCGCGAGCCGTCGGCCGTCCAGGAGACGTCTACGCCACGAAGCGGTCGCAGTAGGAAGCCTCCCTCCTCGGGGACGTCTCTGGTCGCAGGAGCGGTCGGATGGCACGACTCCCACATGCCAGGCCACTTGGGCGGCCCCTCGGACGGCAGGTCGACACGGTCGACGGCACACACCTCGACCGGCTCATCGAGGCCGGTGAGCGAGGCGGACGCAAAGACGCACTCGGTGACGAGGAGGTGGCTGCTGCCTCCGGCCGTCTCGTCGCTCATGATGGTTCAGTAGCTTTCGTTCGCGTCCTCCTTGTCAGAATCTCATGCAGAGGTATGCAGAACATAGCTGACTGAAGTTTTTAGAACGCACACCGTCGGACGCCCTAAGGTAACTGGGTGCTGGGGTTTCTAGGTGGCAAACGCGTCGCCTCAATAGCCTCAATAGCCTCAATAGTAAAGGCGCGAGCGAAGTTCTGCATCTTCCGCCTCAATAGCCTCAACGCACCGCTATTCTTTCTAGATAGCAAACACCTCGCTTCTTGCTTGCTTGCTTTACCACACTCCTACCAGGGAGCTCGTGGCCCGCACAGACACACTACATCTAGACACCTACTCGATTAGTGCCGGCAAGGTTCTCTGGAACTTTCACGGGGGAGAGAAG
>Ga0115006_10001780_pt1 | contig 13765 bp, 9 predicted proteins | sample ArcOceMetagenome_3_FD_88943 | JGI IMG/M metagenome (GOLD analysis project Ga0115006, IMG submission 88943) | Marine eukaryotic phytoplankton communities from Arctic Ocean - Arctic Ocean- Svalbard ARC20M Metagenome | ecosystem: Environmental > Aquatic > Marine > Oceanic | place: Arctic Ocean...
CGTCCCACACTTTGCTGCCCACACAATGAAAAAACGGACGCGTGTCACACGTATGCGCTATGCACATCCCAGCCTTCGCGGCTCCTCACCTTGGCTCCGCGCCTCTCCCTCGCGGGCCCTCTCACTTTCTCTGCCAGCGGCCCCAGCCCGCGGCCCACTGCCACCACTATACTTGGTGGCAAGGAGCGTCAGCGCTTAGGCCCAATCAGGAGAGTCAGGGTCAAGGCCCACGCCCAGAGACTGGGCCTGTGCCCTCAGTCCTAAGCCCTCTGCCCTAAGCCTTGAGCCATAAACCCACTACCTGGTGGAGAGGCGCGTGAGGACTTAGGCACACGCCCGTCAGGGCTTAGACACACGCCCAAATCGGGCCTAAGCCCTAAGCGCTGAACCCTAACCCCTAAACCCACAACCTGGTAAAGAGCAGGGTCAAGGCGAAGGCCCACGCCCAGATCGGGCCCAAGGCAGAGGTGCGGAGGAGCCGCGCTGCGTAGTAGTTGATAACAAGGGCTACGAAAAGCCAGAAGGCGCCCGTGCCGTGCATGATGATGGCGACGATGAGGCTCCAGCACGCCGTGAAAACAACACGCCGCGCATCTGCACCGGGCTCGCCGGCCGGCGCCACGCGATACCGAAGACTGATACAGGCCATCAACAGTGGCATAATAATCGGCGCGTTCTCGCGGTACTGACGCCACTGGTTGGCAGGCACGCATGCGTTAGGCGGGCGCATGTTTGCCCGTGTCCGGTCCCGACGGGCGTCCATGAGGAGGCACGGACACGAAGCGCAAGCAGTTATCACTGGCACACAGCGCTGTGTACCGCTGTGTCCGCGTGCCACCCGATCGGGCGGGTGTCTACTGGATGCTGCACCACACGTCGCGCGCGCACGCGGGGGCGACGCGCTTTGCATGCGGACTGGGCGGGGCGCACTGGGGCCAAGGATCTGCGGGAACTGGGGCCGGGTACCGCGCGGCAGGTACCCGCGCGCAATGTATCGGCGCTGGTGTGCGCTAGTGTGCACTTGTACCCGCGCTAGTATGCACTAGTGCTTGTGCTAGTGTGTGCTAGTGTGCCCTAACTATTATATATATCCCCGCCTGAGAATCCGTGAGGTCGATGCCCGTCGAGTACGGCAGCCACCCCGGCTTAATGATCTGGCGGAACTGATGCACGTGCGCGTGGTGGTCTCTGCTCGCCGCGTGCGTGTTGACTGCCAGCCATACCAGCGCACCTGCGCGGGCGGCTCCGCCGCAAAGGTCAGCCGCCGGCCCGCCGCAGAGGCAGCGCGTGGGCGCGCGGCGCCGACAGAGGAGGCGCGTCTACCGGCCACGGTGCACTGGGCGACCGCCACTTCGACACGGCGGAACGCGTTGCCCGCTGCCGGTCTTCGCACCGCCGCGTCGTCCCCGCCGCCGCCGCCCTTGCTGCCGCCCCCGTCGCCGCTCCGGCCGCCCGCCCGCTCCGACGGGCCCGCGCCCCGAGGCATGGCTGCGCGAACCTGCCACAGGCCTGCGGGCGTGCATGCACGCATGCAGATATGCACACATGCATGCACGCATGTGTGCATGCGTTCACGCATAAATGCACACGTGCACATGCGCACAGCATGCATGCACAGCGCTAGTGCATGTGCTCGCAGCGTGGCCGTCGCCACGGCGTCGACGTCCACGAACCCTACCTATGGACGCTCTGGGCGCACAAACGTGGGAGGGCCAGCTCGGGAGCGCGGGGAGGCGGGGGCGGGGCGCCTGCACGCTGCATATGTCGCACGCGATGCGGCCGCGCACACTCACACACTCGTCCCTCTCCGCACCTGGGCCTCGCCCGGAGGTTTCAGAGGGTTTGCGCTCGTTCGTGGTTTTCAACTTTTCTTTTTTTCGCCACGAACCGCTTCAGTTTGGAAGCACAAGGAAGGGCCCAGGGCAGCAGGGCGATGGGGAGACAGCGCAACGGGAAGTGAGGGAGAGGGAATGGGGAACAGCGGCGCAAGGAGGAGAAGGGGACGCGAAGACGTGCTGGGCGGCGCCCCGCATGCCTGCGTGAGCGTCGGCCTCGGCGGGCTGGCCTATTGTTGTTAGGGCCAGCGAGCCGGTGCGGCCGCTGGGCCGCTGGCGCTGCAGCGCGGCGCTGCAGGATGGAGAACCTGCGCATAGCAACACCGCCGCGGGCGGCGCGGGCCAGGAAAAAGCATGCGCTGCCCGCGGGGAAGAAGCCGAAGGGACCCGTCGCGGAATTCCTCGCGCATGCGTACGGCGTCTTCTTTCCAAAGAAGGACAAGGTCAAGGAGGATGCGCAGCTGACCGGGCTGGGCGACGACGACGACGAGGGGAGCCAAGCCGAGGGAAGCCAGGCGGGATCGACTGTGGCGGAACAGGAGCAGGCGGCAGCGCCGCCGAGGCCTTCCCTTCTGCTGCGGCTCAAAGCCCGGGCTCGAAAGTACATCGACGGCGAAAAGGACGAGGAGGAGGAGTGGGACGGGAACGGCGTGCCTCCGTGGGTGGAGCGCGGGTCGTCGGTGGCATGGAGTGAGGACAAGTCCCGAAAGGCGTCGGAGTACGGCGATAATCTCGTCGACTTCCTCGCGAACCCGCGCCGCATCTTGACCGAGCCGCCCACCATTTTCGACCCGGTCGAGGACCGGGTGCGCAGCCGCTGGCTGGCCGTCTTTGCGCTCTGTGCCGTTCCCGCAATTTTGGCCACGATAATGCTGCTGGACGTGTGGGACAAGTCGACGGTCTTCAAGCTTGACGAACGGCCGGTGATCAACACGCTGTTTCGTAGCGGGGACCCCATGTTGCTCAACATGCTGCCTGCGCAGAACATGTCGAACAAGGTGTGTGCGCAAGTTTTGCGCCGGGCGCGAGGAAAAAGTGCCGGAAAAAGTGCCGGGCGTGTATGGGCACGGCAAACGCAAGCGTGCACGTGCGTGCTGCTCGCGTGCACGTTCTCCGCAGTGCATGTTCGCCCGCTGTCCTTTACTGCAAGCTTGTGTGCGATTTGCACAAAAGGTGTTGCACGTCTGCCAGGCCCAGTTCTCCTCGTGCTTCTTACTCACGTGGACGCGCGTCCTCACTTGTGTGGGCACGCACAGGTGCAGGCCATGAACCGGCACGGCTGGCCGATGCAGAATCTTGAGATCAAGGCCCACGTTGTAGACTGGCAGCTGGCACCAAGCGTGGTGCGGGACCTGCCCTTCTGCAGCCGAACTCTCGCCGCCGGAGACGATAGCATGGGTAATGCCAAGGCATGTCGATACAACTTGGCCGGAGCGTCAGCAAAGACAGACCGTGACGGGGTGGCGACCTTCTCGGAGCTCTTTTTTGACTCTGGGCTGCCGGGGGGATACCGCCTCGAATTCTTTGCCGAGCGCTCCCTCTTGAACGTCACCGAGTGGATGACAGTCAAACCGTCCGTGGCGCAGGTGATTGTGGATGAGTCGTACACCGCCGAGAGAGCGGGTGGCGACGACCTTGTCTTTGACTCGGCGGGGCTTCCAATGCCATTGAAGGGTGGTGTGCCGAAAGTGCGGATCGTTACACCGAGCAGCATGGCGGGCCTGAAATATGCCGCCACTCGTGGCTCTGGCGCCCTCATGCGTGCAAATCTGACCGTCTTTGCCATAAATCTAGACGCTGATCGGGATCTCGGGGGCGACCTGTTGCGGAGCATCCGCATCTCGCCCAACCCGGAGCAAGCCAACATTCCAAACAACCACGTGGTGCTCGTGGGCAATGAGGCCCTCGTGGACAGCAACGGCGTGGCATCCTTCCCGAATCTTGCGGTTGCTGGGTACGACCGGCCGTATCTGCTGCTGGCGTTTGTGTGTCAGGGGCAGGTGCTTGTGTGGTCGCAGTCACAGCCCCCGGCAACTTACAACGTCAGTGAGCACGCCGCGGCTCGTGGCGGCCTGGGGGCCTTTCCCACTATTGCCTACACTGTGCTTCCCGCACCTCCGACTGCTGTTGTGGCAGATGGTGCCAAGGTGGCGCCCAAAGGCGTGCAGAGTGCATTTTCCGTGACCGAAGGTGCGGCATTCGGGCTTGAAATGCAGCACGAGTCCTCACTCGCTGGCGCTGCTTTGGTGGCAAAGCTGACGCCCATTGCGGGGGCTAGCGTGGATGCCGCTGTGGAAGATACCTCTGCTGAGGAGAGCGGCGTCAAGCTGCTGGTGCCGACATATCACAAACTGCTGTTGGGTTCGCCCCCAGCCATTCTGCTGACAGGGGGCATCAGCCTTGGCGGCTTCCGCTCCAGTCCGTTCGGTAGGCCTGGCAAATACAAATTGGAGCTCGTATTGATGGGCGTCGTAGTTTACGTGTTCGATCTGACGGTGCTCGAAGCGGTGGAGATGCTGACGCCAGGAGCACTACCAGACTCGCCTGTCTTGTGTGGAGTAAAGCAAGCGCCCGTGTGTCGCCACGACAACGGCGAATGCTCCTTTGGCAAAGTGGCGGGTAACATAGAACTCCCCTTATCTTCAGGCACTGTTTGCGACGGCATCCATGTGCTTACTGGATACTCGAGCTCTGGCGATGGGGTGCTGCCATGGGTGGAGACGGAGGGCAAGGAAACTGCCGGCGGGGGCACGTGGCCCACGAACGCCAAGCTGCTGGCTATCGAGATGGTGCCTTGGGGAGTTGATGTCTTGGGTCTGTCTGCAAACCAAACCAGGACCCCTGTAGATCAAGGTGTGGTGACGTCATCGCGTGTCGCTCGCCTAACCGGGCGGTACGGGAGCGGGAGCATCAGCGGCATGAAGCTGCTCGTGGTGCCGCCTGCTGTCAAATTTCTACAACCGGTGTTGCGCATGGACACGCAGCTCTACCCGCTTCCGATCAAGGTTGCCGTTACGAATCATGTTTCGAAAGCGGCCACCAACTGCGGTGTCCGCTCATGCACGCACATACAGACGGTGGTGCCTCTGCCAGGTCTAGTCATGGCGGGGGAGACCGTGTGGCCAGCTCCCCAGGCGAAGGTGGTGGATGCTGAGGGCTCTCCCTTGCCAAATATTGCAGTGTGTTTGGTGTATGGGTCGGCAGAGCACGTGCAGCGCCACTCTGACCATTTTTCTGCAGCACTGCGCATGATCAATCGTCATACGCTGGAACCCGTCGCTGGCGCTCTCAAGGACATTGCTTCTGAACAGTTCCTCTGCAATCAGGGCGCAGTTCAAGGCTTGAGATGCACCCAAATGCGCGCAGCTTTAGCGGACTTCGGGTGCGCCTTGACAGACGCATCGGGCGTGGCGACGCTGAACAATTTGAAGTTGCACTCTGACGTTAAGCTCTCACAAGATTTGACTGTGTGGCGCTTTGTCGCTGCCAATGCGTTCCCGGACATGCAAATCTCGTGCCTCAACACCTACTCTTCGTGGCTGCCCATCTGTCGTAGTCCCTTGATGTCTGTCAAGGTCCTCAACAGAATCCAGCGCATTGAAGCCGTGTCGGGCGCCGGCGTTGTTGTGGGTACAGTCGTGGGGCAACGCGTAAGACAATTTTTGAAAAGTCATTATGTGCATCTAAGTTCGGTGAGTAGGGTGTGAAACTGACTGGTTGAAACAATGGCGTGCAGTCGGTGCAGGTGGCAGCAAACAGCTCAAATCTCACGTCTATGACGACACTTAGCATCCCGCTGCGCTGCCACGGCAACGCAACAGCAGGGCTTGTCTCGTGCGGCATCATCGAGGCGCGACTTCTGCGCGTGTGGAACAGCCGTTCGCATGTGGATGTGGCAATCTCAGGGCAGCGATTTACAGCCACTGCTGACGGCGGCGGCGTTCTGTCTCTGACGCTTGGAACCCGGCTTGCGGGCATCTATGCGCTAGAACTGGCAAGCTTTGGTGCTCGTGATCAGCTTTTTCTGCGAATGCGGCACGAAGCCTCGGTTCTCAAGCAGGTGCATTCCTTGGAAGAGCGAGTGAGGGTAGGAAATGCGTCAGCGAAGATGAGCATGCGAGAGAGCAGCAGAGTTGGCGAAAGGAGTATGACGCTGTGGTGTGGCTTGAGGCCCAGCACAGCACAGTCTTGCCAACAATTTGATCACGCCCTGCATTCCTATCTGTCACGCCCCCATCCAAACCTTTTTTGACTCACCGTTGTGCGAACACTGATTCTTGCTGACTCCCCACCCGCTTACCCTCCCTATTTTTCTCCTGTTGCTGATGCTCGCAGCTGGAGGACAGCAATGCGCTCCGCAACAGTACGTACGACCGTCACGCCCGAAACGTGTCAAATATCGGCCGTGTTCACCCACAGGAAATTCGGGTGCGAGCTCTAGATTCCAACGGGAACCCTCTTTACGGTGCTCAGGTATAGAAGAAGAGTGGCTGATTGAGCGTTGTGGCGAGGCGTGCCGGACCACAAACATGGGCGCACGCGTTACTCGTTTGGCCAGATGATTTGACTGCACGTGTTCGATGCATCAATGTCTTGTCTTACGTGAATGGTGTGTCACAGGTGTGGGTTGAGATGGCTGCTGCCAGCGACCCGGCTAGCACGCTGGCAGGGCAACTTTCTGGATGCGTGAGTGAGGAGCAAGCTTGGTTTCCAGGACCCTTGCCCAACATTTCAAACCCTGCTACAGCCATGCCTAGACTTGCTGGTGAGGCGTGTCTTCTGACTGCTGCTTGGGTGTACTGCGGTCACTCGCGTTCAACTTGACACGTTATCAATTGTAGCAAATTTATTGACAGTAGTTGTTTGCTGCCATGAAGATGCGGTGCGTGTGCGCACGGGAATTTTTGTGTGTGATGTTGATTTTGTGATCTGTCACAGTTTCTGCTGCGCTCCCCGGGACCTACCAATTTCGAGTCCATCTATTCAATCCCACGGCGCTACCTCCGAGCACCGATCCTGCAAGCTTCCTCACGCACGAGTTTTACGTGAAAGATCTTGTAGTGCTGAGTCTTGAGAGACAGCCTGCAGATCGCGTGGCGGGGGGGATGACTCGAAAGGTTGGTGGTGCTGGCGAGCCGGAGGTGGACGGGGAGATAGAGTTGTTGTCGGTGGGGATCGAAGTGGTGCGATGGAAGGGACATACTTCATTCATGTACGCAGATGCATGGGTGCCTCCTGTGATTCACGTTGAGATTGCCGGGGTCACGGTGCCAGATTTTGGTGCGGCTGGGGAATCCGAGCACGTGAACGTATCGCTGCAGGGACTGCGCTTTGGGGACTATCGTCCAGCACAACGTATAGTATCCCCACTTTCGGGTTTACCAACAACCACTGCTCTAGTGCCTGTCGTTGGTAGAAGTCGGCCGCTGAGCTTTGGGCGCTACTGCATCGCTGTCGGGGGCGAAGGTTTGACGCGCTCTAATCGCAGTCGAGATGATAGCAGCACTCTCTGGCTACCCGAGGGCCTCTCCGGCAGCTCCGCTGTAAAGGCAGTCACGGTGAGCACATACAGCGAACTGGGCGCCAGCGGTAATGGGGATCGCACGCCGGATCCTGTGATGTGTTCGCGTGCCTTTGCAGTCAGTGAGCGAGTGTATGGGCTGGTGGTGCTTGGGGAATACCCTAGGAGGATTGGACAGGGCGAGGAGATTGACGTAGAGGTGCGAGCCACCCTGGCGAGCGGGGAACCAATTGAGGGCGTTGTGATCGAGGCAGAGCTTGCCCGCGTCGCCTGCGGCTCGAGTGTCGAAACACCAGTTAAGGACATCAAAGTCACAAACCAGTCCCGGGATGTGGAAAGTGTGCCGACGATGGGTGATTGTGACTTGTCGGCGACCAGCCTCGAGTTCAAAAGCGCGAATGGCTTAGTGGATTGGCTCGGGTTGGGAAGGGAGGCGGTGGTGGTGACCTCGACATGGACGACAAGGGTCATGTTGCAAACGTCAACCGGACATGCGCTGAGGGGGTCCGTGGCCGTTACTGATGCCAATGGCATTGCAAAGGTGCCGGTGCTTCTGTCCCGCGCGCGTGCAGGGATGTACCGACTGCGCTTCCGCAGCGGAGCGACTGTGACCCATCCTACAGATGTTATCACAGTGACATCAATAGTGTACGGTATGAGAATTTTGAAGCCCATGGTAGGAATTTCGGAGCAAAGATGGGTCAGCAAGGGACCCCTTGGCCCCTATGACTTTTCCGGGGACGCACAGGGGGGTTTGATGATAGTCGCCGGTGTGCACAGTATTACGGGCGACATTTCCGCAGATATGACCATGCAGAAGCCTGATGTGCAAGTCATCGATGCATTCGGAAACTCCATCAAGCGGGGAGGGCAAGTCACCGTTCACCTGGTGACGTGCGGACGACAGTTCATGCCCAACGGAACCATCCCCTTCCCGCCGACGATCGACAGCGGGTGTGAAGAATTCCTCGACTGGGAGCTTGGTGCCGACACGATCTGGGTGTGCCGCACGGCAGGCAAGTGCGACACAGGCTTTACGCGTTTCCGGCAGATCAAATTCGACGAGTCAGCACGGTCGGGGTTCTACTATGTCTTTTTCTCAGCTGATGGCTTTATCATCGAGCAGCAAGAGCCTTTATATGTAGCCAACAATCTCCTACCCGCGGATTCTTCCGTGCTTTCTTACCGCATGGCCATCATGATTGGACTGATTGGGCTGCCCATGGTATTCAATGCCAACCTGGTAAATCGCGGACGAGCTTGGATCCAAGTGACCCTAGCCGCGATGTTCTTCTTCACACTCTTTTCTCTGCTTTATTTTCAAGCCACCGTCGCCAATTACGGCTCTGCCAGGAAGATTCAGAGGGAGCTGGTCATGTGTGCCTCGCTCATGGTGGTCTCTGTTGGGCTTACGGCGCTGATTCTAGTTCGGCTCATCCTCCAGCCCGACAGCATGCAGTATTTCACAGCGCGTCAGAACAAGTACCTCAAAGCCATGCGCGCACTCTTGAGCACAATCAAGGACCCTGAGCCCATCGGCGGGCGGGGAGTGACTGCCGCATCGAGAGCCTCGAACAATCGCATTCATCCTGATACTGGCTCGCCAGCCAAGCGCGAATACAAGGTGGAGCCGAATCCAGGCGCTGTGATCACGAGCGAAGGCCCGGCAGAAAATGGCGCCAAAGATTCGGCGCGCTCTGATGGTTCGCAGAAGCCGCTGCTGGCAAATGGCAAAGACTTTGGCATGAGCAAGTTTCTCTCCCGCTCAAGCACCGCAAAAGACGAGTCGGGAGCGTCTGGGGGTCAGGGTGTGGACGGGGCACAAGGGGGCAAAGGTGAGGGCGGTAGCGCAGCCCCGAAGGTGCGAGGGCGGAGAGGGAAGCCCGCGCCTGGGTCTGGTGGCAACAGGGGTGCTACACCCCAGGGGGGTATGAGGCAGAGAAATCTGATGCATGCCACTGCCCGTGTGAAGAGCGGCGGGGGCGAGAAAAAGAAGATAAACTGGCGGCGCAAGCTGCCAAGCATGCAGGGTTTGGTGAGCAGTGTTCAACTGCTGCGGACCAAGGAAGGACGGGCGGAATTGTCAGATTACTGGGGCAAGGTGATGGAAGGTGTGGCCAACTTTCTGTCAGGCGCCAAGGCAGCGACGAGCGATGGCGCCGTGCAGGAAGGCTTTCAATATCCCACGCGTCTGCTTGCGGGCATCGCTCTCTCCTTGGTCGGACTGTGCATTATGTTGGTGGGCTTCGATTCAGCCTACTCACGCACACGCTTCGGGCTGGAGCGCCTGCGCGCGGAGGTGGTGCGGTACCGCGTGAGCCTGGGCAACTTTGATACGTCAGTCGACCTGCCGCAGGAGAAGGCAGCCCTACCCACACCACCATACTCCGACGAGTACGACCTTGTGGCGCTGACCTACACGGTGATGGAGTCGCTGTACGGCGACGGCGCAGAGCTGTTTGAATCACTGCTGGCATGCTTGTCGCTGGGCAACCGTGTCGGGGCCTTTTGCGTCATCGCCTCGTGGCTCTGGACGTCCGTGCAGACCATGCGCAGATATCGGACAATGATCCTCGCCCTCCGCGCTGACCGCACTCTAGTCGACCACTGGAAGTTCCCCATTCACGAAGCTGCGGGCTACCCAGGGCGCCAGCTCTGGGCGTCGCTGGGTTCAGGACTCCTGGTGTGGCTGCCAACAGCATTGGCCGTCGCCCTCTGCACCTGGGGCCCGTCTGCGCGGTTTTTCGTCTTTTATGTTCTGCTGCCCATTGGAGGGCTATGCGTGATAGAGTTCGTGTCGTGGCTGATACGAAGATTTGTTAACAATCTCGCCTGCGACGGGCCCTACATCAAGAACCGCACCATTTTTGGCATCTATGACTTCATCGGTGCACCAACCCACCCCTAAATGCTAAGCCTCCCAAATCCTGATCTCTGCTCGCGTGTGAAAATGAATGATTTCACCGGAGGGCCGCACGTGCGTGTTTGCTTTCTTGTTTGCATGCAAGATGCATCTTGCATGCACACAGCGACCACAGAACGCGCAAGGTGCGCGCACACATGCGCGCGCACGCACGCGCGCATGCGCACGCACGCACATTCACGCACGTGCACGCACGCTCGCGCATACACGCTGCACACGTTCGCGCGAAACAGGACTATACGCGCACTTTGTGTCCGGTATAGCGCTGGCGGTGGCAAGATTCCTCCTCACCTACGTAGATTTTGCGGTCAACTTTGCGCGGCTCGACCTGCCTGTGGTGGAGGGGACACGACAGAACTGGGATGCCGGACACTCCTCTTTCATGGCGATGTGAGTGCGCGGATTCAGAGTGAGCAGGCGCGGGACATGAAGCGAGATGGGAGGGGGCAGATGTTGAAGGAGGCGGACGAGAGAGTTTGTCTTTACCTGTTAGAGCATATAGTAGGTGTACGCGTGCGCGAACGGCTGTCTTGCCGTCCTGCGCTGCACACTCCTGACCAACACCCAATCCTCTATACTGTACCCCTGTCCTACCTACTTGCATGGCCGCAGGCTGTATCTGGACTTTTTTTACAACGCCCCCATCACCTCAACGCTGGCCTACAACTTGGCAGCGGCCATGTACAATCGGCGAGAGTTGAAGGAAATGGCCGACGCCGACATGAGCCGCAAAGGGCACCAAATGCGCGAGAAGAGCCGCGTGGCTATGGTGCAGCGCAATCGCTGGCACTTGCTCTTCAGTGAGGCTCCCTTCGTCTCGCCCTTTCCGTCCCTGCCTCCTTCCCTCCCTCTGTCCCTGCCCCTTGTGCGCTTCAGTTTCTTCGTGCTCTGTTTCTCTTCACGACCCGCCTTGCTTTCTGCGCACGTGCTGCATGGCTGATGCGTGCGAATACGTCGCAGCAATGGAACGCAATAATGAGGCTCTCTCCAAGTTGCGCAAGCATGCGCCGCCCCCTCCCAACACATGGGATGTCGACGACGATGTGCGTGCCCCTCTCCTGTGTGTTATACCTCCCGCGCGCGCTCAAGCGTGTATGGTGGTTTCCTTTTCATCACTGCCCAATCCCGCCCTGCTCTGACCCTCTGCCGCTCTTCTGTGTCGATAAGGGGGTGTCTTTCAATATATCGCCGTGCTGATCAAGTGTAGGCTGCGCCATGGCGTGCGGTATCGGGGCTTGGTTTTGCTGATCTGAAGATGATGTGTATGTGTGACAGGTGCTGGACGTCGTGAGTGTCGCAGCCAGCAGCGAGGAAGCAGCAAACTCTGACGATGACTTGCGACAAACACCCCGGTAGGGGTTGAAACAAACCCCTTGTTGGGCTTGTTGAGCTGTCAGATTGTACTATGAAAATATCTGTCGACTTCTCGATTGACAGCCATGTTGTATAGATGAATAACCTATTTTTAAAGCTTGAACAAAACCCTTGAAATGCGTCCGCCCCTCGCGCGGCATCGCGTCGCATTTTGGCGTCCTTCTCGCAGCGCATGCATCCACCCACGCTTTCCCAGCGGTTGTGTATCTCGCAGTATAATTGCTCGGTTCTGTTCACACTCCAAGGTTCTTACCGACCTGCGAAATCTGACCGCATACATAACAAGGAAATCTTATCCGAGGCAACGGCAACGTGGTTTGTTTCAGGATACGTGTGCGCGAACTTTATAGTTGTCCACAGAGGTGAATGCATTTAGCACTGCCACTGAGGCTCAGGCTTTCGGGTCCAGGCCTTATGATGACTTCAGGTGTTGGAGCTTTTGACAGTCTGAGCAGCTGCTGAGAAGCTGCGAAGATGGCTCAAAAGCTGCGAGTGCGCCTCGCGCTTGGCGTCATCGCAAGGCGTGTTGCCAAAGCGATCTTTGTGACTGGGGTCTGCGCCGTTGTCAAGCAGAAAGCGCGCCAAATTCAGATACCCGTTGCTCGCCGCGATGTGCAGCGGCGTGCGACCGTCGTAGTTGCCGGTGTTGGGCTCAGCGCCAGCCGCGAGCCACAACGCAATCTGCTTCGTTTCGGGTGCCGTGTCACTGTCAGGGTCTGCAGCTAGCTTACAGAGAATACGCGACAGCTTGCCGCCCGGGACCCCGCACTCGTCCGAGATTTGCGCACCGTGTGCCCGCAGCTGGTGCAGGCAGGCCCAGTGCCCATGCTCGCACGCTTCTCGCAGCGGCGTGCGACCGTAAATGTCACGCGCATTCACGTTGATCCCCTCCATGGCGAGGTAAAATTCGAGCACTTCACTGCGCCCCATGCTAGCCGCAAGGTGCAGCCCCGTTCTGCCATTGTAATCACAGAGATTCGGCGACAGCAGCAGGCGCAGCGGCCTGCGCGTCGAATGCCCGCCTTCCCCTGCATCGTCTCCTCCTCGTCGCCCCCCTGCTGCTGCCCCTCCAGGGCTGTCGCAGTCGGCGCGAGCACGCTTTCGGGCGCTGCCGCCATCCTTGCCCGGAGAGAGGGCGTGTGAGTGGGCTACCGAGACTGAGGCACCGAGTGGCGGCGGACGCATGCGTGCACTATTTGGGACCACACGAGGCGTTCGGCCCGGCTGCTCCTGCTGGCCATCCTCGGCGTAGTAGAGGTTATACAACTCGTCGAGGTTCCCGTTGGCCGCGAACTGACAGACGAGCGTGGGTACGAAGGCACCTTGGATCTCGTTGACTGTGTGCAGAGGGCGCGGTGGGAGCAAACAGTTCAGAGGGCACAAGCAGCTCGACACATGCTATGTTACACGAGTAACATAGCGGCAGAGAGGCAAGAGGTTCAAACCTATCGTTTGCTGCTGGCAGGTCGCGGGGTTCTGCTCCAGCCTCTTGTGCAGAAAGCCCGTCTGCATCAGCACCTTGTACACGGCCTTAGCAAACCCGGTTGACCGGAAGTCAAGCGCCTCGTCGGCCGGCGCGTGCGTCGTGATTTCGCCACGAAGGTCTTGCTGGAAGTGCGCGCGCACCTGATCGGGCGTCAGCGCCTTGTCCCCCAGCAACCAGCAGAGTTTTGTCAGCGCCGCCTCCGGTGTCATGTCTCCCGCCGGCGTCACCCCGGCCTCCAGTAGCGCGGAGCCCACCGTATAGTGTGGCGCCACGAAGCCGCGCGTGCATTGCGTGACGTTGACAATGACGCAGCCGCGTTCCGTCGCCTCGCGCAGCGCGGCCAGAAGCTGCGGCTGATTGTCGGGGGCATTCCCGGCGCCAAATGTCTGAATGACGAGCCCCTTGAGGTCCGCCAGCATGCTGCGCGTGGTGCGAAACTCGCCAGGGAAGATGCGGAGGATGGAGACTAAAAATAAAGTGTACGTGTGTGTGCGCGCGCGTGTGCGTGTGTGCGTGTGTACGTTTGTGCGTGTGAAGGTGCGTCTCGGGAGCGAAACAGGGCGCACACGTGCCCGACCAGGTGAGAATGCGCGCGCGCACGCGCGCACGCACGCACGCACGCACGC
>Ga0115006_10001781_pt1 | contig 13764 bp, 15 predicted proteins | sample ArcOceMetagenome_3_FD_88943 | JGI IMG/M metagenome (GOLD analysis project Ga0115006, IMG submission 88943) | Marine eukaryotic phytoplankton communities from Arctic Ocean - Arctic Ocean- Svalbard ARC20M Metagenome | ecosystem: Environmental > Aquatic > Marine > Oceanic | place: Arctic Ocean...
CCTCTCTCTCTCTCTCTCTCTCTCTCACTCCCTCTCTCTCTCTCTCGCTTAATCTGGCAGACGCATGCGCAGTGTGCGTGAACACACACACACACACACACACAACTCAGGCGACCCCACACCAGCGCCCGCACGCACACGCCGCGCTGTACCTGCGCCTCAGGCACGGCTTTGCCGCTCGCGTCATACGTGGTGTAGATTTTCGTTTCTATTTCGGGCAGCACGCGGTCCGACTGCTGCGGCTGCAGGTCGTACGCACGGGAGCGAATAGCCGCAAGATTCTGCGACAACATAAGCTCTTCCACCATGACAAGCTTGAGCTGTGCCAGCCACGTGTCAAAGCCTTGGAGCCGCGCCGCCTCTACCCCCGAGCCCTTGGCGAGTTCGCGCCCCAAGACAGCGCCGTCCCAGAGGCGCAGTGTCATCTCGAGATTCTTGACCTGCGTGCCCGGCGGCAGCGCCTCGAGCCCGTCTTCCGAGACTCTGAGGCCCGCGTTTAACTTAAGCTCGCGGTAGCACAGCGCGTCCGGGTCCTTGTAGGGGTCTTTCTTTTTGGATATCCGCGTCTCCTTGAGGTCGGCCACCTCTTTCAACTCGACCATGCACGCGCCGAGAAACACAATCCCCGGGGTATCGTCGGCCTCGCCCTCGCGGCCGTCGTCGTCCACTTCCGGCACCTCGGGCACGAACAACTCGACCAGGAGATACCCCGCTCCCAGCCCCCGCGATGTGAAACCTAGTGTCCGCACCGGGGGAGCATTGGGCTCTATGCTGGTTGTCGCGGGCAGCACCGCGAGCTGCTGCACGACGCCATCCGCCTCCTCCTCCTCCTCCTTCTCTTTGATCTCATTGAAGCCGTCTTCATCTATTCCCTCCTTTGATAGCCGGATGGAAAAGGCTTCGAGCTCAGCATCGTGCTCATCACTCTCGCGCCAATCCGCCAGAATCTCGTCGCTCTCCGAGAGCAGCCGATACCTGCCGTGAGGACACCAACAGTGACACACACCAACAGCAACACACCAAGAGCAACACGAGACACGGTCAGGGCTCTACTGCGACAGCATCCGCACATCATATAAGTAGGTCTCGTTTGTCATACACGCAGGTCTCTTTTGTAGGTCTCTTTTGTCTGTCTGTCACAGCATCCAGGTTGCGCCGGCTGGGCTTCACCCGTACAGCAGACCGCTGTGGTGCGACATCGCGCCACGCGGCACAGAGCCTCGTGTCAGGAGCACGGTGCGCGTGTGGAATAGCCAACTCCTTGCCCCTTTCCCCCCTCATGAGTTGTGTGTGTGTGTGTGTGTGTGTGTGTGTGTGCGTGAACCTGGCCACCAGAGGAATGTCCTGCAAGAACGGCGAGGCTGTGATTTCGAGGTGCTGCATGGTCTCATCCTCAGCGAGTTTGTCCATCTTCTCCTGCAGCGTCCACTGCGGTGACACCACGGTCAGCAATCGCGGCCCGCCGTCATCGAATTTGAGGTCGCATAGAGATGACGAGCCGGCCTTGAGGAGCTTGACCGGCATCGGGGCGTCGACGTATTTGACGGGCAGCGCGCCGCCCGACCCACCACCCCTATCCTCAAACACAAAGGACACCTCCCCCCCCGCCTGGATTTGGAGTGTCTGCGCAAAGGGGGGGTGGCGCGTGCCGCTGATCACGCGCGACAGCGCGCCGTGCGCGCCCGACGTCATGCGCACCAGGGCGCCCCCGGTGGGAGCAGCACCGGGCGGGAGCTCGGGCAGATTGTAGCCGCGCAGGAGGCCCACGGCCAGCTGGCGCTCCCCCGGCCGCCGCTTCGCCGCGCCCTTGTACACGCTTGTCATGCTGTCGACGCGCTGGCGCAGGCGCTGCTTCTGCTCGGCGCGCTTCATAGCCATGCGGATGCGCTGGACATTCACCATCTCCTCCGCGGCGGCACCCGCTGCCCGAGGCTGCCGCCCACCCGCACCGCCGTCCGCGGCATCCGGCTCCAAGAGCGCAAGCTCGACCTCGAGGCTGTGCCGCACCGCGGCTTTGTCCCGCGTGCCCTTGAGCTCAAACGTCTCCTCCGCCGAGCGCCCGCCGCTCATGCGCGGGATCAGCCCGCCCTGCAGGTTGAGCGTCCCCTTGCCGATGATTCGCGTCTTGTTGTCGCCGATGATGAGGTGCAGCTCGGCGTGCAGCGTCCGGGCCGCGAGCGCGACGCCGACGCGCACCACGGTGCTCAGGTTGACGGTGCTGCCCGTGCATGTCACGGGGTCGGTGCGCGTGCGCGCGCCCTCCCCGGCGCCAAAAACGAAGATGATCGCGTCGCCGGGCGCCAGCACGCTCCCCACCAGGCGCCGCGCGTGCACCTCGAGCACGCCCCGCTCCTCGTCCGCCATTAATCCAACGAACGCCTCTTTCAGTTCGTGGGTATTACTGTAACCACGAACTAAGGCTCAGGCTCGAAATTTGCCGGTGACGTAGCGTGGGGCGAGCGTCATGGTGGCCGACGGCGGGGGCGGGCGGCTCGCGGCGGAGATGGCGGCGGCGGAGAACAAATTCCGGCAGCTCGACGAAGCCAGCACGCTCACCCTGTGCGCCGCCGTCCCATACTCCCGCCTCGTCCGCCCTCCGCACGCGTGTTGCGCGGGGGGCCCGGCCGCTGACCTGCGCCGCCCTGCCCCCCACCCCCGCGAGCAGGCCGCTGCCAAAGGTGCTTCAGCTGGCCGACTGGGTGTGGGGGCAATTTTACGACGGCGCGACCCTGAAGCCCGCCGAGCGGGGGCGGCTCGCGTCGAAGTTGCTGCGCCACCACAACCAGGTGCACACGGCGCCGCGCGCGGGGCCGTGCCAGCGTGTGCGGCGGGGCGCGAGCGTGGCTGTCAGCGCCGACGACGCGGCTGACGGCGCGGCCTGCCCCCGAGCAGGACGGCGACGAGCTGGTGACGTCGCTCACCCTCAAGGACTTCCTCAAGTGGTACCAGGTGCCGCGCGTGCGCTGCTTCCTGCCTGCAGTCTCTGCTGTGCCGGCGGTACCGCACCTGCACCAGCGCGCCGGGTGCCCATCGTCCATGCTGACGAGCGGCCGCTGCACACAGACGGTTCGCTCCGCCATGTTCGCGCGCGAGCAGTCCGCCGATGCTCAAAACGCACAGGTGAGGCCCCGCGGCAGCCCGGCTTCTGCGCCGTTGCCACGCGCTGCATCGACGCGTCCCCACGCTCACACGTCGACACGCCTGCGCAGCAGATGGCACCGAATTCGCCAGCGGAACGCGCGGCGCCTGAAGGCGCCCCCTCTGCACCCAGTCTCGAGGACTGCACGCCCTTGAAGACGCCTCTGCATCCCCCGCCTCGGGCAGCACCGCTGACTTTGTCGACGTCCAACATGCAGTCGCCCCAACCAAAAGTCCTGACACCACCAGCATCACCCGCAGAGCCAACGCCCCTCGTCACCAAAAGCCCTCAGGTACGCGATCGCGACCAGGAAAGCAAAATCTGGGACCGGACTTGACCCCTTGTGACCTGACGCTTGCATTTTCGAATCCCGCAGGTTATTTCAAACGGCACTCCCAAGGTGAGCCCTCAGGTCCTGCCGCGACAGGATGTGGGCATCGAGCCCATGCGGAGCTCGCCGCCAGCGAGACCCATGGCAAAGCAAGAGCAGGTACTGAACGGCTGCGGCGACACGCGACGTGTTTTGCTTCTGCGAGAGTGTGATGCCTGACAGTGACAAGTTGTCGCTAGTTTGTGCGACGCGAGCCGCCGCAGAGGGATGCTTAACAAAGTGGAGCCTGACAGTGACACGTTGTCGCTAGTTTGTGCGACGCGAGCCGCCGCGTGTGGGCATCGAGCCCATGCGGAGCTCGCGTGACAAGTTGTCGCTAGTTTGTGCGACGCGAGCCGCCGCAGAGGGATGCTTAACAAAGTGGAGCCGGCTCGAACAACGTGGGCCCGCCGCGTGAAGCCGTGCCTGCCTGATTACTGATACTTTTGCGCCGTCACAGACCGCGGGCGGCGCGTCTTTGGCAACGCCCTTCCGGGGCGAGCGGCCCAGCTACGCAGCCGACAACTCGTACGATAGTATTCCTGGAGCGACGTCCCCTGTGCTCACTACGGCTGTGGCAGGGAACACCGTACTGACGGAGCAGGAGGGGGCCGACAAAGAGGTGAGAAAATCAGGAACTATTCTGTCTTAAAGGTGCAGAAAATAAGCCATAGGACACATGGCCAAAGCCAGGAGCCTCAGTATTTGAATGTAAAGACGGCGGAACAGCAAGACGCCACAAGCGCAGTAGGCTGTAGTAAGGTGCGAAAATGGTCTGCGGCTTTGGTTGATGTGCGCTTGTGCTGCAATGCACGGTGTGTGAGCAGCTGGCGGAAGAAAGAAAACGTGGCAAGAGGCTCATGAAAATTCAGGAGCGGCTACAGCAGGTACTTGTGCGCACAGGGTTCCAGCTCGCGCTCACTTTCCTCACACTTGCTCCCTGGCCTTCCGCATTCCAGTGTCACCGCATTTCCAACCGATTGTGTACACTATCGGTTGGAAACGCTTCGCCGGTCCGGGCGGCCCGGACGGGCGCTGTCAAACAGGTCGAGGTTTGTTGCTTTGGGGGATTCAACTCCCGGCCGCACAGGTCAAAAAAACTGCATGATTTAATGTTTTGGAGGATTCGTGCAGGACTTGAACGAGGCAAAACAAGAAAACACACTTCTGGCCCTGGAGAACCAACGCTTACTTCGTCAGCTCCAATTTGGTTCGGCCCCTCGATGTGATGTTTTTATATATTACGATACGCATTTAAATCGCGAGCATAAATTCGTATGGGAATCAAGTGTCTGCAAGTAATGTACATGACGTGTTTGCATGCACATACGCTTGTATCACAGCTTCGGACGGCCACAACGACAGTACAGCGCAGCAAATGATGAGCATGCATCGCAAAATGGATGAGCTTGTGGTTCGGATCTCCCTGTCTTTCTCTCTCCCTCTCTTTCTCGCTCGCTCTCAATCGCTGTCACTTACTATCACTCGCTATCACTATCACCCGCCATCACTTGCTCTCCGGTGTCTCGTTTGTCTGTGTTTTTTGTGTGCATGCATGTGAGCGTGACTTGTATGTTGATCCCCATTCAAATACGATAGCACTTGCATATGCAAAGTTTCGCGTACGCACGTGCACTCACGCGCAAGTGTTCGAACGCCGATTCTCAGATGCAGCATTCGGAGGTGCTCGACTCGAAGAATGCCCAGATTATCAAGGCTGTGAAAGAGTGCCAGGTTTCCACCACCTTGCGCTCGTGTTTTCCGTGCTGAGGATTACACAAATGGAATCTAAAAGGGAACATCTAATGTTTGCAAATTGGTCTGGGTTCGGGCTGCTTGCTTCTACGCGTCGTCATGTGTGTACTGAGCCATGGTTGCACATGGCCCGAAAAAAACCCAAACAAATCGCAGGACGCACACGAGACGATTGAGCTGCTGGAAAACCGGCTGAGGAATCATGAGTCGTTGCCGGGAGGGGGAGGGGGAGCAGAGCGAGATGCGGAGATGCATGCTCTGCATGAGGAAGTGGCTGCTAAAGAGAAACGCATCGCCAGTCTTCAGGTATTCCAGTCTATCTGACTGTCTGGCTGCCCAAGAGACGGCTGGGGAAGGGGTGCTTAAAAGTATGATGCTCATGGCGAGGTGCATGATATAGTTCCCTGCGTGATCACGTGTGTGTTGCAGGCCAGCTTGGTGTCGCTGCGCAAGATCGTGAACAAATTTGAAAAGCGCGATGACGATGATAAAGTAGCAAGGCTCGAACAAGAGAAGGCTTCACTGGAAAGCAAAAATGTTCAACTCGCCAATTCTTTGCGGGTCAATGCACACATAAACCTGCATGCATACATGCCTGGGTACTTGCGTGCATGCTTTCTGCATGTCTGCCCGCGCATGCATCTTGAATAGACGTGGTTAGCAGCATACTTCCGTGCAGATATGCACGAACCTGAGGGGGACTTTGTGCAAGTGTGCTGACGAGGCCTGCGTATTTTGAATGCAGGGAATGGAGAAAAAGTTCGCCGTCGCCGTTCGAGCAGCTGAGACTGCTGCGGGTATATGAATCTTGTGTCTGGCAGTCGCTTTGGCCATGTGTCTGCATATTTTGCATGGAGAAGAACGAAAGAGCGTATGCAGGACAGCGGGAGAGAGTGGACACGTATCGCTGCTTTCTCTTGTGTGATCATGCACGCCCTCTGCGCCGCCCCTGTTTAGCCCTGATCTATGTATGGCGGTGCCGATGAACCGAGCCTGGACCCACATCAAACTGCAGTAATCATGCGCGATTTTGACGTGTATACAGACTTCAATATGCGCTCTCACAAGAAACACACGCACCCACGCATGCACGCACGCACACACGCGCAGGACTTGTTGAGAAAGCAGCCCTGAAAGCGGCAGCATCACGCGCACCTCCTCAGGTGACTCCCCGGAACCTGCATTCTGGCATGGCGCGCTTGTGCGCTTCAAACATCTTCTGCAACTCACTCGACGACGAGCATGCCGCTCACGCCATACATGTGCACGCATGCGTGCACCCTTGCACACGTGTTCACGCGCTCGAAGGCACACATACAGCAGGACGGAGATGACAACGTGATGCTCAACAAAAAGTTACGAGAGACGCAGCGGCTCTTGCTGGAGGCTTATGCAGAGTCTGACATGATCCGAGCGGAAATGGTGCGTGCATGCCATGTCTCATTCGGCGCCGGCTTGCTTTTGCCCTCTGCACTGCTCTTTGCTTGCCGCACGCGTGTCTCGTAGTGTTGCTTTTGTTTTCCTGCACCCCCCGTCATGCTGACGCGAAAACTATGTTTGGCAGGTGGAAACGGCGCAAAACCAAGCCAACAAGGAGAAGGCGCTCGAAGAGAAGCTGCGCCAGGTGATGCGTGCGAAGACAGGCACAGGCGGGAAGTGCGGATACAGAGAGTTCACGCGCGCGAGCGAGCAATGCCGCACGCACAACAACAGAAAACCCACGCTGTAGTAAATGTGTAGATGTGCGTCAAAGATGATCGTCAGACCCGAACCCAGTAACAACGAGTTTGCTGTCGCAGGTGGTGGCCTTTGCCTACACGGAACGCGAGGAATTGACAAAGCGCTGCAACGAACAGGTGCGAAATGAGCACACGCACAATGTCACCACACAGAGAGTACGAGCAAGAGAAAGGAGCAAAAGATTCCTGGGCTTTGCCCATTTCGCCCACGCATTGCGTGACATTGCGCACGTGACAGCGCGTGTTCCCCGTGATCACGTGACAGTGCTTGTTGCCACATGAGTTTCCATGGATTCATCTGGTATGCACAGAGGTTCTGTGTTGCGTGCTTGTTGCAGTGACACGTGGCGCCCACCATCAAACCAGGAACATCATATCCGTCAGCTTCGTGCCCACCTTGAACCAGTGCACTCAACGCATCACACGTCCACTGCGGCCACCGGAGGAGCCATACCTCCAGCCGCAGTTGACCCGCAACAGCAGTAAGATTCTGCTTGGCGTTTTTGCACTGGCACCGACGTCTATGTCGCCCCTCCCCTCTGCCTGTGCCTGACGTTTTCCTTGGCGGATGCAGGAGGACCCCCCCGCCTGCAGGGAACTCGATTCAAGCCTGGATGCACTCAGTCGCTTGACATTGACCGAGGAAGCGTCAAAGGATGGCATCAGAGTTGTGCGGGGATTCGGCGATGACTTATTCATGTATTTCACGATTGGATTGAAGGATACATTTCTCGTCTTTTTTAAATCCTTTATTGCAATACTGCTTCACTTTAAACAATCAATATGGGCAATGTGCCTCAGGCCGAGCACATGGTGCAGGCCTCCTTGTTGGCAAGGGAGCACGCAAGCTTAGCCGCGGCAAACTGTGTGGCGCGCATGTCCTCGTCGAGGTCCTTGGCTGCTTGCGGGGTAGCAGGGGATGGGGGAGAGGCGTTGGGGCCGATATTCTCTTTGTTGGCGGCGGCGTTCTTGGTTTCCAGTTGCGAAACGTCAACGGTGAACTGGATGGCGTCGGCGGCGGGGCGCGTGCGGAGGTAGTAGCAGCCTGTCTTGAGGCCACGCTTCCAAGCATAAAAGTGCATGGAGGTGAGCTTTTGGGTGTTTGGTGCTGCGACGAAGAGGTTGAGCGACTGTTCACGCCAAACAATGTCACTATACCAGCATGTGCGCGCCCAGGAGCGCCTAGGTCTGTACATCCTGCAAGAAATGGCTGAGTACACTGAGGCACGCGCGCAACACAGCATCTGACCTGCGATTGGTCGATGAAGGCGCCGCGATCAGCGGCCATGTCTATCAGCGACCGCATTTTCATTTCCCACACTGTCTTGTACACCTCCTTGATGCTGTCAGGGATCTCTGGGATGTTTTGGATGGAGCCCTGTGCCGCGAGAATGCGGTGCTTGATGCTCTTGTTCCAAAGTCTGCGGGGTGTGCGGACGTGTGAGAGAGTTGCGTGTTTCACAGCAGGACGTCGCCATGGAGTGCAAAAAAGCACACTTCCGCAGGCCACGCACACATGCGTACACAATCAGACAAACACACACACCCGCGCTCGGTTAGCTCCTTGAGAAGATGCGGGTTGACCACGGCATACTCGCCCGACATGACGCGCCGTGTGTAGATGTTGGATGTGTATGGCTCAAAGCACTCGTTGTTGCCAAGGATTTGCGAGGTGGAGGCGGTGGGCATGGGGGCAAGGAGCAGAGAGTTGCGTACGCCGTGCTTGCTGATCTCCGCCTTGAGCCCTGCCCAATCCCACCGTGGCGACGGCGTCACACCCCACATGTCGTATTGCAGCTTTCCTTGACTCACAGGCGAGCCCGGGTAGCTCTCATAGTGTCCAAATTCGCGCGCCAGCTCCATCGAGGCGGTGACGGCGCCGAAGTAGATGGTCTCCATAATTTCTCTGTTGAGCACGCGCGCCTCGGGAGAGTCGAAGGGCATTCCCAGACGCTGGAAGACGTCGGCGAGGCCCTGCACACCGAGCCCGATGGGGCGGTGCTTGAAGTTGGACTTCTTGGCCTCGGGCACCGGGTAGTAGTTGATGTCAATGACCTTGTTGAGGTTTCTTGTGATGACCTTGGTCACTTCCATGAGCTTGTCATGGTCGAACGACTTGGTGTCCTCTGCAATGAACAAGGGCAGGCCGATGGAGGCAAGGTTGCACACCGCCACCTCGTCCGGCGACGTGTACTCGACGATCTCAGTGCACAGGTTGGAGCACTTGATGGTGCCCAAGTTCTGCGAGGCCACAATCCATCAGCATCAGCCAATCACCACGCTATCGCGGGCATCCCTTCAATAATCGGACGCTCGTTTTGCTGCCACGCAGTGCGGAGTGCGAGGACGTGCACTTACGACAACATGAACATCGACATGCTCCTGCACAGCGCGCTCGCGTGCAGCGCGCTCGCGTGCGACATCAGATGCAGAATTCGTTCGCAGCAAATACCTGCTGGTTGCTCTTGCTGTTGCACGCGTCCTTGTACAAGAGATACGGCGTGCCCGTTTCGGTCTGCGCCTCAATGACGGCGAACCACAGCTCTTGGGCCTTGATGGTCTTGCGAGCCTTGCCTGCGGCCTCGTACTTGTTGTACAGCGCCTCGAACTCTTCGCCCCAGCACTCGCTAAGACACACACAGAGGGGCCATTATGATTGGTTAGCCCCGCGTCTAGCAGCTGCAACATGGCAGCGCACCAACTGGGCGATTGCGAGCTATATACCTTAGGCCCGGACACTCGCAGGGGCAAAACAGAGACCATGTCCCGTTCTCCTCCACGCGCTTCATGAAGAGATCCGGGATCCAGAGCGCCAAGAACAAATCCCTGCGTGACACACGAGTATTACAGAACGTGAGGAGAGGCATCGCAGTGCACCAAGCTGCTGCTACGCTCCGAGCTGTGGCGCGCACGCCACGTCCAATATTTCGCGCGCGCTCTCACATGAGGCACACAACCTGCAGCGATTCTCCTCGGAGCCCGTGTTCTTGCGGAGGTCCAGGAACTCGAAGACGTCAGCGTGCCAGGGCTCAAGGTACATGGCAAAAGCTCCGGGGCGCTTGCCGCCGCCCTGGTCGACGTAGCGGGCAGTGGAGTTGAAGCACCGGAGCATGGGCACCAGCCCGTTTGACGTGCCGTTGGTGCCACGGATGTAGGAGTTGCGAGCGCGGATGTCGTGAATTGACAGCCCTGTGCATGTGTGTGTGTGTGGCAAGCCACGTCGCGTCAGCACAGCCGAGGTGGGCCGCACGCCGCAAGCCTTTGAGCGTGAAGGAGGACGCAGGGCAACTGCGTTGTGAGGGTGGGCGCAGCACCAATGCCCCCTGCGGACTTGGAGATCTGGGCACACGTCTTGAGCGTGTCAAAGATGCCCTCGATCGAGTCTTCCTTCATGTGGACAAGGAAGCATGACGACATCTGGGGGGTGGGAGTGCCCGCATTGAAGAGGGTCGGGCTGGAGGAAGGAGGAGAACGGACAAGAGAGAAACAAGAAACGCGGAGAGACTCAGATAAGCTCGCGAGAAGGTCTAGCTGTCTGCAGGCGCCCGCGTCTATGTGGGAGCTGACGCAGCCAGCATGCTTCTGGCTGTGCGCTGTACTAGTCGAGGGCGTGCGCACATACAATCTGAGACTGCACAGCATCCGGCGCACCTGGCGTGCGTGAAATACTTTTGGGACATGAGGTTGTAGGTCTCGATAGCCTTCTCGATGTCGTGCATGTGGATGCCGACAGCCACGCGCATCAACATGTGCTGCCACAATCGAACCCACCCCCATACACACACACCCGCACGCACATGAAAATGTCATTGGCCTGCCGCGTTGGCACACCCCGAGCTGCTCACGGCCCACGCTGCACGTCGCGGTTATTGCACTGGCAAGCTGCTATCCTACCCTGCCCCTGTCTCTACCCTACCGCACTGCAATCACGAGCCGCAGAACCTGGGGACGTTCGGCAATCTTGCCGTTGACGCGGAGCAGGTACGAGCGCTCGAGGGTCTTGAAGCCAAAATAATCGTACGAGTAGTCGCGGTCGTAGATAATGGCGGAGTCCAGCTCCTCCTTGTGCTTCATGATGATTTGGTACACCTTTTCGTCCAGGAGAGGCGCCTTGCGACCTGAACGCGTGCGAATACGGCAGAGGGGTTCGCGGAGCCAAAACGCAGCGTACCAGTCATGTTGTGTCACGAGCGCAACGCAAACCACGCCGGGCGCAGCGGAGCAGAGGGCGCATGCAAACAGGCCGGCGTGAGGTCGCGCAGGAATCAACCTGACGACTTGTCGACCTTGTTGTAACACGCGGTCATCACGGCGGAAAAGCTCTTCTCGGTCATCTTGTGCAGGTTGGACACAGCGATGCGCGCCGCGAGGATGGAGTAGTCTGGATGCTCCGTCGTGAGGTACGCCTGCACAGCCAGCCCGCACGGGCGTGAGCGCCTGCTAGCAGCGCCAGACACGGGCCCGCCGCACCGCACCGCTCCGCTCGCGCGCGCGCAGCCCCGTGCGCCCCCGCACGCTTCCCAACGCGCACCGCGGTCTCGGCGGCGAGGGTATCGAGGTCAGACGTCTTAACGCCGGCATACACGCCCTTGACGACCTTCTGGGAGATGAGGCAGGGGTCGACGAACTGCTGGTTGAGGCCGTATGCGAGCTTCTGGATGCGCGACGTCACCTTGTCGAACTGGACAGGCTCTTGCTTGCCATTGCGCTTGATCACAAACATGGTGCGCGAGGCAGCGTCCTGCGCGCGGGGCCCGTCAGACGCGGGCGGCAGTAGCAGCGGCAGCGGCAGCGACGCGCGGATATGCGGCGCAGCGGCGCGCCCAGGGGCGCAACAGGGGCCCGGGTTCGCGGGCCCACACCGCGCGACCGCGCCCGCATACCGCGCGCGCGCGCGCCACGGGATGCGGGCGCGGTCGCGCGGCGTGGGCCCGCGAACCCGCCTGGCCCTGTTGCCCCCGGGGCGGACAGCCGCTGCACCTGCGACACACAGGCCACCCACCTCCTTGCGCCACAGCCCGCTTCCGAATGGCAAATAGGCGGGGTCGTTTATGAATCGAGTCCAAAATTTTCCCGCCGGTTTCAGGACGGGCTCTAAGGAAGGCCTTCTAAAAGGCGTGCGTTCTCGAGCCACGAACAGGGAGATTGAAGTTGAGTAAAACTCTGCTCCTCTGTCTCTGCACGCGGCGCGGTGACGTGGGAACGGAGGCGGCAGGGAAGGAGGGAGCGCGCGGCGGGACGGCAAGATGGACGGAGGACAGGTGGCGCACGCGCGGCGTCTCGTCGCGTGTGTGCGCGGTGCCGCGGTGCCGAGGCGACAGCCCCGATGATGCGTGACGGGTGCGCCGGGCCGTGCAGGTGGTTGACATGCCTCTTGATAACGTGACGGGCGGCATGCCCTACGCCGGCGAGGACGGCGCGGGCTACGCGGACGCCACGGTAAGGCCGCGGATGCGTGGGGGCGGCCGTCCGCTGCCGCACGCGGCCGGCGTGCGTCCTGCGTGCCCCGTCCTGTCCTGCGTGCCTAGTGCACGCGCCCCGCGCGTGCTCTCGCCCCGCGGCGCGCCTGCATGCGCCCGCGCGGTCTGCGTTGGTCCCCCGCGCCCGTGCCGCCTCCAACTCGTCGATCTGTGCTTCCCGGTGCAGGCTGGCGCGGGCTACAACGGGGGCCGCGTTGGGGGCCGCGCCCCGGGCATGCCGGGCACGCGCGTGTACGTCGGCAACCTGTCGTGGGACGCGCAGTGGCAAGACCTCAAGGACCACATGCGCGGCACCAACCAGGACCTGAACGTGCTCCATGCGGACATCATGTCCGACACCAACGGTGTGTATTGTCGTGCGCCCCGCAGGCTGCCTGCTGCGAGCCCGCATCCCACCGTGGCTCGCGGTCGACTGCGTCCTGCGCGCGTCCGCTGAGATCCTCCTGGTGGTCGCAGGACGGTCCAAGGGCTGTGCAATTGTGGAGTATGCCTCCGTCGAGGATGCCCAGCGGGCCATCCAGGAGCTCAATGACACGCAGCTCATGAGCCGCATGATCTTCGTGCGCGAGGATCGCGAGAACTCCCAGCCGGGCGGCGGAGGCGGCGGCGGCGGCGGCGGCGGCGGTTTCGGAGGCGGCGGCTTCCGCGGTGGGTTCGCCGGCGGCTTTGCGGGCGGCGGCTACCCTGGAGGTTACGGTGGCGGCGTGATGGGGTTTCAGCCCGGCTATGGCGGAGGCGGATTCCGCGGCGGCGGCGGCGGCGGCGGCCGCGGTCGCGGCCGGGGCGGGTACATGGGCGGCGGCGGTTTCGGCGGCGGTGTGGGTGGTGGTGGTGGCGGCGGCGGGCGGAAGGTCTATGTCGGAAACCTGTCGTGGGACTGCAAGTGGCAGGATCTCAAGGATCACATGCGCTCCACGGGCGAGGTGCTGCACGCCGACGTGCTGCACGGGCCCGACGGCCGGTCCAAGGGCTGCGGTCTGGTCGAGTACCAGACGCCGGAGGAGGCGCAGCGTGCCATCCAGGAGCTCAACGACACTGAGCTCATGGGCCGTATGATCTTTGTGCGCGAGGATCGCGAGGCCGGCCGGTAGGCGGTCGGTTGCATGGCAGGCCTACTGGGGTGGTTGGGGAGGGGGTGGGGCTGAGGGGGGGCGGCGACCCGGTCTGGGGGGTTGGGGGGTTAGATTGTGAAAGAATTGGAGCCCGTGACAGGGATGCACCTGGTGGACGCGCGCCAGGACGTGGGCTGGGGGCGGCGGCGGGCGGCGCAGGGTCCGAGCG
>Ga0115006_10001782_pt1 | contig 13763 bp, 14 predicted proteins | sample ArcOceMetagenome_3_FD_88943 | JGI IMG/M metagenome (GOLD analysis project Ga0115006, IMG submission 88943) | Marine eukaryotic phytoplankton communities from Arctic Ocean - Arctic Ocean- Svalbard ARC20M Metagenome | ecosystem: Environmental > Aquatic > Marine > Oceanic | place: Arctic Ocean...
CACCGGGCTAGCAAGAGGTCGATAGTCCCGGCGTGCAGGGCCGCAGAGGACGCCCGTTGGGCGGTGTTTGCGGAGTAGGAAGGTCACGGATAGAATGAAGTCACGGACAGAATGAAGTCTGACTGATAGCGGGAAGCGTGTTACAAAGTGGAGTGTTTGTCCCGCCTGCAGGAGTGTTTGTCCCGCCTGCAGGCCCTGCGGGATCGTCACTTGCCGTTGACAGCAGTTGGCCGGATGGTGGTTGTACCTGCAAGCTCTGACCGCCGCTAGGTTGGTGGATTCGCAATCAATGACCGTAGTGAGTCCTTTATTATGCAGTACGGAGAGGCTGTTTGTTTGAGTGTGTCAGCATGGAGCAGCACCTGCTCGTGAGGAGACGAAACAAAGGAGGGACTCTCTGTCATCTGTCACGAACTTTCTGTCACGAAAGAAAGGAGGCGCGACTCTCTCTGTCATCGCCCGCCCCCCTGCAGGTGGGAGCCGGACCTCCAGAAGGGAGCTCGTCCTGGGGACACGCACCTACACACACACACATACACACGCACACACACACACGAACCCGCCCGACTGAGCGCGGTCAGGACCCCAATGCTGGCCACTCCTCCTCGGGCTCTGCACCTACTTCCTCCTCGCTTTCCTCGTCTTCCTCCTCCACCAGACCTGCCCCCAGGTTTGCAATCTCTGCCATGGCCAGCTCCTTTGGACACTCAATCGGCCCGCGGCGGAGGCTGCGGCAAAGAGACGCGTCAGGATTCGTGATGCATCGCGGCAGGCGCAAGGGCGCTGGTCGCAGCATGCGCGCGCACGCGCGCCGCTCGGCCTTGCCCCTGCGCTGCCCAGCTGCGCCCTGCCAGGCGGGATGAGACCTGGGTGAGATGACCAGCGCCAGGTCGACGCCATCTGGGCACATGTACACAATTTTTCCCTCCTTCGGCAGGAAGTGGATGCCGAGCCCAGCGTTTTCGCTGTGCCTCAGGACGACGACGCCCGAGCCTCCATCCTCGAATCGCCAGCACGCGCTGCCCAGCGCGACGCCTGGCGCCAGCGGCTGCCCCCCCATGGCGCCCTGCGGCGTACCTAGCCCCCAGAGCGGCACCGAAAAGTGCTCCGCCTCGCCCACGTCGCCCTCGCGCATGCAGCAGAAAATGCGCGCGCCTTCGCCTCCACTCCGGAAGAGCATGCCCGCATACTTTGCGTCGCCCTTTTCCACCATCCCGACGACGCCGCAGGGCGAGCCAAACGCAAACCACTCGTCACCCTGCGCGTCCTTGCCAGCGCTGGGCACCACCGCCCACAACGAGTCCCGCGCTGCCGGCGCCGCCGGCGCCGCCGCGCCTCCGCCCGCCTCGACCTGCATGGCGCGTGCACGAAGTCAAGATGCACACCTCCCTTTTTTTTTTGCACCTTGTGCACACGGCCGTTACCCGGCTTTTTTTCGTGTGTGGTAAAGTACCTGGCCCCCGCGGGAGGATCTGATCGCTGCGTGTGCGAGCAGGGCGAGCAGCAGGGGCCCAGTGGCAGCACACAACGGACCTGGGCTTGGTGCGCTGCCCAGGGACGCCCAGCGGCCTGCCTGCCCGCCGTGCTTGCCGGCGTTTCCCGCAGCACATGCTGCTGTGATCGCCGGCGCCCCGCCTGCACGCAGCGCACCCGACGCGGCGGCATCATGGCGGCGGCGGTGACTGCGCTGCGCAACAAGCAAACGAGCGTAATCGAACGGGAGCTGTCGGCGGCGCGGCCCCAGTACGATTCGGAAGAAGACGACTCGCACTACGACGCGCAGATAAATGCGCCGTCGGTGAAGCGGCATCGCATGCCTGCCAAGCATGAGCGGTGAGAGCCCCGGTCCCCTGTGGGGGGCGCTTGCTTCTGGCGCGCGCAGCCCCCGCGCGGCCTTGCTTGGAGACCTCGCTGGAGCGCTGACCCAGGCCTGGTGCGCAGCGTCCTCGAGGGCGTCCTGCTCAAGAAGACAGACTCGGTATTCGACATATGGCAGCAGCGCGACGTGGTCTTGACCAAAAAGCGCTTGTACTTCGGTGAGGCGCCTGCGAGTGTGCGCAGGAGCGCTCGCGCAGCGCCGATCCATCTGGCTGTGCGGTTTTCCGCTCACGTTTTGGTGCTGATAACAGGTCGGGTAGGCGTGGATTGCATCTGCGACAGCGTTCCGCTGGAGGACATCGTCTGTATCTATGCGACGAATGAGGCGGATATGAACCCCGAGAATGCAAGTGAGCATGCGCCAGTGTTCAGAGACGGGCATGTCCTTGAGATTGCGACGAGCGAGGAGGGGTTCACTGCGGGCCGCAGCTACTTGCTCAAGACCAAAGACTTGAAAGTTGCAGAGGTGAGAGCGCAATCAGACCTTGAGCAGTGTGGAGGGCGAATGCAACAGCCTAAAGCCGTACGCCTTGAGCTTCGCTCGCGCGTTGTGAAGTCTTGAACGCGCATTTTGAAGCGAGCTTCCCCGGTTGAAGGGGCGATGGGTTGAAAGGGCGATAGGATACATTGAAAGGGCGATAGGATACATAAGCAGCAGACAACATGTGCCGCATAGAAACTGACTGTCAACGCATATTTGCAGGAGTGGGCAGAAGAGCTGCGCCATTATGCAAAATTGTGTGTAGACGAAAACGCGCAACAGGCCCAACTTAAAATGACAACGTACCTGCGCGCGCAAACGGTGTGTCGCGAAATGTACAGTTCGACGTTTATGCAGGGTGCTGTCGCTGTGCTTATCGTGGCAAATTTCGTTATTCGCATAGTGGACGTGGAAGTGCAGCCGGCACAAGATACTGACTTCGCGAAACATCTCGAACAATTGGATCTCGCATTCACTATTGTTTTTGCCCTCGAGCTTGCCATGAACATGTTCGCCAATTGGACGTTTGAGGAAAATTCGTGCATGCCATTATTTTTCCTCGACGGCTGGAATATCTTCGATTTCCTTGTCGTCACGATTTCCATTCTTGCGGCAGCCCAAACGGGGCTTCCAGGCATTTCGATTTTGCGCCTTCTGAGGGTGTTCCGTGTACTTCGGCTTTTCCCCAGACTTCAGTCGCTGCGAATGATTATAAATGCCTGTAAGGGCGTCCAAAAGTCTTGACTTTGCTAGCAATGAATGTTATGGCGCGCACAGATGTCAACGCTCACTGTAAAACGTTGTGATTCTTCCTCAGTGACATCCTCGATCTTGCCCTGCGCCAACGCCTTCATGGTGCTGTTGCTTTTTACTTGCATCTATGCCGTGGTCGCCGTAACGCTTTTCCAGGCAAGTCACATCTTTCACTGCTCAGAGCTTGTTTGTTTCTAGACTGCATCCACCCCTTTGGATTTTGACACCAGAGCCTTTGCTCCGGGTCGAATACAGCACCATGTGACAGCACAGGACCAAACCTTCGGAGACAAAAACGTGTTCCTTTCTGTAATTGCATCCTTCCCTTTCTTGTTCTCTTTTTTTTTAATCTTTTTCTTGCGTTTCATTTGTTTCCTTCCATTTTCTTGCGGACAGACAGTTGAAGGGGGTAAACACGAGAGGTGGGGTATATATAACGAGTGGCTGTCTGTCTGTCCGCCCAAAAAAATCGATGAAACAAAAACGAGTGATGGGAGCAAATGTGGGAGAATGATGATCTTTGCGTGTGGTGTTGTGCAAACCGTGTGTCTTAATGCACAGGAAAAGGATCCCGTACAGTTTGGAACTTTTTCGGCGTCAGTCTACTCCATGTTTCAAGTGTGCACAGGCGACGGCTGGTCCACTGACATTGTGAGGCCCTTGTTCCGGGAAGATGGTCATGTAGATCCTCTCGCAGTGTGTTTTTTCGTGTCCTACATTTTGCTGGCGGGGTACTTCCTGCTCAATATTATCGTAGCGGTGCTCCTTGATGAGTTCGTGCGAAGTGTAGAGTCCGAACGATCACAGATGGCTGCGGCAAAAGCAATTGAACAGGCCAAGGGTACGCAGCAAAGCCAGGGTGCACTAGACCCTTTGCTTTCGCTTCTTTTCCGGTATGATACGTCAGCGGATCTCAGACAGAAGATCAACGGGCTCTATGAGTTCTTGCAACCGGAAGGCGGAGACAGCTTGACGTTTCCCCAGTTTGTCTCGCGCATTGGCGATCTGATCGATCTCCCGCGCATGCATATTGCCCGTGAGGACTGGTAATGCTTGGAGCTTCCCCTTTGATGATTATTTCAGCGTTCTCTTTAAATAGTTCGACGTGCGCCCGATTTGCATTTGAATACGCGATCGTGCCGCAACGCATATCCTTGCGTGCAGGCATCCCTGTCTGCATTGCCAACAACGCCCTTCTTGTGTGTTGATTAGGTTTTTGCTTTTTGTGCTGATTAGGTTTGAGGTCGGAAGCAGCAGGAAAAGAGGGATGATGTGGAATCCCACTTCATGGTGCGCATTCTGATTAGGATTGAGAGTGTGCCTTTCACAGGGACATGATCATGTACGGACACAGCGACGTGCCAAGTGACAGAGAAGTTCCTGTATCTAAGGAGCGCTTCAGTACTGTGGTGATGGCCCAGATGTCGGCCTACTGTCAGAGGCAAATCGAAGCAAAACTTTTGCGAACCATTGCGGATGACAATCCGCAATCGGAAATTTTCTTTATCTTGAAGCAAATCATGCTCTGCATCGATAGACGTAAGTGACCTTTGCCAAAGCCCCAGCGTATTTACTGCTTCTGTACCATGATCTACCTCGATCAGTATGTTTTATCACTTTTGCAAGACTGTTGACTAGTGTTGAGAATGATGAACCTGAGCAGGTGACGGCGTGTCTGCTGCACAAGAGCATTCACAGGCTTCAAAGAAGCTCAACAAGGTGGAGGACAAGGTTGATTCTATTGATGAGAAGGTTGACAGGTTGTCAGCACAGATGAGCATGCTACTGGAACGTATGTCTGCAGATGCAGATGGAAAACACAAATGTGAAGGAGTGAGCAGGGACCTTGCTCGGTCAGCTCCCACGCAACAAGCGAATCTGCAAACAGTACAGGGTCTTCGTTATGGGATTGTGGAGTCAGATGTTGTCTTCACTCTGGCAGCGGCCGCAGAAATCCGGTCTACCGTGCAAGACCTCGTAGAAACTGCGACTGGTGTCTCACTCGAGGTTCCCGCCGTTGCGCACCACCATGGGCCCAACGTGGACGCCTCAAACAACGTGCAGGGAATGTCGCCCAGCTTCACAGGATTCCAACGCACCACACTGGATGGAACTATGACGGATTCGGATTCATCGGGTTCGCTTGCTGACTCGTCGGCTGCCGTCTCGCGAAGGCAGACCAGGAAAATTCTCGCCGGGCGAAGCCCAGCACAAAGAGCCCTCGTCAAGACGGTGAGAGCAGTTTATTTGTACTGTCGAGTTGTCCATCTGCGAATCTTCAAAATGTTGATCTGTGCCGTGCCGGTGCCATTCTTGCACCGCCTGTATGCCATTCCTGTGCCACAATAATCAAGTTCTTGAAGATTCGGATGCGTCTGTTCTGTTTTGATTTTGAGTTGTCTGTTGGCGTGAAACCACACTGTCTAATGATGCTGGTACACCAAGCAGGTCCGATCGCCGTCTTTGGTTATGAGCCAACGCAAAGGCACATGCAAGGGGTGCAGAAATTGCATGGATGGCCTGTCCGTCGTTGGCGTCATGATCTATGACCAAATGTTCCCGAGTACCATGCCACACGACCATGTACAGGAGCTCAAGAGCATATGCATCACACGTGCTCTCAAGGGCCACATGAACGAGTCCGTCCCCTCAGACGTAGCTGCGGTAGCAGAGGTGCTCATCCAAGAACGACTGCCCTCCGGGAATCTTGCGATTAACACGAACGCATATTTGGACACACCGATTGACGGCGGTCGTCACGTGCAACGCTGCTACCTCGTTCCAAAATCGGCGGTGACCAGCATGGAGAGTGACAATGAGGACGCATCGGAGGGTATGAGACGATCAAGGAGCTGTAATGACATGTCAACAGGCTGGCTCCCGCAGTCGGGGCATGCCTGATACGCGAATAGCTGGCAACGACCACTTGTTTGTTAGTGCAAACTGTACAAACTCTGCACTATGAAAGCACTTTTTATTCTCTTAACTTATTCAAATAAAGCTACTGTCCAATCCATTCAGTTCGACACGCATGCTCAACATATGCTCAGCTGATAGACTTCTTTTCTCTTTAACGTAGTGGCGACGCGTCGGCCTCCGGTAACTGGGCGGTGCAATTCTAGCGCCCTGCACCCTTGCCTTGTCCACTTCCTTTTTTGCCCGAAATTGGCGCCGCAGGTCCTGTCATCGACGATCCGGCCCAGCATAAGGCATCATGCACTTGAATCCCAAAGTCTCGATTTTTACCCGAGCCAACCTTGAGTGCTAAATCTCCTGCTGCGCGAGGTGCGTAGTATGCTGGGCCAGGAGTATCGCCCCATCCTTTCGGCGCCCCGCTGATGTGACGGTTGCGAGGTGTGAAAGAGAAGCCACGTCTCATGTCTGTCCGCGCTGTCAGTGGCCGTTGCGGCCGAACCTGAGGTACAGAAAGGAAACATCAGCATGCGAACGAGGGAACGCGAGCATGTCATGCGATTGCTAGCAACTTGATATGCATGCTTGATATACGTGTTTGCCAGAGCAAATACAGTACGCCATACGAGTCTATCATACTGTATGCCATACAGTATGCCTTCTATTGATAGGCGCTTACCAGATTTGATGCAGTTTTCTTTGATGTCCCGGGGCGCGTGTTTGATAAACTCGACCGGCTTTTGGAGCGCTCCAGCTGCGCCTGTTTGGTCACTCGCATTTCTGCAACCTTGAGCATGACGTTTTTGAGAATCAACGGACGTGCCCTGGCTGCTTGTTGCATTGCATTTTCTTCGTCAGCGAATTTTTTGTACATGCTAGGGTGCCAACGAAGCGCCTGTATAAATTCCTTCGGATCTATCGTTCCATCAGACACTACGTCCATGCGGCGCACAATTAGCCCAAGGTTGGCATCATCAATTTCGATGTCAAGGTTCTTGAGCATTCGTCTAAATTCGCTTTCCGAAATTCCCCAATCGCCATCAATATCGAAGTATGCGAATGCATCGTACACAGTCGCAAAGAGTTCGCCAAGCGTTTTTTTCAGCCCCTCTATTGCCTTGTTCATGGCCGAATAGTTCAGAACCGGCCTGACTTGAGTTTCCGCGACTAGTTTTTTATTCTCAGGTCGGATTGCATCAGTGGCGCTCATGCCGTACAATTCCCTCGTTGCGGCACCAATTGAAAGTAGGTCTGTGCCAATGCCATCATATCCTCGGGTGTCATAGTCTCCGGGCCCAGGCCAAGATTCTGCGTCACTCTTCTTGGATGCTGGCGGCCTATCTCCCATCCATCCATGGTTATAAGGCCCTCCTTTCGTGCCCTTCATGAGATTGAAGTCAGTTTCTTCAAAACAAGATCGAATGGTGTAGTACCCAGGACCCGGTGTCTCGATTGTGTCTTTTTTCGGATTCAGGCGAACACCAACCGTTACGCTTGGGCCATCCTTGCCCAGCTCCAGCGACCGCCCGTTCTTGAGTACTCTGGGTATATATTCTGAGGGACCAGGCACGCTATTGACGTAGCTTTTGCTTGCTGGTTCGTAGACACCCGATTTTCGTGCATTTTCCTTGTCCATTGCCTCTCTGCCGTGCATGCGAATAGCTCGAGATGAAGGCGGTTTGGGAGTTGCGTACGTGCCTGGACCAGGCACACTTTGTCTCCACTGTTTTGTCTCCATGTCATACTCTTGGCGGGTCTCGTGATTGTGAAGCTTCTCCCAAGCTTCTCTGGTCGCAATAGTCACGGAAGATGCATTGGCAAAGAAGGTCTTGCGGATAGGATGTCCTTCAACACTGAAACTGCCTGGCTTGATGCAGAAGCCAGGAGTTTCGTCAGCATGAGCTTTGGCTGGGCCGACAAGGTCGTGAAACACGACAATGTTTCCTTTCTTGTCCTTGAAGTCGCCAGGAATGTCAAGACCCTCTCTTACAACATTGTAATGATTTGGACCGGGCGACTCTTGCGTGGAAGCTCCGTTCGACACAATCTTTTGGGCCATTCTCGCTCCCTTGAGATGATGTCCATTTTCGCTACTTTTATACGTCATCCTCGGGTTTCCTATTGACTCAGGATGGGCGCTCGAATACTGGGCTGGCCCTGGTCCGCTGTCGTCGCGCTTGTCCATGGCGGCCATGATGTCGTTCATTTTTCGCTGCTTCCACATTGGAAGGCGATCGATTTCTCCGGGTGCCAACTCACGTCCAATGACAATCTGCGCAGCCTCTTGCTGAATGTCTTGTTCGGGCCCCGTCTGCTTCTCCTTTTCCGGCAGTGCAACCATCTTGGGGCCCGAGGCAGATGCATATGTGACAGTTCGTTGCGCAATTTGGCCATCGAGAGTCCAATTGTGCGCCGCCGTGCGCTTTGGGCTGTAGCTTCCCGGCGCCACGTGAGGATTGTCACGAATGTCAGAATACGTCCGTTGCAATTTGCCGTGTTTCTTCAATACTCGCAGGATTGCGGTGGGACGAGAAAGTTCTTCACTCCATTCGGGGAATGCCTCAAGCATTTTGCCGGTAATGCGTTTGATGCCCGGGTCTTTTGGAAGGATGAATGGGCTGCCTTTAAACATTTCGTCACGATTTGGAGCCAGATCATCCTGAAGTTGCTCAAATATTTTCAGCACTTGTGCCTCCTGCTCCTCTGTCAAAATATCCCGGTCGTCAAAACGCGGGGCTTCAAGACCCACGCCCATGTATCTGCCCGGCACAGGGTGGATTTCTGTTCGAGCACTATCTCCTGTACGGTCTTGATCCTTCCCGATGTATGTTCGTACAAATGTGTGGTTCAATTTGATGCTCTCACCCGACTTGCTGTCCTTGTGTTTGTATAGGATTGTGACTCTAGTTCCTGGATCGCCCATTAATTTCCGGCGACATTGATACAAGTCAGTCACGGGCTCACCATCAACCTTCAGAATCACGTCATTTTTTGTCAGCTCTTTGCCTGATTGCTCCACGGAACCCCCCTTGAGCACTTCCTTGACTGTAAGCTCACACAGCCCTGGATTGTGCGGTTCCCAATGTCGGCTCTGCGTAACATGATGATCCTTGACCGTTATTGTTATCCCCACGCCTGCAGGTTTAACTACCAGACGAGGATCTGTTGTCGGCCACTCTGGATGGTTATCGTTGATACTATATTCGCCGGGACCCAGCTCATCTTTCGCTTTCGCTCTCTCCGACGTAGGGAAGCGTTCTGCTTGCGAAAAGGTGCGGTTGTCCTGAATATTTGCACTGTCAAGGTCGTTCTTTGCGTACCGTTTGCGAGTGTGCGCATCCATGATGCAATAACGATCTCTGCGAATTTCGTTCGCATGGAATTCATCAAACGTGCGCTTGTCTTCAACAGACATTGCAGTCTTGAAGCTTGTGAACCCTGATCTTTTGGTCGCAGCCGCAAGAGTCGGTGACTCTGGAGGTGATGTGGTAGCACGACCCTTCGCAGACTCATCATCATCAAACCCTTTGTTTTTTTTCATCGGCACGTGTGCGTACTGGCCCCACTGACTTTTGATTTCCACAGCGGTTGCCTGCTCGAGCCGCGGGTCAAAGTTTTCACACAATTCGTTTGGCCATTTTGGAATGTGTTCATCAAGCAGATCCCAGCCATCACACCCGAGGAACTTTTCTGCGCTCGCTATGATGCCTTCTCGGTCAAGTACAATGTCTCGGACAGCCTCTGGTACATTGTGAAAATGTCAGCGCATTTTCAAGGTTACTAGGGGGTGTAGCGCATTCAAGGATTGAACTTTAAATTGACGGAGCACAGGAAAGCCCGCCATAGATTTCTCACCTTTCACAGACAGAGCTCGCGCTGGTTCTATCACATCTTGCCCGACTTCTTCACTTTTTCCAAGGCCCTTGTCTATGACAAAGTTGCCTTCTTCTGTGACGTCGATCAGGTTGCTGAATTGCCCTTTTGCGCTTCGCCCTTCTTTGTTGTAACGCTCCACTGGCGAATTTCCGTGGGTGCGGAAGCGCACGTCCAGATCGTCGTGTGCAATTTCTTCGCGCTCAGCGAGGTAGACGTTGTCGTCAGTATTAGCGATTGCCCGCAGCTTGTAGCCTTTGTCATGCATATCCAATCGGTCGGCCTCAACAATTGCAAGAGAATGGTAATCGCCCGTGGCAAATCGCTGTACTGGCACTCCATCTTCTGTCTCCACTTGAACAGGCTCGTAATGATTATCCTCATTGCCCTGACCAAGGACTCCGAATTTCCCTTTCCCCCATGTGAACAGTCGTCCATCATCCGTGAGGGCAGAGCAGTGGTACGGCCCCGCTTGGATCGTCCGGAAGATTGGAGCCTCGTGCGACGGCTTGCTGGTGCTGGTCTGTTTGTTATTGTAGCAACCAACGTCACAGTGAGGTAGGCCAACGACAGTCGCATGCACCTCTAACTGCAGTCGCAACCGCCAGCGACAGTCATCGGCTTATCTAAGGAATGATGGCTTTTTTTCCCCCAGGATTCGAGGGCTGGGGAATGCTCCTATTATTGACAGTAACTCATTTAAAGGGTTCTGACGTGGTGGCTGAAGCAAGATCTCACCGTTGATGGTTCATCTTGGACACTCTGCTTTGCGGTTTCATACGATGATTGTTGTCGCAATGAGCTTTGCCGACTGAGTGGCCCTACAGACACCGAATCATGGACGCTGCTTGCATCTTTCTGCGCGTCTTCGTCGTCTGTGTTGGCGAGCAGGGGGTACGTGTTCGTAGACGAGAGGGTCAGTGTGAGCTATTCCTGGGAGGCTGCCCATGTGCGCAGAGTGATCTGCACGTGCAGAAATGCTTGAATGACAGAAATGCTTGAATGACAAGCATTTCTGGCAGCGAGGCAAAGTCCAGGGGTGAGCAAACTTACCACCGATGCGAACCACTTTTTTAGAAGCGTGGCCCGAGGGCGTACGCGTGAGGTGCGTCCACTCCACCCTCGATGGAGTCTGAGAAGATAAAGTGCCGGAGCCTCTTCCCAATTGCCCATATATGCCTGAGCCCCATGTCCACACATCGCCTCGCCCATCGATGGCGGCGCTGAAACGGTCACCGCACGCAACCAGCATGACATCTTTTCCGGACCTGAAGAATTCGACGCATTTCGGCTCGCATAGGCTGTCGACGCGCTTCCGGGACCGGGTGATGATCTGGTTCTTGACCAAACGCACCTCGGTGTACAGAACGCCGTGGCCCAGTCGACCATCCGCGCAGTCGCCCCAGGTCCAAAGCTGACGGCGCGAATCCACGGCAGCGCTGTGCTGCAAGCCCGCTGCAATCTGGCGCGCCTGATGCAGCCCCTCCACCATGACGGGAGTGTTCCGCGGGGACCTGTCGCCTACGCCCAGCTGGCCGTAGCTGTTGTCGCCCCACGCAAAGACGCGGGCGTACTTGTCGATAGCGAGGCCAAACTTGCGCCCCATCACGGCCTTTGTAATGTACAGCGTGCGCCATTGCATCTCCATCGTATCCCAGTTGGGGGACAGGGGCTTTGGGCTGAAGACCCTGTCCACACCTCGGAAACTGCTGCCGAGTCCAAGCTGTTCGTTCGAGTTGTCGCCCCAGACGAGAAGTTCCTGTCGCGAGGTCAGCGCAAAGCTGCAGTTGCCGCCGGCGCCCACCTCGCGGACCATGAATGTGGTGGTCGGCGCGAGCGCCTTCACCTCGACCGGGCTCATCGCGTGCATAGACCCGTTTTTCGAGACGCCCAGCTGCCCGTGCTGGGCCTCGCCCCACGCGAACACGCGCGGCGCGTGCGAGGGCCCCAGCAGGACGATTGTGTGCTTGGAGCCGCACGCGACTGAGGTGATCTGCACCTTGGTGAACATCATCGTGAGGGGGAGCATCCGGTCGCCCCGCTCGCCGCTCCCGAGCTGGAACTCATCGCCGCGCCCCCACATGCCGACGCTGAACTCTTCCTTGCTATCAGTCATGACAATCTTCTTCCGTCCCGTCTTTGCCGTCCGCGCCGCCGCAAGCGCCCCATTCTCCATCCTGCCGCTCCCGCCCGCCTCCACCCGTACACGCTGCCGCGCGCTACCGGCCTGCCATCAAGCCCTGTGGACCGTTTTTCCAGGCTGCCCAACCGTAGCAACACCGATGCACCGATGGCAACACCTTCAAAATTAGATTTAGGTAGGTGTTTCGACGGGAAGGAGGACAAGAGGGGCGACTGGGTGGGTCCGTGGTGGCGGGCCATCGGGAGACTCCTGCGCGGACTGCGCTGCGTGTGGAGGTTTTTCCTCCTGCCCTTTCCCGCTCGCATGCCCCCTCCCTCCGTGTGCGCCCCTCTGTGGCTGCGAGGACCCTCCGGACGCCTCACGTGCTCACATGCGCTGCGCTGCATGCATGCACCGCCGGTCTGCCTGGTGTGCAGGCGCGCAAGCAGCTGCCCGCAGCGGCGGCGCGGGCGTGCCTTCTGCGTGGTCGGGAAGCCGGCGCGGCAGCGATGGACGCCGGGCCGCCGCCGGGCGGGGGTGGTGGAGGGGGGGGCGGCGGCGGCGGCGCGGGCAAGGGGGATGGCGAGGGCAACAACCGGTTGCGCCGCCGCGGTCAGCAGAGCATGGACGTCTTTGGCGGAACGGAGGGCCAGGCGGTTCTTTTCATCGCGGTCCTCATGTACGTCGTCCAGCAGCTTACGACGTGGGCAAACAGCAACTGCAGCTGCTGACATGGGCGACTGCGCGTGACCCTGCAACGCACACGGATTTGCGTCGAGTGCGGCCGAGCGCGGGACGATCCGCCGCGCTGGCTGCCGCGCAACGCTCGGCGGTGCCTATGCGGGCGTGCCACGTGCGAGCGCTGTCCCTCACGGCGGACGCGGCGTGGCACGCAATGAACGGGGCGCGTCGGGAAGCTGCGGCGCCCGCCCGCACACAGCGCAGGGCGGCTGCGCCGCATTAGCACTTGTGCCGTCGTCTCCGCGTGCAACAGCCCGGCGGCCGCCCACAGTCTCCAGGGTGATGTAAGGGCAGACAAGGCACATGCGACGAGCGTGACTAACACGTGCACACGTCGTGCGCACATGCCGCTGCCTGGGCGACCCTTCATGTGCGCTGCTGCGCATCCATGTTGAGGCCCTCGCGCATCCATGTTGAGGCCCTCTGAACGGTGCTGGGTGTGGCGACTCTCTTGGCTCCGTTCCACAGAACGTGTACAGGCACAAAATGTACTCTTAAGACCCCGTGCAAGAGTGCGGGGGGGGGTGGTGGAGGAGGAGGCGGAGGAGGAGGCGGAGGAGGAGGAAAGTTTATTCAAAGCTGACGCAGTGAATGAGGAAGAGCCCCGAGCGCGACCGCGCTACCCAGGTGTAGAAGACGAGTTCCGCCGTGCTACGTTCCTGAGGGAGACTCACGCCTGGAGGAGGAGGAAGGAGAGAGCGGCAGGTGGCGCGCTTCTAAAATTTCAATGCCGGTTCGCGGGCGCTTAGACGAGAAGCCCAGGGATCAAACGATGATGGGCGTGTTGACGAGCGCGACGGCTGACAGCGCAGAGCGGTCACGGGGAGAGACGCGTGCCAGACGCTATGGCCATGTGCGAGCAAGCACCCCATCTCTGAGAGACAGAGACGGAGATAGAGACAGACAGACAGACAGAGAGAGAGAGAGAGAGAGAGAGAGAGAGAGAGAGAGAGAGAGAGAGAGAGAGAGAGAGACAGAGAGAGAGAGAGAGAGAGAGAGAGA
>Ga0115006_10001784_pt1 | contig 13755 bp, 10 predicted proteins | sample ArcOceMetagenome_3_FD_88943 | JGI IMG/M metagenome (GOLD analysis project Ga0115006, IMG submission 88943) | Marine eukaryotic phytoplankton communities from Arctic Ocean - Arctic Ocean- Svalbard ARC20M Metagenome | ecosystem: Environmental > Aquatic > Marine > Oceanic | place: Arctic Ocean...
AGGGGCTCCGGGACTCTCCCGATTGCCCCGGCTCCGACCCCTCCAGGGGCTCAGAGGGCTCCGGGGGCTCCGGGCCGGACCCGGGGGGGCTCCACCGCGGACCCGGGTAATGTGGGCTCTCTCATATGTATGCGCTGAAAACGCCAAACTATTTTCAGCTTCTACGACGCGCGAGCCGCTACTAGCCCCCAACAGCCGTCACCTGGTCGAGTTCGGCCGCCTCCGCGATGGGTACACCCGCGGCACCGCCACTGCTACCATTCGCACCGCCTCCTCCACCACAAACGCCGCCTCCGCCTCCACACGCCCCGCCGGCCGCACCACCCTGTTTGCCTCCATTTGCGCTGCCCCAGTCGCCGCCGCCCGTCGGCATGACGCGCCTTGCACCGGCCTCGCCACCCAACGAGACCGCGGAGATGTTCTTGTTGGCCGGTGCGGGCTTGGGCGGCTTCAGCTTGCTATTGGGGTTGCTGGCGCTCGTGCACCTCGCTTGCACATACAAGCGGCGACGCGAGATGCTGATGATCAAAGCCATGCGCATCAACGAGACGCAGCGGGTCGCGGCCCTCCACGGCCCCCAGCGTGACCCGCCGGACGAACAGCCCGGTGGGCTTCCGGCGCCCTCGCCCGCGCCTGCACCCGTTTACGAGCACACAGCCTTCGACGCGCCAGCGGCGACATGCGTGGGTGGCTCAGCGGCGGACGCGTCGTGCACGTCACTGCCCGTCACTCGCACCGCGCTACTGGATATCCCGGCCGTCACATCGCCGACCGCGCTCACCGCCACGCCGCCCACGACGCCGCCCACTCCCTCGTCCGCCGGGGGTCGTCGCGCGGGGCCCCGCGATGGCGGTTTCGCCGCATCCACGGACGGTGCCTCGCGCAGCAGTCCGAGGGCAGTCGGCGGCAGCAGCCCTCGGGCAGTCGGCGGCGGCAGCCCGCGAGCTGTCGGTAGTGGGAGCCCGCGAGCAGTTGGCGGCGGCAGCCCGCGGGCAGTGGGCGACGGCAGCCCGCGGGCAGTGGGCGGCGGCAGCCCGCGGGCAGTGGGCGGCGGCAGCCCGCGGGCAGTGGGCGGCGGCAGCCCGCGAGCAGCCGCGAGCCTCAGCCCAAGGGCGGTCTCAGGCTCCAATGAGGGGCACCATCAAACGAGGGGAAACAAGAAGCGGCACAAGAAGAAGAACTCGTTCGTACCGCCGCCGGCCTCGACGGGCGTCGCGCTCGAAGAGGTCCGGGTATGATCGAGGCCGACCTCCTTGCATGCTCAGCCCCAGCCATTCCGTGTTCATCAGCAGTCGAGAGCATGGCATCAGCCACACGTAGTTTTGCGAAGTCTTTTTATTGTTAATTTAGCCGTATAGTACCATGGAATGATCAGTACACACCGCGGCTTGTCACTTCAGCAAGCCCGCGGAGGCTGGTCCAGCTTTGACGATCCTGACCTCGTCGGTGGGCCTGTCGTTGGCGTCGGTGCGCACGACGCCCATTCGCTTGACCACCTGCATGCCCGACGAGATCCGGCCAAACACCGTGTGCTTGCCGTCGAGAAACGGCGTCGGCGCGAGCGTGATGAAGAATTGAGAGCCGTTAGTGTTTGGTCCGGCGTTGGCCATCGAGACGATGCCGGCGCCCGTGTGCTTGAGCTCGCGCTTGATCTCGTCCTGGAACTTGCCGCCGTATATGCTGCGAGCGGCAGCGACACGGGCCACGGTCGGTCAGCATGCAGATGTATGCGGGGCGAGCGGCGCGGTGCAGCTTGCGGCGCACCTCTCTCCGCCCTTTCCACTGCCGGTCGGGTCGCCGCCCTGAATCATGAAGTCCTTGATGATCCGGTGGAAGATGGTGCCGTCGTAGTAGCCTCGCCGGGCCCTGCATGCAGCGGGTGTCTCTGCGCTCAGCGGGCTGCTGCGCGCGGGCTCGTGCTGTGGCTGGGCGCGGCGCGCACAGCTCAGTGAAGTTCTTGCACGTGCGTGGCGCCTGGTCCGGGTACAGCTCGACCGTGAAGTCGCCCATCGTCGTGCTGAAGACGACCTCCTCCATGGGCGCGCCACGTCGCCAAACTATGACGGTGCTTCTTACGCAAACTTCGCCCGCGTCTCCCGGTGTGGGTCATTTGTGGCTCCAGAGTCTCACCTCCGACATCGGCGATCGTGGCTGCAGCGCTCGCATCATGGCGGTGTGCAGCCCAGTTCATCCCAAACCAGCCCCGCAGCCGTGCATTCGCCGCGTGCGCCCGGCTAACGCTGCCTGCCCGCCTGCACTGCAGGACGACGAGCTGCCCAAGCCGGGCGACATCGAGGTGGAGCTGCAGGACATCTACCGCCATGACGAGGAGCAGGCGTACCTCACTCTGATGTCACAGGAGGTGAAGAGCCTCAACTTTGCGGTCGAGGCCAACTACACCGTCCGGCTGTGCAAGGAGCTCGTCAACTATCATTACCCGGACAAGATGCCCCTCGGCTCCTTTGAGCTCATCGCCTCGAACAAGGTTCGCTCGGACGAGGAGACGCTGTCGGAGGTGTTCAACGGCGACCCGTACGCGTGCGATAAGGAGCCTGCGGACGACCCGTGCTTCGACTGGGTGCCGCGCAAGGAGCAGATCTTCGACGAGAAGAAGCTCATGCAGGTTTGCGCGTGCGCACCTCAGATGAAGCGCGCCCGCCTCGCCTCCTGTTTGTCGACAATGCCCCTGCGCCCATCTGTGCAGATGTCGATTTGGAAGAAGGAGTGGGACGACGAGACCAACAGCTTCGAGCCGATCGACCTGGGGTGCGTCGCCCCACACTCCGCCCGCGCTCCGCTCGCGGCAGAGGTTGGCCGTCCACAGGTTCTCACGGCCACCCCCTCGCTCGGTATGCGCGCGGCAGGTACATGGCGTACGGCTACCACCAGACGCGCAAGTGGGCTAAGATGGGGTTCCTGAACGAGAAGGGTCTCCTCAAGGAGGAGTCGCAGTTGATATCGGAAGGGCTGATCAAGGACGAGCAGCAGATCGCCGACTACCACAAGAAGGTCGAGACCATCAAGCAGCTCCGATCGGAGTACTGCATCCGCGAGAAGCACGCGAAGGAGGCCGTCAACGAGATCAGGGTCAAGGACGACGTCCAGGAGGCCAGGGAGTGGCTGCGCTTCCACAAGGAGAGGGACTATAACGTGGCGGAGAAGCTGCTGGCGAAGCGCGAGGCGGGCGAGAAGGTGGAGCCGCAGGAGGAGAGCGACATCGAGGACGGTGTCGAGATCTACGTCTGCGAGCCGCAGCGGCTCGGCGGCTGGTAGGACCACGAAGCCGTACGCGCGATATCCACGCTTCGAGACCGCCTACCCCGTCTTCTTCCCGTCTATATTTGCATGCTCCGTCTTCTTTTTCGTGCCGGATCCCCGCGACCCGCACTCCGTAAATGCCCCTCTGTGCCGTGTTCTTCTGGTGACCGGCGTGTTTTTCAGAAATATAGTTGCTTCTTTTCGGACAACTTGGACAGACTCTACACTTGGCTCGGCGCGGCGCTCAACCCAGGGGCTACCTGCGTCTCCACATGCTGCAACGCAAGCGCTTACTGCTCATCCTCGATCTTCGGCGCGAGGTAGTAGCGGATGTGGCCGGTCTCCTCGATCCGGTACTCGACGACGAGCGGCACGTCCTTGGAGAGGTTGAGGATGACCGTGGAGGACAGCGGCGTCGCCTGCGTCGAGGCAAGAGGGGAGCGTCGGTATACACACGAGTGGCGGGAGGGTGCCGTGCGGGGCGGGTGTCGTGCAGGGCGGGCGCAGTGCGGGGGCGGACCTTGGTGAAGAAGTTGAGGTAGCGCAGCGCGAAGTTGAGCGTGACCGGCTCCTCCATCTGGATGGTCACCTGCTCCTCCTCCTTGGTGTCCACCGACGAGTTCTGCCGCAGGGTCATGTTGCCGGAGCCCATCTCGCCGGCGACCGAGAACTTGACGCCGTCCTTGGAGACGGCGATGGTGACGGTGTCGCCCAGGATGGCCAGGTCGCGGCAGATGCGCTGGAACTCGCCAGCCGGCCTGTCACGAAACGGGTGGGTCGGTCGGTGGGCGGGCTGGCAATGTCGTGGTGTCCGGCGGCTGGTGATGGGCGCGGTGGAGGCTGCGTACATCTTGATCTGGCACTTGTACTCGGTATCGGGGATGCCGAGGTGCTCCGAGTCAATGTCCATGAGCTTGAGCTCGAAGTCCGAGATGCGGTCCTGCGACTGGTTCTCTGCGGAGCACGCAAAGCAGGAGAGGGGTCGTGAGCGGAGAGAGCGAGTCATGCGTTGCGGGATCGAGGGGCAGGAAGGGTGCGCCACGCACCGAACATGAAGGTCATGGCGTCGGCGTTGTCCTCGGCCTTCAGCGTGACGATGTCGTCGTTGTTGCAGCACTTCAGCACCTTGCCCATCGACCCCAGGTTGATGCCGAGCGAGATGTTCCGGTCGCACCGGAAGTGGTCGAAGCCATCAGCGCGCAGGAGCAGGGCGACAAGCGAGACGTGCGACGAGTCCATCGCCTGCAGCGAGATGCCCGTGGTCGAGCAGTCGAAGTTGGCCTCGGTGACGAGGTCCTTCATGGACTCGGTGATCTTCTTGAGCATGCCGCCCTCGGTCATACGAGCCTCAAACATGACTGCGGCGGGCGAGGCGGGCGGGCGAGTCAGCAGCTGACTAAGCCGGGCGCGGCGATCTCCGTGGGCTCGTGCGCGTCGCGTCGCGTCACGCATGCGTGCACGGTCGCGAACGCGGCGCGGCGGCTCGCGAGGACACGGCAGGGCCGCGTGCGCGCTGCGCCTACGACTCTCACCGCGCGCGCGGCCGGGCTCGGGCCGGGCGGAGGCGCGGGTGCACGCCGTCGCAGGCACGCGCTCATTAGTGGTGGGCGCGCGTGTGGTGCGACGCACGGGCCGCCGCGGGCGCGGGGAGAGCGAGGCGGGCGCGGTGCGCGCCTAGTGAGTTGGTGGGAGTGGTTGTCGCGCAAGCGGGGAAATCTTGGCGACTCGCGCTGGCGCGAAAGCTCTTGCGGTGCTGCACTCCCCCCCCACAGCTACGGCTTAGGAAAAGCTAAGGTCCAAAGTAATCTAAAGTATCGGCTGAATCCTGAGGGAAGGGGAGAAGAGGGCTCGACGGTCCTTCTCACCTTCCACGCGTGCAAAGAGTGGCGTGGCGATCCAGTGCGTATCCACCTCGCTTGTGCGAGGCGGCTGCGGCGGCTTTGGACCAACCTTCCATGTGATTCACATGGAATTGACTCGAATATACGGCTACTCGTACACCCACGCACAGAGACGCGCAACGAGCGACATGACATGGAGACGCAACCCAACGGTATAATATAGAACAGCAGCCCGCCCCCCGGCAGGCCGCAGCATCCATCAACAGTAAGCTGCCGTGCAGCTGGCGCTGGAGCCACGCGCAGCGCTTCGCACGCGCCGCATGCCCATCAAACACATTTTCTGCACGTCACGTCGTCGAGCAGGCTAGACGCCTTGCTCCTGTGGCTGCCTACTCGCAGCGAGCGGCGCCATGCGAATCTCCGACGGCGGCTCGATGGTGACGATCGTCGTGCGAGTGGAAGATGCACCCTTGTCGTGCTGCCGCCGAATCGCCGAGCCGGCCGAGCGCGATACGCAGTAGAAGGTGCCGCAAGCGCACAGGACGAGCAGCAGGACGGCGGCGACGATGGAGGCCACGACGATGCCCGCCACTTCCGCTCCCGTCATGCTTCCGCTCCCCGCCTCGTCCAGTGCTCTCCGCACGCGCGCATACGCCGAGTGTCCAACGTCCATCGCGACCGCCGGCGATCGACGGGCAAACGATTGAAGGCAATCCTGGCCGACGGTTTGGCGGAATTTGCGTGCGGTGGTTTGTCGTTGTGCATCAGGAAGGGAGGCGGCGTTTTTACCACCTTTACTTTCTCCCAACATACAACAACCCCGCCGCGGGCGCCGCCGTTCTAAGCGGCGCAGCCCCCGGGACCGGAGCAGATGAAGAAAAAGTACACCAGACTCTAGAGATTCGCAAAAGCTAGTTTGTTTAAGCTGTTTAAGCAGAAAGGGCAGAAATGCAAGAAAACTTGCATTCTTGCTCGCCTCATCATGATGATTGTCTGCGTCGCTACCGTCGCTGCCCTCGGGCTCACGCCGCACCCTCTCCGACTATCGGTACTTCGGCCTCGCCTGCCGCCGCGCCAGTCGCTGCTGGCCACCGCGTCGTTCGTTCCAACATTCGGCGAGGACCAGTGGTGGCTCGACGACCCGGTGGCCCGCGGCCGTGAGCCGCCGCGCGGCGTCCGCCGCGACCTCGCTCTAGTCGCGGTGGTGAGCTCGCTGTGCGTCGCATCCATCGTGCAGCTCAGCCTCAGCGGCACGTTGCAGTGGACCGCGAGCACGGCCGACGTCGCGACGTCCCAGCTGGCCGCGCGCTGGGTTCTTGCTGTCTGGCGGATCGTCGCGGCCGTGGGCTGCTCGGTGCTCACCGTCGCGCGCTGCTCCGTTTCCAGCGTCGGCTCGTTCGAGGACCTGGACCGCCGCCTGCTGCCATTCCGCACGCGCGGGATCTGGCGCTTCCAGGGCCTGACCGGCTGGTCGTGGCTGCTGATCAACGCCTACTTTGTGCTCACCGCAGTGATCACGCTTGCACCCACCTCGCCCGCGCCGTCGCTCGTGGCCGTTCTGTCGCAAGTGATGCTCGGCACCGCGTTCGCGTTCGCGCTACTGGTGACTGCGGTCGTCTCGTTTGTCCTGATCCCGCAGCGGCTCGCCAAGGCGCCCGCGAACCGCGAGTTCTTCAGACCTCAGCCGCTCATCATGCACAACGCGAACGTGGCCCTCATGGGCACCGAGATCTGTCTGAGCACGCTGCGCGTGCCGCTCGCGCAGCTGCCGTTTGCGCTGCTCTTCGGCATCGGCTACCTCGCCTGGCACAACACGTGGCGCTATCGCACGACACGCACAGTCTTGTACTTTTTCCTGAACTGGGAGCGCGACGACGCTCTGCAAGTGCTCGTCTGCCTGCTCGCGCTCTTCGGAGGATGCTACACGCTCGGCTACGCCGTGAGCAGCCACCTGCGGCCTCATCTGGCGGGAAGAGCCTGCCTGGCGCTCGCGCTCGTGGCAATCATGCGCGTGCGGGCGCCCCGGGCCGTCGATTAGAGAGCCAGAGCTCTAGAAGCTTTTCCGAGTGGCGAGTGCCCAGGTCGATTCGTACTTTACTACGTCCATGAAATCTGCGGGTCGAGTACTAGGCCTAGCTTAGTCTCCTTTGAGCTCTCACTAAATTCACCCAAGGCAAATCAATTTCGTTCGAAATTACACACAATCGCCAATGCACGGCTACTTCTGCGTTATGACCGCGCAGAGTAAATCGAGTCCGGCGGAGGCTCTGTGGGCCGTTCTGCTGCGACGGTCGGAAGCGGGACGCGGCCGCGCACGCACTCCGCCAACGAGCTTCCTGTGCTGCTGGTCGCCAGGCACGCACACGTGGCACCGCGCAGGTGCATGTGTGAGTGTCCTTTTGAGTACGCATTCTTCAGGTGGCCGCCCTGGTCGTTTGCATTGATGACACCACGCACCTGGCGAATCGCCCGCGAGCCCGCCGAGGCGCGCACAAAGTTGGCGTACACGAGGTCCTCGCCATTGCCGACGGTGGCTTGCAGCAGCGGCAGGAAGTGCCGATGAAGTACCCTCAAGAAAGCTGCGTTCGTCTTGGTCGTCGTGCTCGCCAGGTTGGTCAGGACGAGCGTCGCGTTGTGACCTCGTCTGGAAAGCATCGCGTAGCCCGACGCGTCGCAGCCCCGGCGCTTGGCGCCAAAGAGTGCCATTGCCCCTCTCGATGCGGCACCGATTGCGCGCCCGACGAGCTTGTCCAGGAGCAGAGGCATCGGGACCAAATCGTCGTCCAGGTGCACGATGGCTCCATTCCTTGCCTCGCCGGCCGCCACAAAGCGCAGCGCGGTGAGGAGTTTGCGATTTTGAGAGACGTGGTCGAGGTGTCGGATCCTCCACGGCAGCTCGGCACATGTGCCGCAGAGCCCCACGGACTCTGCATTGGCGCACGCCAATGCAGAGGGCTGACCAGCCGTGCCACTGGCAGGCCGGCAGGCTGCCGCGGTGCTCTGGTCGAGCTGGGCGTGCTCCTTCCAGCTTCGGAGGCTGGCGTGACTGACGATGATCTCCGAGGCTTCGTGGTGCATCACTCGGTGGCGCAGCAGGCTCGGGAGCAGCGGGTAGAGGTTGTGCGGACGTGCAAAGCTGGGAATGACAATGGACACGCCCGCGGCCGGCTGGCTCAGTCGCTGCGGCCGCGAGCAGGCTGGGCAGACCTGACGGCACGAGCTCCCCACCAGCCCGCACACCCGGAAGGCCCGCTCGTGCCCAGGGAGCCGCGTCGCGCTGCTGCTGCTGCCGAGGATCGGGTCGTGTGGCATTGGCGCGAGTTCGGATGATATGATGAGGAAGTATGCTGTATTTGCCAAATTGGCTGTGGCCGCGCCCGCGGCGGCCTGTGCGTCGCACCACACGCGCGCCCACTACTGATGAGCGCGTGCTTGCGACGGCGTGCGCAGCGGCGAACTCAACGCGTCTCGGAGGAGGAGAAGCACCACCGCACGCTGCAGGGGTGCAGCGCTTGCGTCTGAACGTTGAAGCTCGCCAACGACAGCTCGAGCCAAGCAACGTCAACGACAGCTCGATGGGCGACAGCGAACCCACCCCAGCACAAGCCGCAGCGGACCGGCGCGATGCGGCCATGCAGAGGCAGGCGCAGCTTGCGGCGGCCGATGCGGCCCGTGCGCAGGTGCAGCAGGACCGGCTCGCAGAGCAGGCGCGGATGCGGCAGGCCCAAGGCGCTGCCGATGTGGCGGCGGCAGCCTCCTCGCAGCAGCAGCAGCATCAGCGGGATCGGGTCACATCGCTGCACCAGCTGCAGGTCGAAATCCAGCAACAGCAGCAGGCGCTGGACGAGCGCTCTGCAGACCTCGAGTTCCGAGAGGAGGAGGTGGCGGCGAAGCTGCTGCAGGAGGAGCAGATGCGCAACGACGTGTACGCTGAGAGCGCGCGTATCAGACTCGAGATGGACGCGCGCGACCAGGCGGTGGCTGAGCGCATGGCCGATGTCGAGAGCCGGGAACAGGCCGAGATGGAGGCTCGCGCGGCGGGCGTCAAGGCGCGGCGTGAGAAGCTGGCCGAGGCGCGCGCCGCGGCCGAGGCGGCGTTCGAGGCCAGGGCTGCCGCGGAGAAGGAGCTGGACTTCCGCTACACCCAGCTGCGCGAGCTCGAGGAGCATGTCGCGCGGCGAGAGGTGGCAGCGGCGCGCAAGGAGGGCGCGCTGCGGCAGCAGGCTGCGCTCGGTCGGCTCGGCCTGAGCGACAGCGTGCTCCCGGCTAAGCCGGCGGCGCCGGCGGCGCCGTCGCAGGCGGCGAGCGCGGCCTCGTTCGCGCAGGCGCGCCAGGAGTACCGGCCACCCGGCGTCAGAGCGGCGTCGCGCCCCGCCTCAGCCTCGGCGATGCCATCGCGCGCGGCGCCGCCGGCGACGCAGGCAGGCCGCGTGCGGCCGCAGTCGGCGAGTCGCGTGCGTGAGGTGACGCAGCAGCAGCGGGCAGGCGGCACGCGCAGCGCGCGCGGCGGCAGCGCGCCAACCCAGCGTGAGCCGCCGCCGCAGCAGACACAGCAGCAGCAGCAGCAGCAGCAGGCGGACGAGGCGGAGGAGGAGGCGAGCGAATGGACCGAGGAGGAGGCGCGGCTGGCGCGCGGAGAGCGGTCGGCGCGGACGGGCGAGGCGGGCCAGCCGTACGACCCGCTCTTCATCACGGCGGCGGCTCGGCCGACGGAGAGCGAGAGCGCCGCCGCCGAGCACCGGATGGGGACGATGCTCGGCCTGCAGCCGCCGTCGCGGCACATGGTCCCGGCGGTGCATCCGTGGCAGGCGCAGACGGCGGACCGGCAGCGCGTCATGCTCAAGCACAGGCTCGACCTGGCGCTGTCGGAGCGCGACACGTGGCGCGCCGAGGCGCACGCGCTGCGCGAGCTGCTGATGATGCGCAAGCAGCGCAGCGGCAAGCACCGGATGCTGCCGGCGCTGCACCAGAGCGCCGTCGAGGCGGCCGAGGAGATGGCGCTCGACGACGCGCGCGCCGAGGAGGAGGAGCACCTCGGCGGCTTCCAGGCGTGGACGCTCGAGGGGTGGCTGCGCTGCTCCGACCTGCCGCGCGTGGTGGCCGACGCGCTGCTCCGCCACCTGAGCGTGCCCGCCTTCCGCGCGGCCGACCTCCACCGCCACGTGCGCATCGGCGAGGGCGGCGCGGTGAGCGTGGGCCCCACCGCGGCGCAGCTCAAGCCGCGCACGGTCGAGTGGCGCGACGGCGGCGCGCCGACGGCCGCCGACGCGGCGCGGCGCATCGAGGAGGTCGAGGAGAAGGTGGGCGGCCGCGTCAAGCTGAGCGACGGCGTCGTCTTCGTCAACCCGCCGGCCGCGTCGGCGCGCGGCGGCGCGGTGGCGCGCGCCTTCGTGGCGCGGCTCGGCTTCGCGCCGAGCGGCGAGAGCGACGACGACGCGACGCACCGCGCCGAGCGGCTCGAGGTGATGCTGCACAGCGCGGGCGTGCTCACCGACGTCGCCGATACGCTCACCGCCTCGCTCGGCCGCGCCGCCGACGGGCTGTCGCGGCAGCGCCACGCGCGGCTGGGCGTCGCCGCCGAGCTCGAGCGGCGCTCCGGCGCCGTCGCGGCCATGGAGGCGAGCAAGCGGCAGGCGCAGCAGGCCGTCGACGTGGCGCGTCGCCAGGCGGGCGCGGCGGTCGAGCGGGCGCGCGCCGAGCTGGCGGAGGCGCAGCGGCGCGACGAGGAGGCGCGCGCGTCCGAGCTCGCGACGGCCGACGCCAAGGCGGCGCTCGCGGCCAAGCTGGCGGAGGCGGAGCGCGAGCTGCAGCTGCAGCAGGCGGCGGCCAACGAGCAGGTGCGCGCCGCCGAGGCGGAGGTGAAGCTCAGGCACGAGGCGGCGCTCGCGGCGCAGCAGAGGGCGGGCACCATCGACGACGCCGAGGCGACGACGCTGCGCGACTTTGGCAAGTTTGCGCCGTTCGACCTGCTCTTCGGCCGCGCGCCGCTCTTCTTTGGAGGCCTCGCGGGGCTGGTGGGGCGGCCGCGCGCCGACCGGCGGCAGGCGATGGAGGAGGAGCACTGCCAGGGCGCCGACAAGCACGTGCTGATCCACGCGCGCAACTACGACACGACGACCTTCGCCGAGGCCGAGTGGCACTTCGTGACCGACGGCAAGAAGTGGCAGAGCGTGTGGGGCAAGCGCGGCGAGGGCGTCGAGGCGGAGGTCGCGCTGCGCACCGCCGTCAAGCGCGTCAAGGACCCGAAGACGGGCGCCCACACGCCGTGCGCGCCGGAGGAGGAGGAGCCCGACCTCGAGAAGCGTGGCCGCTGCCGGCGGCAGCGCGACATCTCGTGGTACTACGAGGGCGACGGCAGGCGCGAGCGGGAGCGGTGGGAGGCGAAGCTGCGCGAGGCCGGCGTCGCCGAGGCGCAGTGCGCGATCGCGCAGCCCGAGCTGATCGCGGCGCGGCTGTTCACGGGGCCGATGTTCCTCAAGTACAACCTGGTGCTGCGCGGGATGGGCGACGTCCTCGACGCCGAGCACAGCAGCGCGCTGGGCGGCTGGGTGCTGGGGCGCGAGGTGGCCGCCGCCGACGCCGACGCCGACCCGAGGCGCGCGCGGCCGTCGGGGCAGAAGCTCGAGGTGCTCGACGCCGCGCGCAAGGTGGTGGGCGGGCTGCGCACCTCCTCCCACATCAAGAACCTCGAGGCGGCGACCAAGGGGCGCTGCGTGCCGGGCGACGCGGGGCGGCTGCGCTTCGAGGGCAACCTGTACCCGACGACGCTGCACACGCTCGACGTGATCATCCGCAAGCTCGCGCGCGTCGCGGAGGTCAGGCCGCTCTACCGCGGCAACGGCTCCGGCGCCAAGCTGCCGACGCTCTTCACGGAGCGCGACACGCACGGCGCGCGCGGCGGCGTCGAGCTCGGCTTCATGTCGACGACCGCCGACGCGTCGGTCGCGCACGAGTACGCCACCGACACCGGCGTGCTCTTCGAGATCGAGCAGGGCGTCGTCGACCGCGGCGCGGACCTCGCGTGGCTCTCACAGTGCGGCTGCCGCTGCCCATCATGCACCAGCGCCTGGCAGGCCACTCACGCCACACTGCCCCATGAACACAGATACCCGCACGAGCAGGAGGTGACCTGGCCGCCGCTCACGAGCCTCTCGGTGTCGCCCGACTGGAGCGAGACGCGCGTCCAGGACGCGGTGACCATCGTCAAGGTGCTGCCCACCGTCGTGCAGGCCGACACCAAGCCGCCCGAGGCCACCGCCAAACCCGAGCCGGAGGTCATCATCCGCCACCGCGAGCAGACGCCGAAGAAGGAGACGGAGAAGAAGGCGACGCCGTCCAACTTCCCGACCGACATCAAGGCCGCCGCGCCGCTCAAGGGCGGCGCCATGTGGGAGGACCGCCCCTTTGGCTCGCGCACCCACCTGCTCTCCGCCGTCAAGCCCGCCGAGCCCGCCGCGACGACCAACCGCGGAGGCGGCCTCTTCCTCTTTGTGGACGAGGGCAAGGAGAGTGTCGTTGAGCGGCCGTCGTCGGTGACGCGGCGGCACGAGGCGCGCGGTGCGCGGCACTAGCTCTGGGTGGCTAGCGGCAGCGCCGTGGCGTGGGCTGGGCGGCTGGCGCATCCTGGACCGCGTTCTGCAATCGACGCGCGTGTGTGGTATTCGGGTCTAGCATTTGCTTGTTTGAAACACATGAATGCCTACTCGCTACTGCGTTTAAAAAAAGTGAAAATCGACATGCCAATGTGCAATGTGACCCTCATGTTCGGCCGGACTCTCGCTCCAGCGCGCAACGGCCCCCGACGGACTCGCCCGAGGCCACTCCCCTTGCTTCCTCACTGCACGTCAAAGTGCAGGGCGGGCGCCGCGCCCGCGTCGACGCGGATGTGCTTGTCTGGCTTTTGCATCTCGACGGCGCACAGGTACTTGGTGAGGTCGACGCCCATCCCCTTGAGGCCCTCGGCGCGGCGCAGCTGCTCGTCGGTCGCGGCGCGCTGCAGCTCGGCGTCGAGCGCCGCCTTCTCGCGCTCGTGGCGGAGCGCCTGCGCGTGGACGGCGTCGGCCTCGAGGCGCGCCGCCTCGTTCTTGCGCTGCGCGAGCGCGAGCTCGTGCTCGGCCTCGGCCTGCTGCAGCGCCTGCTCCTGGCGCGAGCGCCCCTGGCGCGACGTCAGCTCGAGCGCGCGCTGCGCCTCCTGCTCCTTCTTGGTGTCGCTCTGCAGCCGCAGCTCGGTGCGCTGCGCGATCGCGGTGTTGTGCATCTGCTGCAGCTGCTCGCACGTCGAGTAGCCGCGGTACACCACCTTGAGCAGCCGGAAGCCGTCGGCCGACATGCGGCCCGCCAGGATGGGGAAGGCGGCCACCTCGCTGAGCGACGAGGTGTTGGCGAGGAAGCTCTCGTACGACTGGTTGGCGGCAAACGTCGTCGTGTCGGCCGACGCCGCGTTGATGAAGTCGCCGATCGGGTCGTTCGACGAGTCGAGCATTTGTTCGATGTCGACGAGCTCGTAGAAAATCATCAAATGCACCGTCAGCTGCGCGTCGTCGGCCGTGCGCACGTCGCGCACCGTGTAGTACATCTGATCCGGCATCGAGCGAAGCTTCTGGAAGGTTAGCGCGTGCGGCATCTTCGTGTCGCCCGGCGTGCCCGTCTTCGAGCC
>Ga0115006_10001787_pt1 | contig 13741 bp, 9 predicted proteins | sample ArcOceMetagenome_3_FD_88943 | JGI IMG/M metagenome (GOLD analysis project Ga0115006, IMG submission 88943) | Marine eukaryotic phytoplankton communities from Arctic Ocean - Arctic Ocean- Svalbard ARC20M Metagenome | ecosystem: Environmental > Aquatic > Marine > Oceanic | place: Arctic Ocean...
GCGCGCACGCACTGCGGCAATGGGCTCCCTTTAAGCGAACATCATGCCCACGTGACCAAAGATGACAAATCACTCGGACGTCACGTTGACAGTCCACGTGCTCAAGGGCGAAATGGCCGGGGCTCGGGCGGAGTGCCTCACACTGCTCTACTACAAGTATGTGCGGATCGCGGACCCGGCGGCGGCGGCGGCGGAGCAGGAGGCCATGTGCCGGCGCCTCGGCCTCAAGGGCCGCATCCGCGTGGCGAGCGAGGGCATCAATGGGAGCGTGGCCGGGGAGGAGGGCGCGGCGGACGCCTATGTGCGGGAAATGGAGGCGCACGCGCTGTTCGGCGGAATTGACTGGAAGCGCTCGAGCGGGCCGCGTGACGGCAGGTGTGCCTTCCGGGCACGCCACGCGGCCGCGCGCGCGCGCCGCCCCCCCCCGGCCGCCCGCCGTGGGCGCCAGCGTGCGCAACACGCTGATGCGTGAGCGTCCTCGTGCTCCCCTCCCGTGCATTTTTGAAGGGTTGTAACACGCCCCCCCCGCGCGCGCTGTTCGCGTATCGCGCAGCAACCCGTTCCCCGAGCTCACGTGCAGGGTGGAGAGCGAGATCGTGTCGAGTGGTGCGGCAATGCGCGACGTCGACCCGCGCAATGGCGGACAGCACCTCACCCCGCATGAGTTCCACGAGGTGCTCAAGGGCATGGATCCGAGCGAGACCGCGCTGCTTGACGTGCGCAACCACTACGAGGTCAACATCGGGCACTTCCCGCACGCAATAGACCCAAAGACAAAGACGTTTATGGAGTGGAGCGAGTACGTCGACAAGAACATTGACACTCTGCGGTCCAAGCCCGGCGGTGTGCTCATGTATTGCACAGGCGGGATTCGGTGCGAGAAGGCTTCGGCGTACCTGAAGGCGCGGGGTGTTGAAAACGTGCGCCAGCTGAAGGGAGGCATTCACCGGTACCTGGAGGCCTTCCCGTCCGCGGACGAGTGTCTCTTCCGCGGCAAAAACTTTGTGTTTGATCAGCGGGGGGGTGAAGCGCAGCGCGGGGGACGGGAGGACGACGTCGTGGGGCGGTGCGAGCGCTGCGCAGCCCCATTCGACAAGGTGACACACGACCGTGTGTGCAGCGTGTGCCGAGACCTGGTCGTCTGCTGCGACCAGTGCCACGAGCAAATGAAGGGCGAGTGCTACTGCAGAGAGCACGCGTGGCTGGAGGGCGCCTTCTGCGCCGACCCGTCGCGCTACAGCCTGGAGGAGCTGGTGCGGCAGCAAGAAGCCCTCGAGGGGCACGTCAAGAAACTCTTGGAGGAGGGCCCCAAGGCCAACCGCAAGCGGAGGCGCACGCTCAACAAACAGCTGCAACTGCTGCAAAAGGCCATTAGCACGCGGCAGGATGTCGCGGTGGGGCAAACGGTAGTCGGAGAAGAGGTGCCGGGGGGATACTGCCCAGCGTGCAGGTGCAGGAACTGCAGGAGCCTCTGCGAGTTCAAGATTCTGAAGAAAAGGCCAAGTCAGGGCCCTGAACCCAGGGAATCCCCACACGTTACCAGGCCTTGTATTTAAAGGACACGGCCTGTGACTGTCGTTGCCTGTGACTGTTGTTGTTGGGGGGGGGCTGCCGCTGGCGACCCTTGCCAAGAAGTGTCGTCGTACAGAACCGCGGCGTCATGCAGCTGGGGGAGGCTGTCGCCCCACGGTCCAGCGCGCCCTCGCCCTCCCTGTGTTTTTCTGTGACCCTTCCATGGGATGTGTTTCACGACGCGACACGGCTGATGAGGCCGCATTTGGTGCACTTGAGGAGGCAGCTGTCCGGATTTTCGCCTCCCAAACTCTCCGTGTCCTCATTCCTGAGCAGCCCGCCGCAGCAGAGGCACATGGGCAGGTTCCTGGGCCGCGTTGCCCGCTTGGTCTGGGCATCGAGCCCGCCCTCGGCTCTGCGCTTCCCGAGCTGGCTCGGGCGGGGAATGGGCGCGAGGCGCCGCACCTTCTGGCGCGCCGCCCCTTCTTGCGCTTCCTCTGCCCGCGCATCTGTCGCCCGCTGCTGCCCCGCGCGCCCGGGGGCGGCGCCCCGCGCGCCCGGCATGCGCACCCGCCGCAGCCCGCAGGCCGCTACCGGCACCAGCGGGGCTGCGCCACCGGGCGCTGCGCCGGACTCGGCGTCGGCGGCGCGCGGCTTCAGCCTGACGGAGCGTCGCGCGGGGCAGCACGCCGCGCCCAGCGCGTTTTCGTCGTTCTGCTGGAACGCGCGCCACAGCTCCGGCTTCCTCCGTGCCGGCGCTGCCGCGCTGCCAGCGCCCTCCGTGCCCGGCAGCGGCTGGCCGCCCGGTAGCGGGACGGAGGAGGGGGCCGCGGTCGCAGGCCGCCGCAGCGCGAGCATGGGCACCCGGCCCATGGAACAAAATGGCGGATTTTCAAAATTTCGAAATTAAAGTTTTTTTTCGAGGGCGGGTAGGCCACGAACTCCTGGACTTGGCAAAGTTACTGGCCATGGGGTTTGCCGCGGTGTCGCGGCGCTAGCGGCCGACTCGGACACACGATGCGTGCCGCCAGCACGCCGGGCCACGGGAAACCAGGAATGCGTGCCGACGTCGGCACTGCGGCAGCGCCACATCGGCGCTGACAGCGGCACAGGCGGGCCGGCCATGGCGCAGAAGACGCCGCGCGGTGGCCTGCGCGGCGTCGGCATGGTGCTCCAGGCGCGGGACGCGCGGGACGCGCGGGGCGCGGCCTCTTTCTTTGCGCTGGGCCCGCGCCCGCAGGAGTTTGTGGTGAAAGAGCTCCTGAGCGGCGGCCCGGCTGCTGACTGCCGCACAATATCATGCGGCGACTGCATCGCCGAAATTGACGGCACGAGGGTAGAGGGCCGCACGCTGCAGCAGGTGCGTGCCCTGCTGCGACCTAGGCCCGCGCGCAAGACGCCAGCCTGCCGTTGACCCTGGTGCGTTCCGCCGGCAGGTGCAGAATCTCATCCGCGGCCCCCCCTCCACGAGCGTCACCATCAGGCTCACGCGGGGGCACGGCCGAGACCGCCGAGACTACACCGTGAGCCTCGCCCGCGGGGACTGCAGCAGCAGGAACAGCTGCAGGGACGGGGAAGAGCGTGACGGCTGCTCGGACGCCCCGGCGGCGCCGGCGCCGGGCCCCGTGGGCGCACGCCAGGCACAAGACTGGTCGCCCGGGTCGCCGCGCCGGTCAGAGACCGGGGAACCGGACCTGCAGGAATGCCACGCTTTCTGGGCGGAAATGCGGCAGCAGCTTGGGCATCTGCGCAGCTTGGCGAAGGGTGGGGAGTGGCCGATAGCAGGGTGGAGGGCGCCTGCATGGCCAAAGGGCGCCTGCATGGCAGATTCCGCCAGCTGTCTCAGGGAGCTGCGAAAGTATCCCGTAGATGATGCGGACACGGGTTCTATGCTCCGTCTCGAGCTGATCGAGGACATGGTCTTCCTACGCGATCAAGTGCGCTGTGCTAGGGGTGAGCTCATGGAATCTGTGTTTGCGAAGAATGCTGTCGAGCCCGGCAATGTCCTGGTCTCCATAGATGCATCCGCAGCCACGCCCATGCTCCCTGCCCCTTCTCCGGAAGACCCGAGGAAGGGAGGGTGCGGCAGGTGTGAACGCCTTTTTGCTCATCTGCAGAATGTGGACGCGCAACGCGCACAGCTGCACACGGCCACGGTCAGACACCGCATCAGAGTAGGAGCGTGGGAACAAAAGCGCCTCAAAGCAGCGTCCGAGATGTGGCTGCAGGCTGCACATCTGGGAGCGAGTTTGGAGCACATCGCTCTCGAGCTTGCAGAGATTCGGGAATCCTTTGATCAGGACGCCCCAATCCACTTTTTTTCTTCCGTGCTGCTCGGACAAAAGTCGCTATTTCACGGAGACGGTAAGCTGGATCGAAATACGACGCGAGCGAGCTGGAACGCAGGTAGTCCAGGCAGGATCCGAGTTTCTGGTCGCGATGGAACAGAGGTTGCGAGGAGGAGTCTGCCCGTAAACATTGTTTCTGCCGCGAACTCACGCCCAAACAAGAGTCGGGCGGGGCGTGAACTCACGCTTGGGGCGCTGTGCGAAGAAGCGGCCGAGGTCACTAGCCCTGACAAGGGAGCCCATAAGCAGGCGCTGAATGCAAGTGAGCAGGTGCAGCTGCTGACACGCCAGGTAAAGGAATTACAGGAACGGCTTGCCGCATCACACGCGAATGCTGCTGCTCCTGCGGCGCCGAGCGAGAACGTTCGCAAGCTTCAACGAGAGAACGAGGCGCTGAAAAAAGAGTTGTTGGTCATTACAGATTTAGAAAAGAAAGTCGAAGAACAGGAGGCTCAATGGGCAAGCGATGTGGCAACGATGGCGGAGAAACTTGCCAAGAAATCGGAGGAAGTGGATAAGGAGAAAATAGCTCTGAAGAAGGCGCTCGAAGCTCAGAAAAGTAAGTGTGGTGATATTTTGAAGCTGAAGGAAAAGCTGACTTCAGCAGTGCAGCTGGAAAACAACGCGAAAAGTCGGAACCTGGTCTTAGAGTTAGAGTTGACCTCTTTCAAAGAAAAGCTCACTGAGAAGACAAAGCACGTCCAAGGCTTAAACACACGGATTGAGTCGATGGACACCGATCTCCGAAACGCCAGAGAGCGAGTTGCTGTTCTCGACAAATTGTTGCAGGACATGGCTGTTGCAGCCCAGGCTGATCAAAAGCAGGCGCATGATCGGTACGCAGATGAAATTGAGGCAAAGCAAACGGTGATCGAAACGCTCAAAATCGACCTTTCATCTACAAAGGATGAGCTGCAACTTTTGAGGGACGAGTTGTCAGTAGCGACCGCAGCTGCGGACAGCCAGCACGAGAAGATGCGTGCTGCTGAACAAAAACTGTTGGAGCAAGGTGCAGAGCACGCAAAGGAGCTGCAACGTTTTGCCCAAAGTGATTACTGGAAGGAAGAGCGCATCAAGCAATTGGAACACGACTTGACAGAAGCAAAACAAGAGAAAGAGGAAGCTCGAATCATGGGTGTGTCTCTTGAAGACACATTAAGAAAAAGAACGCTGGAGCTGAATCAATCCCAACTCGAGCAAGAGGCAGCACGGGAAGAGATCAAAACCTTGCGGGAGTCGATCGCATGTGTGCAAAAGCAGCTTGAGACAACCCAACAAATGGGCGAGGATGAACGCAAGCAGAAAGAAACGAACGCCGAGCGTATCAAAGAGATGGAAGAGGAGGTATCCAAGTACGTGGTTAAAGGCATCGATCGTGATGCTCTCCAGCACATGTGGCAACAATACAAGGACATGTACGAGGAAGAGCATCGCGCAAAAGTTCTCCTGCAGCATCGAGCTGTTGAGGCAATCCGAGGCGTGCGGGAGGCACATACGACGGAAACGATGTTACTGAAGGCGACAATTGAAGGAACGGCGCAAGAGGTTGAAGATCTGATGGTCGCATTCACTGATGACCGTCAACAGCAGGCACAAGTGCTGGCGTTTAATCTGGAGCAGCACCAAGAGAATGTTGCCAAGGCATATATCGCTGAGGAAAACTTGAAGATACATCTTGCGCATTTACAAGCTGAGCTCGACATGCTGCAGGACGAGAGAGTCGAACTCATTGCCACGTCTCACAAGTATCAGGATGAGGCAAGTGCTTTTCAGGAGGAGGCTGATAATCTCAAGGAAATGTACGGGCGATTGGAAGCCAGTAGTTCACGTGCAATTGCGGAGCTCGAAAGCAAGATCAAAGACCAGGTGCGTGTGATAGCTTTGGGCCCAGCTTTTTTGAGGGAAAAAGGCGATACAGTCAGTCACCGCCATTAATCAAACAGAAATGTCAGCCCAGACTTAGTTTCTTAAGCAAAACAGGTCTGTTTTGAGGAATTCTTTGACCAAACACATTGGCGAATCAGCACATGCTCAGTCTCAGTTTTCCTACTATGAGCGTTCCTTAAATCCGGCAACTGACTGTATTTGCAAAGTGAGCAATGATACTGTCAATTTGCGCATGACCGGCATGCGCTTGAACGAATGAGCATTTCCATGAATACTTGGACATGTAAACTGAGATATGCTTACCTACCTATATTCAGGATGGACAGTGGGGAAAAGATGTAAGTGTGCTAAAGGAGAAGCTGAAGGTGGCCAGGTATGAGGTACATCAGCTGAATGTAGCCTTGCAAAATGCCGAGGCAAGGGCTAATTCATCCGAAAATTCGCTTGCGCACAGCACTGACGAAGCGCAGGCCCACAAAAAATCTATCATGGTCCTTGAATGTGCTATCAAAGACATTGAAGGGCACAGGAACGAGATTCGAGACTCCTATCGCAAAGCTGAGTCAGTCATCGGCAAGCTTCAGGCCGAAAAGGACACCCTGACAAAGTCTCACTCACTTCTGGAGAGAGACCTTTCGATGATATCATCAGAAAAAGAAGTGTTGCTTTCCAAACTTGCAACTGCTGAAGGGCAGATTGCCGAGATATCAGCGATGGTGTCTGAGTACCAAAAGACACTTGCTGCCAAGGACGAATCCCTCGCAGAGGCCAACAACGACAATTCTCAGCTGCGCCAGCAGATTACACACGGCCAGAAGGAATTAGAAGTGGCCTTGAGCAACATGCAGCAAGCGCACGCTGAAATGCACGCACGCGAAAGAGCGCATCAATCGCAAATGAATGATCTTGTGCGAGAGCAAGAAGAGCGATGCAAGGTTCAAATAGAAGCGGTGCAAGAGCGCCACGGTGCATTTCTTGTGGAATTAGGGGCAAAACATGCAGCTGAAATACGTGATGAGGAAGCCAAACATGCTATCGCGCTAAGGCAAGTCGAATCCGAACAAGAAAAGATCGACGCTAAGGCTGCAGCAAATCTGAGCGCGGTCGAAGTCCAGCACGCAGCAATTCTCAGGGAAAATGAAGAAAAACATGCTCTACAGCTCAAAGAGGTGGAAGAGGAGTGCCACGTCAAGCTTGATGCCATGCGTAGCGAGACCCAGGTGCAAAATGGCTCAAAAGCTCCTAAATTTTGCATACTGCTGTCGAAAATGTCTGCGTGTGTGCACCCTTGATTCAAACTTAATTGTAAGCTGACATGCTGAGAGATGCTTGCAGCGCGAAATGAGGCTTTGCAAACGTGACTGGGAAAATATGAAAGATAAGTGTCTTCAAGAGGCAGAGCAAAAGCGTCGGCAGGAAGTGGAAAGTTTGAAGCAAGCATCTGCAGAGGAGGTGGACAGAATCAAGGTCCAGTGGGCGCAAGAAGTAAACGAGTTGAGGCAAATCCATCAACAGCTAGAAGAAAACGCCAGGTGCCTTTCGCAGGAGAATGATGAGCTGAAGCAGACGATTGAAAAGTCAAAACTTAGCTTGCGCGGCCAGTGGGAGCATTTTGAAGTCGTGGATAAAGAGGCTAAACAGGCCAGATGTGAGATTGAAGCTCTTAAGCTCAGCATCCAGTCCCTGCAAGAGGAGGCGGACAAGAGTAGGTCGCAGTGCACACAGATGCAGCAGGAACTGGACAGGAGCACTTCCCGAAACCAAGAGCTAGATGAACTTGCACGAATATTGAAGCAAGAACAGGAAGCGTTAAAAGACGAGTTGCGAGAGGCGGAGAAGCAAGTCATTGAGATCACTGCCTTGTATCAGAGCACAAGATGTGAAGTTGAGCGACAAGCATCGGTCATTGCAAAGCTAAAAGTGGGCCTTGATACTTTTCAGCAACAACTGCAACAACAAGTCACGAACATTGAAGAGACTTCAAGCCAGATACAGGCGCAATTGTATGCTGTCCAGTCTTGTCAGCAGGCTGATGCGCACGCTGTGAAGCTGGAGACAGATGCCATCGCTATGGCATGTGAGAGAGCCGACCTCAAGAGACGACTACAAGGTCAGAAGTTTCAAGACAGCATAAGCCAATTGAAAGAGATGAAGCAGACGCAAATCGCATGTATCATGCGACAAATCGACGACGTTGGAAACGATGTACAGTCAGCACTTGCTGCGCATAGCAGTCTTGACGTGCAACATTCAGCTCTTCAACAGGTATTTGCTTCTAGGGAGAAGGTTCTGGAAAGCAAGGTCGTTGCACTGGAAATTGAGCATAGGGATCAAGTTGCGAAACATGACAAGATGATGATCGAAAAGGGAGCTGAGCATGCCGCGAATCTCAAGCAGTCCGATGAACGACTTGCACAGCTGACAGCTTCGAAGGTTGAAGAACGGGAAGCTCTTGAGAGACAAATCAAGGCCCTGTGCGATGAGCAATCAAGTTACGTGAGCGACCTGCAGAAACGCGATGACATCATTGCTGAGCTCAGGAAAAATCTTTCCGTGGTTGCCGAACAACTCGACACAAGGGAAGCCGAGTTGAGAGCAGTATCCGAAGAATACAAGGTGCGAGAGACTAAACATGAACAAGAGATGCAAGCGGCACTGGACCAAAACGATTGTCAACGTATCGAGATTCGAGACTTACGCCTGCAGCGAGGGGACATGCAGGCACATTCGCAAGACGTCCTCGCTGAACGTGATATCCTGAAGACAGAGCTGGACGAACTTCGAGCTACAGTGGTCAATCTTAACCAAAGGATGGCAGAACAGGAGCGCATTCATGGCATTGAATGCAAAGAGCTTGGGCAGCGGTGTTGGACAACGGATTTGGAACGAGATGGTATACGAGGGGAGCTTCAGGCGTGCAAATTGCAACTTGACACTTGCCAGCGCGAGCTCATCCGATGCAAGGCTGAATTAAAAGTGGCAGAGGATGCTGCTGAGAAGACTTCGAGAGACATTGCAACATTGAAGGACAGCGAGGAGATGCTTACAAAAAACTTGTTGGCAGCGCAGAGCAAGTTCAATGAACAAGCTGTTGAGCTTCGAAATATGCAGCATGAGAGCGTCATGAATGATCACGACGTCAAAGATTGCGAAGCGTGCGTCCGGCTCAAGCAAACGCTTCACAGCGTCGAGAGCCAGTTGAGCGCACAGCTTGACCAGTCGCGCGTCATGGCCATGGAGCGGGAGACGATGGAGCAACTGCTGCAAAAGTCCAAGACCGATCTTGATCATAAAAGTGACAAACGATCGTCCTTCGGAAATGTTCGTGGCGTGTTTTCCGAAGAGCAGGACAAGAAGCTCCGCGAGCTTGAGCGCTCCCTCACACGCCTCATCTCTGAAAATAGTGACTACAGACGCTCTCAGTCGAGATTGCAGTGGGAGCTTGCAGCGTTGGAGAAATTATTCACCATCTTCCAGCATAAGCATCAGCATTTCGTGCTCTGGAGCCACTGCCACATGAGCCTTCTTTATTGGCGTTATGTGCGCTGTTCGTCGTCGGACGATGCAGTAGGAACTCCTTGTTCTGCTCGCGGCCAAGCTTCTGGTAGTCAGGTGTGCGAGAGCACGCCAGTGATCCAAGGGTCTGATACCGACACAGCTTCATGTGAATCCGTGCAAACGGCGCAGAGCTATTTCACGCAGTATTCCAACCTGTATGTTGATGACGGCATGCGTGAGAAGGCTCATCGATTTCAGCAGCATGTTGCTACTTTGCGTGCCAAACAGCTCACGATGAACGGCATGGTCGCAGTGCGCATTCGCCTCCGCTTTATGAGTACTGTGCTTGTAAACTGGCGACTGCACATGATGAGCCGATTGCATTTTCTTGTGGTCACGCGCTCTGTCGTGGAACGCCGGAGAGCCAAAGTGAAACGAATTGCCCTCGGTGCCCTTGCCGATGAAAGATTGTACAAGGCTAAGCAGTTGAAGGCAGCAGCAGCTCTGGAAATGCTTACTCCTCGTATTAGAGTTGTGCAGCACCTTAGGATTTGGCTTCAGGAGGTGGAGAGGTTGCGTTTTCGCAAAAGTGCTGAATTGAAGACAATCGATTGATGTACAGATAGACACTGACATATGTGCGTGGACTTGGCAGAAGTGCAAGGCATCGCATGATCATGATGCAGATGGGCGTTCGATGGTAGACTATTATTCTCAGATTGCAACCCCAATGCAATGACGGGCAAATCAGTGCTGCATTGATTTGCCGTCGTTTGAATGCAACTGACTGATGTAAATGACACTGACAGGACGAAGGTGTCTATCAAGGGTGCGATTTCATGTTTGCGGAGGCACAAGGCGCTGAGTCGGGAAATTCGAAAGTTCAAGAAGAACTTGATCAACAGTAAGCTTCTGGCGATAGTTCAAGCATGGTGGCTGCATTCGCGCACGCAGACTGTGGGAGCCAAATTTTTGCGTGCCGGTGAGAAGAGTGTTAATCGTGTGACTGGTGCTGCCGTCAACGTCACGGGGGTTGCTGTAAGTGCCATCAGCTACGTCAACCCGGCCAACGTCCTGGGAGCGTGGAGCAGTCCCTTCTCCTCACCTGCACCGGGACCCAATGTAAATGTGGCAGGACGCAGGGGCTCGATACGCTCGGGGCGGGAGTCCGAGGAAGGAAATTCACAGCCTGACTCTACGGCACGATGCTTGGCGCGGAATCTGCCGCACACAGCTCGCAGCGGGCCAGATTACGAGGGCGTGTCCGATAGTCAGGATGATGCTCGAGAGGCAGAACCCGCGGTGGGGCAGATACGAGGTACGCCGGGCGGTGTTGCGCCTACCGCCGAACAAACACTGACTGGCTTCCGTGCTGCCTCAAATGTGCAACCGGACTTTTTCTCACCTTGAGTTCGTGTTCAAAACTTGTTGAAACTAGCTCGCTGTGACGCGAATCTTCAAGGCCGGTAGTTGATGTGAGGTATCATGGACTCGCATCATCATCGATCAACTCCTGGAATCGCGATTCCACAGTCTTGTTGCACGCTCGTTTGTCAACCCAGCAGAATATGAATAAATTCCTTCCGAGGTTAAAAGTGAACCTAGTAGAACAAGTACCGCAGGGGGTATGATAACCGATTCTCACAGCAAAAAAAGAGAGGTTGGCAGCGTCAGCAAACCTCGAGATTTCAAGCGATCCTCATGAATACCCTCTTCCTCCTCTTCCTCCTCTTCCTCCTCTTCCTCCTCTTCCTCCTCTTCCTCCTCTTCCTCCTCTTCCTCCTCTTCCTCCCCTTCCTCCCCTTCCTCCTCTTCCTCCTCTTCCTCCTCCCTCCTCCTCTTCCTCCTCCTCCTTTCATCAGTACAGTACGACTCCGCGGAATGGGAACCCAGCCAATGGGAACCATCTTGACATTTGCCTCCTGAGTTCTCGGAAAAATAGGAACTCTCTTACTTGGGTCCTGGTGGCCTTGACAGTGTGTTTTACCTACCCTGTACTGTATAGAGTCTCGTCCAAATCTCGAGCTGGTGAGTGGGAATTGTGAGTCGGCAGCAGCTCAAGTACAAGCTCGCAAAGAAGGAGCGTGCGTGAATCTATCTTGATTTTTAGTTGCTAATAAAGGTCAAAATTTAACAATTTTGTTTGTGCTTGGGAGAGGAGCTAGCGTAAAGTTTTGTGTAAACGATTTTTATTAGCATTTCGCTAATATTACTACACATCAGGCGTCATTTCGCGCAACCACTGCGCCGCCGCCACAGATACGCCATTGTAGTTGTCTCCGTCAAAAGCCCGGTGTAGACTGGCCGGCTGTGTCAATGAGATATGGATTCTGTGTCAAATCACTTAGAGCCATGCATGTTTTGCTCAAGGGTGTCGGAAGAAAGTTACATTAGCCTATGTCACATCATCACATAACGCCTATGTCACATCATCATACATACTATGTCACATCAAGCTATGCACCGTCACCGATGTCGATCTCGTCCCAGCTCGGTTGCCCCTTCGCGTGATGCTCAGGCCAGGTGCCTCGATCGACCATGCCTGACTCACGCCAAGTCGTATTGGGATCACCGCGTGTCATATCGGCACAAATCTCTTCAGCCAGCGCCCGAATTTCGTCACTCAGGTGCACTTTGTATTCAATTTTGTCATCAGGTTTCAACATGTATTTAGGCGTTGGTCCCCAAATTTCTGTACTTGCTCGTTTCAATCTTCTATATATAAATCTATATGAGAACTCAAGCCGGATTTCAATTCTGTTAAGCTCAAGTTGCATGTCCGCCATGTACTCGCGAATCACGAAATGAACAAAGTCTGTATTGATGAGATTTTTGTGAAGAACTTCTTTTGCAGCTTTAATGCGCTGCCACGCATTGAACTCCAGGAAAACCGGATCTGAGCCTCTCGGGCTTGGACCCAGTTCCTCTGTCGAAAATGGGAACTCACTTGCTTGCCTCCCTGGGTAGCAAAGGAAAACATAGGAACTCTCTTGCTTGCCTCAGAAATGCCGGTTCCCATTCCGCGGAGTCGTACTGTAAGCAAGATGATCACATTCACCGCCAACATGGCGGTCTACCCATATAAGCAACGTCTTCAGCCTGGAAATGAAGGGTCAGGAGTGTGTGTTGCTTTGTTTTCAGAGTTATTAGCACCGACGCCGGAGGTCACATGATATAGGGAGGTCACATGATATAGGGTACCGAGGGTTTCCCCAGGGGCCAGGGGTCACCGCACCCAAAACTGTTTCCGCCTACTTCGTCGCTGGCTACGCCGGGTCCTTAGACCTTAAAAGGGTATACGTTTCTTCGGTCTCTTTAGGCCCGACAGGCTGCCGCTCGTTGTTGTTTATGACTTCTGGCAGTCACGGTCATAAACTTCGCTCTCCCTTCCTCGTCATCCGTACAGGCTAGATCACAGTCTGAAAGGTAGTGTCCTGCATCGGCTCCTGGCCCGCGCAAGGAATTTCCGAGTCCCCTTGGCGGCCCGGCCGGCCATGGCCGTCCCACCCGCCAAGGGCTGGATGAAGCCTGCGCCGAGCTGTACAAGGCTTGCCGTCATCTTCCATCGGTCACTAGCATGAGCAGGGACGTGACTCTACATTAGCTAAATTGCTCCATACCCTGCGTCGGCACCAATTAGAAACCGGCATTATGAGGCAAGCAAGATGGTTTCTATTTTCCTATGTTTTCCGCGAGTCAAGCACGCAAAAATCTCTTTTCGACATGGAAACTAAGGCCAAGCCTTGGGGGCTCGACAAGGCTCCAACCCACTTGAATGTAACTTGATCTGGGCCGTGAACCATAGATCTTCATTCTTGCGCGCGTGAGCGGAAACTGGGCCAAAGTTCCTGCAGCGACAGATTAGATCAGTGACTCAAAATATGTGGAGAGCGCTCAAAGTCTGACTCAGATAAAGACGTCAGACAGGACCTCTCGCTCTTCGCTCTCCCTTCTCGTCGAGAAAAGGCTTCTCTGTCTGATATAGACGTCAGCCAGGAGCAAGCGTAGACACTCGCACTGGCAAACGGTTACTACTCCCTCTCTCAGTGTCTGCAATACTGATCTTAAACTCGACAAGAATTCGGGCGCATTCCAACGATGCAGAGGACTTAGGACCTAGGAGTGGTCAGTGGCAGAGTGGCAGAGACCTTTGGACGACGCCCACTGAGCCTGCTGGGAGGTATCTGGATGAGGCACTTCCGGGGAGAGTCTCCCAAGTCGGCACTGAACTCAGTTGAAGTAGGCGATCGGGGGATCTCCAGATCGCCGGAATGACCTGAGCACCTTAGACCTTAGAAGGGGTTACGAGGCCTCTTTATCCCCCTGAACCAAGTGAATGATTCCAAAAAGGGCTCGAATGGGGCGGCCGGCTCCAACCTTCATAGCGAAGAGAGGGATGGGCTCAGCGTGACGGGCCGTAGCCCCGCTAGCCCAGAGTCCGTTGAAGGACCCCCGGGTTAATTCCCAGTCAAGTGAATGACTCCCGGCATGTTAAA
>Ga0115006_10001789_pt1 | contig 13736 bp, 12 predicted proteins | sample ArcOceMetagenome_3_FD_88943 | JGI IMG/M metagenome (GOLD analysis project Ga0115006, IMG submission 88943) | Marine eukaryotic phytoplankton communities from Arctic Ocean - Arctic Ocean- Svalbard ARC20M Metagenome | ecosystem: Environmental > Aquatic > Marine > Oceanic | place: Arctic Ocean...
CTCCCCCCCTCCCCACCCTCCCGTCCTCTCGAAGAGAGCACACCGTTGACCCTATTCAACTCCTCCGCACTCATCCTGCTCCCAACCTCATTGCCGCTCCCCCATGCCTCCCTTTCTCCATCTTCAAATCCGAATAGTTCCTCCCTCTCGGCGTTCATCTCATCAACCTGCTCCTTAAATAGACGATGAGCCTCATCAGGATCGACAGGAGGAGGCGTAGAAAAAGATCTGGCTGAAAAAAATGAACAAGAAAGTGCGCCCCCGTCAAGGTGGGTGATGCCTCTGTTCCTCCAAACGTCTTTCGCCCCCCAAAAGGAAAACCTTCGAGTTTGGACTCGCAATTCAGTGCCAACTAAATGAGAAGAGCACAATCTTCGTGCTGATAAAGGAAGCATGGTGGAAGGAAAATGGGAGTAAAAAAAGAAGCAAATTACTACCCTCAGAACTAATATCTCGTAATAATTCATAACATCCAAGGACCTTCAATAACCAGACTACTAGAAAATAAGACCACTTTCTCAATCCTGAACGATCCATCAATAATTCTTGAGATCAACTTCGGCGGCCGCTAAGAAATGCACTCAAGGGCCTCCGCGGAGCACCCGAAGAACTGTCCTTGCAAGTTCATCCCTTTAAAACTAAATGCATTTACACTCGCTACATTTGGAGCGTTACATTTGAGTGAGAAGCCCCCAAAACTCATCCAAAGGGACGGTTTTCTCTCTCTTGCAACTGACAGTGGCGGGTTTTCGCCGCTTCACTATAGCGCGCAATGGGACAAAAAGGAGACGGTTTTGCATATCGTTCGACACCTCAGCGATGCTAACGGCACTTCTGGTAATGCTCTAGAGAGGGCAATCCTGTACAATAAGACTTCCTCCAATACTACGCCCTTGCACGCAGCGGCTGCGAGTGGAGCTCGGGAGGCTTTGAACGTGCTTCTTTGTGCTGTCTCAGTGGAGGCCTTGAAACTCGCCGTGACTCCTGTTATGTCCTCAGATATCCCAGAGAACGTCCTGGTTAAGGCTGTCAAGGAGGGGAGGAGCGACTGTTTGACAACATTAATGGAGTTTATTGCAAGGAAGAGTGGGGAGGTAAGGCGCTTAGCTTAGCTTCGCTCGTATCAACGCCTTACTAACCTTCCTCTAACTCTCCACAGCGATCTATAAAAAATATGTTTGCGTTGGAGTCTATGGAAAGCCCGGATGAGGAATCGACATTCTCGTTCTGGGTATCGTTCATAACAAAGCAAAGGGAATTAGTCGAGGCTAACGAAGCTCTCGGGACCAGTGACGTTTTCGACAAGCAGCGAGATTACAACCGAACGCTTCAGCTCATCAACTTCGCTCTCTTTGGCTGCAACCTGATGACCTCTAGCGAAGAGTATTGCCAATCATGTACATAATATATGCTATATTTTGTTATGTTAACTAAAAAAACTTACTTTTGTTGCGGTTCCCACTCAACCTCTTTGTTGTGGTTCCAACCGAACAATACTTGTACGTTTATATCATTATTTAATAATACTTCACTTTCATTGTGCAATTCTGAAACCTAACTTTCATTTTCATGCTCGTTTTACTTCGATTTGTTTCTTAAAATTGGCATGGCCGTCTCCTGCTCTATCATTTCTGCATAATTATTCGGTAACACCCAGCATGACTCGAGCGTTCCCCTACCGATATATAAGTTCCCCTTCTAAGTCCGCAATCCTCTGCTCCGACTCTGCCGATTGCTGACGATTCGCAACAAAAATTTCATATAGACGTTCAGCTTGTTCGATGGGCATTGTAATCTGACCAGGGTCTCCCAAGATCCTGGCTTCGATACCATCGTCCATTACTCTTTTCTGTCTTTTATTGCTCGTAGCCTCGTAATTTTCCACCACCAAAACGTCCCTCGGTTGCTTCAGAGATTTACGGTCATTCCTAGCCCTCAAGATCAAATCGTGAAATTCTTTAATTTGATCCGAAGGAACCGACGCGCCGGAGGTTCCGGATTGGATTTCCTCTTTAATCTCAGTTTCATTCCCCGAGCTGCTCTCGACAATAATATCGGACCCGGGCAATGTTGCATCAACAGATTCATTCACCTTACTGGAGTCTTCCAAAACTTTCTCAATCATGTCCAGGGCTGCAGATGCAGTAGTGAGTATAGGGGGACCTAAAGCGATCGAAGCGAGAAGCAAAAGGGCTTATTAGTTCGTAGTTTTTCTGATTAGGGTTGACTTAAAACCTCTTGCGAGCTGCGTTCGTTCATTCGTTCGTTCGCTGCACGACCTCGCCGCATCGCTCCTTGCCACGCATGCCTCCGCTCAATCTCACCTTCACCACTTCCATTGGCGTTTGAAGGGGATGCAGCAGCAGCAGAAGGGGCTGTCGCATAAGTCGGTAAAGGGGTTATGGCAGGGAGTGTGCCTTCCTTAGGGTTAAATTGCTGTCGTTGTATTTGCTGCTGCTCCTGCTGCTGCTGCTCATTCTGGTGTGATAATTGCATTTCGATCTGCGATTAGCGAAGCGTTAGTTATTGCGATACGCTACACGCTCCTCCCGTCTTTCGTTTTCAACGCCAACGATGCCAGCTCGTTGCTTCTACAGCCCCTCGTCCGATCTCACCTGTTTCTGTAGTTGCTGCTGCATCTGTATCTGAAGTAGTTGCTGTAACTGTTGGTGTTCCTGTAGGGCACCGAGCGATAAAGCGTTCTGGTCCGGGTTCACCATGCCCAGATCCGCCATCACGGCGCCAGGACTAGGCTGCAAGGTAGGCTATAGGGAAGCCTGGAGGGTGGGTTGCATGGGGGCAGGGAGCATGGAGAGAGGGTTGTTGGGAACGGAGGAGTAAGAGTTGGGGAATAGCCCCGCCGATGCGTAGGGGTTGAGGTAGGGGTAGAACTGCCGAGAAAGCATCCCCGTGGGATCCATCGAGGGCACTTGGCCCTGCATGTGATGAGGGTGGTACAGTGTACGGGCATGGGAGGTATGGGTGAGGAGCCAAGTGAGGAGCTAAAGATGAGCTAAAGACGATTTGAAGAGAGATAGGCGACGTACTGCGGTCGCTCCGCTCCGGCGCTCCAGCCTCACCTTGCACCCAAACTGAGAAAGCATCAAGTTCTGGTTCATAGGGAGGCCACCCAAACCGGAGGGATCCATCCCATACCCGTCGTACTGCAATAACTCCTGCTTCGAACTCTTCCTCTTGATAGAAACTGATCGAAGTCCGCACTGCTACGAGAGTTAGCATAATTGTAATATAAATCCTTAACCCCACAACTGCTGGGGTGGCATGCTTTGCCAAGCAGGTTGGGCACTACCATCAATGCATCAACTCGTCGCTTTGCTCCACGTACAACCTCACCTCTTCGAGTTTCATTTTCGCCCTGGGCGAGGGAGGGGGGAAGAGAGAGAGGAGAGTGGGTAAGAATATAAACCTTCACAAGCGCTCACCATACAACCCCTCCACCCCCCCACCTTCCTTACCATTCCTGATCCGGAAGACCACTCGACTTGTACTTCTTAACCCACACCTTTATTTGCTCTTTAGCCTGCTCGCACTTCTCTATCGCTTCCTGGTAAGGAAAAGTTCCCAATGCTGTAATGGTTGGAATCAGTTGATGAAAGGGTTTGCGTTGTAGGAGTGAGAAAGCGATATAAATGTTTGCGTTAATCGGACCAACGCAAACAAAACCATACATAAGCACACAGGATTGGGGAAATACCAATATATTTCATGAATAAAAGTTCAATAAATGATTGTCATCGAGTGTTTTTGTACTGTTGTTTGATAATATTACAAGATTAAGGGATTGCCGTCACAATATCATCTATAAAATCTCATACTCTAACCCATACGTTGCAAAATAGTATCTCTAACCCTTAAATTGGTTCAAAAAAGGTGTTTTCCTAGCTGGCCTGGCTCTCCCCAAAATCTCTCTTTAAGTCTACTCACCTATAGTTTTACGCGCCCATTTTACATGTACACTCTTCTTCTTCATTAAAGGTATACCATCAATACCTTCAGCTTCCTCTCTTTTTATTCTAGGATTAGACATCCTTGATATAATGCAACTGCGCTGTACATTTAGGAAAGGGCAATTAATTGAAAGAGGCCTTTCTCAATTTAATGAATATTTTTATTATTATATCTCAGCCCTCAAATTAACTTTATATATACACATTGATATATATAGTAGATATAATCAATATAAAAACAATACATTATAGAGTTAGCAATAAGAAATATAAAGCAACATCACACATAATCGACAATGAGATTGATCATGTTTTTGAACACTATATTCATAATATTAAACTATTCAACAAACTGTAAGGCTTTAGAGAGTAAATGGACCCCCGCTTCGGAGGATGAGCCTCTGCCCTTGAGTTCATCCTACCGTACTCAATTGAAGGAGCTCGCGGACGTAGTGAGGAACAATGAAAATCCACAGGCAACCCTCGAGCACCTCGCGAAGGGGCAGGGTTTGGAGCCTCAGGAATTAAAGTCGATGCTGGAAAGGGCGGAGGTTGGGGAGGGTAACTCAGGAGCTTCCAAGAGTACACTTGGAGGGGGGGGGAAAGTGACAGGGTTACTCAACATTGTGGGAGGCGCTGCTGGGGGGAGCTTGGCAATTTTGAGGTTCGCAGCGAGGAGGCCCATCGTGATCGTTCTCTTGCTGGTTTCTATCTTCGCTGCCACCAAGCTGATGGCAGGTAGCGAGGTGAGGAGATTGGAGGCAGGAGCGAAGCGACTGTGAGGGCAGCATAACGCGCGACCATCCACATAACGCGTGACCATCCACATTACGCATGACCATCTACATTATGTACCACCATCCACATTACTAACACGTTTTATGATTCGCTTCGCTCATCACTTCCATCATTGCAGAACACCATTTCAGTTCCAGGTTTTCACGGCTTGACTTTAGGGAAGCCCAGTGTGGCGTGGAGGAACGCTTTCCTGGACTCTTGCGATCATCCCAGTGGCGGTGTCTTGGGTGGCGGAAGAGCATTTGTTGTTGAGAGGAAGAAGGACGTGAAAACTCTAGATATAGATACAGGCAGAACCTTGGTGGGGGAGGCTTGCGTCGAGGCAGTTCAATCTCGCCTCTTTGACTCATATCTACCGCGGAACCTTATCCTGACTAAGCCACCGATTGCCAACATCAGGAAGGCGAGGAAGATGAGATCGCTTGGGGGTAAGGGTAAAGAGGCACTACTTTTGAGTTGGGGGGGGACAAAAGGGAGCAAGGTGAGATCAGGCAAGGAGCGAGGCGATAGCAAAATCGTTTTACCTCCTTCCAGTATAACTAACAACCTTCCACTCGTCGCTTCGCTCCTTGCCTCACCTCACCCATGATCCCAACCCTTTTCGCGATTCGCTTCGCTCATCGCAGCGGGGCTTGTGGAGGAGCGAGAGTTTCATCGTCGCGTCAGAGACCAACGATGTCGACGGGAACGTGACGAAATCGTCCGTAACTTACGCCTCTGCCTCCTCGAATCCCTGGAAGGGGAGCTTCACCGTAGCCATTGAGTCCTCGACAATACCGAAGGAGAAGCACAAAGTGATCGTGAGCGTCGCTTGCCAAGAGGGACAAAACGCAATGGACGAGGAGAAGGCAGAGGCCCTGGCGGAGGCACTTGCATATAGTTGCAAGAAAACCATAGGTCAGGTGGCCTCCGCCAAGGCGGCGCTGCGCTCCCAGACGTCAAGGTTAAACGACACTATCAAGTCGAAGGATAGGCTGAAGAAGCAAAAGAGGTGAGTGGGACAACAAACAACCACACTGCCCACCACTATACTAACAACCCTTCCCGTGCTCGCGCCTTCGCCCATTGCAGGGGGAAGCAGATAAAGGAGATGGAGGAGATGGGCAGGCAGAGGAGGAGAAGGTGGCAGAGGGGTTCGGGAGGGGGAAGCTGGCGGCCCTCTGGGGACAGGCAGCGCTCACCGAACAATTGCTGATAATAACCCAACATTTGTTGTTTTCAATAATCAAACTACTACAATACCCTGGGCTCAAAACGACGCTCTAATCTCCAAACACAATGCACTTATTGCCCTCGACAAGGAGCTCCTCCCGAAGGTGCTTCCTCACAGCCCTCACCAAAACCTCCTTCTCCAAGATCCTGCCCTTTGCAACGAGGTCCTGTACACTGTCTCGGTGAGTGATGCGCTTGACATCCTGCTCAATGATAGGCCCCTCATCCAAGTCAGCCGTGGCGTAGTGCGCCGTGGCGCCGATAAGTTTCACGCCGCGCTCGTAAGCCCTGTGGTACGGCTTTGATCCAATGAAAGCGGGGAGGAAGGAATGGTGAATGTTGATGATTCGGTGGGGGAACGTAGAGCAAAAGTTATCGGACACAATCTGCATGTACCGCGCCAAGATTATCAAGTCAACCTCAAGATTCTGAAGCAACTGGATCTCCTTGGCCTCCTGCTCAGCCTTTGTATCCTTAGTTATCTTGAAGACTTCGTAACGGATCCCAAACATGGAGGCTATGGGAGCCAGGTCCGGGTGGTTCGAGATGATGCAAACGATGTCGCAGGGAACTGAGGTGACGAGCGAACGAGCGTAGGACGGATTGTAAGCAATTAGGAGTCAAAATCGTCCGTTAAGATGGGAGGAGCGAAGCGACGACCTTATACGGCACAGAGCAATAACAAACAATCTACTGCTCGTCGCTTCGCTCCTCAGAACACAACTCTCAACGGTAGGTACCACTTACGTTCGCCAGCCCTGTGCCTCAGCAGCAGCTCCCAGAAGCAGTGCTCGTACTTGCTGACAAAAATACAAACCTTCTTCTTCAGAGGTGGCCAAGTGATTTCAGCCTTCATATTGAGACGACTAGAGACCTCATCGATTCCGCTCTGCAGTGTCACCTTGTCAGTGTGCATCGACTTGATGTCGAAGGCGGAGCGCTGGTAAAAACGAGACGAAGCTGTGTCACTATGCTGTTCCGAAGAAATAATGTTGCAGCCATGGCCACTAAGAACTTGGCTGCGGAAGGCAGAAGAAAAGAAGAAGGGAGAAAACGTTAAAAATGTACAAGAGGGCCAAGATTCATCGGATAACGTTCCCATTATAGCCCCAACAGTCAAATGGGGATAACACGGATGCAAGTGAAGTACAACCTTTTCTACCAAATACTCACGTGAACGCCGCAACGATTCCTTTTTTGTCACCTCCAGATACTCGGAGCACAGCGTGATCAATAAGAGGCACAGGTGCCTTCGAAGAGTCCAACATTCCTGCCATAACTTAGTATTTTTTTGTGCACTCTGTTCCCTTGATTGCAAGTTACCTCCCAACCGACTTTAAACACCGGATCGGAGGCTCCGGAACGTCCTCAGCCGTGAAACAGCCGAATCCAGCCCCCAAACCTATTTTATAGCCCGCCTGTTCCCTTCCCTGCCTGACATGACCTCTCGGACCGTCCTCATGAAAAATGTCTTCCACTTTGCTCTTGTTATTTTCACAAGCTACGTACTCATCGAGCAGAGCAATAGGACGAATTCATACTCTATAGCGACCACAAATAACCTCTGCCACGAGTTCTACCCCGATGAGTGCCTCGGAACCTTTGGAGGATGCAGGGACATGACCACATACGATGATGATCGGTACTGCCGTCTGTCCCGCAAGAACGGGACAGTCGGAATCGTTCGAAAGATCGTGGATCGGTTCGAAGACTTTTGGAAGGAGAGCGTTGCGGGTTACCAGAGGTTGAATGGCACGGGGGTCACCATGGATGTGGTCAGCCACGATAACGTCGACTCAGAAAAGAACCACTATTCAAAATATGCCCTCAACGCTAGTTATCTGGGGCCACTTGACACCAACTACAACACCAACCTTGACATTAGGGCCTTCTACGCTTCCCTCTCATCATTCACTCTCTCCTTTCCAATCCACGATGAAATCCCACTTAGCAGCAACAACGACGAATCCTCCGCCGCTTGCTGGAAGTGGAACGTCGAGATATTCTTCAAGGATGAGGACAGCAGCCACCTAAAAATGATTGTCATGGGGACAATAACCGGTCTGTGCGGTGACGCAGACATGGAAGAGGAGAGGTTCTCATTGAATTGGTGCTTCCACGTAACTATCATTATACTCGCGATCGTAACGTCATCGATCACGCTCTTTCACATTTTCAGGTCCTTCCGCAGGATCTTGATATGTAGGAGGCTCCTGCGAACTGACAAGACACTCTTCAATAGGATGCCGCCTTTTCTACAGCTCAAGCTCAAACTTATCACAAAGGGAGAGACTGAAACGAGAACAGAAGAAGAAGAAGAAAAAGAAGAAGAAGAGGGCGGCAACAATATTCCCCCCCCCCCACCTGTACCAACTAGGGTTCTCCTCATGTTGATCGATGGCTGGGACATAATTCTGCTCTTAACGTGCTCTCTGATGATCTTTGCCTGCTTAGGGCGCATCCTTGGGAACTCGATAATGTCACTACATCAAGACCAGGCAACTTTTGGTTTCGGCTGTTGCTGCCTGTGGTTCACCACTGTCAAATATATGCAGAACTCATCAAGGCTTTACGCCATAGTGCTCATCGTGAAACGCGCTGCCCCCCAAGTTTTCGAGATTCTAATTGGGGCCATCCCAGGTTTCGTCTGCTACGGCATCCTTGGGACCGCAATATTTGGATTGACGTCCACCCGGTTTGGATCCCTCCAGAATTCTCTCACCACCCTCTTTGCCATTATGAATGGGGACTTGATCCTCGAAACACTCGACGTAGTCCGTCTCAATTTCCCCGTATTTGGACCCATCTACATCACCTCCTTCTTCTTTCTCTACGTGTACTTTTTCCTCAACGTGATCCTCACTGTCGTCGAGGAGTCCCTTTGGCTATTGTCCGCAGAGGCAGAGCAGCTGAAGGACCCCGATCTCGGGGGCTACTCCAGCAGATTCACGAGATCCTTCAGCACGGTCATGCTCTCCAGGAAGCTCTCGAGGCACAGCCAAAATCTAAGGAGTAGAAGAAGGTCATCGTTGAGACACAGTTCAGGGTCCTTGTCCTTATCAAGAGGGAGCAGCATCCTTGCGATATTCAAGAGGTTAGACGGAGGTGGAGGCGACGACCTGAAGGACAAACAAGCCGTCAGTCTTGGCGTCGATTCAGTGAACTACTTCCTTGGCCTTATGCAGATTGTGGACGCTTACGAAAAATTCACAGGCGGGATAGAAACGACCACAACGCCCCGGCGCAACGTTAAGTGGGTCATTTGCTCTTTCGCCGTAATCCTGGTGTCGTACCTGTTGAGCTTAGCGATAGGCTATTTTTGTCTCATCAGCGAGGAGGCCGGCGACTGACAGACAGACATCCCAACTACTTACACGTTATATATATAATATTCATGATTTCACAACAAAATTCTACAGCATTTACTTGAAGAAGGCCTTTGGGGACCCACTGCCATCGCTCTTAGTTTGACTCGGACTCTTTCTTCCAAAGTTGAGCTTCGGAGCACCCCCAAACATCGTCTTCAGCCTGTTCTTGCTTCCCTTTGAGCCCTCGTCTCCGCTCTCACTTTGAGCACCAGGGCTTCCCTTGCCCTTACCGAAAAGTTTCAAACCGCCACCTAACTTGCCCCCCATGGTAATCAAGACGCTCCCTCTCTTTCCGCCCTTCTTTTCCTTTTCCTTTTCCTTTTCCTTTTCCTTCTCCCCATCATCATCTGTCAGGTCGCTCTTTACACTGTCGCTGTCACTGTCGCTGCTGCTGAGACCATCTCTCGCCCTTTGTGCCCTTTTCTCCTCCCTTAGTCTCCTCTTGCGCTCTTTGTCCTTCTCCGCCTCCTTTATCCTCTTCTTCGTTTCCTTTGCCTCCTGCCTGAGAGACTCTTCCCTCTCCGTAATTTCCTTCCTTAAGTTGTCTGCGTTTGGTTTGGCAGTCCACCTGAACCCACTGACTATACCGTTCAAACCCGACCTAAGCTTTCTATCTTCCTCCAGTATCTCCTCAATCTCGTCTTCGATCGCCTGTTTCTTCACCATTTCCCTTATCTTCTTTGCGTCTTCTTTTTCCTTTACCCTTTCCTCCTGCCTTGTTTTCTCCGCCCTCTCCTCTTGGATGATCCTCCTCCTTTCAATCATTTCATCCATCCTTCTTTGGCGATCCCTAATTTTCGCCGCCTTCTTGGGGTTCACCATCTCAAGGACGTCGAGGTCGATCTCTTCTCCGTTTGCCAGAGCTTCGAGCTCCTTGTCTTTGAATTCCCTCTGCAGCTTCTTGTATTTCTTCGCCTCCTTCTTTTTCCTCCTTTCCTCCTTGAGTTGCCTTTTTTTATCCTTCACCTCCTTTTTCATCCTTTGCTCCTCCAGCTTCTTCTCTTTTTCGGCCTGAGCCCTAGCAATATCCGCCTGGGTGACGCGGACTTTCCATTTCTCGAAGTCTCCTGGTGGAAATGTGTCGATCCTCGCAATACCAATATTCCTGATCTGGACGTTGTCGCCAATCGTACCGATAGATTTTTCCTGGGTCTCCTTGCTAACGAAGTTATGGTAGAGATTATAGCAGTCAAACTGCATGTGCTGCCTGTCGTCATTATCATCCTCATCCACCGGATCTCCGATTTCGTTCATGATCGTAACAATATTGAACTTCACAATAGCAGCGGTGAGGGCAATATTCTCTGGAATGTTGACCTTGGACGCGATATTTGTTGGGATGAGCGTAGATCTCTTCCTTCCCCTGAAAGCTTTCTTCTTCGCTGCGTCGGCATCATCCTGCTTCTTCTTCCTTCTCTCTGACATCATCTTGTCCAAGTCAACCACGGTGTCCTGGGCCTCGTTCGCATCAAAGTTGTCCTCGAACTCCTCATCAGATTGCGTCCGTTTCTTTTCTTCTTCCTCTCCATTCTCTCCTTCCTTCTCCTTCTCCTCCTTCTCCTTCTCCTCATCCTCCTCGTCGCTGTCCGCAAACTCTTTCATCAACTGGCGCTCCGTCTCTTCAGCTTCTTCGGCGGCCCTCTGGGCCTTCCTCGCTTCCTTATTCGCGTCGTCAAAAAGCTTGCTTTTCCTCCGTGCCATGAAGGAGTCACCACCAGAGTCTCCATCTGTCATCTTTGCACCTTTTATGGCCTGCTCCCTGACGATCTTTTCCCTCATTTTTGCCTCAGCCTCGGACTTTAGCCGCTTCCTCTCCTCGGCAATCCTCTGGAGGTTCAACATTTTGGCCTCGGCCTTGAGTTGTCTCACAACCTCATCAATGTACTCGTCTGCCTTCCTCAGCCTTTGTAGACTCTCCTTGGTCGGAGCGATCTGACCGTCCCCAAACTCGAAACAGACTACGCCAAGATTATTAGCAGCTATAACAACCGCTAGAACATTCCTCTCGGCGTCCATCTGGTCGTAACGATTTTCAAACAAGAGGTAAAGCCTCCTCCAAAATTCAATACATTTGCCCTGGTCAGTCTTCTTGTTGTAGCCTCTAACCCTTGCTTCAGATCCTCTCGTAAACAAGGACATCTCTTCTTCGGCCCTTTCCTTGACTCTCTTGTCCGCGAGCTCAGCCTTGAGCTTCCCCCTCTCCTTGGCCTCCATAACCTTGCGCTTCCTCTCCTCAACAATGAACTTCTTCGCTTCCCTTTTCCTCTCAATAGCACGCATTTGCTTGTCAGATTTGGCCTTGGATAGGTCTGCTGTTTCATGTATGCCGGAAGGGAGGAGGTGGAAAAAATCAAAACCTTCGGCTTCGAGGCGGGTCGTGAAGGCTCTGTTACCCCAGTTGACGGAGTGCACACCTAGACACACTGAACGCAGGGCATCATAAGACTTAAGCGAATGGTGACACGACACGAGCATGCCACGTTCAAGAAGCTTCTCCAGCTCCTGTAACTCTGTAGCCTTTTGGATCTCGATTTCCTGAAGTTCCTCTCTCTGCCTACGGGGCAAAGGGTGTGATAGAGCACTCCTAACGCCCTCGAGGTCCGAAGTTAGCCGGGCGATGTCGTCCACGGTCCCTTTCGGAACAAAGGAGGTCTCAGAGTATTTCGCCTTATCATTCTCCTTCATGTCATCCTCCCTGTTCTTCTCGTCTTCAAGCTTTGACAAAGCTTCCCTCAGCCACATCGGTTTCGAGCCGTCTGCCAATTTGAACTGTTTCCACCCGTCGAGCGTACCAATCTGATAACCGTTGATGTCTATGCCCTTGTCTCTCCCCACCTGGGCGATCCTCTCAACTTCTTCTCCCTCGCTAACTGCGTCCATTCTGGCCTTTTCCTCATCTGAGACAATATTCCACTCGCCCGCAGAGCTCCATCCCCAGCCCTTGCCCAATGCCCTCTCTACCCCCTCCCTGAACTCAGGTATGAAGCCCATCCTTCCATCGGATATGAGTCGTTGGAACTCGAGGAGGGCCTTGGCTACCCCACCGGGCGCTTTGATAAATTTAGGCAATTCCTCCTTGATGAAAAGGTCGGAAAGTCGCTTGCACTCCCAGTCAAGGTAGTAGTCCTTGACAAACCTCGATATAAAATTGGTCAACTTGAGCCTGAACATGGATTCTCTGGCACCGTCAAAGATTCTATCGATACCCTGTACGATCTTGACCCGGATCTCACCCGTGAGGGAGATGTTAGCGCAAACGTAGTCATCCAAGGATCCGACCCCTATATCCTCAATGTCATTGGCAAGCTGACCATAGCGCTCATAATAAGCCGTAAGCCCATCGGAGGTCAACCACCCGTCCTTGTTGACGGCGAACCCCGACTCAAGCATCGCACCTTCATATCTCGAAGGATACTCTTGGGCGACCCCCCCCAAGCTGCGCTGGAGGGTGTTCATCTCCCAAAAGTTCAGGGCTCCGTCATTGTCCCTGTCGACACGCTTGAAAATTGCCTTGGAAATATCCTCTCCGAAGTTCGAAAGTTCACCGTAACCTACAATCTCGGCCTGGATTGCAAATAGCTGCTCTGTTCTCTCCCTAATCTCATTGATTGTCCCCCCCACGGCCATACCACGCGATTTAAGAAGCTTCTTCATATCCTCAAGTGGCATCTCCTTGTTTTTGGCCTGCCTAGCTGCCCTTAGAGCAGCCTTCCTGCGCTGCTTGACAGAGTTCATGAAGATCGCTGGATCCATCCCCTTCTCGCCAAGCTCCTCCTCCTGGGGTCCGTATAGCCTTTCCTCATACCCTACGAACTGCTTGGCCAAAGCAATGATATCATCGAGAGAAAGGTTCAAGTCAACGTGCAAGGAAAGGTTGTCGAAAGCATCCTTGATTTTGATGTTCGGGGGGAGGAACTTCTCGACTTCTTCAAACGGGTCGCGTTCGTTTAGCAGTGCCACCCTGATGAAAGGCCTGGGATCACGAGACGAGAGTGTGACGAGCTCAACCTTCGAAGAGGTGTAGATAGGGTAAGCGTAGTCTTTTGGAACCGAATCCAAGAACATGACAAGCTGGTCAATGACCTGCGGCGAGTGGAAGGTTGTTAGTAAAATGAGCAGACGACGTATTGATGTAGCTTCGCTCCGACCTTCCTTCGCCCCTTGCTCCGCCTCACCTTGTTGACAAGTTCCTCCTTAGCATTCTCCTTGACGGGGAAATCGAACCAAAAAACGGATTTGTAGCCTCCAGAGGCGGCGGTCTGTTGGTTCTTGAGGTTCCACTCGGCATCGGCAGTCTGAAAAACACTGTTAAGGACATCCCTTGCGTACAAGCGAATGTGCGACGCCGCGGTTTGACCCCGAGATCGTGGGCGATTCGGACTCCCGGGAG
>Ga0115006_10001790_pt1 | contig 13732 bp, 10 predicted proteins | sample ArcOceMetagenome_3_FD_88943 | JGI IMG/M metagenome (GOLD analysis project Ga0115006, IMG submission 88943) | Marine eukaryotic phytoplankton communities from Arctic Ocean - Arctic Ocean- Svalbard ARC20M Metagenome | ecosystem: Environmental > Aquatic > Marine > Oceanic | place: Arctic Ocean...
AAGACCTTTTTAATCTAATTTTTATACCTAGTAACTTTTAGATTTGGCAATAGGTTTTATACCTATTAAGAGAACCGCTTAATTGCGGTTTTTTTATCACTAAAATATAACTGCTTAAGTAAAGATAATTAGCGAGTTATCTCCCTATATTCTTTCTGATTATTTTCTTAAATATATCAGGCAACTTACTGATATATTGCGAATAATAAACTATAATCCTCTACTAATAAATAAAAACAATCCTATTAACTTGGTCTACATTATTTTATTTTGTGAGTTATAATATTGATTAAATTTTATTTAAAAGGCTTTCTAAGCAATGGAAAAACGTTTTATTAGCGCACAAGAGTTACTTGAAGATTCCTTTCGAGTCGCCGCTAAAGTCTATGATGATGGCTTTCGTCCACAGTTTATAGTTGGTATTTGGCGTGGTGGTGCTCCTATTGGTATTGCTGTTCAAGAGTATTTCGATTTTAAGGCGGTAGAAACCGATCATATTGCCGTTCGTACTTCATCTTACTATGGTATTAATCAGCAAAGTAAGGAAATTAAAGTTCATGGTTTGCACTATATTATCGAAAATGCGAACGCTGGTGATGGGTTATTGATTGTTGACGATGTGTTTGATTCTGGCCGCAGCATTGACGCTTTAATTAAGCAATTAAAGCAAAACATGCGCAACAATATGCCAAAAGATGTGCGCGTTGCTTGTCCTTGGTATAAACCACAGAACTCAAAAGTTGACTTTACACCTGATTATTTTGTCCATACTTCTGATGAGTGGTTAGTTTTTCCTCATGAATTATCTGGATTAACGCCTGATGAATTAATTTACGGTAAAAAAGATCTTAGCAACATACAAGAGTTATTTAAGTAATATATCGGCTAACCACACATGGCCTATTCAACATTAAAAGTAATAGTTTTTTAGCAAAACAGGGTTATTACTTTTTTAAGCTTTTTTTATTTATATTATAATTGTTTAAAGCGCAATTACATACAGCATTCATTGAACTTTCTCAATTATCTTAATATGCGTATGGCTTGCTCTTAATTTCCCGGCACCTTTAAAAACCTTTGTATTAAATCAATGCTTTAATGACCTGTAAAAATTACTGTTAAAGTATTTTTTAAAGCGGATATTTTCTGTAGCAATGTCTTACTTTTAAAAGTCCCTAACGATCTGTAATCCCTTTTATTATCTTTAAATTCAAAAATTCAATTAATACTTGACCTTTATCTAGATAAGTTTAAACTTTCAGAAAATACTGAAAGTTCAGAAGGTAAATTATGATACTTACTCCTAAAATTGAATCATTTGTTATGCATTGCGGAGAAATGGGCAGCCGCTGGGGCTTTAACCGTACCGTTGGCCAAATGTATGGATTATTAATTATTATTGAAACGCCACTAAGCGCTATACAAATTTCTGAAGCGCTCAATATTTCGCGTGGCAATGTCAGTATGGGTATAAAAGAATTACAATCTTGGCGCTTAGTTCAAGTTCAGCATAAACCCAAAGATAGAAAAGAATATTACTCACCAGCCGGTTCTATTTGGGAAATGGCTACACGTGTTTTTGAGGAACGCCGCAAACGTGAAGTTGACCCTACCCTATCATTATTACGAGATAAGCTACTCGATTCGCCAGCTAACCCAGCAGAGGCTTATGCCCAACAAAAAATGCACGAGATACATGACTTGTTAGAAATGGTAACTCATTGGGCCGATGAGTTACAAACAATGAGTCCTGAAAAGCTACATACTTTAATGAAATTAGGGGCTGGTGTAAGTAAAATTATTAGCCTGAAGGATAAACTTATTAAAGTTAAATAACGATCGCCAACGGTAATTAGTCCTTATTTTTGGGTTTGTTTATCGTAGAGTAACCTACGAAATTTAGATCATAAGGTAGAGTTCATAAGGCTTAGTTAGTGCGATAAATTTCGTTACTTTTAACTATGGTTGATTTATACACACTTCATTGATTTATACACATAAACCTTTAACACTATTATTTATTTCCAGTAAGGCATAGTTAATATTATGCCAATCACTAATGGAGTCAATTATGCTTGAAACACTGATGTTGTCGCGCATTCAATTTGCGGCAAATATAAGTTTTCATATTTTGTTCCCTACGATCACTATTGCCCTAAGCTGGTTTTTATTTTTTTTCAAAGTCCGTTTCGATCAAACAGCAGATCCTGTATGGATGCGCGCCTATAGGTTTTGGGTAAAGATATTTGCAATTACCTTTGCTATAGGCGTTGTTTCTGGCATTACCATGTCATTTCAATTTGGCACTAACTGGCCTAAGTTTATGGAAACAGTTGGTAATATTGCTGGGCCTTTATTAGGTTATGAGGTATTAACGGCATTTTTTCTAGAAGCTGGTTTTCTCGGTGTTATGCTTTTTGGCATAAAAAGAGTTTCTGCACGTGTTCATACCTTATCCACCCTAATTGTTGCCATAGGTACAAGTTTATCCTCATTTTGGATATTGGCTTTAAATTCTTGGATGCATACCCCTCAAGGTCATGAAATGCGAGATGGTGTTGCCTTCCCTGTAGATTGGCTAGCTATTATTTTTAACCCCTCATTTCCTTATCGCTTTTCACATATGTTAATCGCATCAGGGTTAACTGCCGCTTTTTTAGTGGCTGGTATTAGTGCTTATCGACTCCTTAAAGGAGATGATAAACAAGCGCCTAAGTTAACACTTAAAATAGCGGTAACTGTAGCCGCTTTATTAACACCCTTACAAATATTCATGGGGGATATGCACGGTTTAAATACACTTGAGCATCAGCCGCAAAAAATTGCTGCAATGGAAGGCATTTGGCATACCGAAAAAGGCGCGCCACTGTTACTCTTTGCTTTACCTGATGAAGCCAATAAAACCAATCATTATGAGGTAGCAATACCTAAGATGGCCAGCTTCATTTTGACCCATGATTTAAATGGCGAGGTTAAAGGCTTAAATGAGTTTGTTGATAATCACCCACCTGTTCGCCCCGTATTTTTTGCTTTTCGAATAATGGTGGGTATCGGCATGTTAATGCTTGTTATTGCTTGGTTAAGCCGTATTCAGCTATGGCGAAATAAACCTCTACCGCCTTGGTTGTTAAAAGCTTTAGTGATGATGAGCTTTTCTGGATGGATTGCTACTTTGGCCGGTTGGTATGTAACTGAAATAGGCCGCCAACCTTGGCTAGTATCAGGTATTTTAACCGTTAAAGATGCGGCGACAACAATACCTGCCAGTAACGTCGGTTTATCATTAGTTATGTACTTAACCTTATACGTAATAATTTTAATCGCTTATTTACATACCATATTTACCATGGCAAACCGAGCGGTAGAAATTGAAGAAATTACTGATGAAGAAAGGATTAAGCCCGTAATTAAAAAACCTATAAGAAGGAAGCGTAATTATGTTTGAAGCACATGCTTTGGCTATTATATTTGTAACATTGATGGGTGTAGCCGTCCTAGCTTATGCAATATTAGATGGCTTTGATTTAGGCGTAGGAATATTATTACCACTTTCGCAAGAGGATGACAGCGATACTATGATTGCCTCCATTGGGCCTTTTTGGGATGCTAACGAAACTTGGTTAGTTTTGGCCATTGGTTTACTACTTATCGCTTTTCCTGCGGCACATAGTTATATTTTTAAAGAGCTTTATTTACCTACAGCCGTGTTATTAATAAGTTTAGTGTTACGAGGGGTTGCCTTTGATTTTAGAGCCAAAGCTGCTTTTAGCCACAAACCTACTTGGAATAAAGTATTTAAAATAGGCTCTTTTATTGCTGCGATGAGCCAAGGTTACATGCTGGGTATGTATGTAATGGGGTTTGAAAGTACCTTGATTGCTTATACTTTTAGTATAATAAGCGCCCTCGGCGTTGCTGCCGCCTATGCATATATTGGTGCGTGCTGGCTCATTATGAAAACAGAGGGAGATCTTCAAATACAAGCAGTAAACTGGGCAAAAACTATGGGGTTAGTGTGTTTTGTTGGCGTATTACTGGTTTCAACAGTGAACCCATTGATTAACCCAGAGGTGTTAACAAAATGGTTTTACGGACCATCAACAATGTATTTTCTTGCTGTACCTATACTCTGTTTTAGCTTATTTGTTTACAGCCAATATCAATTAAGAAAGTTACCCGCTGATAATGACCAAGGGTGTTGGCAGCCTTTTGTTGCTGCAGTTATTATTTTTATTTTGTGTTTTGTTGGCTTAGCATTTAGCTTTTTCCCTTATATTGTGCCTGATAAGCTAACTATATGGCAATCTGCAGCTGCTCCAGAGTCGTTAAACTTTATTTTATGGGGGGCAATCGTCGTGATTCCTATAATTATTAGTTACACTATTTTCTCGTATTGGGTATTTTGGGGAAAGGTAGAAGAGTTACGTTATTATTAGCCTTGCTAAATAAATAGAACTTAACAGTATTTTAGATGCCTTAGAAGCTTAGCTACTATGGCACATAAATTATATAAGAATGGTTAAGAACAATGCCCACCCATCCAGAAAGTCCTGTGTCGCATAATGTTATTACTAATCAGGTTTTTACTAATTTATTGCCAACAACTCAACATCAAAAATTAATAATGAACCAGCAGCTATTTTACCTGTAGCCCTGTTGCCATAGGCCAAATTTGCTGGAATATAAAAACGGTATTTATCTCCAACCACCATTAATTGTAAACCTTCAGTCCAACCACTTATAACTTGCTTTAAAGAAAAGCTTATTGGTTGTCCTCTATCAACTGAACTGTCAAAAACAGTGCCATCTAACAGAGTACCATGGTAGTGCACCTTTACTTTTGATGAGACTAATGGTTTTATTTGACCTTCCCCTTGGTTCAATACTTTATATTGTAAACCAGAGGAGGTTACTACTACGCCTATATCACTGCTATTACTTGCTAAAAATACAGCACCCACACTGAGATTTTTTTGTGCTTCAGCCTTATTGGTATTGTGTCGTATTATAAGAATAATAAAAATAGCTATAACCACTACAAAAATAAAAAACTTGCTCATCACCCTAACCTAATAAAAATATAAACTGTATCAAGTCTACTTAACTATGTAGACAGATACTAATAATAAATAGTGGTTAAAAGCTAACTTACGTTAAAAAATATAAATGATTATTTTAATGCTAGAAATTTTTAACCCTTATGCATGAGTAAGGTACTAATTTACTCTGCAACTCAATTAAAAGTTGATTAAATGGTGAGTATTGGTTCTACCAAAGGTTTAGATAATGTATTTATTTGTGTTGAACAAGGGTAAGAGATAAAGTAAAAAAAATGAAAGGAAAATTAAAGTCATTAAACAATTAAACCCAAAGCAACAGAACTAATAATAAAGCATTACTTTATGAAGACTAATGATCATCTTAAAAATAAAAATAAGATAAAAATAGAGGTAGATAGGTTACACTAAATAAAATGTCCCTATAGTTTAACTGGATAAAACTGCGGCCTCCTAAGCCGCTGCTCTGGGTTCGAGTCCCGGTGGGGACGCCACTAATCAATAAAGATATTATAAAGAAATAAAATTATTTATTCTTCTGACAAGCTTGATTCTTCATTTATGTTAACAGCAACTGAATTACTACTTAGCATTGCACCTAAGGCCATAACAATTACTGCAAATATTACTGTGGTGAGTTTAAAACCTTTTGCGGGTGAGTTATTCATTAGTTTCTCTGGGATATCTATTTACTAAGTATAGCGTTGATGAGTATTTTGATGAAAAACACATTAAACCATTACTTTTCGGTATACAAGCTTTATTTTGTTATACTTTTGTACTAAAGAAATAAATTTAATTATCTAAATCAAAGGTTAAACCTTGATGTGTTTCTTGCTGTTGTTTCGAAGAAACGACTACACGAATAGAGGTATTTAATACCCGAATACCTGAATGAGAAACCCCAAGATTTGTGTTACCTCTTAGCAATTGACTATATTTTATTGCCATTGCTATAGCAGTGTTTTTGGAGGCTAAATCTACACTACTATGCTGGTTAATTGCTTGTTTACTTAATTCAGATAAACTATAACTTTGGGAAGATAGTGTAAAGAATAAACTAGGATCTGAAAGCTTATGTTGATGCAACTTAATAGATATACGAATACTTTCAGTCTTTAATATTGCATGCCCCCCCTCTATTAGTGCATGAAGGAGCTTTTGAATATAGAGTTCATCGCTGTTAATAAAATGAGGGACACTTTCATCGATTAAAAAACTGATTGATTTTCCATCATATTTACTTCCCGCTTTAAGTACTGATTCTATTCTCTGTAAAAAACCATAAAAGTCAAAGCTAACTTCTTTTGTGGTAACATTACCTGATTCAATGTTAGATAAATCCATCATGGTATCAAGCAGTAAAGATATATTATTCCCAGCATAGTTTATACCCATCAGTTCTCTATTATTGATCCCTTTTTCTTTCATTTGTTGAACCAATGATTTTATAGCCAATAAAGGTAAACCTAATTCAATATTGAGGTTTTTCAAAAAATTACTTTTTGCCAAACTCTTTTTTTCTGAGTTTTCTTTAGCCAATATCAGCGCTCTAGTTTTTGTATCAACTTGATGGCCTAATTCACTAGAGTAGGCAGCCATCATTAATAATAACATTTGAAATAACAATGCTCCAAGGGTTCCACTCGTCAAAACTACCCATGCTTGCCAGCTTTTGGTCTGGCTAAACCAAGAATCTCTTTCGACGACTTTAATTTGCCAAACTCTTGAGAAATACGATAATTCAAAGTTTTTAACGTAACGGTTATTGGATATTAAGGTTTCACCAAACAAAGTAATCGGTTCGCTATCAGTAATGTCTTTAACAACAAATTTTACTCTTTTACTGTAATCTAAGGCTAATGATTGAAAAAAACTATCAAATTGTGCAACCGCGATAACAAAACCCAGCAACACCTTTTTTTTAAATTTAGGTAGCTGAACAAAAGTATTATTCGTTCGAATTTCATCCTGATTATTATTTAGATAAATAGCTTTACTAAATAATATACCTGGCTGTGCTTGATTGTCTTGTAATAACGATAACGGCCCACTAGCAAACACAACATCCTCGTTCGCAACTTCATGCATAGCTAAAATATGTGTTGGGTTACTGTAAACATCTAAACCTAACGCAGCATTGTTATTAAAAAATGGATAAAGATAGGTTAGCGGTGCATAGTATGAGCGTTCAGAGGCTTCGACAACAGCACCATTAGCCATTCGCTCTTTAATAATAAAATGTTGATTTAACCTTGATGAGTGTTTTCCCTCAAATATTCGTCGCTCTATCAAAGGCACGATTGGTGCCCACTCCAAAGCTCTCACACTTGATTCTGTTTGCAATATACTTTTACTGAATTTGTTAAACTCATTATTAGATACACTGTCACTACCTATAAATAAAGCCGACAAGCTATTAACAGTATTGACTACTTGGTCTAGTTCTTGACTAATTATGCGCTGTATTTCTGTAGCAGATTGATTAAAAGACTCTTCTCTATGATATTGTTGTTCATTTTGAGTAGTCTTTAGCAAAATTAAAATAGCAATTCCGCCTAATATAGAGGTAAAACTAACAAATATTCGTTTAGTTAATTTGAGTTGTTCAGCATTTTTTACTAATAAAATTAATGGAATAAAGAACACACTCACTAACATAGTTGCTGACCAAGTATTCGTAAAGTTGTATAAAAAACTTCCTTGAATAAGTTGATTGTCCAAAATTGATATAAATAATACTGAAAATGCCGAAGTTAAACTCGCTATAGGTCCTATTCTTAATAAGAAAAAGAATAAGTGCTTTCTAGATACTAACCATTTTTTGTAGCGAACAAAGCGCAACACTAATTGTTTAGTCAAAACCCCCTGCAACGTTATTGCCAGCAATGATATAATTATTATCGCTAAGCTTGCATCGAGTTTAAAATACACATTAAGTATCACTACTATAAAAGGACTGATGGTAATAAGAGCCACAAGCGGAGTTACGCCCCAAATAAGTGTTAAACCACTAAATACAGCCGCGCAAGGTCCCACAAAGTTAACTAGTGATGTAGGGCTTATTAGCCAAGTTGATCCATAAGCTGTTATTAAAAATAACAAAGCAGATATAAAAAAGCGCGACAAATAAACTTTTATCATAAGGTATTATTCAGTATTATTTTTTGAAGACGGAGGTTATTTAGTAGTTATTGTTCTTAATATAATCACGATATTAGCATTATATTGTTATAAATTTTAATTACTGTAAAAAATAATATATAAAATTTCATAATATAATTTGCGCTACGTGTCTTGGTAGGACAAAATACTGGCAATTTTTTTATTTTTTAAAAATGATAAACTCTGGAGTTTTTATGTCATCTCGTCAAGAGCTAGCAAATGCTATCCGCGTGTTAAGTATGGATGCTGTACAAAAAGCAAAATCAGGACACCCAGGTGCTCCCATGGGGATGGCAGATATTGCCGAAGTATTATGGCGTGATTTTTTAAAACATAACCCAACAGATCCTAACTGGGCTGACCGCGACCGTTTTGTGTTATCCAATGGCCATGGTTCTATGCTTATATACTCTTTGCTTCATCTTTCAGGCTACGACTTATCAATTGATGATTTAAAAAACTTCCGTCAATTACATTCTAAAACACCTGGTCATCCTGAATATGGTTACACACCTGGTGTAGAAACCACTACAGGACCTCTAGGGGCTGGTATTGCTAATGCTGTTGGTATGGCCATAGCAGAAAAAACGTTAGCGGCACAATTTAATCGTGAAAACCACGCTATTGTTGATCATTTTACCTATTGTTTTCTTGGTGACGGCTGTTTAATGGAGGGCGTATCTCATGAAACATGCTCTCTCGCCGGTACATTAGGTCTAGGTAAACTGATTGCTTTTTGGGATGATAATGGGATTTCAATTGATGGTGAAGTAGAAGGTTGGTTTACTGATAATACACCTGCACGCTTTGAATCTTACGGTTGGCATGTTGTATCTGTTGATGGCCATGACTCTCAAGCTATAACTCACGCCATTGAAGCGGCAAAATTAGTTACTGACAAACCAAGTATGATTTGTTGTAAGACAATTATTGGCTTTGGCTCGCCTAATAAATCTGGCACTCATAATTGTCATGGTTCACCGCTTGGTGATGACGAAATTTCGGCAACACGAGAGTTTTTAAATTGGCCACATGCGCCTTTTAAAATTCCTGATGACATCTATGCACAGTGGAATAGAAAAGAAAAAGGTCAAAATAGTCAGTCAAGCTGGAATGAAAAATTTGCAGCTTACAAACTTGCTCACCCAGAACTAGCTAACGAATACGAAAGGCGTGTTATTAAGGGTGATTTACCTGAACAATTTGAGGCTAAAGCTAACGCCTTTATACAAGAGTGTCATCAAAATAGTGAAAATATTGCCTCACGAAAAGCTTCACAAAATGCTATTGAGGCGTTTGGTAGTGTGTTACCTGAAATGCTAGGTGGCTCAGCTGATTTAGCTGGTTCTAATCTAACATTATGGTCTGGTTCAAAAGGTATTGAGACTGACCCAGCCGGTAATTATATTTTTTATGGTGTTCGTGAATTTGGTATGAGTAGCATAATGAATGGTATATCGTTACATGGTGGTTTTATTAACTACGGTGCAACGTTTATGATGTTTATGGAATATGCTCGAAATGCTGTTCGTATGTCAGCATTAATGGGTATTCAAAATATTTTTGTTTACACTCATGATTCTATTGGTCAAGGTGAAGATGGGCCTACCCACCAACCTATTGAACAATTAACTAATTTACGTACAACGCCTAATTTAACTACGTGGCGTCCTTGTGATGCAACTGAGTCTGCTGTGGCATGGAAAGCAGCAGTACAAAATCAAAAAGCGCCAACCGCCTTAGTTTTTTCACGTCAAGGCCTACCGGCCATGACACGAAGCCAAGATCAGGTAGTTGCTATTGAAAAAGGTGGTTACATACTCCTTGACTGCGAGGGTACCCCTGAAGTCATTCTTATGGCAACAGGCTCAGAGGTAGGACTTGCCGTAGATGCCGCTAAAGCTTTATCTTCTCAAGGTAAAAAAGTACGTGTTGTGTCGATGCCATCGACCAATGTATTTGATAAGCAAAGTAGTGATTATAAGCAATCTATACTGCCAAATAGTGTGACTAAACGTGTTGCTATTGAAACGTCTCACATTGATTTTTGGGCTAAATATGTTGGCCTAAATGGTGCTGTAGTTGGTATGTCTACTTTTGGTGAATCTGCTCCAGGTAATGTTTTACTTGAGCACTTTGGCTTTACTGTAGACAATATCGTTAATACCGTAAATAAATTGTAATTAAACAATAACAGCCACTGATTATAGTGACTTGTGGCTGTTACCTCATTGCTTAATACCATCAAAATAGTTGCAGTAAAATTATGACAATAAGAATTGCTATTAGTGGTTTTGGCCGTATCGGTCGCAGTGTGGTTAGAGCACTTTATGAAGGCAACAAAAAAGATATTTTTACCTTAGTAGCGATTAATGAATTAGCTCCTGCACCAGGTATTGCTCACTTATTAAAGTATGATACTACGCATGGTAAATTCCCTTTTGACGTTAACCAACTTGACAATAAACTAATCATTGATGGCGATGAAATAGCCTTAACTCATATAGAGCACCTATGTCATTTGCCTTGGCAAGAGCAAAACATTGATATTGTTCTCGATTGTACTGGAAAATTTGGTAGCAAAGAAGAAGGTATGGGTCACCTTAAGCAAGGTGCGGATAAAGTGTTATTTTCTCATCCTGGCGGCCAAGATTTAGATGCCACAATAATCTATGGTATTAATCATCAAAATTTAACGGCGACTGATAAAATAGTATCTAATGGATCTTGCACAACTAACTGTATTGTTCCCATTATAAAAGTGATTGATGAAGCTTTTAGTGTGGAAAGTGGCAGTATTACAACTATTCATTCATCCATGCATGATCAACAAGTTATCGATGCTTACCACAAAGATCTGAGACGCTCACGTGCAGCCAGCCAATCAATTATTCCTGTAGATACCAAACTAGCTGCCGGCATTGAGCGCATTTTACCCCAATTCAAAGGCCGTTTTGAAGCTATTGCAGTTAGGGTACCAACACTTAATGTCACAGCAATGGATTTGAGTTTAACTGTTAATCAGGATGCTAGCATTATCGATATTAATCGAGCAATAAAAGCAGCAATTACTAATAATGATTTATTAGGCATACTTGACTACACCGAAGAGCCTCTGGTTTCTGTTGACTTTAATCATGACCCTCATTCTTGTATTGTTGATGGGAGTCAAACACGCGTAAGCCATAAGCGATTAATTAAAATGCTTATTTGGTGTGACAACGAATGGGGCTTTGCAAATCGTATGTTAGATACTGCACAAGCCATGTATAACGCCCCCCAATTAAAATAATAACGTAAACTAAATTTTTATGTAGTAAAACAATTAACCAACCCTTACTACATAGGTTAAATCAAAATAAAGACTGTGAAATAGGAGACAACAATGTCAATTATCAAAATGGCTGATCTATCATTAGCTAATCAACGTGTGTTAATTCGTGAAGATTTAAATGTGCCATTAGAAGACGGTAAAATAACCTCAGACGCCCGCTTACGTGCAGCAATACCGAGCCTTAAATTAGCACTAGAATCGGGTGCAAAAGTGATGGTTATGTCTCATTTAGGTCGCCCAACAGAAGGCAAACCAGAAGATGAATTTTCACTTAAACCTGTTACTGATTATTTAAGTACAGCATTAAGTTTCCCTGTTCGCTTAGTAACAGACTACTTAGAGGGTGTAGAAGTTGCAGCGGGTGAATTAGTCGTTTTTGAAAATGTTCGCTTTAATATAGGTGAAAAAACTAATGACGATATTTTAGCCAAAAAATTAGCTGCACTTTGCGATATATTTGTTATGGATGCTTTCGGGACTGCTCATCGCGCACATGCCAGTACACATGGCGTAGCCAAATTTGCTAACACAGCTTGTGCTGGACCATTATTAACAGGCGAATTAGATGCATTGGCAAAAGCAATTGATAGCCCTGCTCGTCCCTTAGTTGCTATTGTTGGTGGCTCAAAAGTATCAACTAAACTGACTGTCCTAGATTCTTTATCAAAAATAGTGGATACGCTAGTTGTCGGTGGTGGTATTTCAAATACCTTCGTCGCAGCCGCAGGTAATGAAGTTGGCAATTCGCTTTATGAAGCCAGTTTAATCCCAGAAGCACAACGTTTATGTAAAGAAACAGAAGTAATATTTGCTACAGATGTAACCGTTACCCGTGAAGGATTTAGTGAATGGACACATAAGTCTTCAACAGAAATAAAGCCCGCAAGTGATGTTTCAGTACAAGATGAAATTATTGATTATGGGCCAGAAACTGCTAAGAAAGTAGCTGATATTATTAAATCTGCAGGTACTATTTTATGGAATGGTCCAGTAGGCGTTTTTGAAATGGATGCATTTGCCAAAGGTACCAAGGTTATTTCACATGCTATAGCTCAAAGTAATGCTTTTTCAGTTGCTGGTGGTGGCGATACACTAGCTGCTGTTGATAAATATGATATTGCAGATAAAGTTTCTTATATCTCAACTGGTGGTGGTGCTTTTCTCGAGTTTTTAGAAGGTAAAAAATTACCTGCTGTAGATATATTAGAACAGCGCGCAGCTAACTAGCTTGGTTATTAATCTATTTAATTTTTAAAAGAGTAGTTAATACAACTGCTCTTTTTTTTAATATTTTTTCTTCTTCCTCTAAACTCTAAACTCTAAACTCTAAACTCTAAAATTTTACCTCTAAACTTTTATTATACTTATCAGCTTTACACACCACTTAATTTGTTAATTATTTATTTTAAAGTAATAGTATTTTAAGATAAAAAATATACTACTCTTCAGCTATAAGCTTACCTCAATAGTTTATTCTGAAACATACATCTAACAAAATAAAATAAAAATACCGATTTACGAAATTATAATAATTCAAATCGAAACATTTTAAAAAAACAACAAAACAAAAAAGAAATCTTTATTGTAAAGTTACGTAGTAAAAACAAAATATTAATATAAAAAAATAACTAAACGTATTAAAAATAGTAACATTAGAACAAAGTACAAAATAACTCTGAATTACCGTTTAAAAAACAACTAAAACAATATTGATCTTTCGTAACAAATCATTACTTGCTATTATAATGTAATAATACATAAAAGTTTTCATAACTAAATACATAAAATAACAGGAGTAAGTACATGGCTTTAATTTCGATGCGCCAAATGCTAGATCATGCGGCTGAATTTGAATATGGTATCCCTGCATTTAATGTCAATAATTTGGAACAAGTTCGTGCAATTATGCTTGCTGCTAGTGATACTAATAGCCCTGTTATTATGCAAGCTTCTGCTGGCGCCAGAAAATATGCTGGAGCTCCTTTTTTAAGACACTTAATATTAGCAGCAATTGAGGAGTTTCCTCATATACCGGTGGTCATGCATCAAGACCACGGAACATCGCCAACAATATGTCAACGTTCTATTCAGCTAGGTTTTTCATCGGTTATGATGGATGGATCATTAATGGATGACGGTAAAACACCCAGTAGTTATGAATACAATGTCAATGTAA
>Ga0115006_10001791_pt1 | contig 13732 bp, 2 predicted proteins | sample ArcOceMetagenome_3_FD_88943 | JGI IMG/M metagenome (GOLD analysis project Ga0115006, IMG submission 88943) | Marine eukaryotic phytoplankton communities from Arctic Ocean - Arctic Ocean- Svalbard ARC20M Metagenome | ecosystem: Environmental > Aquatic > Marine > Oceanic | place: Arctic Ocean...
GGTGGTGGTGGTGGTGGTGGTGGTGGTGGTGGTGGTGGTGGTGGGGGTGGTGGTGGTGGTGGGGGTGGGGGGGGGGGTGGTGGGGGGGGGGGGGGGGGGGGGTGGGTGGGGGGGGGGGGTGGTGGGGGGGGGGTGTTGTTCCCGGGGGTTGTGTGTTATGTGTGACGGGCGTCTTTTGGGCTACAGTATAGTGTGGTGTTTTGAACAGGCTGAGAACTAGAAAACGAGTAAACAGAAACCAATTTGAATTTTGGCTGATAGGAAATAGTGACCCGGAGACACCGAAAAATCATGACGATGTTTCACAGCATGAGGCTGCAGCTGGCTCGGAGGCGTGCCAAGTCTCCCAAGGTGTGCCCTCCGTTTCCCATTCAAAAATAGAACCTCGCCTGTTTGCCTCCATAGAGAGCATAGATCTGGTGAGTGTGACAGGGAGGAGAAGCCCCCACCCCGCCCAGACAGACGCGCGCGATCCCGTTGAGTTCTTTATTATTTATCCAATCTTGTCAATTAACCCGTGTGCTCATTAGATTTCGTTCGATCCGTGTACTGCCGAGGACCCCAAGGTGCGGGCACCTGGCCCAAAAAATAAATGTGAAGACAAACAATAGATGAGCGAAAACAAGAATCGCGGCGAAATAAATTTGGCTGCGCAACAGCTCCCCGATTCCCCCGTTGATGCATGCATGCATATAGGGACGGAGCCTTGCTTCCAGCACCCGCGAGTTTCCATGTGTGTGTGCGAGTGTGTGTGTGAGTGTGCGCGCGTGTACAGTACACAATGTGCGGCAAGATATTGTAAGCATTGTAGCTAAACATGGGGCTAGGGCCTGTCCACGGAAGAAGGTTGATGAGAGGGAGCGCGCGTGAGAAGCCCGTGCCGGGCGAAATACAGTCAGAGTCAGCTGAAGAAGTTGCCGAGCTTCTTAAAGCCGACCTTGACGCCACTCGATGCTGCCTTCTTGGCCATGCTCGCGGCAGAAGTAGCAGCCGACTTGGCTGTGCTCGCGGCGGCGGAAGCCACGTGGAGCGGGGTGCCCTGCACGGTATCGACCATGGTCTGCGCAACCATGCCCGCAGCAGCTCCCGCCGTACTCGCAGCCGTCGTGGCAACGGAGCCAGCAACCGATACAGTGCCCGTCACGGTGCCCACTGCCGCTGACGCCACATTCCCAAGGGCACTGGAGCTCCCAGAACTTAGCAACTGCCTCTGCGCTTGTGCCTCCGCGTCCTCGCCGTCAAGGGGCACGAGGCGCGAGAGGGCAAGATGCCCGGCCGTCTGACTGTTGAGCTGTTTGCCGAGGAAGGCATCCTTGTAGGCGTCGAGGCCTTTGAGGAGGAACGCGCGACTGAAAAAGCTCTTGCGCGCACTGGCAACGAGCTTCTTCGAAATCCACGTCCCCATGGCACTCTGCTTGCGCAGCAGGCGGCGCTTGTCCAGAGGAGGGATGGAAATGACGACATCGTCGAGCCGGATTTTGCGCAACATGCGCTCCACAATCCGCCCGCAGTACCGGCGCAAGACCTTAGTGTCGTCGCCTGTGAGCATGAGCGTGAGATGCATCTTCCACTCGCGCCACTTGATTTCGTCCAGGTAGATGTAGGGATCCGCCGCAGAGGTGGCGGCAGGTACTGCTCCCACGACCCGCGCGAAGCTCACCATCGCCAAGAGCTCACCGAGCTCCTCGCCCACGCCCTGCTGTGTTGCGCTGCCGCCTGAGACAGACGCACCACTCTTGGGGGTCGAGAGTCCAGCGCTGCTGGGACTGGAGTCTCGGGCCGTGAAGTGAGGGCGGACGCGCGCCGACGGACCGTGGCGCTGGCCGTGGAGATGCTTTGCCGCGTCGCTGCTCAGAAACGCCGCAATCTTGCTGATGAGACGGTCTTCGGCAAACAGGTAGGGGTCGCCCAGATCGATGGCAACACGGTGGAAATATCTGCCGAGCCCACGCTGCCCGAGCCTCTCGACCATGGTGAGCTTGAATGCCGGTCCGCTCTCCGGCGCAATCGACATGACGACGGGAAAGGGCGTGCTGGGGTCAAACTGGTTGTCAAGCTGCAGCTTCAAGAACGTAAGTGACACCTCGCGCCGGCGGTCGTCAGACGCCATGACGAAATTCGCGGCGTCGAGCTGCAGCAACAAGATCTGCTCCGTCTTCCACCCATCATCGTTCTCAATGATGAAGCGCAGCCCTGACGTCGACAGCGACACCACGGTTTGCACGCCACTGCTGGCCTGCGCGTCCGCGCCGCCCTTTGCCGCGAGCGGGTTGTAGCTCGTAAGGTGCATCACCTTGGTGCCTCCATCAAGCTGCACACTGGCATGCAGCAGACACGCTTCCGAGACACGGCGCAGCAGCACACTTCTCAGCCTTTCAAACACGTAAACCACGGGCGTGCGCACAGCGCCATCTTTTGTCTGCTCGCCGCTGCCGCCGATGCATACAACGTCCCCGTCCTGCAGCACGCGGTTGTCGACGCGCTGCTGGTTGACATAGACACCGTTGGTCGAAGCAAGGTCCTCAAGCTGCCAGGCGCCCTCGGACAGGAGGCTCAAGCGCAGGTGCCGGCGGCTAACAAGAGCCTGCCAGCCGCCAGCAGTGCTGCTCTCGTCGCCCAGTTTGATCGCGTACTCGTCCGCTTCGGCGGCTGGATTTCGGCCGAGCACAAACTTGCTGAAGTCACGCAGCTCTATCAGCATTGGTGGGCGGCAGCCTTGCAGGCTCGCATCTTCCGGATCTGCCAAACGCAAAACATATATCGACGACTTGTCCGTCCCAGCCTCGCTCTCGGCTGGCGACTGCAGAGGGTGCTGCATGAGCTTTTTCACGAGCATGGTCTGGTTGGCGTCGAAGAGGGGTGTCTTGCTGCTTTGCACACTGTCCATGTCCACCGCCAGCCCCTTCCCCTGGACGTCTAGGCCCTGCACCGTGGATAGCGAGCGCCCCTCGATCTCAACGATTTGTAGGACCTTGGGCAGCAGCGGGTCCGGCCACACCATCTTGATGGTTTCGTACGGCCCTACCCTAAGCAGTAGATTCTTGCGCGAGTCCTTTTGCTTAAAGCCGAGGGCCAGGCTCGTGTGGTTGGTGACCTTGTGCGGAATGATGCAGGAGCTCGGGTCTTGCAGACGCACCACAAATGTGCCGGTGTTTGCAGACAGCCGCTGCGTCTGCGCCACCAACACGCGACCATCTGACATCCTGAGGAGAAGTGGTTCTGCGTCGCCCACGACCGCGAAGGCTGCACACTGGCCGCTGATGTCTTCTGATGCGACGTTGACGCTCAGGCGGCACTTACTTCGCTCGGCTGTTGCTTCGGGGAAAAACGGCAGTGTTTGCCCGGGCTCCAGCCACAGCGTCGGCCGTTGGCTCCGTTCGAGTGACATGGCTTCGGTCGCACGCTGCCAAATGACGAGCGGCTCCGAGGAATGGTTTTCCATCATGATGCCGGCGGCAAACGTGATGATGATGGTGCGGTCGAATTTGCCCGCGGCCGTGCTTGACGACACCTCAATCGATACGCGCTGGTTAGGTACTGCTGACGTCTCCTTTGTAGGTCCCGACGCAGCAGCGAGCTCGAAGGTGGCACTCTCGCCCGCGTTGCGCTCGATAGAGATCGGGGCCGACCACTGGAAGCCTTTCACCCTGATTTCACAGTCAGCTCCGCCCGCAACATCATAACCAATGGCACTGCCGAGGGGGAGGCTCCGGGGGGTTGCGGCAGTTTCAAACGGGTGAACGTTACGCACCATCATCGGGAGCCCTGTGAGATTGAGCATCCAGTAGCGATTGTACAACGTCACTGCAAAGCCGCAGGTGAGGGGATCACGGGCAACTTCAATGACGACAGGCTGCAAATGCCCCTCGGGATCGACCAGCTCCAGCACGCCTTCAAGCTCATTCTTGCCTTTGTCCGTGTGCACGAGGAATCCCTCGGACCAGGCAGCGACCTTGTTTTTCGCCAGGGGCATGCGGAGACGCATGAATACCTCTCGACGGAGATCTACGCCCAGCACCTGCTCGCTGTCGCCCGCCGCCACTTCCAAGCTGACAACGCAGCTGCGCGTCTGATCGACGAACTGCACCTCCAGCACTGTGCTCGACAAATTCTCCACAGTCCAGGGCGCGTGTAGTTGGATGACGCACGGATTGCCGACAGTGCGCTCTGCGCCAACCTTGTTGGTTACCGCATCCACGAAGACGGCGGTCCACGTCAGGGAGTCCCTGGCGCGCAATTTCTGCCGAGAGTAGACTGAGTTCTTGTCCGCCGGGTCGTTTTCGACGCGCGTCGCCTGCTGCCGGACGATGTTGCACGTCAGAGTCCGGCAGCGGATTCCGCTATCTTGCACCTGGATGCTGGCGTCTTCCCCCGTGCTAGCCGCGGCACTGTCCTCTGACAGCGATGCCGCCTTCCAGAGGGGGCACATGTCTTCCTCAAATACCTTGTCACGGTTCCAGGTGCGGCTGCTGATCACAACAGCCGCCCCTCTCCGGGGTTGCACGAGCACCGCGTTATTACGCACCACCATGGACGCCTTCTTCTCGAGGGCCTCGATGTCCTCCCAACGCATCTGCACCTTGCCCGCAAAGCCGGTGGTCATGAAGAGCAGATGGTGCGTGGTGAAGAGGATATAACCATTCACACCGGTCACGCCGTCCACGACGCCTTCGAAAGAGCCCTTGTGGCCTTCTACCAGAGAGCCTGTATGCATGGCAAGGATGACGTCACCTGGCTTCAGGCGAAAGACACGTTTGGCGCGGTCGTCCACGTCGTCGTCATTGCTCACCGCCACCGACTGGTTGGGGAGGGCCTTGAGAATGGTTCGGAAGGCATCTGCCCGGTTGCGAAGCGTGCGGAAGTAATGGGTCTTGGATGCGGTCTTGACCTCGATGGCGTTGGGAAACACCATGGCGGTGTTGACCTTGCGCAGAGACTTGATGTCCCGAAGCTCGATCACCACCTTCATTTCGCCGCCGATGAGATTTGAGTAATGGCACAGCGCAAAATCCGTCACGTAGAGCACGCCCTGCCACAGGACGCCGTCGATGTCATTGGCACAGGCGTACCGCGACAAGAGCGTCGTGTCGGCGGGGAACGAGGAGCCAAAAGAGCGCTGAAACTTCATGTCCACCATCTGTGTTGTGCGCAGCGAACCATCGTGGATCTGACTGAGGGCGATTCCCTCCGTCTGCTCGGCACACCACTCATAATCGAGGTCGGCACCCACAGGGCGCATCATGAGCGTCCCGCTTCGCGACAGCTCAAGCGGCACGGCAATGACCCCCTGCGAGGGTAGGGTGCCGATGAGCCGCATCGAGTCGTCTGCTGCCAGGATGCCAGCGCTCAGAGGCACGTTTGAGCCGTTGAAAATCGTTACCATCGAGCTCACAGACAGAATCTTTCGCCCGTCGCTCCTGCTGAGATCGCACACTATGTGCACGGGGAACGGCAGTCCGTCTCCGCGCGGACCCGCGGGCTTGATTTCGTACGACGCAGCCTGCTCTACATCAAGGGAAACCCTGCAGAACACCTGGCTCGCCCCCGCGAGCTGCAGGCACACGTGGTTGTTGATGCCGTGCTCATCGGCGTTGCGCGCGGGGTTGCGCGCGGTGCCACGCCAAACCTGGTCATAGGTCAGCTCAAGCCAGTGCTGCGGCTCAATGCGGTGTTCCTCGCCGTCCTCGAGGATGCAAATGAGCTGCTCCGCCAGCAGATTGCGCACAGTGTAGGGCACAAACGCGTCGGGGCCACGGAAAGAGCCGGACGAGGTGGACGCGGAATCCGACGGGTCATCTGCGTTGAGGATGGCGTAGGCGCGTCTGTCTTTGGTCCAGGAGCTGACGGCAACGCGCAGGGACTCGATGCCCACCGCCGACAGGTGCGCCGTGCACACCTCCTCGTGCGCATCAATGTTGAGGCAGGTCTGCCCCGAATCCACGCGGTAGCGACACTCGACTTCCCACGGCTCCACTGCCGATTTCCACATGGACGCGGACTGATGGAAATAGTCGACACCCAAACTCAATTTTGACGTCAGCTCTTCCCGCGCGCCAGACACAATCACGTGTGGAATGCCCAGCCGGATGAGTGGGATCCAGCGGCCATTGTAGTCGTCCACCAGCGTGAGCCGGATGTTGTTTCCGAAGATCCGGTAGACTGTCTTCGGCTGGGCAGGCGCCTCACACTTCTCCTCGGCTTGAGACAACTCGGGGTAGACTGCCGTCGCCTCTCTTTTCAGCGCCGACAGCTGCGGTGTCCGGGGGCTGACATCTCCGGCTACGGGCGTGCAAGCCTCGGCGTCATGAAACGCGTCCTCGTCACGCGCCTGCTCCGCGGCATCAGGCGACGGCGGCGTGGCGACACCGGCGTCGTGGTCGCTCAGACTCTGGGTGATGTTGGAGGCAATGCGACGTGCCAAGAGGAGGTCCTCGTACGTAACCATGGCGCTGAAGTCTTTGGCCGACCCAAACACATGTGGCGTTCTCGAGTCCACGAGTGAGTCGATGCTGGTGTACCAGACTTGCGAGTAGCAAAATACGCACGGTGTTACGATCTGCATGGTGGCGTTTGACGTCTGACGTTGCGATGACCGCGACGTCAGGGTGAAATCTTTGATGTCAACCGACAGGGTGTTGTGGCCGCGCAAGGCAGCATAGTGAACGTCCACCAGCCCGCCCAGCACAACGCGATCAGGCTCGGGCTCTTCAAAGCACGTGACGAGATTGATACACGCCCTTGGCAGCGTTGTACGCACCCACAGCGCCCCGGGCCGGGCTATGCTGTACTGAAATTCGCCGAGGCTCTCCCGAGCGTTGGCAGCAGAGATTTGACTGCCGTGACCAATCCAGCGAAGCAGCCTATTCAGCAACCCGGCATCGGCAACTGCCTCCACTTCTCGGAACTCCAGCTCTATAAATGAGTGAGAGGTGTGTGTCTTGAACATCCGCAGGACAAAGGCGCCATGCTCTTGCGTGATTTCATGCGGAAAGGCCGAGTGCTGAAGCGGAGCGGCCCCCGAACTAACCCCCTGCGCGTGAGTCCTCTCTAATGCCACCGCTTTGGGCGACACGGACAGAAAGGGCTTGGCGCGCAGCTGCTGCGAACTTTTGTCGAGGACCTCTAGACTCTCAAAACTCCACCTGCAGCCAAAGGCAAGCTTTTCCTCCAGGTCTATGTTCTCTATGCCAGGTTGCTTCTCGGCTGAGTCCAGCATGTCATAGCGCACTTTGAGCGCCTTGCCAGTCACCAGCAGGAGCGAATTTCTGTGATCTGTATCCAAATCATTCGCCAGCCCAAGCAGCAGCTCTACCACCCCCACCTCCACGTTGTACTGTGCGTTCAATCCAAACGCCGAGGAGCCCATCTTGACTACCTGCAAAATTTTCGCAAGTTGGTCCACACATTTGCTATCTTCGGGCAGCGCCAGCGTCGATTGGCCCAGTTCATTCGCCGCCGGTGCGTCGGTAAAGAGGCGCTCGGAAAAGTTCTGCCCAAATACTGACAGCAGCAGACCGTACTGGGCGTCTGAAAGGCTGCCGCGCACCTCTTGCAACTTGATGTCAACACACAGCCGCGGCACTGCCGCACTTAAGGGAGCGCTCTTGTTCTGAAAGGTGAGTTTGGCACTGCCACCTACATGCTCCACGAACTTAACTGCCTTTCCAGCGCGCGAAAGACTGTCAAAACGCATGTCGTGGAGTGACACGAGCCAGACGGCGGCATCTTGCGACGCCTGCTGCATGTCCACAGCATTGTGCACTTCAATCTTGCCCAGATCTGCCACAAACGCTTCTTGCTCAAGGGAGTTCCGGGGGATGATCACGATCGGGTGTAAAATTTCGATCTCTATCGAGACGCGATCAGCGTCTGATGGAACGCTGTGTGCTTGCGGAGACGTGCCCTGCTCCCCTCGGCGATTACTGTGCTCCGATGCCGTGCCCAGCACGTCGAAAGGGGAGAAGTCTGCTGGCATTTCAAAAGGCATCGCGTTGCTGTCAGCGTTGCCCGCTGGCGTGTTCAAGCTAGTGCTTTTATGCCGATCTGCGGCTCCCGTGCCGTCCCTGTGAACCCCAGTTGCTGTCCCCGTGTCGCTGGATGCACCTTTGGAACGCCCAAAGCTGGCAACGTACACGTTAAGGGCGGTGATAAAGCGCCAGAGCAGTGTGATCTTGGGCCGGGTGACCGATAACTTTACCGACAGCCCGTAGCCAGGGAAGAGCTTCGAAGTGGCATCATACGTGGAGACTTGGAAGCTCATTACCTGGCCGCCATGGCTGCCCGTCAGAATCTTGGGGTGCTCAGTGTGCAGGACAGACGTGTCAATGATCTCAATGGAGCCCAGGGAGCCCTCAAGCTTATAGCAATTATCCAGCATCCGTTTGCCCGTCACGCGCACGCTCTCTATTTTGGCATGCATCCAGGGCTTTTTCTCCGATTTTGCCAGGAATGCAAATGCCAAGGTTCCAATATCTGCTTGGATTTCAAGGAGTCTCGGCGCTGCAGGCTTCTGCGGAGCAGGCTGGACAGTCCCGCCGTCGTCTCCAGCCCGCATAGATCCTGTCAGTGTCGCAATTACCTCTGAAAGCATGCACACGTCCTCGTGTGACAACACAGCATCGCATCCGAGTGTGTCGAGCGTAGTGACGCTCGGCACGCAGCCCGCTGCCTCGGACCACGACAAAGAGTAATACACCGAACACGGCTTCACGATCTGGACACTCGTCCACCCTGGGCTCTCAAACACGTCCTCGCCGTGGATTGCCATGCTGGCAGCCAAAGGTGACGCCACGCTGTCGGCTAATCGCGACAAGCGGTGGCTAGCGACCGTCATATTCTCGACCCGACACGTGACTTGGAACTCTTTCAGCACCTGTGCATAGTACACGTGCACAGTACCCTCTACCACAAACCCGTCCGCTTGCGCCTCCTGGAAGCTGGTCACAGCGTGAATGCGCGCGTCTGAGAGCGTCGTGCTCACTGCGAGCCCCCCTGGGCGCACCAGCACATAGTGATAGTTTCCATTGTCGCCCACAGCCACTTCCCTGGACCGGCGCCCCCCTTCCCCGATCCATCCCAGAAACTTGAAGAGCAGCCCCGCATCGGCAACAATTTCGACGCAGCGAAACTCGATCTCCAGGCACATGTTGGCGCTAGCTGTCTTGCTCAAGTAAAGCACAAAGCACACCTCTTTCTGTGCGTCTTTCGTCGAGATGAATGACAGCGCGCGATCTGACATTGCAGGACGACTATCTTTGACCTGCCAGGCGCACAGGTCCCAGTCAACAGCTGTGTCCTTTTCGGGCTAGATTCAGGGTAATTAGAGTGTTGGGCACGCAAGGGTCAGGATTCAGGCATGCGGACCTGCAGCGTTGCACACGTAGCCTGCAGCTGCCACAGCAAATCGTCGCCTTCGGGAACAGCTGGGTCCAGCGTCAAAGTTTCATAAGTGACAAACTGCACCACGCAGTGCTTCCCGACAGCTTGCAACAGCGGCATTAACGAGGATGTCGACGCATCCAATCCGCGACATCCGGCGGAGTCGATGGCGACGTTGAGCTTCTCGACTTTGACAACGACTTGCATGGCGACGCACTTGAGATCTGCGTTAGACAGCGCTTGCTGCACCTGTTCACTCAACTGTTTGAAGCTGATTTCCTTTGGAAGGTCCCAACCGTCAGGCTGCTCAACAGGCTCTGCATTCACAGCACTAGATACGGCAGGATTGATGTACCGCTCTGTCATGTTCTGGCCGAAGAAGCTCAGCAGCAGCGCATACTGAGCATCAGTCAAACGCCCAACCACCCCACCCACCGACACCTCGATGAGCCTGTCAGGCCCTGACGAGTTGCCCGCCGTGCTTGAAGCTGCCCCAATCTTCGCATGCCCGTCGATGTTTTCCGTGACGACTGAGGCGTCACCGCGCTCGGAGACAGTTTCCAGCTTCATGCGGGTAAAACGAATCTGCCAGCCGACGGCTGGCGCCACAGCGTCGCTATCCGATGGAATCTCAACGTTTTGGACCTCAATCATGCCAAGGTCCGCCACAATTCTTTCGTGCGATCGTGAGCTGCGTGGCAAGATCAAAACTGGGTGCTCGAGGGCTATGTGCATTCGCGTTGGCCCCCTGCCCGCAGCCTCGGGGCCTCCTTCCGTCAGCGAGTCCTTGACGCCAGCTTCCTCCGCAGCTTCCTGCTCCTTGGACACCCCGAAGAGGGCAGAGTAGCGGCGGAGCTGACCGAAGATGCGAAAAAGCAGAGTGATTTCAGGACGGTTGATCGTCAAGGATATATGCTTGTCGTATCCCGGGTATGATATTGCAAAAAAATTGTACGTCTTCATTTCAACTTTCACGATTTTGTCGGCGTCTTCGCTCACCGTGAGAATCCTGTCATACAGAGAGTCCTGTGCGAACGCGTCTAATATGTGCAGCCCGTCCAGAGAGCCTGTGAGCTTCGCGGAGCCATCGCCGTAATTCTCCTGGACGAGGTTGACTTCACTCATTCGCACCTTGAGCACGCAATTGCCCTGATCGTCCCAACATTCTGTCGACATTCCTTCCGTGACAAATGACACCCTCAGCGCGACCTTTCGTAGGTCGCCATCGCCACCCGCTGGAAAGAGCTCGCTGGGAGCCTGCGAACGCGTGAGGCTGCAGCAACGGCCAGATTTGGTCAGCGCCATGTTGCGCGGTGACAACGCAAGCTCTATCCTCCGCGGTGACAACACCGCCATCAGCGAATGGCCCGCCCCGGCATGTGCCGAAGTCGGTGAGAATGTGCACGACTGTTCGGACGACGCCTCTGGAATGGCAGCGTCACATGCCGTGCTGGACCAGCGCCAATGCCCTTTGGATTCGTCGAGAGATTGCGCAAGTCGATGTTTCACGTGCAGCAGATGATTCACAAAGGCGTTGTCGATGCACAGGTCCATGGCTTGCATGTGCACACGCACGTGCGGCGCACGTGTGGCCACATCGAGCGACATACCTGCCTTTAAGAAAGGGGGCGACGCTTTGCCGACATCAGCGCACGCGCGTTGTGACAGGATGCTCGTGAGACCACCTGACCTAGATGCCGTCCGCACGTGGACTTGCTGTATTTGAAGTTCCCATTCCTGGTCTGTGTCCCTGGCGAACGAGCCCGAGAGCTGGTCCAATCGGCAGTCAAGCAATAGAGCGCCCTCGTCGCTCCGCAGTCCCACCGCGAAAGCTGAGGCGGACATGCTGCACCGAATCGCCGAAACTGTTTTACGCGGTGGGGTATGCCCGCTTGCTGGACTGGGTGTGGCCAACACTATTTCGGGCATGGCAACGAGCGATGCGTCGGCGTCGAGCAGGGCGTTGATGCTGATCTGCGCTTGCCGTATACTCCGCTGCCACTGCTTGACATACATTCCCGCATACATGAGCAGCTCTTTCGCACCAGGCCCACCACATGCAGCACCTGCACGCGCTCCCTCTGACTCCAACTGCAGCGCCAAAATCTCTATGCCGTTGATCGTAGTGCAAGAGAGCGGTCCGACGTCGAGGGGAAAGACCTGGTCAGGCGCCACCCCAGGCTCCTCGCTCTTGCAACAGTGCACAGCGGTCGGGTGCACGCGCAACCAACGCCAGCACCACCCCTCGGTCTTGGACACCCCCTTGACAAGCAACCACCCGGACATAAGCACCTGGCTTGACTCAGCCGAGTGTTTGGCCGCGAGCGACCAGCGCGGAGACCACGATGCCGCAATCTTTGCAATGTCACACAAGTCAGTGGCACTTGCGTGCACGTTGACTGCCTCCAGCTCTGCCTGGACGTCTAGAGCGCGCCGCAGCTCCCCGCTCCCGCTGCTCGTGGGGTCAGGCAACTCAAGCGACAGGTTGGCGCCCAGCTGCGTGTCGTCGATGATGCTCGCTCGCTCCCCTTGCAGCCTCGCAGCCCCTCCCTGCAGCGGAAGCTTGGCGTTGCGCATCAAGTCTACACCAATCTGTGCCACTTGCAACCGGTATCGGTTCCCATTCCCGGCTCCTGCTGCTTTGCCGGCTTCTAGTCTGCCAGACGCGGGCACGCACCCTGCGCCATGATCAGCAGGAGCATCTTGGATCGACAGACGCCCTAGACGGACAAGCAGCACCGACGACATCTCGCGCCCATCGAGCACCTGCTCGGACAAATAGATATTCGGAGCCGCGACGCTGACGTCCAGCAAGATTCGGTGCCAAGCACAGTGCGTGCGCCCGCGCTGCTCCTCCACGTGAGTCGCTGCCCCAGACTCTGTGCCTGCCCCACTCCCACTGGCCGCCTGCTCCGCCGCGGTGCTGGCCCTGCGAGTCAGGCCCGAGTAGGCATTGCGGGCGTAGCGAGCAGCGACGACGAGATCCACTGACGGATCGGGGATCTGCAATTCCGCACACAGGGCCTGCAAGGTCAGTCATCTGACCGGAGTCCGTTTGAAACGCAGTGCCGTCCAGTCATGTTTGCAGGGGCGCACACGCATCAGCAATAAGTGATAAGATGCAGTATTCCCTCGTACATGCGTTTTCCCTTCGACTATTACCACGACGACGAATGCTACTACGCACAAGCATGAGCAATAAGACCCATAATGACCCTCGTATATGCGTTATTACTACGATTATTACTACGACAATACTACGACGCACTACTACGCAAAAGCAATTGTCAATAAGACGCATTAGACCCTCGCATATGTACGCGCAGACAAACGTGTGTGTCTCTTGCCAAGTTCTTTGCTGTTAGAATGCAAGCGCATATTGTATCACAGTAAACACACACACACACAGAGAGAGAGAGAGAGAGAGAGAAGGAACCTGCCAGAAGTCAGCGATACCATGGAGCGAGACAGGGTCGAACATGACATCCACTTCTGCCATGCGCGCACAAACCCGTGTCTGCTGCTGCGAGCCGCCACGCTTGCGCTGCACCGCCACTGTAAGCAGCGCCGCCTCTTCCCCTCCACCCTGATGGTCCTGTGCCGCCTGCATCGCCCCGGGCGCAGTCCTGCCGCACAAAGTTCTCCCGGAGAGCATTTCCATGACAGTGAGCGAGTGCACGCTGGCGTCCATCGACGTCTCGACAGCTTTGCCCTCCACTTGCAGAGCGGCAAGCAGCAAGGTTGCGCTCGTGTCCAGCCTATGGGCGGGATCCACAAGACGCACAGACACCTCATCAAACGCCAGCGCCGCTGTGTACACGCGCTGCTCCGGCGACAGGCCCCGCCAGGAGTAATGCGGCGTTTCCCCTGCCCTGAGTGGAGGCACGTCCATGGCCGACAAGAGAGACTCGCGCTCCTCGCGCGTGAGAGTCATCAGAGGCGCAGCCCCGGCCGTCCCCTCTTCCTCCTCCTTGTGCGCGTGAGCGCCCACAAAGCGACTGTACCACGAGGTCTTCTTCCGCTCCAGCACCTTCTTCTTCTCGTCACGCAGCCGCTTGAGCGCACAGCAACGAAAGAAGACTAAATCATGAAAGGCATACTCGTCCTCCAGCCTGTCCAACTCGGCCACCTCGCGCTTCGCTAGAGACCCCGCACGCTGCTGCACGTACAGCTCCGTGTACCGTAAGCGCACCTTGCGCCGCTCGGCCAAGTAGCCTGCACTCCGTCGCCGGCTCCTGAGACACACACACACACACACACACACGTACACACACACACACACACACACACACACACACACACACACACACACACACACACACACACACACACACACACACACACACACACACAC
>Ga0115006_10001792_pt1 | contig 13732 bp, 13 predicted proteins | sample ArcOceMetagenome_3_FD_88943 | JGI IMG/M metagenome (GOLD analysis project Ga0115006, IMG submission 88943) | Marine eukaryotic phytoplankton communities from Arctic Ocean - Arctic Ocean- Svalbard ARC20M Metagenome | ecosystem: Environmental > Aquatic > Marine > Oceanic | place: Arctic Ocean...
TCCTTCTTTCTCTCTCTCTCTCTCTCCCGCTCTCTGGCAGGGCTGGCCTGGGCAGGCGGGGAGGAGAGCGGACACAAGGAGAGCGGGCGGAACTGGAACTGGCAGGACATTGCCTCGCTCAAAAAGCTGTACGCGTCGCCCGAGTGTCTCCCCTTTCGCTGCGGCGGCGATCGCCGCTTCGTCATCTTGAGTCAACTCTTTGATTTCTCGGTCGCTCTTTCTCTCTCGCGCCCTCGCCTACACTATCGCCTACTGACCCTGTGCCCCGGGGCCAGCTCTGGCCCACAGGGTCAGTAGGCGCGGAGCACAGGGTCAGTAGGCGATAGCGCGAGAAAGAGGGTGTGTGTGCGTGTGTGCGTGTGCGCACGAGCGAGACAGCGCGCGTGCCCTGTCTCGCTCGTGCGCGCGCTCTCTCCCTGAATCTCCCTCGCGCGCGCTCATTCTTGCTCGTGCGCGTGCTCTCTCGCTCTCTCTCCCTCGTGCGTGCTCTCTCTCGCACTTGCGGTCTCTCTCTTCTCTTTGCAGGCGGAGGGTTGTGTGCATGCACGTCCGTTACTTGGTGTGTGTTGGTGTGTGTTGTCGCCGTGCATCGCACACCCACACCCACACACCCACACACAAACACAGGTGGGGCTGGCGATTACGTGCCCAGACCGTGGGCACGTAGTCGGTGTGGTGCTGCTCTTTCACGCGGGCCTTGCCGTCCCTAAGGTGAGCATCTGTCTGATGAGCCATATGAGAGCATCTGTCTGATGAGCCATATCACCATATCACCACATGCACATGCACACCCCTCCACGCAAGCACACGCGCACCTTGCAGGACATGACGCGCACAGCAGCACAGCAGCACATGACGCCCTCGCCTACACTATCGCCTACTGACCCTGTGCCCCGGGGCCTACTGACCCTGTGCCCCGCGGCCAGCTCTGGCCCAGGGGCCAGCCCCTCTCTTTTGACCCCGAGAGGGGCGTCAAAAGAGAGGGGCGTCGCACGGCTCGTGGCCAAGCCAGCAGGACGCGCGCAGCCCAGTGCATGTCTGCCACCTTCTCTCTACACTTTGTGAAACGTTTTGCTGTATATGTGTGCCTGTGTGTGCCTGTGTGTGTGTGTGTGTGCGCGCGCGCGGGTGTGTGTGTGTGTGTGTGCGAGCGAGCAGCGGATGAACGGCAACTGGAAGGAGTATGCGAAGCAGCCGAGGATGAACGCGGTGCTGTCGCAGGCAGAGCGCACGGCCTTCTGCACCCTAAACCTTTCGCGGTACTGCACCCTCAACCTTGAGCAACGCACGGCGCATCATGCGTGAGCAGCACGGCGCCATGCCTATGCCGCCAACCTTGTGCTGCCTATGCCGCCAACCTTGCGCATTCCACCCTGTGCCAGCAAGCTGCACAAGCGTTGTCGGCAGGCCTCCAGTGACGCATATGCCGCCTACAGTGACTGATATGCCGGCGCGGCGCTCTCCTGCAGGGCCATGGACGCGTGGACGCGCTTGGTCGATGAGTCGCGTGACGCCCAGATGGAGTTTCTGTCGCACCGTGACGAAGCGGACAGCACACGAGTGGAGGGGGCGGCGGGCAAGGCGTGGGACAAGCGTCTGCGCCACTTTCTGCGCAAATACTTCAAAAAGTTCAAGGGACAGCGCGCTGTGGCGCCCGGCCCCAGCAGCTGGCGTGTTGCGCTGTGGTCGGCCGCGGGGACGTACGTGCTGGTTTTCATGCTGACCAGCATCAACTGGCGCGTGAGGAGCCTCACGCGCGCCTCGCCTGCCCTCCCCTCCCCCACCTACAATCGCACCGACTGGGAGACGCGCGAGAAGACGGAGAAGGACTCCTCCTTCTTCCTCCTCATCAACTCCATGGGAGCCGTGGCCGCCACAATCGCCGCCGCGCCCACGTCGCCGCTCGCCCAGCCGCGCAACATCTTCTTCGGACACCTGATCGCGGGCACCCTGACATTGATGCTCGACTACCTGTGCAACCCCAAGTTTGGCATCACTGCCTTTCCCGTCTGGGTCGCCGCGCCTCTCTGCCCAGCGCTTTCGATGGGTGTGCAGGCCAGGCTGGGCATTCTGCATCCGCCCAGCTGCTCAGCGTGTGTCATTTATACCTTGGCCAATGGCGGCGACAGCAACGCAGGAGGCGCGCCTTACGTGCAGAGTGTCCGGTGGTTCTACATTGCGTGTCCCCTCCTCCTGGATTCCGTTCTGCTCATCATGGCGGGCTCCATCTTCAACAACTTGAACAAAACACGCTCCTACCCTCTATATTGGTAGGTAGCCTCTAAATTGGTGTTCAATTGGTAGGTAGCTTGAGTGCTAGCCTTGAAAGACGCGGTTTGGGCAACAGGTTTGTGGCACGGGGAGAGCTACTAGGCTGTTGGGTCTCTTCCCGCCAGCGACTCGCGGCCACCTCTTCGCGCTCTGCAGATTTAATATACATATCTAGACATCTTTTGCTTTAATACACATGCACATACATGTATACATCGGAGACGGGTACCGTACACACAGTGACACGGTGTGCATCTATTCAAAAGGCACTTTGTGCTGTCAACGTCGGCAAACCATCCTGCACCACTAGTTCGTGTTGCCCTCTCTCTCTCTTCCGTCCTCAGTCCCACTCTCCCCTCCCCGCCGAAACGATTGCTGTCAATCTGTGGTGGAGGCAAGAGGTAGGTAGAGGAAGGAGAGGAAGACGGCCAGGCATGCAGGTTGAGGCAGAGGAAGGGGGAGACAGAGGTCACGGGGGCAAGTGCACATCCTTGGTCCTTTTCACCCATACCAAGGTCCATCGCGTGCGCACAGCAGCGCGCGCGCCACGCACACACACACACACCTGAGTCGTAGGAGGGCGGTTGCATCTGGACGGTCAGTACCTGTGTGGACTCGGAGCGAGTGGGTGAGGGGATGTGAGCACAAGAGTGACAGAGAGGGAGAAGCGAGCGAAGGCCCGGGGAAGGCGGATACGGAGGGACTACCGTCCGCGCACTTTCAATGGGTCATCAAGCAGGGTGCCTACTACGCGTACAATAGGCAATACCATAATGGTAAGATGAATATGCGCACTAATAAACAAGGGTCGGGCGGCTGCGAAGCAGTCCTGCACTATAAACACCACGGCCACGGCTCTCTCGTCGCAATTTCGTTGTATATATCAATAAAACTTCTCGAGAATATCACTGCCTCCTAAGTCACATTATCCCCAAAAAACAGATTCTCTATATACATATCATACCAGTCCCAAATTTAACCCCCAAAAACGGATTCTCTATATACTGTATCATTATATATATCATTATATATATCATCATATTTATTATTATATGTATTAGTATATTTATAGTTGTAGAAAAAGTTGTATAGGTGACCATGTCGAACAAGTCGAACAAGTTTACGGCTATTTACCATAAGTATCCAAATAAGGTTCTTGATTTATAGAGAATAGGGAAAACGGCACCAAACTTGTTCGACTTGTTCGACCTATATAAAGGAATTATCGCCCGCCCAAGCGCACAGCCCCAACAGCGCCCCATTGGGGTATAAGCAAAATTTGGTATTACTTCGCCTAAATTTATGATTCTTTACCAACTAATCTACTCAAATAACATCTCCCGTTCTGTCGCTTCTTTTACTTTTATATCAATATCATTTGTTAATGTTTCAATATCACACATCTCATCTTTCAAGTTCTTTGATTCAGCAGTCAGTAATCTTATGTTATAACAATTTAATTGTATATCCTTAACAGTCATTCTTAAATGTAAATACTCTCTTTCTTGTTCGTTTATATTTACTATATTAGGCTGATTCCCATTAATGCTCTTCCGGAAAAAAATGCTCTTCCGGAAAAAAGTAAAAATTTTGGATTTCCCGCAGCCGGATTTCCGGACCGGAAACTGCTCGAGAATGGAGTTATCGTACTATTGCGGGCCTGTCGCCCGGGGCCATTTAAAAAATGGAGCAAATCGAGGCGTATTACCGCTGTAATACGCGTATTACCGCTGTAATACGCGTATTACCCTGGGCGTTTTACCGCTTGGCGCCCCCCGGACCGCCAGATTTCCCGGAAAATCTGGCGTTCCCCAGGGGCGTAGTCCGATAACTCCATTCTCGAGCGGACTAGGTCCTAGGCCCTAGGTTTCCGGTCCGGAAATCCTGTCGGTAAAAATCTCAAGATTTGAAAAATCTTGGCGGTTGCACAATCAGATACTAAAGTCAAAGTTACTTAACCACAGAAATTTTTCCCGGAAGACGATTAATTAACCTTAACAGAAAAATAAAAAACCAAATTAAATAGTATTATTCTGTCTCTTTTTTTTGATCTAATTCTTTTGCAGTATTCACCTCGTCTGCGCCGTGGTGGCTCCTGTTATTAGCGCCCGCTTCCTGCGTTTCTTCCTCCTGCGAGGGCCGTCGTTGTATCGGCGCATCGTGTCCGTGATCGAGCTTTGCGTCGGGATACTTTTGTTCGAACACGTCGTGGCTGTGTTGAAAAAAAGCACGGGACATGCAGAGGATTGAGAAAGGGAGTGAGACATATGGCAGAACGAAAGACGCCATGTACACGCTGGACATGAATGAAAGATTACTTCATGACTTCGTCTCCCAACTCGTCAGGGTCATCTTGTTGCGTATACACTCTCTGCCAGAGGGAGGACGGAGCAGGGTGGCAGCGGGGTGGGGGTGCTCTCATGTTATTCTACTTGCATCACCAGCACGTCACGCAAAACCACCACACGCTTGTTCGCCCGCCGTTCCTGGGCACGCGCACACACGCGTCAGGGATGGGGGGGGGATTTGGGGAGACCCGCTCGTCGTGGCCATGCCGCACGCAGTACTTGAGCGATCTGCCCTTCATCTCGCACAGTTCACACATGAACAAGACCGTGATGGTTCTCTGCCGCGTCCCCCTGGCATATCGCGCATGCGCACGGCGGGGGGGGGCAGCGCCGGGCGACTGGGTCAAAAAATGTCGCCCGCGTCTTCGGCGCTCCTCCGCTGCTGCGCGATATGGTGGGCCACGCTCACCTGGTGTGGGAGGCCTCCTCGCGACGCTCCCGCGAGAGGTTGATGGCCTTACGGAAGCCCCCTTTGCGTTTGCAGTTCAGGCACTTGTGGACGGCGCCCTTGCTGAACTGCGCGCGGGCGACAGGGAGAGTTGGGGCCCGGGGGCGACAGGGCCAGGTCCGGGGCAAAGTGGGAGCGTGACTGTGCGGCCGTGCACCGGCACACACTCGCAGCACGCCGACAGGGCGGCGCGGGTACCTGGGTCCACACGTCGGCAAGTAGCGCGGTGTCGCACTCGCTGCACCGCCGCCCCATGCTTCGTCCTCGCCAGCCCTCGCCCCACTCAACTGCCTGACATCAGTTCGTGGAAGCCCGTCAGTGAAGGCAGGCAGCCGGCGCACACAATGCCGGCGGCAGCCGTGCCCCCGCGGGGGCACGGCAGCCTGCGGCATGGGTGGGCAGCGACGCTGTCGCGCCGACCCCGCAGCGCATGCCTGGCGGTGGTGCTGGTGGTGGGCATGGGCTCCCGCGTGGCTGGTGAGTTTGCCGGCGCGGTGCGCGTCCGTCCAGCGCACACGCGTTGCGCCAAGTGTTGCGTGCGGTGCCCTCATCTTGCCGTGCGTCCGTGCATCCGTGCGTTCGCCCCTGTGTGCGTCTGCGCGTCTGCGCGTCCCCTCTCCCGCGGCGTGCGTTTTTCCTGGGGTCTGCGGAAGCAGGTAGACCGTCTCTCCTGCGTCGCTGTGCTCCCGCCCTTGCAGTGCTGCCGAGGCCGTGCACGCCGGCAGGGCGCAGTCTGGGGAGCAGGGTGCGCGTCCGAGGGCTCGCGCACGCACGAGCAGATGCACGCCCTTTGCTCTCGGCTGCGCGGGGCGCGGTGCTCCGCGGGCGGGCCGCATGCACCGACGCGCTGACGTTCTCGGCATCTCGCAACAGCCCTGCGCTGCTACACAATGTCGTGGGATGTCCGAAACCTGGTCGACTGCTCCAAGATTGGCAACATTCAGGTTTTGTAGGGTGCAATTCTTCCTGCCCGGGGCGCGCGCGGCAACATGTGAGCCGGCATCGTGGAACCGCCCGCCGTCTGTCTTTCTGACTCTTTCCTCCCTCTCCTCGCATCCAGGGGGCGTGGCAAAGTGCGTGCACACGCGAGCGCAGCACGTATTGCGAATCCTTCCGCATCTCCGAAGGGTATCTGCCAATGCTGCCTTTGCCAAACATGCTCGCGTGTTTGTAGCAATGTTCAACCTTACGAGCGCGTGCCAGCAGGTGCCCAGACACTCCGGATGTACAAGGAATTCTCCCGTGCCAGTTTGACGAAACAAAAGTAGACGAGTCGAATGGGTTTTTCCCGATTGGCAACCCACACGACGGCAGTTCCCACTGCACAAACCAGCAGGAGTTTCAAGTGTGCGAACGCAGATTTGACCGATGTTTCAAAGTTGTCACTTCAGAATATGAGAAGGTGTACTTGCATGCAGAGAAGCATATTCACGTGCATTCACGCAATTGAGCACACAGGCATGTTGCAGATGCGCACAAAACATACGCGAGATTGGAAAGTGCATGCATACTAAAAAGCGTACATGCATGCACGCAGGGAACATTGAAGCAGTGGACGGTTACCAAAGGTTGTGGACCTTGTCCATTCCAGACGCCAAGCAGCCGCCGGGTCTTCTCCACGTGCGAGCAGGTGAACACAACGTGGGTGTGCTCCTCGTGTCTGCCCGGTGCCTAGGTTTGCAAAACTGCCTTCCAGTGCCGCATGCATATACGCTAACATCCCAGTACGCCCCGCGCACCTGCATCTGGCTGCACGGCACTGCTCGCGCACTGCAGGCAACGTGCCTGCCTGAAGACGACACGTGCTTTGCTCAGACAGGCTGCTTCGAAAACTCAGGTATGATGCGCTACGCGCTTCTCAAGCAGGCGGCTGTTGGCGGTGTTGCATAGCGTTGGCAAAGCAAGTGTTGCATGGTGTCAGCATGGTGTCAGCACCTCTGCGCTATAGTGGGCTTGCGTCTTTTGAGTGATCGCAGGCTGTTTTTGGCCCAGTGCCTTGACGATGGGACAAGTGTCGGACAAGCCTGGCGTGTCATAGCGCAAATTGCATCTTGTCAAAACCGGAGTTGTAGAAGCCTAGTCCTGCAGATTCAATGCTGACCGTGCTGGTCTCTATCGTAATGCGCGCACGCCATCTCCCTCTAATGCGCTCACAACACAACGCGCACTGGACCTTGCAGAGCACAAGATGATCGTGGAGACCTGCTTTGAGTGCATCGGCAAAGACAATTGCAATTTGGGAGGTATCAACTGTCTTAGATGAGGGAAAGAATTATGCTCGCAGAATGCAGATGTACCTGAAACCTGTGCACACGCTCGTATGCATGCGAGAGCGTGTGGCATTTTCATGCAGGCATACTTTTGTGAGCATCTTTGAGTCACAGCGCATGCAACGCCTTGTCTCACATCAATGCCAACCGTACTGATTTGTTTCTCTCTGCCATTTCGTCCCTCCTTGTCACTTCTCTGTGGTTCGTGTAGCTCGGCGTGCAGCACATCATGCCCTAGCACTTGCTCTGGTGGCGGTTTTTTTTGCCCTACTCCTGCGAAAATGCCGTGCATAGAATTGCTTAGATGGGGCTGCGCGAGTCGTTGCATTGGTTCCGAGACAACGCGCACGTGTTTTGGCGAGCGTTGATTTCCGGGAGCAACAGGATAGCGCAAGAGCGAGGGGGCGAATCCTCCAAGACAATAAATCATGCAGATTGTTTGACCTCCTGTGCGGCCGAGGGACCGTGCCGCGCCGGGGGACCACGCACAGGCGTGAAACTCCCCCAAAACACTTTTTTTTCAAAAACCAAAAAAGCACGCCCGTGCGGAAATACCGCAATTGGGATTTTAAAGCAAAAACAACTTTATTTTGGCAATACTATGTGGCAAAGTGTAACAAACTTACTGCTGGTTCTCAACCTTTCAAATTCCCTGTTTGAAACTGTACTATTCTTTAATGTCTTGAGTCGATGAACGATAATGTGCTCTCCTCAAAGCATGCTCGAGTGGGAGCGCGCTCCAGGGGCCTTTTTGGCTGAGCGGGGCGCAGACAGCCCAAAAATTTCTGGCGTGCTCGGACGCACCATGTTTTCATCGTAAATAAAGCCTGGTCTGAATTCGATGGGCGTGGCTGCACACACGCCATGTCGTTTCCATACAAATAGTTACAACCCAGTGCGTGTGCGCTCTGTATGCCGCGCGCTGGTGTTTTTGTGTGGGCGTTTGCAGGCACGCGCGCTCGCCTTTTGAAGACAAATGACATTGCAGTAAGCATCACTGGAAAACAAATCCACAGCGGGCACGTGTAGAGTTACCGGATAAGTCTCGGATGCACGTTTGCATGCGACTCTTGTTCTTTGAGACAGGCAAAGAGGAAGTGCCGTTACTTTGGGGGCGTGTGGAGAGGAAAGCTCCTCCCGCTGTACTACGACCCCCCCTAGCTCCGGAGGCCCAACCGACATCTGCGAGCTGCGCCACGCCGACTTTGCCAAAGAGGTTGGAGTCGAACTTGCGCGGCCGTATCCAGTCGCGCGGCATGCGTTTGGGCGGTTTGCCCACTTGTATCGCAGTCTGGTATGCCGTTTGCGGCTGCTGCGAGTTGAAAAAGCGCAGGCTGCTTGTTTCCAAGACCTCCATCGGGTCCTTCTCCACTTCCTCCCGTACCTCCTCGGGTATCTCCTCATCAGACGCCCCAGTCGGTGACATCGACGAGCCCTGGTTTGTGTCGGCGACCCACAGGCGCGATAAGAGCTCGCTCATGCCGTCATCGTGCTCATCGTTGATGCCATCTTGCTCATGCAGGGCAAGTTCGGAATTCGTCCGATTAAGACCTTGCTGTGTCGTCGACACGACTCGTTTGCTCGGAACGGAAAGATCCCAATAGTCGCTGCCAAACTGCCCAATCAGCTGTCCCTCGATGCCCCAGATGCGGATCTCATCTAAAGTGGCCGTTACGATAGCCGCGCTCCCCAGCACCTGTTCATCGTTGAGCTCAACGCATTGCATGGCAATCAGCGCCCGCCCGTGGGCCCGGAACTCCGTTATGGTTTGCAGCGTATTACTGGTGCCAGAAGATGATGCGCCGGTCTCCAGCAGGGATTCATGCGAAGCCAGTTGCGAAATATCTGCACAAATTCTCAAAAGTAAGATATGCGCTTCATGCATCTAACCGATGTGAATTGATGCTGACGTGCGGAATGTTCTCACCGAGCACTCGCACTTGTCCATGCGCATCACCGCAACAAAGGAACGACTGCGTATGATCCGCACACATTTGCACCTGTGTGTGTGCATGTGTATGTGTGCGTGTGAGTGTCCGCGTGCGGGCCCGTCGGGTCGTCTGTCTGTTCATTCTACCTACGTTGAAATTAGTTTGAGTGTCGCCAGAGAAGCGTGAGACGTGTGTGCGTGCATGCGTGCTTGTACCACGCCAAACGACGATTTTGTCTGCGCAAACACTTGCGTCTGGAACATATGCACGGGCTGCAGGCGAGCACTTAGGTTCCAAAAGTGCACATTTCCGTCGATTCCCGCCGCAGCAATGACGTGCAGCGCCTTCTGGCCGTTCATTTCGTGTTCTCTGTCAGGATTCCTGCGGTGCTGGGCAACGGATGCGGCCTCATGAATTTGTCTGTGCTGTAGTGGCAGAAAGCAAATCTTGTGCATCCCCCGAGTCATGAGCGGGCGCTTTGCCCAGTCTGGGTCTTTGCAAGTATACTTGAGCACGCCCCGCTGCCACACGACAACTTTCCCGTCGAATGAACACGTCACCAGGGAGTCAGGTGGCACATGCACGAGGCAGGAGACGTCAAGCTCGTGGGCACTCGCATTCACTCGGTCATACGGAATGGGCTTCTGTGTTGTCGCCTCCTCAGTGTCTTTCCAGAGGTACACCTCAGCACTTTCGGTGCAGCCATACAAGAGAGTCTCGCCCTGCTCGTACACGGAACACATTCCCGACACATCCGGGGTCCCTCGAAGCAGATACTGCTTGAGCAACTGCCACGCGTATGTCAACATTGAAGTAAACTTAAAGGTACGCGCGCATCCATCTATGTGTGCGTGTACATGTGTGTGTGTGTGTAATTAAGGTAGCAGATAGGTGCGCGGGGACTGGACACGAGTCGTGCGCGCGCGGCACGCGTGTTTTTAAATAGCCACAGACACTGATGATCCAAAAGCAACAATCATGTGTCACATGACGAGTACATACTTGGCCGTTGCCATAGTTGAAGAGGCGTATTCGTCCACTATTGCACCCCACCAGAAGGCGCTGATCTTCGTGGTCAAAGGCGATGCACGTAACAGCACCCAGCTCTAGTGGACAAGCACTGAACGAGAACACGTGCCGTCCCGAGCCCACACGCCAGAGGAGGATCTGATTCTTGTCATCCGCTACTGCGATGAGATTTTTGCGATCACACACAGCCATTGCGACATAGCTGTCATGAGTTTCTACCATCGCTGTGCCTTTTTTTATGTGTATTTGCGGCCGACAACCGCCTACTACCAGCTGCTCAGTTTCAGTGTCGTAAAACATGCTCATGAATGCGCTGTCGACGCTTGCTTGGTCCTGCACCTCGCCTAGGCACCGCTGCATGCGAATATCCCAGATCCGCACTCTTTTGGCAGTGCCCTCGAGAGCAATCAGTTGATTATCTGTGTCGTTGAAAATCACGTGGTGGATAGACGAGCCGCCTGCGTTATTTTCCAAGTAGCCGACAGGCCGGTTCACGAACGGTGACCACAGCTGCACTATGCGTTCGACGCCTCCTGTGGCAAACATCGAGTATCGGCGCGACCAGTCCCACGTGCGCACACCACGTGCATGACAGGCGTCGCCATGGCTCGCGGACTTGACACTCGAGAGATCTAGACTCCATTTTGTTTTCAGCGCCTCGAGGTCATACAAAGAGAGCAGATTATCTGCTGCTGCTGACGCGATGCTATTGACAGATTCTACATAGGCAGCTTTTGCGACCCAGTCCTTGTGGGCGTGGTACGTGGTCACGGGATACTCCTTGTAGAATTTTCTATCGTTTAGCGTTCCGTCGCGTGCACCCTCAAATTTGTGCCAGCCCGGTTTTAGAATCTGAAAGGATACATGGCCGGCATCGCAACCGTGCGTGAAAATCTCGGTGCCGGCACGCTCCAGCGCATCAACATGCAGGCTCATGACTGCCCGCGGCTGCTGCGGGAGTTGGATCGCGAGCGGTGTTGTCGAATGGCGGTCATCCATGCACATGTCAAAAAATCGTATATTGCGCTTCATGGATGCGACGCCCACCAAGTTGGTGACAGGCGTGTAGCAAGACGCTACCACCATGCCTGGCGTGTTGCTTTGTCCTTTGGGCGCTACGACTTTCGGATCGTTACACCTGAAGGATCGCTGAAACTTGAGGTCCCTGGTCCAAGAGTACAGGATGCCATCGCGGCTGATGGTCACAATCTGCTCCGACAGCCGGTGACGGTGGATTCCGATCATGAGGTCCTTGTGAGTCACGGTCTTTGGCGTGGCGACAACTGGGGTAGAAGAAAAGGTTTGCGTTTCAGCATCGCCGCTTCGCTTACTTTGCCTATGCGTTTTGCCTGTTGAGGGTCGCTGTAGCTGGTCGTGTGAAGTGACCAGGAAGAAGTTGAGAAAGGCAAACAAGTCCATGTCCCCGCTGCACTCTTGGTCGACCTTCATGAAGAGCTCCTGCTTGTCTTGCTCTCGCAGGTTTTTGCAGATAGGGGACAGCGCGTTCCAAAATTCGTGGTAGTTGACGGTGCCTGAGCCGTCCTCGTCTATGATGTTGAAGGCGTCGGCCAGTTTTTCTTGGTCGCCGTCTTCAAACGTCTTCTTGAGCATCAAGGCCTCAAGCTTTTTCGCAGACTCTATCAAGGTCCTCTCCCTGAGATTAGCCTTGTCGTTTACGTCCCGCGTGGTTGGGCGCACCCTGAGACCACCTGCCGAGGATGGCAGTTCGGGCCTATTGCCCCACCACGCCTCCTCCTTGCGTTCCGCAGCATACTGTCCGCCGGGCTGCGACGCATGCGCTGGTGCGGGCGGCCGCTGGCCTTCTTGCGCGGCACGACGCTGCTTTGCATAGAATGGCGCCAGTTCTTCCTCCTTGCTCATCCCTCGCTTGGTTTCGCCTTACAGCGCCAGACCGTGCCCGGCCGGGCCGTGTGACGGGAGGCCGAGGGCAGAGGTGGGGCAGGATCAGCGCATCAGCTGGCAAAGAGGGCGGCGAAACCACAGACGCCGCTATGCCAGGGCTTGGATGGCGAGTTTCCCCTGCCGCCGTTTTCCTCCCGCGTCCTTCCCGCGTCCTTACCCCTCCGCCGCTCGCGCTAGTCCGAGTCTCAGTCGCCCCGCCTGAGACAGTCGTTCGTGGGCGTGCACAAATCACCGGTTCCCAGAATTTTTCCGATGACTCAGTGAATCATTGACGGACTCACTGGCCGCGGCACTGGCTCGGAAAAATTCTGGGAACCGGTGACTTGTGCCAGCACGGGAGTGCCAGTCACTGACGGCGGCCTGGAAACCGGATGTCAGTCGGATGAATGGACTAAGGCGACACCCAAGTCTTCAGATCTAAGACGACAGCCTCTCGTGTCACGATAACGCCGGGCCTGAGCTACAAGATTCCAACTCGTGCGCGCACCCCCTCTCGCACTCCCAGTGCGCGCCCACAACGGTTCAAGAGCCTGAGAGACGCAGGACTCGGAGCATCTCTCGCAGCCACTTTACAGTTCACACAGCTGCCGTGAACTCGCTGCATACACAGATGCGAATGGAGACATGTAGCCAAGGCGTGTGCGCGCCGGCGCCACCGTGTGCGTCTGGCCCAAAACCCCGAATTTTGGTATGTGCGGGTGGTGTCCAGCTGAACAAGACGACAATTCAAATCAAATGCCAAAAAATACGGAGGACTGGACTAGTCACGCTGCAAGAGCGTCCTGACACTGCCACTCGACCCCCCTCCTCAAGTCACGCCCAGCACTCTCGCCCAGCACTCTCCTCCCTCCTCCTCCTTGCTCCTCTTCTCCCTTTATATATATATATATATATATATATATATAACTGCTGGCCCTCGCCTACACTATCGCCTACTGACTCGGACCCTGTGCCCCGCGACCTACTGACCCTGTGCCCCGCGGCCAGCTCTGGCCCAGGGGCCAGCCCCTCTCTTTTGACCCCGAGAGGGGCGTCAAAAGAGAGGGGCGTCGCACGGCTCGTGGCCAAGCCAGCAGGACGAACGCAAGAAGCAGCTCGAGGGCGGCACTCTTGTGCACCAGCAGCAGCAGACGGCCACGGCACGGCATCATTCTGACGGCAGGCCGCTTCGTCAGCATCCCTCCATGACTCACTGGAGCGCCGCCAAAGCACGGCGCAGGACGGCCTATCGCCGCAAACGCATAGTGCAAGGGCGCGAGAGCATCGTCTATCGACGCGCCAGCATCGTTCCCACGGCGAAGCCGACCATGATAAAGAAGCTCGCGTTTGCTAGACTCCAGATCCCGTTGCCTCCACCTGCAGACAGAGCGCGAGCGCGCGTGGGCGTGGACCATGGGGCAAGATGCAGCAAGCGCCAGCATGCCAGGCATCAAGTGTGTGCACAAGCGTATACACAGGGCGGGGACAGGAGAGATGAGGTGAAGCACCTTGACCCGCGCACTCGGCCGCCAA
>Ga0115006_10001794_pt1 | contig 13724 bp, 10 predicted proteins | sample ArcOceMetagenome_3_FD_88943 | JGI IMG/M metagenome (GOLD analysis project Ga0115006, IMG submission 88943) | Marine eukaryotic phytoplankton communities from Arctic Ocean - Arctic Ocean- Svalbard ARC20M Metagenome | ecosystem: Environmental > Aquatic > Marine > Oceanic | place: Arctic Ocean...
CGGTGGCGCTGACGGGGGATGGGGCGGCAGGGTCCTCGGCGGCGGCGGCGTCAGCGGCAGTGGCAGCAGCGGTGGGCAGATTGGTGCGGCTACAACAGCAACGACGACGAGTGGAAGCAATACTGGGAGTAACACTCGCAACAGCAATGACAATGCCAGTATCGGCCTCCTCGGCGGAACCCGGCTGCAGCTGCAGTCCCATCTGCGGCTGTCATCGTCGCTGCAGCAGCAGCAGCAGCAGCAGCGGGCGGCGGCGGCGGATGCGTCCGGCAAGGTCGTCGGAGGTACGAGTACGAGTAGCAGCCTTCGCATTCGTCCGCCTCCTGGCCTTGGCCTCACGTCCCAGACGCAGCCCCCCGCCCATACTTCCCTTCCCAACACGGCCTCCGTCTCCACCAACATCAACAATGCCAATGCCAACGCCGGCGGTATGAAGATGAGACGGAGCGGCCTCGGCCGCAGGACCATGGTCGTGGTCTCACCCCTCCCTCTCGGCGATGCGTCGAATACATACACCAACGGAGGAAGCGTCAACAATACCAACGGCGGCAGTCCGCCCAAGACGGTGACCACCCTCAAGCTTTCGTCCCAATCGTCGCTGTACTCGCCCCGCGTCGTCCCCGCCAACAATACCGCCACTACCACCACCACGATCGATACCGATAGGAGCTCGGCGAATAATAATGGTATCGGAAGCAGCAATAGTACCACCACCACCACCACCACCACCACCAGCCGGCCGTCGAGCTCCGCCAGCAATGGTGCTGCCATTTCCACCCGCCAGCTGCAGTGGTTCACCCCCATCAAGCAGAAGGGCACCAAAGGAAGCATTAATAGCAAGATGGCATCTGCCTCCATCATTGCCACTCCCACCACTGTGGCCACCACGCCACCCCACAGCATCGGGGGCGGTCCTTCCCTCCTCCTGAGCGGCGGCGGGGCCACCCCTGGCGATGGAGGAGAATGCTTCCTCCGCAGCATCTGCAGTGGCAGCAGCGAGGACGACGATGCATCTTTCCACGAGGGTGCTGGAGGTGGTGCCGGTGTCATGGGTGGCAGGGAAAGTCGAAGCTGCTACTTTGGGAGCGGAATGACTCCCATCCCCACCACGGTGGTCGGTGGCAGCAATGGTTGCAACGGTGCCGGAAGAGGCGGCATTGTATCGCCTCTGCCCGTCCTTTCCGACATTACCAACACAGTTGGATCGGCCAATAATGCTCGCGGCAGCAACAGCATCTGTGATGGCTTCGTCACCCCTCGCAAGGCCGGCAGGAAGGACACCGCCGGTAAGCCGCCGGCCACTCCGACGATGCCACCTCCACCCAGCAAGGAGGCCACCACCCCAAGTCCCGCTGCTGCATCCCCCTTACCACAGAACCTCAGGGGCGACCCGCAACGCCAGGCCAAGGTCAAGACCGAGCTGTGCCTGTACTACCTCAAGGACGTCGTTTGCCCTTTCGGGGAGCGGTGCAACTACGCCCACGGGTGGGACGAGCTGCGCTTCAAGAGGCTCCAGGAGTTGGAGAGGAACGGGCTGATCCCCAACGCCGCCCAGTACCGGACCCACCCCTGCCTGAGCTGGATCATGACGGGAAGCTGCCCCTTCGGGCAGAGATGCAGCAGCATCCACGATCCTCGGGCCGCCGGATCGACCAACTCCTGGTGAGTGCTTTTGTATCATGTTGTGAACATTGTTTTCTTGACTTCTACTTTTGATTGCACAGAACGATTTCTGATTGATTTGTGACTCTCATAAACCTACTTATTCATACAATCCACCTCCAGGATGCCCTATGCGGACTCGCCGGTCACCAATCTGGACACGACCGTCAACGTTGATAAGTTCTACCACCGCCACAACGGATCGCTGCACTCTTCCAATCCACTTGTTGGACAAGTATTTTGGGAGAAGTGCCGCCCGTCGACGTTAAGCGCCAAGACAAATGACGGCAGTAGCTCCAAGAAGGGATGCTTTGACGTTGACGCCGCCGGAAAGGCGCAGCAGTCCCCCATCGGCCCCCGACCGTTCAGTGCAGATACCGACAACGGCAAGAACGACGTTCGGGGCGCGAGGGAGTGGAGTGACACGTATAGTTTGGTTTGTAACCACGATACGTCGCGTTCTCCCCCCTCTAATGTTTCGTCACCAACGACCTATACGCTCATGAGCAAGGCATCCTTTACCACTGCCTTGGCGGCCGCCTCCGCTGGGGATAACAGCGGTGGAAGCAGTACTGGTGGCAGTACAAGTGTCAATGGCAGTGCCGGCAAGAAGATCATGACGGAAGAACAACGTTTATCGATCGCCCTTCTCATGAGCTGTGGCGATAAATTGCCTCGCCACGATGATTACATTTACGTGCCCTCCCATTTGATCTTTGGCGAGCTCTGCATGATCCTTCAGACAAGATACTTCCGTCTTCTATCTTCTGACGAAATCTTCAGGCTGGAATGTGATGCACCGAACGAAGGTCTCAGAACCAGTTTGAATTCCATTCGAGAGATTTCCATCGACGAATACAACGCGAGTCGTACACCGTGGGACAAGCGATACCCCTACAGCCCCCAGTCTGTCATGGTGGCTCGTAAGATCGCGTTTGGAAGTGTCGGTGAGGCCAACGCCAATGTATCTCTCTGGTTTGACATCCCCGCTTCCCAGATTGCTTCCTGTACACCGCAGATGGTCAAACGCCTCAAGAGAGTCCGGAGCAAGGCCCAGATGCTGAACAGAAACAAGCGCAAGGACCCATCGTCACCAGTCTTCCCGCCTCTTCCGTTTCACGGCACTTTAGTGGATCCATTGGTCACCAATCCCGTGGCCGAATCCTTCCATTCGGTCACCTACCAGCCCTTTTTCTTCACTCTTGTCACCAACAATGATCCCGCCGCGACGAACCTTGTCCGCGACATCCTTCTGCATCGCATCAGAACTCTAAGGTGCAATGAACCGGCGCTAGCACTCTCGAACGAAGATCGCATCCTTCAGGATCGCTACTTCGCATTGAAGAGGTCGATGGAGAAGTGGCGGTGGCCACCATGCGCGGGAAGAGGCAGGGTAGACATGAATACGAAAGTGCCGGAATGCATCGCCAAGTATTGTCTACCACCTGATGGCTCCTCGAAACTCGGATTCGGTAATAGCGATCGCTACGTGGCCCAGGTGTATGGAAGCTTTCTGGATAGAGCTTCACAGGGCTATGTCGAGACCGAGATCGGTGACTCTTTGGACATGAGCTTCGGCGGGGTCCATACCACATTCGGTCGGCCTCGCCTTTCCACCCCCCGACTTCTGAGCGAAGGAATCTGCGTCTCACAGAGCAAGTGGAATCAACCGCTTGTTCGAGGCGACTTTTATGCGGGTAGCAACAATGCCTGGAAGGGATGGGATTCGGTGAAGAGCCACTTTGCAGGTGAGGGAAAGGCTGCCATGGATGGGACCGGCCCTTCCTCTCCATTCACGGACACCCCAGCCAGGACCCATGCGCTACCCCTGGGCTCCAGTGGCGAAAAGAGAGACTCCATCTTTATGAAAATGCAGCAAACGGCTTCGCAGTGAGAGCGTGGCTCAAAATCAGAAGAAAAAGAAAGAAGAAGAAGAGACATACGGCGATATACAAAGATATAACAAGGACAACACGATACGAAGCTACTTTAGCTATTTCCCCATATATAATCTTCTTGTAAGCTCACTTCTTTGGTGCAGCCTTTTGCTTTTTAGCCGAGGCTCCTCCGGCGCTCCTTGCACTGCCACCACCGCCGCTCGTCGCTCGTTTCTTTCCTCCTCCACCCTTCTTACTGCCAGCCCCATCATTCGTCGCCGCCGAATGATTTCCTCCACCTCTTGCACCAGAGTAATTCACATTGGTATCATGCCCCTTGGTACTGTACCCCTCATCGAGATCGCCCTTCACTTGCGCATCGAGCCGGGCCATAACGTCGATAGCGTCTTTTTCAAGGGTAACGAACTCATCGGTGATGGCTTCGACCTTCATCACCCCACCCTTGTTGACGGAGGCGATCATGGCCGTCGGACCGGGATGAATAATCCCCTGGTACTGAAATCCCTTGAAGTCCATGGTGACTGTGAATGTGTGTGAATGGACAAACAGAGCGTAGGTGAGCGGACATCAAAATAATCTCCAAAACAAAACGCAAAAAGCAATACGAGCACACATTCCATATATGGAAGTTCATTACGTACTGCCCTCGTCGTCCGCCTCGAACCGCCCAATCGCACCACTGGCCCCGTGAAAATCTAGCGTCGACATCGCATCGGCCGCATCGATCTGGACCAGAACCGTGCAGTCCGTCGGGGCCGATCCCCCGCCGGTCCCGAGGGATAGGACGGACTGCGGCAGGACGACGTCGACGGATTCTCCAAGGGTGTTGGGAGGGGTCACCGTCTTGGCCTTGTACTTGGCAGAACTTCCGCCGCTGACAGCGGCCTGCTTCTTGCTTGCCGGAGTTGCGGCGATGCTGCTAGCGGTTGGTGTAGCTGCCACTGGACCTTTCTTCGTCTTGGCCGCCAGCGCCTTCTTCTTACTACTAGCCGGAGTTGTTGCTTTTGCGACCGCCGCCTTTTTCGTCTTGGCCGGTGTTGCCTTCTTCTTCGCCGACGATGTACTTTTACCGCCGAAGTCGTCATCGGAAGACGAAGAATCGACACTCATAACGTCCGACGCCGAGGAGGAACGGAACGATGATTCCCCATCGCTGCCATCGTCGTCCCTGTAGCTCGCCTTTTTGGTGGCAGCGGAACGTTTTGTGCCGCCCCCGGCCTTGGCCTTGGGGGCTTCGACGGAGGAATCCTCGTCCTCGTCGTCAATTTCAATGGCAGAATCGGACTCAAAGTCATCGTCGTCGTCATCGACGACGTACTTGGGCGTCGACGAGCGCGATTTGCGGCTAGGACGGGAAGAGGCCGGGGTGCTCATGGTTGCCTGCGCAGTCTGCAGTTTTTGTTTGTTGAATGAATGAGCGAGCGAGCGAGCGAGCGAGAGCGAGAGCCCGTGCGGCCGAGCGAGCGGGAGGCAACTTCTTCCATGTTCGATACTGCATCAGACCGAAACAGCAGTGAATCGACGCGACGATTTATTTGATTGAAGAGATGATGGCGCCATCGCGCCATGGCGCCATCGCCAGTTGATGTTCCATGTTCTCCAACTGGCGGAATGGGGCAAAGCCCCTCTCTACTACTTAAACTAGTAGAGACCTACCTTGCCGAGCACTCCCACCGAGGGACCCTGGGATGCCTCCGATGTTTGGCCGACTATCGAATGAAAAATCAGCGAGATTTCGAGCTTGTTTATTAGCATAAGATATGTCGACCCCCCGTGCGCGTTCCGCCTTCCTCGCCGTTGTGTCGACGTCGGCGACAACCCTGGCGGTATGGAGGGTCTTGCAGTGGAGGGCACGGAGGAAAGCCCGGATCGTTGCAGAGCGCGCGGCCAGGATGGTCCAAGACGGGGCAATGGTGAGTGCTGTCTTTATTTAACATGTAGGGCCACATATGCCACGATGGTTGCCATCAGAATACGGACTAGCAAGGATAAGGATAAGGATGTAGGGTCCCTACGTTCGAATGTGGAAACAAATGATACTAGTACATGACAATGTTTTACGAATGTCTCATACATGATGCCATTGTCGCATATCCACAGATTGACTATACCGACAAGAAAACAATGAAGGGCCTGGTGGGAACTGCAACAAAGAGAGCGTCCCAGTGGCTTTCATACCAAAGTATTGACAGCGCAAAGCCCATGATCGGCCAGATCGGTGGTATATCCCTGAACAAGCGGAGGGTCCTGGCGCTGCCACCTGACTACGTGCTGAAGCCGCTCCATACCGATCATCGGGGATTTCGAGAGGTGGCCTTCTACGAGGCCGTGAAGATGGCGTCGCAGCACGGGAGACGGGGGGCTACGGCTACAGCAGCAGCGACGACTCCCTACGACAAGGCGACCAGAGCGAACAGCAGCGACGACGGCAACGCCTCCTTCGGGGCCATTGAAAAGTGCGACGCATGGGCCATGACTCTCGCCATGTTCCTACACGATGTGATTGTGGCCGAGTCCGAGCATACCGTCGTGGCCTCCTGGAAGGCGCTGCACAAGGAAATCGACCTTCTCAAGAGCATAGCCAAGCTAACGGCAAGCTACTACGGAGCTGTGGCACAGAATGTTTCGCCATCGAATCCCAACGAAGTACCGTCATTGCCCAGGACAACGTCGGAGATCTTCACCTCCGACTCCTACCTCTTGTTGTCAGATTTGACCGCCAACTTCTCCAAGCCTTGTGCCATCGATATCAAGATTGGCCGACAATCACATGAGCCAGGGGCATCAGATGAGAAGAAGCGGAGGGAAGCAGCCAAATACCCCTCGCAATACGAGCAGGGATTCCGAATTGTTGGCGTGAGAATATTCGACCCGGACCATCCTGAAAGCGATCCTGGTGGTTTTCGTCAGCGCGATAAGCACTTTGGCCGCTCGTTGGGTAGTAGAGACTCGGTGAAGGATGCACTGCGAACATTCTTCACGTCTGCGTACAAAGAGACATTGGCGACAAGGCCTCGTCGTGCCATGAGCTCTCAGTCCCTCGCATCGCTTACATCGGTGGAGCAACCCCAGCCAAAGGAGACTATGCTGCGCACAAGAGCTCTGTCCAACGTTCTTCAACAGTTGCGTGCGTTCCAGCGGTGGTTTGAGGATAACAAGTGCCTGGCCTTCTATTCCTCCTCGATATTTATCGTTTACGAGGGAGACCCCAACGCCAGCAACAAGGATCTCGTCAACGTGAAGATGATAGACTTTGGCCATGTTGTCCGACAAGCTGGCGGTGACCCGGGGTATCTATACGGTGTCAAGCGGTTATCGAATATGCTAACGGAAGTGCTGGAGGGAGCCAATGATGGCAGGAGCCGATGACATGTAACAAGAATTTAAATGTAATAAATGTTATGTACAAGCGCAATATCTTCTTTTGTGCTAACAAAGAAATCTCCTATCCGACGTAGTACCGGTAGGATCTGCTTTGAGTGGAACGGATTTCCTCTGCTCCTGGAGAGCCCGCTTCAGACTCTTGGCCTCGACCCGATTCCCTTCATTTGGTTTCAGATGGTTCAGGCGTTCTTTCAAGTCGGAAATGATGGAATCCTTGATCCCAATCTCAGCGAGTAGCCTCGCAACTTCATTGCGAAGCTTCCCGTTCTGGACCTCCAAGAGTGCAAGACCATCGCTAGAAGAATCTGCGCTCTCATTCATCCCGGGGAACGATGAGCGCTTGGGCGATGATGCAAAGGCTTTGCCCTTGGTGGTAACCCTCGTTGGAGTTGCATGGACATCTCCCTCCGAAGACGAGGCCTTGGACGTCCCCATAGACCTGTGTCGCCCAACTTGATTAGTGACGACATTTCCCTGCTTGACCGTTGAATCATCAGAGAAAGACACCATTGCCGATGAATCACTATCATCATCGTCACTCTGAAGATGACTTTTGCTTGAAGCTTCTGCCATATTATTGACCGAGGCGGAAGGGTGGCCGACATTTGTAATTGGAAGTGGGAAGAAGTTGTCATCGCCATTGCCGACAATGCCACTTCGAAAATCTTCAGCAGAATGCATCATTTTTGGTTCGCCGCAAGCACGAGCAATTACATCATCTAATTCGGCGACGACAGCAGGGGCGGCTGAGACTGCCTGTCGCGGAAAGGGCCTCATAGATTCATTCGTAATTGATTGGACCGGCTGTTCGTCACCCCCAAAGAAATCCATTTCGGGAAGGCGAGAAAATGGCCGAAAGTCGTCCTTCGAAGGGGGACTGGGAAGGATCCGATCATCCACTTTCATTTGGTTTTGAGACTTGTCACTCGCAGAACGTTTGGTCTTTTCCGATAACGCGGTAGTCTCGGGCGCCGCGGCTGCTTCAGACTTGTTCTTGGCGAGGAAGTGCTGGTACTTAGGACTGGCCCGAAGACGTCTCGATGCGCCGGAGCTGACATCCTTGGGGGGCGATATTTTGGGACCAGGCGATTCCGATTGGGGGTTGATGCTTGGCATAACAATCGGTCGTCGTGGAACAGCGGCCGAATTTCGGACTGGAGTAGACCCGGCGCTCATCGCTGTTCTTGGCGCGCGATCCCTTCGAGCGGGCGATAGGCTCTGGACCCTGGTTTTCACAAAGCCCAGCGTCACGCCCCTATTGTCATCGTTAGAGCCACACCCAGATGCAGCGCTTGGATGAACGTCATCATGAGCAGCCGCCTCAAGAAAGGGTGAAGAAGAAGATTGCACAGCAATCTCGATGTTATCGACAAAATCGCCCGCAACATCGTCAACGTTATCGTGACCTGTTGCATTGGCGTCGCTGGTGCCGTGTACTAGTAGCGGTGGGCGTTGCGAGTCCGCTCTGCTCAACGTCAAACTTCCCGAAACCGGCCGCAGCTTCCGTCTTGAGTCGGCAAAAATACTACTTTCCGCGCCCTCAGCTGCTGCTGCTGCTGCCGCCGCCGCCGCCGCAGCCGGGGATGGCATATTTTTGTTGCGTTGCCGTCTACGTATAGACTCTCCCCCAAAATGTTTAATATCGGAACGGTAGAGACATCAGCATCTGGGATGAACTTGAAGAAGGCTAGCTCTCTACGAGTAGAGAGAACGGGACCCGCTTTTGGAAGAAATGTGGCGGGCTTTCTTTCCCAACACCAAACGCCGGCCACAGCCAACAGAATACACAGAGTGATCCAGAACGATTTATATCGATCGGAATCCCAGATACAACGAGAAGATGCGTTATCGCTCCGCTCTCGTCTACTCGTACCAATCCAAAAATGCTCTGCAAATCTGCAAATCTCCCCGTTCGTGAGCACGCGCCTTCCAATTTTTCAGAGAAGCGAGGCAGGCTCGTGGCGGAATTTTTGATTTTTTGATGATGAAATGACGTGTTTTAATGGACGGACCAAAAACCAACAGCCCGATGTTGTGACTTTGCGGTGGATTTCTATTCTGCTTCCGCAAAAGAAGACAAGCATGGACGGTTCCAACGGAGACGCGGCCGCCGGCGGTCCCAACCCGGCCGGAGGCGACGGACCCGGACAGGGAGGGGTCGCCCTCCTCAGCGATCCCGTCGACGTGATCATCGACAAGCTGCTGAGGTGAGTTTATTTTATCCCCGGGACGCACAGAACTTCCCTCTGCAGCCAGCGGCACGTATTCCTCCGGGGTTGTTCGGGCCCCCGGAAGGAGAGCCCCGGAGGAGGAATCACGTGCCATATGCACGGGATTCGATGACGGTGTGGGTGCTGGCCGGTTGGGAGGTCGGGGGCAGAGCGGCGGAGACCGACGGGTACCGGGGGCCATTCTTCCGTGGCCTGTCTTGAAGATCCCGCCGACCGAAAACGTTTCGATATGATGATTTTGCTTTCCAAGTGATGAGAGTTGGACAATATTCTCACTTATATTTATGCCCTGCCTCACTTCTTCTGACTTTTTGTGTGGTTTCCCAATGGCAGCGTCCGGGGAGCCCGACCCGGGAAGCAGGTCGACCTGTCGGAGGCCGAGATCAAGATGCTGTGCCTCCGCAGCCGCGACCTCCTGATCGGCCAGCCCATGCTCCTGGAGCTCGAGGCCCCGATCAAGGTCTGCGGTGACATTCACGGGCAGTACTACGACCTCCTCCGCCTTTTCGAATACGGCGGATTCCCGCCGGAGGCCAACTACATCTTCCTCGGCGACTACGTCGACCGCGGCAAGCAGTCCCTGGAAACAATATGTCTCCTGTTGGCGTATAAGATCAAGTATCCCGAGAACTTCTTCATCCTCCGCGGCAACCACGAGTGCGCCTCCATCAACCGCATCTACGGCTTCTACGACGAGTGCAAGCGCCGCTTCGGCATCAAGCTCTGGAAGACCTTCACCGACTGCTTCAACTGCCTCCCCTGCGCGGCCGTCATCGACGAGAAGATCTTCTGCACCCACGGAGGCCTCTCCCCTGAGCTCACCAGCCTCGATCAGGTCAAGCGCATCGTCCGCCCGACCGACGTTCCCGACACCGGCCTCCTCTGCGACCTGCTCTGGTCCGACCCCGACAAGGACATCGACGGGTGGGGCGAGAACGATCGCGGCGTCTCCTTCACCTTCGGCGAGGACATCGTCGCCCAGTTCCTTCACAAGCACGACCTCGACCTCATCTGCCGCGCCCACCAGGTCGTCGAGGACGGATACGAGTTCTTCGCCCGCCGGCAGCTCGTCACCCTTTTCTCCGCCCCAAATTACTGCGGAGAGTTCGACAACGCCGGCGCCATGATGTCCGTCGACGAGACCCTCATGTGCTCCTTCCAGATCCTCAAGCCCGCCGAGAAGCGCCAGCGATTCGCCTACCAGGGAGGACAGGGCGGCGGGGGACGGCCCGGAGGACAGCCCGCTCCCGGACGGTAAAACAAAAGACGTCTTTTGTTTTCCTCCCAAATAATTGCATCGCGGCAGTTCAATTCCATTGGGAAGATATCTCAAAGTTTCGTCGCAGTGGTTTTTGACGGGCGTCAGTTCTTCCAGGAGGGATAGTGGGCAGTAGTGGTGTGCAATACTTCATAACCTATGGATGGGGACGAAGATCAAGACGACGAAGAAGAAGACCAGACAGAGGTGTCTTTTTGTAATTTTTGCCAACAACCAGTTCCAACATGTAAGACATGATTGTAGATAATAATAACCCCCGATAATGTGCGGTTGCTTGTTTGAACACCTTCTCGTTAGATCTAGCTACGTAGTTGTACCTCCCTTTTTTCTTGCCCGTTCGTTTTCGTCGGCGGCGGGGTACATGTACCTACGTACTCGTAGTACGTACATGTACGCAGAACGAACGCCCGACGCGACAGGGCGGGGGCGGAGGGCGGAGGCGGAGGCCGCGAAACCCTCACATCTTTCATGCTTGAGCAGTTTCGAGTTGCGCCGTACCCAACATGAGGTTGCATGGCTGCGTATCTTCTGCTGTCGGCCGTCGTATTTCCCTTCTACCACTGTTTTTGACTCTATCACCCCCGTCTCTACCAGGTAGGCCACTCTTGCTTTCATCGTTGGCCTTTTCTCCTCCGCAAGAACGCAACAACATACGAGTATCCTGCTCCTCCCGCAACCGCCACCTTCACAAAATGTCACCGTCATTATCATCACCGCCCGACAACAAGGAGCCCTGGTCAGCGACCGATAATCGCGACTCTACTCAGGCTATTGAAGCCCGCAAATCTCTGACCATCTGGCCTCTGGACGAATCCAACACCATCTTGCTCAACGAGGTTGCGCCTCGCAACTACACCAACCCCACTCAGCCTAATGACATTTACGACCTCGTCGCGATTGGCGCCGGTGCCGGAGGCCTCGTCAGTTCCAAGCAAAGTGCTCGAAGGGGTGCTAAGAGTGCCATGATATCGGACCATCTTGCCGGTGGTGATTGCTTGAATGTTGGGTGTGTCCCCTCCAAGGCTTTGATCCGATGCGGCAGAGCAGCCGCCGAGGCACGCCGCCTATCTGAATTTGGCGTTACCGTCGGCGCATCTGGAGGCGATCAGAGCGTTTCGGTGAACTTTTCCAAAGTTATGGAACGGATGCGTCAGATTAGGGCGACTATTGCCCCCGCTGATGGACACGAAGGTACTTCCGCTACGGGTGCACATGTGTATCAGGGCCGAGGCAAATTCATTGGGCCTGATACTATCCAAGTGTCGGATGGAAGTGTACTCAAATTCAAAAAGGCTGTGATCGCCACCGGTGGCCGAGCGGCTCTACCCGATGTCGAGGGTCTGATGAAAGCCCCGTTCACAACCAATGCAGAGCTCTTCAACTTGGAAACACTTCCGCCTCGAATGGTTATTCTTGGAAGTGGTGTAGTCGCGCTCGAGATGGCGCAGACCTTTGCCGCGTTCGGCAGTGAGGTGACCGTGGTCCAGAGGGCTTCGTACCTATTCCAATCCAAGGGCGGAGATGCCGAGGCATCCAAGCTTGTGAAAGAGGCATTGGAGGAGGATGGTGTTACCTTCCTCTCGGAAACCACGACGCAAAAGGTAGAGACTTTGAGACAGGTAGGTGAAGGTGACTTCGAATCCCTTCCACTCATGAAGCTTTCAGTAAAGTCTGCCGATGGCCCCGAGCAAGAGTTGGAGTGCGAGTGTCTACTGGTTGCCACCGGGCGTTTGCCAAACGTTGAAAATATAGGCCTGGAAGACGCTAACGTCGACTACGATCCCAAGCGCGGTGTCATCATTAATGATCTGGCTCAAAGTCCAAGCAACCCAAACGTCTACGCTGTGGGAGATTGTGCCGCGGACGTTCCCCGTCTGACTCATATGAGCGGAGAGATGGCCAAGGTGGTGGTCAACAATGCACTCTTCGACGACAACTGGAATATTAGTAGCCTCGTGGTTCCTGCCGTCATGTACACGCATCCCGAGGTGGCGACAGTTGGGCTGGCCTCTGAAGACATGGCCACGAAGGCGGAAGTCGAGGTGGATGTCTATCGCGCGGGACTTGAACATAACGACAGAGCCATTACAGAGGGCGACCGACGAGGTTTTGTCAAGATTATTACAGAGAAGGGTGGTGGGAAGATACTAGGCGCCACAATCGTCGCCGGGAGAGCTGGTGAAATAATCAACGAAGTGACGCTTGCGATGAAGCACAATATTGGCCTGGATGGCATTGGCCGCAACATTCACTCGTACCCCACCACCGGCGAGGCTGTCATGGGATGCGGCTTGCAATTTATCAACGCTCGTTGGAAGCGTTTGGATTAGGAATGCCAAGACAGATAAGACAAAGGGATTGAATATAGTGCAATGCAATGCCTACCTACAGCACACAGGAAAGCTCATACCGGTACATAGGAATTCCTATTCAAGAGTTTTATCTGTGTAGGAATACTCTAACTACGCTTTTAGGATTCTCTATAGGCTCTTTTAAGTGGTGCACTCATCTGGTCGGTGGCGCCTCCCCGGCACTAAGACGGCGCTTGTGCTGGTCAAGGACCAACTGCGCCTTCCGCCTCATTTGCTGTGCCATATCCATCTCGAGGGTTTCAACCACGCGATGGCCCTTCTTCACGATGGAAGTATCGGCAGTTTCTTGCATCTGTCTCGAGATGAGACCATGTTGATCACCCTCATACGATGTCCGATCTTGAACGACGATTGTTTTGGTGCCTGCCACGGCTACAGCACGCTCTTCGAGATTTCTAGCAGCCTCGGCTACGGTAGATCCAGGGCCAGCCGATCCGACGCCGGCCGAAGAGAAGTCTTCGTCGTTGTCGTTATTTTTGGCGACAAGACCGTCTTAGACGGTGCCGCCGCTACTGCCGGTGCTGGCGCCGGTGGCAGTGGGCCGAGGCGGCTGGCGGCAACGGTGATGGTCTCGAGCGACGAGCACGAGCACATGCTGGAGGCGTCGTCGTCGCGGCGGCGGTCGCCGCAGTTATCTGCGGTTGCCGACGGCAATATCATCTTGCTTCTCTGGATTTATATGCCAGTTACCATTTATTTATGGGATCAGGAGCAATTAATTGTCAGGAGGGGGGACCGCAACCTCCCTGGCGAGGTCATGGATCGATAATCACTCATCAATGGCCTGAATTACTTATGCCGCTGTTGCAATGACTGTCGGCTGTCGGTCATTGACGACGTACAGACGTTCCCTCGCTCAGCCGATCGAGAGCGAGATCGATCGAGAGACAATTACCAG